>Ga0302271_10000279_pt1 | contig 48047 bp, 48 predicted proteins | sample III_Bog_N1_1_FD_198767 | JGI IMG/M metagenome (GOLD analysis project Ga0302271, IMG submission 198767) | Peat permafrost microbial communities from Stordalen Mire near Abisko, Sweden - III_Bog_N1_1 | ecosystem: Environmental > Terrestrial > Soil > Wetlands > Peat | place: Sweden: Abisko...
AGTGACAACGGAACCAGTTAGATAACTAGAGCGCAAGCGCGATAGCCAGCTACATTGCTAAATGAAAATCAAATAGACTTGGTTAGTCAGTAAAATAACCAAAATCAACTTATGGCAAGGTAGCTCACAAGGTGAAGTGACAACGGAACCAGTTAGATAACTAGAGCGCAAGCGCGATAGCCAGCTACATTGCTAAATGAAAATCAAATAGACTTGGTTAGTCAGTAAAATAACCAAAATCAACTTATGGCAAGGTAGCTCAGCTGGCTAGAGCGCACGGCTCATACCCGTGAGGTCGAGAGTTCAAGTCTCTCTCTTGCTACCATTAAAAAAAAGAGGGTCTTATATAGACTCTCTTTTTTTTATGTCTTTGGCACATCGAGTGCCACTCACGGGTTGTATTTGCTTACAGGTGTAAATTATAATAACATAACTTAGTCATTACGAGCAGAATGAAGTTCTGCGTGGTAATCCAGAACAATAAAATCAATTAATTGATAGATTTATGCTGGTGCGGAAATGCGTTTGATTATTATAAAATGCCAAAACCTGTATAGATTCACACCCTACTTCACTAATAAAATAATTCTATCTATAATTTGTACCCCTAAAACCCTATTTGTGATGATTTGGTTATGTCTGTTAAATAATTCAACTGTTTATAAATATCTTCTATATTAATATTCATATCACGAACATATTCAATGAATCTCTTTTCCATTTCGTCCAATCTTTTTGTTAAATCCTTGTTTGTTAGAGCAAATTGTCTCATTTTTACAAATGTACGTATAATTTGAACATTTACTGTAATTGCTTGTTTTGATTTTAAAACACTTGATAGCATTGCAACGCCCTGTTCCGTAAAAACATATGGAAAATATTGACGTCCACCACCTTTTGGTGAGGTCACAATTTGTGACCTCACCCGTATAGCTTCCAATTCTTCTTGAGTTAGTTGAAACATAAAATCTTCTGGAAATCTTTCAATATTACGTTTTACAGATTGGTTGAGTACTTTTGTTTCAACGCCATAAAGATTTGCCAAATCCTTATCAAGCATTACTTTTTGTCCTCTAATTTCATAAATTAAATTTTGAACAGGTAATATTTCATTCATAAAACAACTATACTATCTTTTTAAAAGGATGTAAATATATTGAAATATTTTATTATACATATATGTAAGGTTCACTCTAAAACTAATATAATAACTCAACTCCATATATGATGAAGAAGATAATTGAACCTATTATAATTCATGATTATAACGATAAAGGTGGAGGTTTTTATGGTTTCAAGTATTAGCAGTGATGCTTCATATATTCAGAACCAAATGAATCAGATATATGAAAACTTTATGAACTCAACTGAAACAAGCAGTGCTAATGGTTTGACAAAAGATGGGTTAACCTCTCTTGGGAATACAACTAAGACTGTCAATGGAACTGAAATTGGGGGCTCAACATTTTTTAAAGCACTTTCTAATGAATTTGATAAACTTGATAAAAATGCTGATGGGAAACTCACAGGAGATGAAGTTCCAACGGTAAAAGCGACTAAAGTTGAAGGCACAGATTCAGACTTGTCAATAGAGGATACTGCTGTAAAAAGTGGTAATGCATCAAATTCTAATAATTCTATTACTAGTATAAACCTAAATAATGCAACTTTAGGCCAAGTTCTTGTCGCTTCTCAATCACTCGGATTAAGTAGTGTTTCAGGTTACCTAGAAACAATGTCAACAGATACAGATGGCAGTTCTGCAACAGCAAATGTTCTTAAAAATTCTACAACATATAATATCCCTGATTTATTAGAAAATTGGGCAAGTTTTGACAAAACTCACGGTGCAGAAAAAGGAGCTGAACAACTTAAATCTATAGAAAAACAACTTGTTTCCAGTGCTGATGCAAATGGAAACATAGCGCTAGATACAAAAACAGATAATACTATTGCTACAGCGGATGCGAGTGGTGAAGATTCCTCAAAAATTACGAGTTTATCTAATTCTACAAGTATTGAATACACTAAAAATATTCTTAATAAGATATTACAACAATATTGTAGTTAAAGGATTTATATTACCATTATCAAGTTTTATTTATGTTCAGATGGTTTATTAATTTTTTTATTAACTAGTGTATCAAGCCCAAAACCAATTCCTGCACCAATAACAGCCAAGCCTACAATTTTGCCCACTAACGGAAGCGCAATTTTCTCTTTGAATGCTGATTTATACAATGTACCGAAATATTTAAAACTGTCTTTAAAACCCGCAAACTGCAACATGTAATTGTATTGAAGTGCTGGAAGTGCAACAGCCCCAATTGCCGCTCCAGTCTTTAACCCAATATGAGTATGTTTTGAATTATCTTTTTTGCTCGGAACACTTTTCGCAACAGATGCATTAGCCTTAATATTATTCCCTTGTATAGAAGTCATTTTGTCCTACCTTAAATTTTACTAACCTTGATACATAATGTAAGTGAAACCACTATTATTATTTGCTATCTATACAAAAATTATCTAAGAAATCGTAACAATTTTTCATAATAATTGAGCGTGCGAGAAAAACTACATAAGCTTCCCGAATTTTTTAGCTTCCCTGATACTAATAAACTTGAACAACTCACCAGGTTTATAATTTAACAATCCTGAATCGCATATCATTTTGTACTGCTGTTTTAGACCGTCAAAGAAATCACCAACAAATAAAACCGGTTTTGGAGGTTTTCCCTTAGGAGCATATGTATTTTGTTGAACCAAAGACACAGCCTTTTTAATAGTTTTTGCGTCCCCCCTGTAAACAACATAAGCATCTGAGAACTCTTTTATCGCAAGAGGTAAATTAGACTCACTTTGGGCCAATTTAGGCAACGGACTATTTATCTTGTCCAAAATCCCTTTTATATCTTTGTTATCTGTTCTCAAAAATGCTTCCTCTGGGGCATACGGAATCAAATTATCCTTAAACATTCTTGAATACTGGTTTGATAAGCCCGCATAAAAGTGTTTATCCGCAAAAACAATATTTTTATTCTCGCCAACTACATAAACCATCTCTTGTAATGTAGAAACACTGCCCTTTTCAGCAAGAAAATGGTCAGAAGTCCTCATGAATTTGTCTATTCTGTCAATCTCAGAAGTTGCTTTCCCCACAGGAATACAGTCTTTTATATTCTCATCTCCCCATGGTGGATCCATAACAACTGCAAGGTTTTGTATTGGAATTCCAGAAACCGAATCTTTCTTAGAATACTGATATGCAGTATTATAAAAAACGCCCATCATGCCACCTGTTCCACAACCAGAATTCATATTTTTACCATTTAATATGATTTCTCTAACAACAGGAGTAGCGTTGTCCATATCTTTTAAAATTTGTGGAGTAGTCCTTGAACTCCCAACGCCCGCAACAGTATTAGACCTACTTTCGGGGGTCATATAATTGGCATCCAAACTAGGGATTTTAGCCCATTTGTCACTAAAATCTACCGTCGATTTAAATGCAATATTAGAAAATCTTTTGTTACCTATCATACTTTTTAACTTTTCTTATTAGTATATAAAGCATAATTTAAAAAAAATTTCCCGCACGCTCTATATTTATCTCAAATTATTATTTTTTACTCTTAGGCTTAAAAATCAGAACCTCCGCCGGAATCCCAACTTGACCCTTAGTCAGAATCATTTCCCCATCCTGAATCGTAATCACTATCCGAACCTCCAGAAGAATCATTGTCATCTGGGGTATCATCTGGAATATCGTCTGGAATATCATCTGGGGTATCGTCTATACCAGTTGTATCATCAGAGCCTGAGACATCGTCTGAACCAGAAACATCATCTGAGCCAATATCCCCTGTATCTGATTGATTATCAGTATTTACACCATCATTATCAACTTGGGTACTATCTGAAGCAATAACTCCATCATTTTGAGAGGTTGCATAACTACCAGGATTATCGCCTGATTCGTCACCCCAATAACTTGTAGCACCGCCGCCGCCTGAAGTTCCACCGCCAAATGTTCCACCATTTGGGGTATCACCACCAATTGGACTATGGTCATTCATAGCATCTGCAAGATACATAAATGCTAGCACATTGAACATTGTATCCGTGTTATTAGATAACCCTGAATTTCTATAATTAAAAGTCTTAGTCTTTGAATTGTCACTTGGTCTGTAATAACGATTTTTAGCATCATAAGCTGATTTATCAGGGTCATGGGTAACAATCATTTTAGAATCTTTACCATCAAATCTTATATCAACATGACCAGGTAACTTTTGAGCTTTTTTATTAATGTTATCAAGCGTTTTTGTCATCTTGTCTAAGAACGCAGAATTTTTATTTCTTACAACTGCCAACAATTGTTTATCGTTAAGCACAACTTTGTCGTTATCAGGATCAGTCATTTTATCTGCGACTTTTTCAAATTTATCCCATTTCTTCTCATATACTGGCATGTCTTTAGTCCACTTACTAACCTTATCAGGAAGAGCTTCATCGATTATAAATTTGTTAGCTTTAATTTTTAATTGCGAATCATTCTCTTTATCAAGTTTTGTATGTCCAAGAGACAAGATATTTTTTCCATCTTGTTCAGAAATTTCTATATTTAATAGACCTTTGCTTTCCTTTGAAAGTTTATTTATATTATCTAAAGAAGAAGCAAGAGCAGTTACTGAAGCTATAGGCAATGTTTTTAAAACATCGTTTGCGCCTCTATCTTCTATCTCAATATTTTTGTTTTTAGATTTGCTCATTTCCCCAGTCAAATCTGTTACTTTTTTTCTTTCTTGAATAAATTGAGGCATTTCATCCAACCAAACTTTAATGGCTGGTTTAAACTCTTCGTTTACTGGTGTAGACATATTTCTTATTGGTCTACCATTTCCCTCTGTATAAGCAACAGAAACTATGTTAGAATAATCATCAACTGAACCGGTTCTAGCTCTTAAGTACCCTACGGACCTTCCGGCTGAATATGAAACTTCCGTTGTTCCTTTAAGATTTTTTGCAGATTTACCTATATCAGATAAAGAGTCAATAACTTTTGTCACATCTGAATCATCACGCCGTTTTGCTAATGAAGCAGGTTGAGAAACTAATAGCTTATTATTTGATTCTTTTATTGCTTTTTCAATCTTGATACTATTATTAGAATATTTTTTTGTATTTTCTACAAAATTAGGAAGTTGTGCCGCAAAATTTTTCACACTATCACTAATCGTAAAAATAGGATTAGAACCATAACTATCACACAAAGATTCTTCTTTATAATTAGCAGTTATGCTCCTGCCATGAAATAAAGAATAAGTTGAATCTATATAAACATCCCCTCTTAAATCTTTCACAGGGATACTATTGATTGCATTTGAATCAACACCAGCTTTCCCCAAAGCATGTTCTGTATTTTTTTTAGTTTTATCAGTCATAATTAACTGACCTTTAAAACTTAGACTATTCATATTTGTATTCATAGTTGTTTATATCTCCAAATTTATCAGAGATATATAAATCTCTGATAGTAATATTATGTTTTATCAGCAATCTTCTGATTTATAGTATCTCGCATACTTTTTAATGTTTTTATAACACCTTCAAGTGGAGTCTTCGCGCTTAAATCAGCATCAAGATTCTCCATATTATTGTTTAAAGTTGAATCTTCTTTTACAAAAGCAAGACTTCCATTTCTTTTTGAATTTGCTGAAACCATTAACGTGCCATTATATTCAGGATTTGACAATAACCCTACACGGATTTGTTTATTTTTAGCTGTCTTAATACTCTTAAATTCTTTGGTAAACGCATCAAACTCCTCTTTAGAACCCCAAGTTTTCAACATTTCTACACATTGTTTTGTTTCACCATCCTTAAGAAATTTCATTCCGAAAGCTGGTGAATTTTTTACATTATTATTTTAAGTAATTGTATTCATACTAATCTCCTTTTAAATTAAATAAATCGACTTGTTAAAGAGAATAAAACACCTAAAAAAATATTTTGCTATTTTTATACCCTAATCATAATATTAATAAAGATGAAACCATTTATGTTTTATTAGTAAATTGTTTATCAAGATTTTGTTTCATTTTATTAAATACCCCAATAACAGATTTGAGAGACAATTTTGCAGGAGAAGATTCTACCGCGCTTGAAGTCTCGTCGCCAAATATCATTGATGTTGCTGCACGCGATTTTCTGGGAACTATTGGAATAACTATAGAACTTGCATAAAGATTATTTCTTGACGCCGTACTAGAGTGTAAATATATAACTATGTCCTTATTATCAACCGTTTTGATTTTTTTCATTTCTTTTAAGAATTCTTTATATTCTCTTCCGGTTCCGAGAGATTTTAATACTTGAATCCCTTTTTGAGTCTCAGTATCATTCAAAAATTTCATCCCAAAAGCAGGGGAATTCTTAATAGTTAAATTGTTTTGAGTAATTGTATTCATTATAACCTTCTATCAATTTTTTTATATTAATGAATATAAACCCTCTAATTTTTTTTATTGCCAACAATCGCATCATATAAATCTTTTGTAAAATTCTGTATTTCAGATTGTTGAGTATTTCCATTCATAACAATATCCGCATTCTTTTTCATCGGGTGAATAAACGTTTCAGCCTTTTCTTTTACATCCTTAAACTGTTTATCCGCAGCTTCTCCAACTACATTTCTTTCAGCTGTTCTATTATACCAACGCTCTTTGATAACGTCTGCCGGAGTTTCTACATAAATTCCTACGTCAAGTGATTCTTTCAATTTGGGATTAAGAGCAAAAATACTATCAAATATAATTGCCTTAGATGGCTTAATTTCATGGACATCAGGAGTGCTTTGACCATTTCTGAAATCATAATTTGGAGTTTTAATTGACTTACCTTCAGCTAATCTTCCTAAATCCAATTTCAATTTATCTAAATTAACTGCTTCAGGGCTATCGAAACTATACCCCGAATCCATAATTCCGCCAAAATTGCCATATTTTTGGTATAAATGTGTAGAATCTTTGTAATAATTATCACCGAGTAAAGTACTTGTCACTTGTTCATGGGAATGAAGTTCTGAAACGGTTTGATCAATATTTCCCAAAATAGTTGTTTTACCACAAGCAGATTCCCCTGTTATTCCTACAATCACAGGCTTGTCACTATGAGCAATTTTCTTTGCGAGTTTTGATAAAAATCCTGGTTTTAAACCCAAAATAAAAGGATTGGAACCTTGCGAATACTTATCAACAACTTGTCCAATCCTTTTTTCTAATGCTTTTGATTTTATTGACCCAAATGAAATACTTGGGGCTAATAGTGCCTGCTGAGCCTTCGCCGCCTCATAAGAACAAATATTTGTCATATTATGTCCATACGGTAAAGATACTGACTTCGTATGAATCTGAGCCCCATACGGTTTATAAATATTGCCTTTATTTGATACTATATTATTACTTACTAACATTTTTTCTTACTCCTAGGTTATCCCTTAGATATTTATAACATCCTGAATATTTATTTTTGTTAGTGCGAACAGAATTTATTATATTTTGTTACAATTAAAGGGCACAAATCCTAAGATTTGTGCCCTTTAAAGATATTTAAAATTAAATTCTATTTTGCTCTTTGTTTAGAAGCTACTTTTTTAGACCCAAATGAAGTTTTATTATCTGAGAATCTACTTCTACGTTTGTCTCCACCTGATTTTACTGAATGGAATTTGTTATCTCTTTGAGAATCAGAAGAAAATTTGTCTTTTTTAAAATTTTCACCATCTGTTCTTGCAGCAGTCATCATATCATCTAGTGAAAACGCTGGTTTTGATTTTTTGTTTCTACTAGAATCTGAATTGGATCTATTTCTATTTCCTTCAAATCTTCTATCATCACGTCCGCCACGAGATTGGAATCCGCCTCTAGAACCACGAGAACCTCTTCCACGTCTACGACCGCAATCTTCTGATATTTCATCAGTCAAAGCGTCAAAAACGATATCCTTATTTATCTTTTTGCTTGTTTTTGAAAGATACAATTTTAATAATGCAGCAGCTACGTCTGTAACATCTACATTTTCATTAAGCATTGATTCAATCTTAGACTTGCATTCTGACAAATCTTCATCTTTAATTATTGATCTAATTTTAGTTTTAAAATTATCTGCTCTTGCAATTTCAATTTCTTCAAATGAAGGAATATCTTTTTGATGAATTTGAATTCCGTTTGCACGTTCAATTCTTCTCAAACTTTGCACTTGTCTTTTTGATACAAAAGTAAAAGCTAAACCAGATTTGCCAGCTCTACCTGTTCTACCAATTCTATGGATATAATCTTCATCATCTCTAGGTAAATCATAATTGAAAACTGCTTCAATATTTTTAACATCAATACCACGTCCTGCAACATCAGTTGCAACAAGGATTTTAACGCTACCTTTTCTGAATCCGAACATTACTTTTTCTCTTTGAGATTGGTTCATATCACCGTGAATTGCATCTGCAAAATATCCTTTTGTCTTCAACATTTCAACAACTTTATCAACATTGCTTTTTGTATTACAAAAAACTAATGCAACTTGCATATTATGTAAATTCAAAAGTCTTGCGATTAATTCAATTTTATTTTTTTCTGCTACTTCAAAATATTGTTGTTCAATATCAGGAGCATTCATCAAATCGTTTGAAACATCAACAACATTAGGCTGTTTCATGAATTTTTTAGCTATTTCCATGATATTTTTTGCCATTGTTGCAGAGAACAAAATAGTTTGACGATTAACTGGAGTATCTTCTAAGATGGTATGAATATCATCTCTAAATCCCATATCAAGCATTTCGTCTGCTTCATCAAGTACTACTGTATGAACAAGGTCTAATTTTATTGAACCACGTCTTAAGTGATCCATTAATCTACCTGGAGTAGCAACAATGATTTGTGGTTTTCTCTTTAGAGCGCCAAGTTGTTTTTCTATGTTTTGACCACCATATATTGATACTGTTGAAACATTGTCAATATATTTTGTTAATTTTTCAAATTCCTTGTGAACTTGGATTGCAAGTTCTCTTGTAGGTGATAAAACAATTGCCTGAATTGATGTATTTTCAGGGTTCAAATCAAGTTTTTCTATAATAGGAATTGCAAAAGCTGCAGTTTTTCCGCTTCCCGTAGGAGCTTTTGCGATAATATCATTTCCAGATAAAACTTGAGGTATAGCCTCTTGTTGGATGGATGATGGATTAACAAAATTCATATCCGCAAGGGCTTTTAATAAATTGTTTGATAAATTTAAACTTATGAATCCAGCTGCTATAACAGGGATATCATCATTCATAAGGGTAGTGTCTAATACTTCTGTATCGACAGGGGTTGCTAGTGTTGTCATGATTGTTCTTTCTTTTTCATAAAATGCTCTTGTAAAACTAAAATGTAACTGAGCATCGAAAAAATTACATTAAAGAGAAATAGATTTCTATACACTTACTCTAACATAAAAGAAATTTTAAAATATACATTTAAGCAGGTGATGTAAAGAAGTGTAAATATCACACCCTTGAAGCGCAAAATTAAAAATTCACATGCGTTTAAGCGAAAAATCAAAATAACACGTATAGAAAAAATAGAGAGGAACACTATGAAAACAGGATTTAATACAATAGGCACAACACAAGGGATAACCACAAATAAAAATGTAAAAGCAAACCAAGGAGTATCAATTCCAAATGCGGGAACAAACCACTCTAATTATGCAAAAGTTACTTCTCAACATTTATTAGGCTACAACAATATTCATTTTGGAAATGGCTTAGGTATTTTTAAACCTGAAATGATGAAGAACGGAAATGTTAACTTTGCTCTAAAAGAAATTGAAAAAGCAGGGTTCAAAATTAAAGAAGTCAAAACAACAACTCTTTCAGACCACACTACAAAATTACATTATGCAGAATTAGGACAAAAAGCCAAATCAAGAAAAAAAGAAGGCGATTTATTCTTAACAGGAATCTTCAAAAGAACTGTTAAAAATATGCAAAAAGGTAAAGTAACAACATTCATCGTAGTTGGGGATGAAAAAGAAGTTCAAAGATTTAAAGAATTTACAGGAGCTACAAATTATAAAAAAAGAGACCCAAAATCTTTAAGAGCAAAAATTGAAGCAAGAGAAGTTAAAAGACTTCAAAAACAAGGTAAATCAGAAGCTGAAATTGAAGCATTCAGAGACGAATTTACATTCGTACACGCATCTGATACTGACAAATACGGAAAATCCAAAGAAAAGAACTACGATAGAGAAATTAGAATTCACTATCCTAATCTAACAAAAGCTGAACGCAAAAAATAAACATAAATAATAACGCAAATAGGATGGGCTAAACACCAATCACACTAATCGAGCTAATGCCACCCATCCTATTTTTTTTGAATTATAATAAAACAAAAGTGGGTTTGTATAAAATACAAACCCCTTTTCTAAGACCGACATACTGTCTTTACACCTAGACTTTATCTTAATTTACCCCTATACGACTTCGATTTCAACAGGGATATTACCTTTAACCGCTTTAGAATAAGGACAGGCAGCATTAGCAAACTTAATCAGTTTTTCCGATTCATCGCACCCTTTAAGAGTAACCTCTAATTTTGCACCTAAATGAAATGAACCCGCATCATCTGCGGACACACTAACCTTCGCTCTCACAGATGTACCCTCAAGTCTTATTTTATGTACCTCTGCCATATGCAAAAGTGCTTGTTCAAAACAAGATGCATAAGCGGCAGCAAATAATTGCTCAGGATTTGTTCCATCTCCCGAACCGCCCATTTCTTTAGGGAAATCAACCTTTAAATCCAATAATCCATCACTAGATTTGATTGAACCACTTCTACCACCTTTTGATACTACATCAGCTTCATATAATTTTTTCATAATTTATCTCCTTTTTTATTAAATTATCTTTTAAAGTCTATTCTCTTAATAAGAATGATTACTAATAAAGAATATCACTGATTACCTTTTTTGTAAACCCCCAAAGTAAAAATTGATAACTAAAATTTAAACGTCAACAATATCTATGCACGTAGTACCAAAATATAAAAGCCTTTTCTATATTAGAAAAGGCTTTTATTTATAATAATTTTAAATCATTTACTTATGATTCTTTGCTTCTTCTGGAAAGAATTTTACACCATCTGCAATATCATTAACAACACTCTTTTTGGTCGCTAAAACATATGGCGATTGAATAATTGATCCATTTCTCCAAATCAATTTTTTTGCAGCAGCAAGTCTTTCTTTATGATTAAAACCTTTATCTTGTAACTTGATAGCTAACTTAGAAGCATCATTAAGTGCTTTCACGTGTATATTTGTAGCACGTTTTGCAAATCCTTTAGAAAGTAACGTAGCCCAAATATTAACACCCAAATCAACAAAAGAGCTGACATTTTTAGTGACAATCGCTTCTAAAGGCGGGTACAACAGCGCCACAGCCCCTATTGTTTGCCCCCAGCGAGCAATATTAAATTCATTTCTTGTAACCGGATAGGCTTCTTTTGATGCTTTTACCGCTTCACGTTTTGCAAGAAGAACTCTTTTGTGTGCCCAATTTGAGGTAGTTTTTAAGCCAGCTGGTTTTATCATAACATTCTCCATTTTTATTAAAAATTGTTTTTTCAATATTGATAAAACCTGTACAAAAAAGAATTTGCCATCATTATTAAAAATAATTACTTACAAATAAATTACTTGACTAATAGTTAGATTATAAGATTTATGAATATAATGAAATCGTGAATTATCAAATGAGGATTATATGAGTTATTTAAATATAAAATTACCTGGCATTGATTTAGAATCCGAAGAAAGAGAATTTTCTATTCGCGATTTTCAGGGCAAGAAAATTATTTTATATTATTATCCAAAAGACATTCTATTTGGTTGTAGCAAGGAAATTTGTAATTACTATGACAATATAAATCGACTAACATCATTTAGTACAGTGGTAGGAGTGAGCCCTGATAATGTTGAAAGCCACAAAAGGTTCAAAGAAACCCAAAGTATAAACTTTATTTTACTCTCTGATATTGAACATAAATTAGCAAAGGAATTACAAATCTGTGTAGACAAATACGAAAATGATAAACCACTTATAGAAATAGTTCGCTCAACATTTGTCATTAATGAAAATGGTAATATTGAAAAAGAATGGCGTGGTGTCCAAATTCAAGGGCATGTTGATGAAGTTCTTGAATATCTTAATAGTTGCAATAAATGATTTAAAATAAAAGTCTTCACACACGTTGAAATTAGTAGTACAATAACCTATTCACAATTTGAAATTTTTAAATGGAGGTTAATATGAGTTATTTGAATATAAAATTAAATGGTATAGATGAAAATGGTGAGGAAAAAGAATATTCTATCGCCGATTTTAAAGGCAAAAGAATTGTATTGTATTTCTATCCAAAAGATAATACACCAGGTTGCACACAAGAAGCTTGCGAATTTAGAGACAATATCAATAGATTAACAACAGTAGCGACAGTCATAGGCGTAAGTCCTGATAACATTGCAAGCCACAAGAAATTCGAAGAAAAACAAAGTTTGAATTTCATTCTATTGTCAGACCCTGAACATACTTTATCAGAAGACCTAAAAGTTTGGACAGAAAAATCCATGTACGGGAAAAAATATATGGGAATAGAACGCTCAACATTTGTCCTTGATAAAGATGGCAATGTAGAAAAAGAATGGCGAAAAGTCAAAGTCAAAGGCCACGTTGATGAAGTACTAGATTATTTAGGGTAAAGCTTGCAATAGAATACTTTAACATTAGGAACTTATCACAATTTGTGATAAGTTCCTTTTTGCTGGATTTCAATTGCAAGAAAAAATTTTAATTTATCAGTAATGTAGGTCGGATTTACCAATCCGACAGATTAATTATTGTTGGCTTAGTAAAGCCAACCTACCTTTTATTAATTTATAAGCGAATATTTTGCGTACGTAAAATATTCAATTTAAACTTGTAAAATCTATTTAGCAAAGAATTCTAACTTAAACTCTTGTCTACACACGTAGTGTCGCCCATGGCTTTTACTATTACACGTTTTCTACGTTGGCCATCAAATTCTGCATAATAGATTTGTTGCCAAGGTCCAAAATCAAGTCTTCCTTTTGTAATTGGAACTATAACTTCATGCCCGATTAATAGACTTTTAAGATGACTGTCACCATTGGTTTCACCAGTTCTGTGGTGGTTGTAATTGATGTCAAATGGTGCAACCTCTTCTGCCCATTTATCAATATCAGCGATTAAACCGCTCTCTGCATCATTAACATAAATCCCTGCTGTAATATGCATTGCAGAAACTAAAACCATTCCCTCATATATGCCACCTTTAGTAACAATTTCTTGAACTTCATCAGTGATATTAATATAATCACGATGTTTTTCTGTTTCGAACCATAAATATTCTGTTGCAAATTTCATATCAAACTCCTTCTCTCAAATATCTATCCCTTTATACCATTTTCTTAAATGTTATAGCAAAATATTAAGAGTACTCAAAAAATTTAAATATTGGCAAACGTTAAAAGTTCGTAATAATTAGCATAATATGGTCAAATTATTAGATTCACCCGTTTTAAATAAAAAGTATGATTAAAGATAAAGAAAAACTATGCTAATCAATAATGGGCTAACAAATACAAATATAAACTTTGATGGTAAGACAAGGATTTTTGCGCTTACAGATTCTCACCTGCAAACAAGAGGGAAATGTGCTCTTTTAACAAAAATAATTAATTATGCTGGGAAACACGATAATGTTTTAGCTCTTGATGGTGGAGACATGTTTAAAGGAATATACCCACCACAAGCAGAAGTTGATAGCTATATTACAGCAAAAAAACTAAGGCCAAATCTTGAAATTGTTATCAACATCGGAAACAATGACCCCGGGACCAATGCCCCAGCTTTTGAATTCTTTAAAAAATCTGTAAAAACACTTAGCGATAATGGCATACACGTTATATCTGCAAACACGAAGAACAAAGCCACAGGGAAACCCATCGAAGGAGTTAAACCCTATGCAATAGTAAATAGAGATGGCGATAAAGTTATGGTTGCTGGGTTTTGCATAAATAATTTGACTCATACAACCTATGGACTAAAATCAGAGGAACCTAAAAAAATACTTGAGGGGCTTAAACAAGCAATAGAAGAGGAAAAACCCGATGGGTTGATTATTTTAAACCACGATTGGTTTACGCAAAGTCAGGAACTTATGAAATTTTCTAAAGATAAAGGAATCAAAGTTGATTTAATGATAGGTGGACACGAGCACGACAAGTTTGAACCTGATACAAAATCTAGAATATACTACCCTGAAGCTTTCAATAAATCGATGTATCAGTTTGATTTGCTTTTAAATAATGGACAAAGCTACCTTAAAAATATTCAATTGCTTCAAAACAATAATTTAAAGATAAATCCAAAACTCAATAAACAACTTGTTGTATTTGAAAAACAAGAAAAACTTATGGATGAAATAGCCCCATCCGTTCTAAATCTTACAAAATCATATTCTGATCCATGTCCTTTAGGCACATTCGTTGCTGATTCAATGAAAAAAGCAGGTGATACTGATATAGCTTTACTCTCAACAGGATTTTTAATGTCTCCTATGCCTTATCAGAAAGGTAAAAAAATTCTGGAATTTGATTTAAGAAAAACAATGACAGCGAAAACTCCTATAGAAAAAATAACAGTAACTCCTGAAATTTTGAAGGAAGTTTTTCAAAATGCTCTCGAAAATAGGATGCTAACTGATAGAGGAAATGCAAAATTTTTACAATGTTCTCAAAATGTAAAACTAGTCGGAGAAGGAAATAAAGAAGATAAAACATACAAGCTTAAACAAATTTTTATAAACGATAATCCACTTTTAGATGAAAAAGGAAATGCGCTTGAACCTTCAAAGGAAATTACTTGTACTATTGACCCTTATATAGGAAATGGCGGTCAACATTTTAATATGCTAAAAGATCTTAAAAAAGAAAAAGTTTTGAGGGATGGTAAAGAACTACTATTAGAGAACCTTTTTAAATCTGAGTTAAAAAAGGTGGCAGAAACACCACCTGAAAGCCCAGAATACCCATCATTCAGTCTAGTTGAAAATGAATCTTAAAAGTAGAAAAAAATTAAAAATTTCCACATATTTTTTTTTGAAAGTTTCTCCGTATACTCTTGCGTAAAAGATATATATATGTGATAATTAAAGAGAAGAAGAATTGCCCCACACGTATTACTAAGAAAGACTGGATATTAAATGTTTGAATTCCCTTTTGAGTTAGATGAGTTCCAAAAGGATGCATGTAAATGTATCTCCGATGGGAAAAGCGTCGTAGTTTGTGCTCCTACAGGAGCAGGAAAAACAGTTATAGCAGAACATGCGATACACTGTGCCATAGAAAATGGCGATAGAATTTTTTATACAACACCACTTAAAGCTCTGTCAAATCAGAAATATAATGATTTTTCTGAAAAATATGGAGCCGATAAAATTGGATTATTAACAGGAGATTCAACTTTTAATAGAGAAGCTCAAGTTGTAATAATGACAACAGAAGTATTCAGAAATATGCTTTATGGAACAAACCTTGGCTCTATTTCTGATAATATGCAAAAAGTAAAATACGTTGTGCTTGATGAAGTTCATTATATGAATGATGAGCAACGTGGAACAGTTTGGGAAGAAAGTATAATCTACTGCCCTACAAATGTTCAAATAATAGCTCTTTCAGCAACAGTTGCAAATGCAGACAAGCTTACAGAATGGATAAATACTGTCCACTCTAAAACAGAATTAATAAATACAGATTTTAGACCAGTACCGTTAAGATTCTATTATTTTGATAGTTCACAACCAAACAACCTATTGCCACTAATCGCACCAGGCGGAGTTGTAAACAAAAAAATAAATCCTGAAAAAAGAGATTTCAAAAGAGGTAGAACCGGGAAACCAGCACAAAAAGACCACGTAAAAGATGTTATTAGAAATCTCCACGAACGAGATATGCTTCCTGCAATATATTTTACATTCTCACGTAAAAAATGTGATGAACAAATGGAAAAATGTGCAGGGCTTTCACTTGTAACTCCTAAAGAAAAAGCAGAAATTAAACAAATAATAGATGAATACATTGCAGAAAACCCGTATTTATACAAAAACAAACATATAGAATACCTTCTTCAAGGTGTAGCATCACACCACGCAGGACTTTTACCAAGTTGGAAAGTTCTTGTAGAAAAATTATTCCAAAAAGGATTAATCAGAGCAGTTTTTGCGACAGAAACACTTGCTGCAGGAATCAACATGCCAGCACGTTCAACTGTTATAAGTTCTGTAAGTAAAAGAACTGATGATGGACACAGAATGCTTACTCCAAGTGAATTTTTACAAATGTCAGGTCGTGCAGGCAGAAGAGGTATGGACGAAGTCGGATATGTAACAATTGTTGGAACATCATTCCAAAGCCCGGAAGAAGTTGCAGAACTTGTCCTGAGTGCTCCAAACCCACTCGAAAGCAGATTCGCACCTAGCTATTCTATGGTAGCTAACCTTTTACAAAGATTTACCGTAGAAGAAGCAAAAGAACTTATCCTGAAAAGTTTTGGATATTTTTCTTCTAATTCAAAACTAGCAGGACTGAATCTTCTACTTGAAGATGTAAAAGAAAAAAAGAAAGAATGTACAGACTTTAAATGCTGGTGCAACCATTCAAATGAAGATCTTATCAATTACAACAGAATCAGAGATATCTACGTTCAAAATCGTAGAGTTAGCAAAACAATAAGACGCCAAGAAAAAGGGAAACACAGACCTCTTTCAGACGAAGCAATCGCGTTTGAAGAACTAGTTAAAAGTCAATTAGATGAATTGCACAAATACAATTGCGATACATGCAAATTGTACAAAAAACATATGAAAATTTTTGAACTTCTAAAAAGATTTGAAGTCAGAGAAAACCAAATCCAAAAAGAAGTAAACATGCAAAAAGATATATTCTGGAATAAATTCGTTTCACACAAGAATGTACTAGAAGCATTTGGATACCTAAAAGATAATTTCCCAACAGAAACAGGGAAAAGTGTTTCTCAAATTCGTTCAGAAAATGAATTATTCATTGCAGAAATTATTTTCTCAGGGGTATTAAATGACCTTGCACCTGCAGAACTTGCAAGTGTAATTTGTGCCGTCACAACTGAAGATATGAGAATAGAAAATTTCTCAGGGCTTCCACTTTCTACAAAAATAAGAAAAACATTAAACAAAATTAAAGATATCAGAAGAAGAGTTGATAAAGTACAGATGGAAGAACACGTTGAAGATGAAATGTACATCAATTCATTCTACTGTGCATTAATGGAAATGTGGGTAAACGGCGCTGAATGGGACGATATAATAGAACAAGTGGAAAAAGGCGAAGGTGACATCGTAAGATGTTTCAAACGAGTTGTTGACGTTTTAAGACAATTAGCAACCATAGACAATGTTCCTGAAGCATTAGTTTATACAGCCCGCGAAGCTATGGACAAAATCCAACGCTCCCCTATTGACCTAGACTAGTGCTATGCACATAAACAAATGGTTGAATGGTAGGATTTTTTGCTAAACCACTTCTACAAGATTATTTTAATCATCCTTGCACGCAAATAATCCGCTACAAATATAATGTTTATCCTTGCTATGCACATAAACATGTTCCAATTAGAGTTCCAGTTATTCGTTAAACTAAACACTCAAAGATTAATTATTAATGCCACACCACTCATAACTCGTGGTTCATTTAATTTAGTTTTGCTATGCACATAAACAAATGGTTGAATAGTAGGATTTTTTGCTAAACCGCTTCTACAAGATTATTTTAATCATACATGCACGCAAATAATCCGCTACACATATAATTTTTTACCCCTGCTATGCACATAAACATGCTCTAAACTTGAATTTCATAATTTAATCCAAGTAGGTCGGATTTACCAATCCGGCAGATTAATTATTGTTGGCTTAGTAAAGCCAACCTACTGTACTATACCTCTTTTAGGAGGAAACAAATTTTCGGAAGGGTGATGACGAACGGAGTGAGGCAAACCCGAAAGATGTCCAAAACCACGTTTTTGGACACGCCCGAATAATTTGGAGTTTAAGAATAACAATAGTGAAATACAAATGCGGGAGGTGGTCAGTAATAAAAGAAAGTAAACTTTTTATATCCGAAAGGAACGTTTAAACAAAAGAAGATTCAACCACCACCCGAATCCATAGTTCACTATCGTTTCACATGGCTTCTGCCCTCCTCCTCAAAGAGGGCAAATGTTGTTTTACAACATTCATGACCCTGCTCGCTTGCCCCTATCCCACCATAAGATGGTTCATATATGTATTAACATCGCCTGGAGTTAATCCTTTTTTAGTGAGTTCTACCATAGGTAAAATATATTCTGAGTCTTCATCATTTTTCTTATCTAATGCATTATATGCAATTTTAAGGATTTCGAGCGCGATATCTTTTGCTAAAACATTTTTTATTTTTGTTTGAAGAGCGAATCTTGGAACATTATATCTAAATTCACAAATATCTGTACCGGACAAACCTTTAAGCAACTCTTTAACTGAATTCATAGAATCCTTATTATACAAAAGACCTTTATATATTGCTGGGATTGCGTATTCAAGCCCATCCCCTACACAATCATGGTTTCTAATTTCAATGAACTTTCTCATTCTTATATCTGGGAAACACATATTGGCATGCAATTTATAATCATCAGCTGTCGCTTCATAACCATCATAACCATGTTTTAAAAATTGATTGAATGTAATTTTCCCATCAAGATAAATTAAATCATTCCCACGTTTAAAGAAAATCATTGGCGTGTCCAACATACTATCGATATAGTCATTAAAAGTAATATTTTCAACAAGTTTGGTGGCAAACCCACATCTTTCATTATCAGTATTCAACCACGCCAGTGCTCTAAATGATTTATAACCTGTATCAACACCTCCACGGATTGGAGAGTTCGAAAAAGCTGCTGTCATAAAAGGTGATACCAAGTTTGCCATCAGGAATTTTTCCATTGCATCTTCTTCCGATGAAAAATCAATTCCAACTTGTATACCCGCAGTTTCTCTCATCATAACATCTGACAAAATTCCCCATAAGTAATCTGCCATATGTTTATAACGTTTCTTAGGCATAAGTTTTATATTCTTATGAGTAGATATCGGCGAAACCCCATAATTAAATAATTTTATCCCGTATTTATATAATAAAAAACTCATATCAGAATCTATTTTTTCAATTCTTTCTTTCAACAGAGTAACTGATTCCTGAGGTTCTATACTATATTCAACTTGAGAACCTGGTTCCAAAGTAATTGTGTCATGCCCCTTTTTGAGCCCTATTATCACATCCTCGTCAAGAATGCATTCCCAGTTATGCATCTTTGCAAATTCTTGTAAAAATCTTTTAACCCCAAATTCCCCATTATAAGCTATTGTCTCATTAGTTATTTCATCTACAGGTATTCTCTCATACTCAATTCCGACAAGTTCATTTTTTGTACACCCTTGTGTATATAAATTCCTTATCGTTTCATAATCCAATTTTTCTTTGCAATAGTACATAAAAACTCCTTACCAATTCTAGCACGATGATATTGATGCTCAAATCTTTTTTAAAAATATACTGCTTTACAGTGTTCTTATTTAAAATATCAAACAACAGGGATAAAAACATTTACCTGTTTGTATTATTATTAATAGTATGATGGACTATATAAACAGAGCAAAAAATTTTAGAACTAAAAAAAGACTAGGGCAAAATTTCCTTGTAGATGCTGGTGTTATAAGCGATATTATCGACTTTGCTGATATTAGCCATGACGACATAATTTTGGAAATTGGACCAGGTGTCGGATTTGTTACAGAACAACTGGTAAAGCATGCCCGAAAAGTTATTGCGATAGAAATTGATGAACAAGCAATAAGAGAATTAAATAAACTTGAATGTGATAATCTTCAAATTATTCATCAAGATATATTGAAAACGGATATTTCCTCGCTTATCAACGAAGGCGAAAAAATTAAAGTTGTTGCAAATATACCTTATTACATTACAGCTCCTATTATTGCGCACCTATTGGGAGAAATAGATGACCTCAATAATAAAAATAGAAATAGCATAGAAAGCGTCATTTTAATGGTACAAGAAGAAGTTGCAAAAAGAATCGTTGCAACTGAAACAAGCCCATCAAAAGAATACGGATTGCTTACTATACTTGCTCAATTCTGGGCTGATTGTGATATTCTCAGACTCGTAGGGAGACGTTGTTTCTATCCATCACCTAAAGTTAATTCAGCTTTAGTCCGCCTAAAAATAAATGAAAAACCTAAACTTGATTTGAGCGACTATCCCCATTTTAGAAAAACAATAAAAGCAGGATTTGCTCAAAGACGCAAAAATATCAAAAATTGTCTTATGAATGGCGGGTTTGATAAAGATTTAGTTGCCGCTACATTAGAAAAATTGGAAATAGACACAAATACCAGAGGTGAAAATCTCTCAATAGAAACATTCGGAAAACTTTCAGAGGAATTGAAAAATGGAAATCAAGGTTAAAACGCCTGCCAAAATAAACTTAACTTTAGAAATACTAAATAAAAGACCGGATGGGTTTCATAATATCCAAAGTATTATGCAAATGATTGATCTATATGATTATCTGACTATAAATGTGGAAGATTCAACCGAAACAAAGATTGAACTATCAGGAACAAGCGACGAAATCCCTTATGACGAGAAAAATCTCGTTTACAAAGCTGCAAAATTATTTCTTGATAAAACAAAGATTGAAAATAAACTAATAAAAGTGTTTATTGAAAAAAATATTCCTATCTCTGCAGGTCTCGCAGGTGGAAGTACAAACGCAGCTGGAACATTATTTGGACTAAATAAATTGTTCAATAATATTCTATCAACAGAAGAATTACACGAACTATGTAGCCAACTAGGATCTGATTTGAATGTATGTTTAGAAGGCGGATGTCTTCTTGCGACAAGCAGAGGCGAAGTTATTTCAAAACTCCCATTCAGAGAAAATCCAGTTTCACTTATAAAACCAGAAAATCTTGGAATAAGCGCAAAAGAAGCTTACACTAAATTTTCTCAATTAGAAAAAAAACCTGATTTAGACATGACATTTAAAATGATAGACTCAATAAAAATTGGGACAGACGTTAGACAATTTTTGCATAATGATTTAGAAGTAGCTGTGTTTGGTGATTATCCTGAACTACAAAAAATTAAAAAACTTGTACCAAAATCAATCATGTCAGGGTCTGGATCTACTTATTTTGTAATATCCTCGACAGTCCCTAATATTGAGGGTTACTGGAAGAAAGATGGGTTAAAGTTCATCGCTGATGGGGTTTCTGAGGTTTAATTTCATAATATTTGGCTTAAACTATTTTAATATATTTACAATTTTTATGAAACAGTGTATAGTTATTTTATGGAAGAAATAACACCAATTCAAAATTTGATTTATGAAATAAGAAACCAAAAAGTCATGTTAGACAGTGACTTAGCAATTTTATATGGAATTCAAACTCATAGATTAAATGAAGCAGTGAAAAGAAATATACAAAGATTTCCTATTGACTTTATGTTCCAACTTACAAAAGGAGAATATGAAAGTTTGATATCGCAAATTGCGATATCAAATAATAGTTCAACTTTGATATCGCAAAATGGAATATCAAAATCGAAAAGAGGTGGAAGACGAACAATGCCCTATGTATTTACCGAACATGGTATTTTAATGTTATCTTCCGTTTTAAATTCTGAACAAGCGATAGAAATTAACATCCAGATAATGCGTATATTTGTTCAAATAAAACAATTTGCCCTTACAAACAAAGAGTTAACAAAACGTTTGGATGAAATGGAATATAGATTTATTAAATATGCAAAAGATATGAATATTAATATTGCAGATATTTATAAACAATTGAATTACTTAACCGACATAACAAAACCGTCTCAAATTGGGTTTATAATATAACAAAATAAGAACCATACAAAGAAAATGCACCCATAAAGGGTAAATTTTTATTAAATTACTCTCCTGAGGTATTAACAAACTGTATATAAAAATGATATGATTAATGCATGATAAATTTGGATGAGATGTATTCTGAGATTCCCCCGACTAAACTGCGTCATAAAGACGAAAAGTTCAGGCCGGCAAGAACATCAAAAGTTTGGTTGTGGATTGCAAACAAATTTTTCTTCGGAATGTTAGAAAGTCGCTTTTATGCGATGAGATACAAAGGAGTAGAGAACTTAACCGAAATTGGTAAAGTCCCTACAATTTTCTTTGCGCCTCATGGCAATTGGTGGGATGGAATTGTAGGTTATAACCTTTGTAACAGACTTCTGAAAAAAGAAATTAGATTGATGGTCGAAGAGTTAAATAGATTCCCACTCTTACGAAGGGGTGGAGCATTTAATGTGAACAAAAAATCCGCTCAGGCATCTATGGAAGCTCTTACATACTCCGTAAAACTTCTGGAAGACTTACGAAATATATTATACATATTCCCTCAAGGAATTATCAAACCACCTAATTTTAGACCAATAGAATTTCAAACAGGCTTAGCTTATATTGCTCAAAAAGCAGCTCATAAATATGGCAAAGTTAACCTTGTCCCGATTTCAGTAAACTATTTGTTCCTAAGAGACAATAGACCAGAAGTCTGGGTAGAATTTGGCAATGAAATAATTTTAGAAGACAGAAAAATTAATAGAAAAGAATATACAGAATATTTAGCAAAAAATCTCGAAAATTTATGTGATAAACAATTTAATGAAATTTGTCATGGACAATTTGATGGCTATAAAACCCTCTTTCAACAAAAATTAAAATGGTATCGACGCATAGAACAACGCCTAAAAAGAATTGATATTAAAAAAATTAAAAAAGATTAAAATTAAGAATATAACTAACTCATTAATGTATTCAAATCAATATACAATGACTGACATATCGCAACTATTATAGCAATACTGGGATTAACCTTCTGATTTTCTATCAGATTAAGATATTTCTGAGTTATACCGCATAAATCAGCTAATTTCTGCTGGGAATATTTTTTCCTTAAACGTTCCATTCTAATATTGTCTGCTATTTTTGCCAAAATTTCTTTTTTATTCATATATATATATTATTAAAGTTTGCAAAATAATAAAATCCATTATATGCTATAAAAATGGAAATATATTACATTAATTGCCTAAAAAAATACATTATTATGGAATGATATTGAGATAGCATGAGATATTCAGAGTACGTAAGCCAAAAAATAAAACAAATAAGAATAGATAAAAACTTAACAGAAAAAGATTTTGCAAATTTTTTAGAGCTACCCTATGAAACATATATTTTAATAGAAGAAGGCAAATATGAAATTTCACCTATTTTGTTTCTGCAAATTGCTCATCAATTACATATAAACTTTAGTGAGTTCAACAAAGACTTTGAGTAAATATTTTGTGGGTTTTTCCGCATTCTCATCCTTATACTCATAAATAAAACTTAACATAATGACCCAATATATCAAATATAGTCTATAATAAGGTTCAATACTAAATTAACTTAATATGGACTAATTAACTATGAATAATTTAAAAGTGTATACGAGCATCAAAGATGCTTATCGTTATGCGAGACAAAACGATAGTAGAATGACAGACAAACTAATTGAATATTACAAAGAAGGACAAAGCAACCCTAGTGTTGCAAAAATAATTGATAACGACGGATTTCACAGCTATATTAACTCTTATTCAAACATGATTATAGAAGATATCTCAAGAGGCCGCAATAAAAAAGAAGCAATAACTGAATTTGGTGAAAACTCAAACAATATGATTGAGAACATGACTAAACTCAAACAGGCTCCAGAAGTTGCACCGTATAAACAAGCTTTTGATAAACAAATGGAAACACTATATCCTAAAACTTATTTTTTGCGAGATTCAATTGTATTAAATAATAGAATAAGCTTTGCTGATGAACACCCAAAACCTAAAGCAGGATTCTTAGAAAAACTGAAACTAAAACTCATTGCTAACCTGAAGAAAAAATCACAGGGGTAAAGGGGCAGCGAGCAGCTTGGTAAAGTAGGTCGGAGTAAATGAAAAACGGTTCTTAATAATGATAAATTTGTGAATCTATCAGATTCTAAACATTCACGGTTAAATTTTACGTTTAACACTTCAGAATGACACAAAGAGACTAAGCCGATGATTTTCTATAACACCGCGTGAGCAAGTATGCCCACCTTACAAATTTTGTTCTAATTAAGAAGTTCATCCAAAATATTTTTTGCTCTTATTCCAAAAATATTACCACTATGAGTGTCTGTACCACCTGTTTTAAACCAGTTATTTTTCTCCGCAACTCTGTGACTTTCTTCAATTGCTTGTTTTACAGAATCATCATTTCGTTGGCTCAAATATTGATAATTCGCTTCTATCGAATTCACACCCTTATTTTTAAGATATTCAATAAATTCAGGCTCCATTCCATTCCCTTGAAGATTTTTTATAGGATGTACGTATGAAACAATTCCACCGTCTTTTTTTATGGTAGGAATCAATTCCGGCGGATTCATACTTTGAATTCTTTGATTTAACTCCGCATCAAAAGGATTAAACCCTAAACCCATTGCTTCAAAACCTGGGAATTTAAACGAACTCTCTTTATCCAAAAACATAAATTCTGAACCTGAAACAAACTTGAAGTTTTTGTATTTTTCAGGTTCTTCTGCCATAGAAGCTATAATTTCTTTTGATGCTTCAATATTGTTGTGATCCGATGTATTTGACATATATGGTGGGATATCCGAATTTGGGTGAATTTTAGCAACTTTATCAGCGTATATTTTTGACATTTCAAGATATTCTTGTGGACTCATATGCCCATCAGATTTGTTGGTATGTATGTGCAAATTGACCCTGAAATCTCCATTCTTAATATTATCAAACTCCCTTGGAGAGGTAATTTTGTCTGGTTCCCTGTACCCTGTCAAAAAATCTTTTCTTATAAATTTCCTCAATAGTTCTCTTAATTCAAAAGGCCCTGCAATTGAATCTAAATCTTCAATCTTGTATTCCCTGACGCAACAACTGTTTGTATTTCAAATCCAAAGGATGAATCTGCTGCTTGAAAGAGAGTTTTTTATTTCTTGTTTGATTGGAATCCAACTTAATCATTGAACTCAGTATATTATAAATTTAGAATTTTGAAAACATATTGTTAAGTTTAAGCTTAGTTTTAATTCGCAAATTCCGTAATAAAAAAGCGGCTTATGTGCCGCTTTAAAAATTTTCCTAATAATTTGTCCCTGTCCATATAATAGAAGCTAAATAATCATTATTTGTTATTTTAACTTCTTTTTAATTTTTGGTTAGATTTGGTTTTACTTGAAACGTGGCTTTTTAATTAAAACCAATTTCATTTGCCCCCCTAGGCTATGAAGTTGTTTCCAAATCTGTTTGCGCCGTAGAAGAAGGATTCTTTCATTATTTGTTGGAAATTCTTTCTTCTGACTGCTTTGTTTCCGATTGATGTATCGTTGATTTCCTCTATTGATTTTTGATAATACTCACTTGCAACACTTGTTACAAACATTTGTTGAGGTAACATTCCAGAAGCTTCTCTTGTACCTGTTGTTCCATTTTCAATCTCATCAAATAAATCGTTCACTCTACTTGATAATTGTTCTTCTTTATCACTTGAGTGTGCTACATATTCTTCTGCAATATTTGCAAATAATAATGACATTTGATGCTCTCCTGTTAAATCTTTAGTGGACTTGATTGGGACTCTTCTTAGTTATCTCTTATGTATATATAAAGTATCTATATCTCAGAAACTTGCTTTTTTTATAACATCTTTTTTGGATTGTGTTACATTTCTTAATGTACATGGTCGAAAGGTAAGCACCACAATAAAAAAGACCAACATGGCATGTCAGTCTTTTTTATTATTAAATATTTATTTAATTTTATTTTTCTTGTTTTTCTTGTTTTTCAATTTTCCGCATTGTAGGGAACGCAATTACGTCACGTATAGATGGAGAATTAGTTAATAACATAACCAATCTATCAATACCCATACCCATGCCACCTGTTGGTGCCATACCATATTCTAGAGCATTGATATAATCATCATCAATAGACATAGCTTCTTCATCACCATTAGCTTTTGCCAATGCTTGTGCTTCAAATCTACTTCTTTGATCGATTGGATCAGACAATTCAGAGAATGCATTTGCAATTTCCCAACCGTTTACACGAGTTTCGAATCTTTCTGTCAATCTATCATTTTCTCTATGAACTTTAGCTAAAGGCGAAATTTCTCTAGGATAGTCAATAATATGACATGGTTGAATTAATGTAGGCTCAACCTTTGCTTCAAATATTGCATCAATTACTTGACCCCAATTGAAAGATTCATCTACTTCAACATGAAGTTCTTTTGCCTTTTGAATAGCTTCTCCAGCCGTAAAGATATCAAGGAAATCAACCCCTGTCGCTTCTTTAACAGCACCAAGCATAGTTTTCCTATCCCAAGGTGGAGTTAGATCAATTTCATTTTCTCCGTATTGAATCTTCATTGTTCCAAGAACTTCTTGAGCAACAGTTGCTACAAGATTTTCAGTTAGCACCATCATGTCATTATAATCAACATAAGATTGGTATAATTCAATCATAGTAAACTCAGGATTGTGTCTTGTATCAATACCCTCATTACGGAAAGATCTATTAATTTCAAATATTTTTTCACTTAAACCACCAACCATAAGTCTTTTCAAGTGAAGTTCAGGAGCGATTCTTAAAGTCATATCCATGTCTAATGCATTGTGATGCGTTAAAAATGGTTTTGCATTTGCTCCACTTGCTTGCATATGTAACATAGGAGTTTCAACTTCCAAAAATCCTTGTTTTGTTAAATATTCTCTAATTTTTTGTATAATTAAACTTCTTTTTCTTAATGTGTCACGAGTTTTTTCAGTAACAATTAAATCAACATATCTTTGACGATATCTTGTTTCAAGATCAGTCAAACCGTGAAATTTTTCAGGTAACGTTTGTAATGATTTTGAAAGAATTTTATATGATGAAGCTTTAACAGAAAGTTCACCTCTAGGAGTTCTTCTAATAGTTCCATAGAAACCTATAATATCACCAACATCAGCCAATTTAAGGATTTTAACCTTTTCAGGATCCATATTTTCTTTGTGAGAAAATATTTGGATTTTCCCTGTGGCATCCATCAAATCGATGAACATGCCTGTGTTCCTGATAGCCATAACACGACCAGCAACAGCATATTTATCTTCTGTTTCTTCACCTGCAGGCAAATCTTTATATTTTTCTTGTAAATCCGCCGCGTCAGCATCTTTATCAAATGAATAAGGATATGGATTAATTCCTTTATCTACCAACTCCGCTAATTTTTCCAGTCTTCTTTTTCTGATTGATTCCTTTGCGGATACAGGCTCATGAGTAGCATTTTCTGACATGTGTAAAATTCCTCTTTTTCTTTAAAAAACATCTATAAGTAATTATATAGAAACCATACTTTAGTATAAGTTTAACATAAAAATAAGAAAAGAACTAAGCACCAACCCCATCGAAGGTATGAGAATAAAATCATACATTTTTATGATTTTATTTCACTTAACAACTGTTAACATTACCCTATACTCCTTAAAAACGACGATACACATATCCCTAATCAACAGCTATGTAATATTTTATACATAGCTTTTTTTTGCGAATTGTGAGCAGAGGGCGACGATTTTGCGGAGTTGGCTTGCGACTAGCAAGACAAGCAGGCAAAATCTAGACCCGTTTATCGCGAACAATTCAAGACAGTGCTACGCACGTAGACACATGGGTTTAAAGTAAAGTTGTTTGCTAAATTATAACTACAAGTTTGAATAATAACTACATGCACGCAAATAATCCGCTACTAAGATTAATACAATATGCTGATTGCGAGCAGAGCCGAATTTTTGGTAGGGTGATGACGAATAGAATGAGTCAAACCCGTAAGATATCCAAAACCACGCTTTTGGATACGCCCAAATAATTCGGAAAGAATACCTATTAACGGACCCCGTTTATCGCGAACAATTCAGCGGATTTTGGGTAGAGTGAGTGTAACGAAACTCGTAACTTGGACAGAACCACGCTTCTGGACAAGGCCCAAGAATCCAAGACAAGACAGTGCTAAGCACATATTATACCTCTTTGAGGAGGAGGTCGCAGTTGTTTTTTTCACGTTACCGTTCAAAAAACAACTGCGGGTGGTGGTTAGTAATAAAAACAAGTAAATTTTATATCCAGAATAAATGTTTAAACCAAAGAAATATTCAACCACCTCCCGAAGCCATAGCTCACTATCGTTTCGCATGGCTTCTGCCCTCTTCCTCAAAGAGGGCATTCTATCAACAATATTTTCCCTTTGTTTATGTGCATCTAACCTGGATTGCTTCGTTACCACTCGCAAAGACGTTTTTATCATTACAAAGAACAAAATCAAAAAGCTAAGATTTTGTTATAAAAATTTCCACAAGTATAATATGAATTTATTTTATATGTAGATTACAATAAGAGTATGAATATAAACCAAAAATTATACTTAACATTCAGAGCTTTGAGACATAAAAATTACATGCTGTTCTTTACAGGACAATGTATATCTTTGGTTGGAACATGGATTCAACAAATCGCAATAAGCTGGCTTGTATACAGGTTAACACATTCTGCATTATTGATGGGTGTAATAATGTTTGCAGGCTCTATTCCAGCACTCCTCATACCACCATTTGCAGGCGTATTTATAGATAGAATAAACAAGCATAAGACTTTAATATTAATCCAGGCATTATTTATGTTTGAGGCCTTAACTCTTGCGATCCTAACCCTTAGTGGAATTGTACAAGTATGGCATATAGTCATAATAACTGCATTAATGGGAATTACAGGTGCTATTGACATGCCTTTAAGACAAGCATTCGTTGTAAAATTAGTAGATGAAACCAACATGGGTAACGCTATATCTTTAAATTCATCCATGTTTAACCTTGCGAGAATGATAGGACCTGCAATTGCAGGGGTTTTAATTGCATACGTTGGAGAAGGAACTTGTTTCTTAATAAATGCCCTTAGTTATATTGCCGTAATAGGAGCATTATTTGCCATGACAATAAACTATAAACCAGAATTTAAAAAGAAAAAAGAAAATGTAATCCATGAATTAGTAAATGGATTTCAATATTCATTTAGATCTACAACTATAAAAACCGCACTTTTATATATAGCCGTTTTAAGTTTCGTCGGAATGTCATTCCAAGTATTAATGCCAATTTTCGCAGATAAAATCCTCAATGGAAATGCTCAAACTCTTGGACTTCTAATGAGTGCATCCGGAATTGGATCTTTATTTGGAGCATTAAAATTAGCCTCAAAGAAAAATAGCAAAGGCTTAGATAAAATCGTTTCTATCTGCTCATTATTACTTGGATTTGGATTAGTCGGATTATCTTTCACCAATATTACCGTTATTTCTGCAACCCTGTTATTTATCATAGGATATGCATTTGTAACAATACTTGCGGCCTGTAATACAATCATACAAGAACATGTAGATGAAGATAAAAGAGGCAGAGTGATGAGTATTTACACAATGGCATTTATCGGTGTAACTCCATTTGGCACGTTATTTGAAGGTGCTGTCGCAGAAAAAATCGGAGTTCCACATACTTTCCTATTAAATGGAATTATAATGCTATTGTTTATTGCCTTTTACGCAAACAAACTACAACAACCAGCAAAAGAACCGATAAAAGAACCCGCCAGAGAACCTCAAAAAATTTAAAATTTTTTCTGCACGCTCATTGAGGATACGGGAAAACTCCAAAATATACAATTTTGAGAGGATAAATCATTGTTTTTCGTATCCGACATATAGGATGTAAAAAACAAGAATAGCCTAGGTGAAAGGCTAACTTATATTTACCCCTGTTTTTTACTGAACTTCGGAGCTGCGAGAAAAATTTCTAATTTTTCCGCACGCTCATTATACTATTTTAGAATGAGTTTTACTCATAGTTTGAATTGCGGCTTGTGTATTTAAAAAGTCTAACGTTTTTGTTAAATTCATTTTTCTACCAGTATATTGACTTCTTGCAGCCGCCATAGTCTCATCTCTCACAGAATTAGTATAATTTGAATTGTCCGCACTTTGAACATTATATTTAGGTTGATTTTGAGTGGTTTGATCTGATGGATTTGCCAAAATACTAGGAGCAACAGCAGAATTAGTAGCAGCAGAATCTGCGGTAGAACCAGAGGAGGAAGCCTTTACAGAAGTAACTAAACCCCCAAATTGCGGTTGAGAATTGTTAGCCTGAACAGATGCTCTTGCCTGTGACATGACATCATTTTGCACAGAAGAAGTATACGCATCATTTTTTTCTTCAGTCAATGAAGTGGCTTTTTCTTGTGCTCTATTAAGTATCATTTCCTTTACTGATGAAACCTGCGATTTATCAATCGAAGATCTTACATCAAGGAAGCTAAAATTATCCATTCCGTATTCCTATTTTATGAAATTTGTTTAATGGTTTATACAACCCAAACTTTGAGAATTAATCTCACAATATGGCTCGTATTTATCTTATACCATAATAAAGTAATCTCCTAAAAATAAATTTACTGTTTTATATATCTTTAATATATATTTGTTACATATTTTAATAATTTATATTACAATTTTGTGGAAATTGAAATTGGGGTCATTAAAATTACTTATAGCATATGTGAGTGTTAACAAGTTATGGAAGGAACGGTTATGGATGATTTAAATATTGAAAGTCTATTGGAAGATACAGAACAACGATCCTTCTTTGGATTCAAAAACACGATAGCAAGAGGAATAGAAAAGTCACAAAATTCTAAATTAGCTATTTCTAACTTAAACTTTTTATTGAATGCAAAAGGAGGGAAACTTTCTACATCGAAAATTTCAAAAGTTCTTGCTATTTCAGAAGCTGTAAACAACGGAGGACTTGGGGTACAACATTATATTGACCATTATGGATTTGAAGGTGGAAAACTCACCGAAGAAACTATTAATAGAATTTTAAAAAAGATTGATGAAGAAGAAATAATGCTCATAGCATTAGCTTTTGAAGAAGTGACAATGCATCAAGAAATATTTGTAGACCAAGAAGTTCAGATTCTAGGACTGCCTTTTGGAATAACGACAATTGCGTAATGAGGATGCGTAAAAACTCCAAAATATACAATTTTGAGAGGGGTAAATCATGGTTTTTCGTATCCGATGTTTAGGATGTGAGAAGCAAGAATAGTCTGGGTAAAAGACTAACTTATATTTACCCCTGCTTGCAACTGGACTATAGAGCTGCGAGAAAAATTAATAATTTTTCCGCACGCTCAATTTAAAATAAAAGTAAAACTAAAGACCTCTTTTATCAAGAAGAGGTCTTTTTTCATATTAAAAACCCATTTTATAGACTCTGGATTATATTTAGAATGGTTTCATAAAATCCACAGATATCAGTCTGGGTATAGATATACACTATCTGGATGAATTTTCTTCTAATACATTTAAGTAAATACTCGTTGTGTCGATTTACTTAATTGACATAGCTAAAAAAATTATTAAATAAAATATCATAGAAGGTTATACAAATTAGTAAAGATAGGAGATTTTGTCATGGGCATGGCAGCATCACAAGCTAGATACTTAGGCTTGACCGCAAGGAAAACTAACGTTGAATGGGAAGGCCAACAAATTAACCAGGCACGTACAGCGTTATCAAATCAAAGTGCAAACTTATTTAATCAAATGCTAACAGTATCTGTCCCTAATAGTCCTGATAAAACGAATTATACAACTCTTCAATATACATATGACGATGGTTCAAACAGCGAAACAATATCTGATTGGAAACAATTGTCAAACTCTGATAGCGAATATAATTACACCGTTGACCATTATTACACCTCAGATTTGTATACAGGCTCTCAAAAACTTGTAAGTGACCCACAAGTAACTATCAAAGGAGCTACATCTGCAACTGCTACAAATTATAGTGCATTAACAGCAAACGCTGATGGGACATATTCATATGCAGGGAAAGATGCACAAGGGAATGCGGCTACATATAATTATTCTGATTTAACAAATTATACAAACGATAAAGAAATGCAAAATGCTGTCCAAGATTTAATAGATCAAGGAAAAATTTCAGTAGGCGATACAACAAATATTAATTTGAATAGTCTAACCGATTCAGATGGAAGCAAATATTCATTAATGGGATATAACGATGGAACATCTTGGCACTTGGCTAAATCTACTGATTTAGCTGGCAAAACAAGTGATGGATACTTAGATTTATCAAAATATTCAATTACAGGATCAGCTGGGAACTGGACAATTTCAAATCCTACTGATGCAGCCACACTTGCTAAACAACTTGGCACAGACAAAACAGCAACTGATGCAACAACTTGGCTTAATACATACTATAATGGTACCGATAAATACTACAAAACTGATGGAACAGCTTCAGCAAGCCACGCAGCCAATACCGCTTATAATGATTATTCAACTGCGTTCACTCCAACAAAAATTGGAAATAAAAGTTTAACAGAATTAGGGTCTCTGGATTCTGATGATGAAGCAGCTTTGGAACAAATCATTAATGATTTACCTAGTTCTTCAGTTGCAAAATATTTTACAAAAGATGCTAATGGCGATTATAAATATAATGGTACTGGTCTTTATAAATATACCGACAATACCTCTGCAAGTAGTACCCCTACTGGTACTACTAATAGCACTACTAAATATACTACATACGATGATTTAGTGAATAGTATGCAAACATCTTTGTTTAACAACAAACCTATTGACGATCAGCAAGCGTTAGCTACATATCAAGCATCATACGTAAGTACAAAAGTTGCTTCAACAGATAAAGCAATGCTTGAGACTGATAGTAACGGCCGATTTACTTCCGTAAAATTTGCAAATGATAGTACAAAATATTCATTAAATTGCTCAGAGACAACAAATGAAACTGCATATGACGATGCGATGAATCAATACAACTATAACGTGTCAACTTATGAAAAACAAATTGCAGATATTAATGCAAAAACAGAAGTTATACAACAACAAGATAGAACTCTTGAATTAAGATTGAAACAATTAGACACCGAACAAAGCGCTTTGCAAACAGAAATGGAAGCGGTCAAGAAGGTTATATCAAAGAACATCGAATCAACGTTCAAAACATTCGGTGGATCATAAACTTAATAAGATACTTAAATTTAGGGATAATCTTATTAAGATAATAAAAGCTAATAATACAATCCATTTATTGATACACGTACACACCTTTTAACCTTATTGCACCATTTCTATGGTGTGATAAGGCTTTATTTTGTCTCTTCTGTAACTGTCTTATCTTTCTTAGGGGTAGTTGTTCCTGTAGTGGTTGAACCTGTTGTTGTACTTCCAGTAGGGGCTTCAGCACTACTAACTGCTTGTTGATTTTGATTTACAGATTCAAAGGCAGAACTATTATCTTTCTTGATTGCCTCTGCTAATTTGGTTGTATTCTGAGACATTGCTACAGTTTTATTACCTTGTTCAATCGCTCCATTTGCAGCTTTTCTTCTTGAACCGAAGAATTGCCACCATTTAGTATGACTCTTCATTTCTTTACCAACGGTAACTGTTTCAGTACCATAATCTTTAGATTCTTTTGCTTCTCCAATGGTTTCGGAAACCACTGCTTGCATTTCAGATAAACTTTCAGTTATTCCGCCAAGCTCATTAGATGTCCCTTGTTTTAGAGCATCAAAGAATTTTATTCCTTCTTTCGCCTTAGAATTAAACATTCCTAAGGTCATTACACTCTTAAACGAATCTTTTACGATTTGAGAAAGTGCCGTCTTTACTGCACTTTCACCAGTTGTCCCATCAGATTGATCAGAAGGTACTTGTTGTGTATATGGGCCCATTTTAGTAACATTGCCCAAATCTCTTGTTTCTTTTTGAGCAGATAAATCAGTAAACTGTTTACATTGATCTTTTAGACTCATACCTTGCTCTTCTAAAGATTCTTTATACGCTACTGCATCATTCTCTGTATTAGCTTGAGTGCCACCTGAAGATTGTCCATAAGTGGTTTTAGAAGCAGGGTCTTTTTTATATTCAGTCTGAGCCCAAGTTAAAATCTTATCTGGAACAGCCCAATTTTTCGTATTATAGCCATTTACAATTTCAGCTGCTGTCATACCAGATAATTGATCTTCCGACATCGATAACCTTGCGCTACCCGTATTTGTTGTAGGGGCAGTAGTACCACTATCGACTTTATTAACTGCTTCAACAGCCATAATATTGCTCTCCATTTTACGTCTTATAAATCTATAAAGTCGTACCAAAGAGCCTAATTTCAACATGTTCAGACATGTTTACAAAACTTAAATGTTTTCAAGAATTTGGTTAGCAACTTCTTGAGCGGAATATTTATCAGAAAGAAGAGCTTTTACCATTCCTAAATCATTAATTTTTTCCTGCCTGATATCTTCATCATACAGAATCTTTTCCATCTCAAAAGTAACACTGTTTACAGATAATTTCCATTGTGTAAGCTCAGGAACAACCATCTTATTAAGTATAATATTCGGTAATGAAACCATACTCATACATCTAACAAGAAGATAAATAAAATATAAAAACCAAGGTCCACGATATGCAATAATCATAGGAACCTGATATAATGCAGCTTCCAATGCTACCGTTCCGGAAGCCAAAATCAAACCATCCGAAACACTCAATAAAGCCTGATTTTCACCTTTAATAACTTTAAAATCTGTATGCTTTAAATACTTGTTGTAAACTTCTTCAGATAAATTAGGTGCATGAGATACACAAAATTGAACATCAGGATGTTTTTCTCTAAGCTTTTCTCCAGCCTTGATAAATAATTTCATTAAATATTTTAGTTCAAATTCACGTGACCCAGGGAAAATAGATACAAGCTTTTTATTTTTATCGAGCCCATGTTTTTCAAAAAATTCATCTCTATTAGCTTTTTCTGGTAATTGTTTAACTAAAGGATGCCCACAATAATGTGTATCAATCCCATTGGACTTGTACATCTCTACTTCAAACGGGAATATACATAAGACTTTATCAATATTCTTTTTAATAGTATTTAAACGCCATTTTCTGCTTGCCCAAACTTGAGGTGGAATATAATAAAATGTTTTAATTCCTGCCTTTTTCAAAAGTTTTGATACGCTTAAATTAAATACACCATAATCTATCAACAAAACTAAATCAGGCTTATATTCTTTTTTAATATAACTTACAAGCCTATTCCCCAAAGTCAAATGGTCCCAAATAATCTTTGGAGAAAACCCCATAACACCCATTTTGGAATGATTGGAAAATAACTTTACTCCGGCACGCTCCATATTATCGCCACCAACGCCTTCTATCTCGATATCAGCATTTTGGCTTTTCAATATTTCTGCGACTTTCCCAGCATGAATATCTGCTGAATAATCACCGGTAATTATAAATAATTTTTTCAATTAAACACCCTTTTTATACAGCCATAATGACTATATTATTTTTATCAGCAAATTTAATTACTTCTTCCATATCAACAATAATAGTATCACCCGCCTCAACGGCAATCAAATTTGACTGGTATCTTTTCATTGTTTTCAATGTATTTAAACCAATTGCAGGGATATCAAATCTCTTATCTTGATTAGGTTTTGCAACTTTAACAATAATTGCGCCCTTTTTGGCAAGTTTACAACCCCTTCTAATACAAGCATCTGTACCCTCAATCGCTTCAACCGCCATAATCATTTTATCTTTAATTACAACTGATTGACCTATATCAAGTTTGCCAGTCTCTTTTGCAAGCCAGTATCCATAATTTACATCTTCAGCCTGTGCTTTTGTAGGCTGAACTTTACCAAGAATACCTGATGGTATCATTAAATTTTTAATAAAGGTCGTTTGGTCAATAATTGTAATACCAACTTTTTCCATTTCTTCAATAATCATCAACATAACTTTGTCATCATTAAGTCTTATTGCCTTCTTTAAAAATTCAATGGCTTTTTCATCAAATCTTGGACGTTTAATAATAATATTTTTATTTACTTTACCCAAGAAAGTAACTTGTTTAATCCCTTCATTAACAAGGGTTTCTTCTATTTTTTTAGCTTCTCCAGGAGAAAAAGAATAAACTTTTGAACAATATTTTTTTAAGTCTTTATAATTATCCGATGACAATGATATTGCAACAACTTCAAACCCATTTTCTTTTGCATACTGAGCCATTTTTACGGGTAATAAACCATCACCTGCGATTAAACCTTGTTTATTTTCTAATGTAATAGACATTATTATCTTTCTCCTACTAATCATATTTTACAATAAAGAAACTTGATTAGCAGATATCCTCCGTCCCGAAATCAAATTTTGATTCATCAGTTACTTCACATTCGGTAACTGAACCTTTTTTGTCAGGTAAAATCATCAAAATTTTACCCAAATGGGCTTTTTTATCAGCCTTCATAAGATTGACTAATTTTTCTCTATCATATCTAATAGGTTTAATTTGTTCAAAACCATATTTTCTAAACAAATCAAATGCTAAGTTATAATATGTGTTATTAATCATTTTAGCTTTAAGAGCATAATCAAATGCAAACATCATTCCATATACAACGGCTTCGCCATGAGTATATTTACGATAGCTTGTAATAGTTTCCAATGCATGTCCAAACGTGTGACCGAAATTCAAGATTTTTCTTAAATCATTTTCGGTTTCATCTTTTGTCACAACAGAAATTTTTAGTTCAAGACAAATTCTAATCAATCTTTCAATCAAATTCATATTGTTATCTAAAATCCTATCTGCAGCTATAGATAAAAATTCAAGTAAAAGATGTGATTTATCTAATTTACAATTTCCTTCGATAAACGCATATTTAAGAATTTCACCATATCCGGATTTCAATTGACGTTTGTCAAGAGTAAAAATAAAGTTCAAATTAATAAATACCATCTTAGGATGATAAAAAGAACCAATATAATTCTTTGCTTTAGGTAAATCAATAGCAGTTTTACCACCAACAGAAGAATCAACAAACGCTAATAATGTTGTAGGGACTTGAATAAATTCAACACCACGCATAAATGTAGCGGCAACAAACCCTGCTAAATCGCCAACAACACCACCACCTATCGCAATTATTACATCTTTTCTTGAAAGACCAAGCTCAATCGCTTTTTCAATAATCTTTTGGTAGTTTTTCATATTCTTTTGGCTTTCACCATCTTTTAAGACAAAAATCTCGTTCTTCTTAAAATTAAATTCTTTTTTATAGATTTTATAAACTTTTTGACTGATAACAATCATCCTGCGTCTGTCAGAAGAAAGCTCTTCAAGTCTTTTTGCTAAATCTTTTATTGGTTCTTTTTCTATATATATAGGATATGATTTTACACTCTCTTGCGGAATTTCAACTAAAATCGAAGGTTTCATCTGTTCTCCTTAAAATCTCATTTGCGACTTGTCCCTGGTCCAAAGAGGTTGTATCAATTATATCATCAGCTATTCTATAATTAATATCTCTTATCTCCAACAGCTCCTCAACCTTTTTTAATGGATTTTCGCACATTAAAAGTGGTCTAGCGGTTTGTTCTTTTATTCTATCATATAAAATCTGACTTGGGGCATATAGATAAAAAACGTTACCAGAATTTAATAAAACTTTGCGATTCTCTTCACTTTGGAAAACTCCGCCACCTGTGGAAATAATTTGATTAGATTTTTTACAAACTCTTCTGATTGTCTCAGATTCTAATTTCCTAAAATAATCTTCAGAATATTTAGAGAAAATCTCAGGAATAGTAACCCCTGCTTCTCTTTCTATTTCATCATCTGTGTCTATAAAACTATAACCAGAAAGATTTTTTGTAAGCATTTTCCCGATAGAAGACTTACCTGCCCCCATCATTCCAATAAGAATAATATTATTTTTTTTCATAACGAGATTTCAATTCCATTAAATTGTCACCGCCAAATTTGTCCAAGAATTCATCAACCAAAATAGTTGCGACTCTCGCCTCTGCGACAACTGCACATGCCGGAACCGCACAAGTATCTGAACGTTCAAAATGTGCCTCAGTTTGGGAATAATCAATTAAATCAACGGTTGATAAAGGTGTTCTCATCGTCGGGATTGCTTTCATAACGCCCTTAATAATGATAGATTCACCATTTGTCATTCCGCCTTCTATTCCGCCTGCATTGTTTGTTTTTCTGTAAACATGTTTATTTTCAACAAATATTTCATCATGCATTTGACTTCCAGGTAAAGTAGCAGCTTCAACACCTGCACCTATTTCAACAGATTTAACGGCAGGAATACTCATAACAGCTTGCGCCAATCTACCATCAATAGCCTTGTCCCATTGAACATAAGAACCTAAACCAACAGGTAAATTCCCGAAAATAACTTCAAATTTTCCGCCTACTGTATCGCCTCTTTGTTTTGCTTCGTCTATTACATCTTTCATTTTTTCTGTAGTTAGACCATCACAGCAGCGAAGTTCTGACTTTTCAGCTTTTTCTTTTATCAAAGTATAATTGTCAGGTTTTGTTTCAAGTTTTATATCCCCAATTTGGATAACATGAGAAAATCCCATTATCCCAAACTCTTTAAGAATTTGTTTTGCAATAGAACCAACCGCAACTTCAATTGCAGTTTTTCTAGCACTTGAACGCTCCAAAACATCTCTTAAATCTTCAAGATTATATTTCTTAGACCCAGCATAATCAGCGTGTCCAGGACGTACCTTAGTAAAAGATTTTTCTGCAACTTTTTTTAAAATATCAACATCATTGAAGTTCAATTCTTCAACACACATAGGAATTTTCCAATTTTCAAAATCTTTGTTTTTAATTTCTAAACAAATCGGAGCCCCTGTTGTTTTACCAAACCTTACTCCTGATTTAATTTCAACCATATCGTGTTCCAACTTCATTCGCAAACCACGGCCATACCCACCCTGTCTACGTTTCAAGTCAAGATCAATAGCATCACTATTTATTTTAATTCCTGAAGGAACACCTTCTATTATTGCCGTAAGAGATTGCCCGTGGCTTTCTCCTGACGTTAAAAATCTAAATTTTTTCATTCTTCCCTTACTGAGCGTTTAATATCATTTGAACTTTTGTTTGCATCATTTCTTCTGTAATCTTCCATTCACCATTTGGTGCTTTTTTAACAATTGAATATGCTTTCAACCTATATGACTCGCCTGATGGCTGTCTTAAAGAAGAAATTTTATATACTCCATTCCCTAAAGATTGAACACATATATTTGAATAACTATTTTTATACCGTCTAAGCTTTGCAATAGCTTGTGATTTTCTCATTTCACTAATATATCTTTGTGTATTTGTAACCTTAGTAACAATTTCCCCATTTGGTCTTATAACTTCTCTGATAATTTTAGCATTTGGGGAATACATCGTAGCAATACATGGATTGTAAGTATTCGCAGCATTTATATAAGAATGAAAAAACGCTAACGCTTCATCCCCATTAGCAAATACAGCACCCGCCATAGCTATCATCATTATTAATGTAAACATTATTTTTTTCATTATCTTTACCTCTTTACTAATAATATTTCTATACGGCTCGCATTTCTTTGAACTGACTCGCCTACCTCTATTTCGGATGATACTTAATCATCCTCACAGAGTTCTTCCTTTAACCCTCTGGGAGAGTACCTTTAACATCTGCAACTTCGTCACAACCTAAATCATAGTTTTCATGTAAAGCTACAAGAGCACGTTTTGCATCGTTCTCATCAACTAAGCAACTAATCTTAATTTCACTTGTTGAAATCATTTTTATGTTAATACCTAGACTAGCTAAAGTATCAAACATTGAAGCTGCAATCCCTGGTCTATCAACCATCCCAGCACCAACAATAGAAACTTTTGCAATATTTTCATCAACTTGGAATCTGCTTGCTTTTATATCAGCCTTCAAACCATCCAGAGTTTTAAGTGTTTTGTCTAAATCTGCTTTATCAATAGTAAATGCAATATCATTAGTATTTTCAATCTTTCTTGCGTAAGATTGAATAATCATATCAACAGAAATATTTGCCTCTGATAACTTTGTAAATATTTTTGCGGCGTGTCCTGGAGTATCAGGAATATCACAAACTACAATTCTCAATTGTGATAAATCTGCTGCAACGCCTGTCACCGGTTTATGAAGTTCCATATCTTCTACTCCTACAATTAATGTCCCTTGATTTTCTAAATTAAAACTGCTTCTTACCCTTAAAGGCACTTTAAACAGTTTTGCAGTTTCAACTGCACGAGGATGTAAAACGTTTGCCCCTACTCTTGCAAGTTCAAGCATTTCTTCATAAGAAACTTCCTCTAATCTTGAAGCTGTAGGTACAATCCTCGGATCAGTAGTATAAACGCCTTCTACATCTGTATAGATATCACATCTATCTGCTTCTATAGCTGCTGCCATAGCAACAGCGGATGTATCTGAGCCACCACGCCCCAAAGTTGTAACTTCACCATTTGCAGTTACACCTTGAAAACCAGCTACTACTACTACTTTACCCTCGTTTAAATGTTTTTTTAGTTTATCAGTTTTAATATCAACAATTCTTGCCTTTGAATGGATATTTTCAGTGATAATTCCAACCTGCATAGCATTCATACTTACAGCCTTACAACCGGATTCCTCCAATGCCATAGCCAAAAGTGCAATCGAAATTCCTTCGCCTGTCGATAAAAGCATATCAAATTCTCTGCTTGACGGCGTTTCAGAAATTTCATTGGCAAGTTTGATTAAATGATCTGTAGTATGACCCATTGCGGATACAACAACCACTACGTCATTTCCTAAATCTCTTTCACGTTTTACAACAGTTGCAACGTGTTTTATTTTTTCGGTATCAGCAACGGATGTGCCTCCGAATTTTTGAACTATAATACTCACTGGTTCCTCAAAATGTTTGTTAATTCAATGTATTCACTCGCAAAAGAAAAATCCTCAGGATATTTTTCTTTTATCTTTTCGGCAACAGATATTGCCTTCTCTACATTATATATATAAAGATTTTCTTTTGCAATATTATAATTAACCAGAAACACCAGTGATAAGAAGCCAAAATCGTCACCTGCTTGAGCCTCTATAGTTCTCAATTTTCTCAAAGCTTTATCATATTCTTGCTGATTGTATAATGATTTAATATATTCTATTCTCAAATCAATACTTTCACCGTATTCCAAAGATTTCTCATAATATTCATTCGATTTTTTCAATTCAGAAATTTCTGAATAACATCTAGCAATTTTTGCTAAATTTTGAGCCTTATTTTCAGTAATCTTTACACAATTATTCAAAACTTTAATCGCAGAAGTGTAGTCATTATCTTTGATATAAATATCTGCAAGCGTTTCATTTGCTATCAAATTCTCCTCCCTAATTTCTAGGGCTTTTGAGATATTAACTTTTGCAGAATCAATGTCCCCGATTTCATAATATGATTTTGCAATCCTTGCATATAATTCATCACTAACCTGCTTTGTCAAAAGTTCGGTAGCTATATTTAATTTTTCTATTGATTCTTCATACCTTCCAAATTTTTGAAGTGTTGTACCCCAAGATAAGTATAAAAAGAACGTTTTCAAGTCATTTTGTTCTGCTTTCTCATAAAAACTCAAAGACTCTTCTTCTTTATTTAAAATTGCAAATGTGTCCCCCAGTAAAAGATACGTTTCAATCTTCTGTTGGAAAATCCCTAATGATTGTTGAGCATAAGCTATTGCTTTGTCATAGTCTTTTTTCTTGAAATAAATATATGCAATATTATGGTATGCTTCAAAATTATTTTCAGTAGACTCAATAATAAACATCAATTTTTCTAATGCTTCATCATATTCTCCAACCTCTATTTCGACAACAGATAACATATACAATGAACGTGCGTCTTTTAAATTGTATTGAACAGAAAATTCCAATTTTTCCTTTGCTTCTGTATATTTACCTTGTCTTAAAAGTAAAATTCCCCACGACAAATAAATATCAGCAGCTTTTGGTTCAACCTTTAGAGCTTGTTTATACTTTGCAACAGCCTGATTATTTTTCCCCTCAATAGAAAGACAGTTTCCCCAAAGACAAAGTGCTTTTATATTTTTACTATCTTTTTTGACTGCATCAATATAAAATTTGATTGCCTCGCCAATATTCCCAGCTGACTGCTTAATCGCTCCAAGATTAACGAGTGCATCTGATGAATTTGAAGCAAATAAAATTGCATTGTTTAAAAGTTCTTCTGATTCTTTGAAATATCCAGTTAAGAATAAAGAATCAGCTAAATTAACAAACGCTCTCCAAGGTAGGGCTGGGGTCTTTCCAATAGTAGTATACTCATTTACAAGTGAATTCAATTTATTAACATCTTTTAAGATTTTTTTTATAAGATTTTTCGATTTAGTTAAATACCGATTAGACAATCAACGACCTCTCTAAAAGCACCTTCTCCACCTTTTTGAGTTGTAATTTGTATATCTTTAACTTCTTTTACTTTTGGCATCGCGTTTGGAACTGTTATCCTTATTGCTGAATATTCTAAACTTTCAATATCATTTATATCGTCGCCAATATATAAATATTCACCCTCTGCAAGATTATATTTTTCTACAATAGACTTCAAAACATCAACTTTTATTCTGATATTTTGATGAATTTCATTAATATCAAATTTGTTCTTGATTAATTCTATAGCAGAACTTGCTTCCCCAGAGATAATAGCAACTTTATATCCACGTTTTTTAAGAATAGAAAACGCCATAATATCTTTGAAATTGAGCTTGCGCGTCATATTACAATTTTCGTCCACATAAACACAATTATCCGTAACGATTCCATCAAAATCAGTTATAATCATTTTTACGGTTTTAGGTATGTTCAACATTTTTTCATCCCAAAATTATTTTACTCGTCTAAGTTTCTCAATTATAGATTTTTCTCTTTCGTACACAATCTTTTTACCATCTGATAAAAGAGTCGGAACCTGACGGATATCTCTTATCATATGAAATAAACCAGAAGTTTCAAGACTTGCTGCTTGATCAGAACCCCAATTTGTTCTATCAGACGTAATATGTCGCTCAACAGAACAAGCACCTAAAGCTACCGCAATTATTGAAGGAGAAATTCCTCTTTCATGTCCTGAATATCCAATAGGACAAGAAAATTTGTCTTTTAATGTTTTTATACAATTCAAATTAATTTCATCAGAATTGGCAGGATAAGTCGCCGTACAATGATAAAGAATTATATTATCTTCACCCAAAACTGAAACAGCATGTTCAATTTGCTCCATTGTACTCATGCCTGTTGAAATAAGAACAGGTTTTCCTTTTGATTTTGTATACTTTAACAAATTATCATCAGTTAAAGATGCCGAAGCTATTTTATAACATGGTGGATTAAACTTGTCTATAAAATCAACTGACTGTTCATCCCAACAAGATGCAAACCACATAATGCCTTTTTGTTTACAATATTCATCAATTTCTTTATATTCCTGTATTCCAAATTCTAAACCACGTTTGAGGTCTCCATTTGTATCACCAAATACACTTGTACGGGGTTTAGCAAGTTCTTCTTGTGTATAAACAACATCTATAGTTCTTTTTTGGAATTTTACAGCATCACATCCTGTCGCAACAGCAATATCAATAAGTTTTTTAGTACAATCTAGAGCCCCATTATGGTTTATACCAATTTCTGCAATAACAAAACAAGGGTGGTCATCGCCAACTAACAGATCCCCAATTTTAATTTCTCTATTCATAAAATCACCTTAAATATTTTTTGTACAGACCAAAATCTTCAGGATTAACCGAATGGTCTTCCTGCTCAGTACTATTATTTTCCTCTATGTTTTGTTGAATTTCTATTTTTTCTTTTGGTTTAGATTCTTCTGTTTGAGACTTTTCATAATTTTCACTATTTTGTGAAGAACCAATTTTACCTAAATCCTTAATAAGATTCACCGAATTATTCGCAACTCCAATAAGAAGTCTTTGACCTGCAACTTCTATAACCTGCAAATTCTTATCACTCCCAACAGGAGTGGTAGAAACGATTATAGGCTTTATATCAGAATCGCCTTTTAATTCTTTTTTGATAGTGTGAAGTCCCAATTTATTTAATTTTGTGTATAAAATCCCTGTTACATAAATAAGCGCAACAACAAGAATTAAAGATAAAATTATTGAGAAAAAATTTGGCTCGTAACTAGAAGATTTTAGTGCAGAACTAACATTCTCAGTCTCTTCTTCAGCAAAAGCTAGAGAAGGGAATACAAACCCCACAAATAAACTGATAGAAAATTTATTTAAAAACTTTTTCCACTTTTTCATATTATCTTACCTACCTATGAATATTGCTCACTCAAAAGCAAAACGTGATATAATTATAACACAAAACATTATTTAAGGCTTAATTATGCTTATAATAAATAATAAATTATTTATAGTGTTAATATTCACAAATATCATAACATTATATTATTTATACAAAATTAAAACTCAATACTTAAACTCCCAAAAGAGGCATTCCTCTATTTCGGAATACCTGTCGAATATAACCACAACGGTTGATTCTATTCGATATGGGAACCTTATTGCACGGCTTGAAAAAAATCAGGATAAAAATCTAAATGATGTTTCAGAATGCATAAATAGAATGATAGAAACTCTCAATGATAGAGAAAAAATGATTGTTGAATATCAAGGAGAACTAAAAAATAAAAATGATTTCCTTGAAGTTGTTATCAACTCTTTGTCCGACGGATTATTAATCTTAGACGAGGATTATAGAATCATACGTGCATCAACCAATATAAACAAATGGTTTGGGCACACAGATAAAAAATTAATTGACACAAACGTTTCTAAATTTATAAAAGTTGCGGGTGAAACAGACATTAAAAACCTTTCGAATGATCAGATTTTTGTTGAACATACTCCATCTTTAGCGTTCACCGCTGCGACTGTAAAATTGAATTCAGAAGAACACCACAATAAATACCTTATGACAATAAAAGATGTGACCACCCAAAAAGAAATAGAAACCTTGAAAGAAGATTTCGTTGCGACTTTAACACACGATCTTAAAGTACCTATTGTAGCAGAATCAAATATGCTTAAATTCTTAATCTCAGAAAAATTTGGAGAAATAACCCCAAAACAAAGAGAAGCTATTTCTAATATGCAAGCTTCCAATAAAGAACTATTGGATTTGGTACAAATTGTACTTGAAACCTACAAAATAAAAGATGAAGGCGTTGATTTGTACAAAGAAAATACAAACCTTAATGAACTTATTAACGAAGTAGTAAACGAGATGCAACCGATTTGTGAAAATACAAACAACCCACTTAAAATCAATCTTGATTCTGAAATTGAAACCGTTGCAGATAGATTACAATTAAAACGTGTTCTCAAAAACTTAATCCAAAATGCAATCTCCCATGGACATTCTGATTCTGATATAGAACTCACTATGACACATAAAGATAAAATGATTTTTATAAAAGTTAAAAACTATGGTAGAGGAATCTCAAAAGAAGATACAGGGAAAATATTCAACAAATACTATTCTGCAAGTAAGAAATTCAGAAAAATAGGAACAGGATTAGGACTATATTTGTCCCAAGAAATTATCAAATCCCATAAAGGAACTCTAACTGTACATAGTGAAGAAAATAATTTCACAGAATTTTGTATTAACCTCCCAGGGTAAATAGGCAATATTATCAATAGAATGCCCTCTTTGAGGAGGAGGGCAGAAGCCATACGAAACGATAGTGAGCTATGGATTCGGGTGGTGGTTGGACATTTATTTGGGAGTGTCCAAAAGCGTGGTTTTGGACATCTTACGGGTTTGTCTCGTTTCACTCGTCATTACCCTACCAAAAATTCGGCTCCTCCTAAAAGAGATAATAGACGTCTGAAAAACAACATCTTCATGAGCGTCGCACTTGCCAAAGATAAATAAGATTAAATGAATAATTTGTAGGGTGGGAAAAGCAAAGCGTTCCCACCATCAAAAATAATTTACCACAACCGCAAATATATAAAACATTCTCATTTAATCTGATATAATATATGAGTATGAAAGACTTAAAACCAAAACTACAAAAAATATATCATTGGCTAAAAGAACGACCTTGTACGCATATTGCAGCAATATTTTGCTTTATTTATATAGTAATTGCTATCTTATTATGTTGTTTAACATTTGAGATTATTAATCAATACCCCCTTAATAAACAAAATAATTTAGGGGGTATTGGATCTATAATGATACTATGTCTTTATTTTCTTATTGGATATATTATTATTACACTTATAACAATATTATCTTTTGTAGTAGAATGTTTTGTAAAATTTCGTTGGAAAATTAAGAGGAAATTTCTACTAGAAAACAAAATATATAATTTTTTCTGGTTTTTAGGAATAATATTTTATTTTGTTATAAGTTGTATTGTTGTTTTTCAATATATTTAAGAATCATATCAATTGTATTATTTGATGTTTCTCCCTTAAGATTAATATCTATAGGAATTCTTAAAATAAATTTCTTTGATTTTCTTGCTTCTTGTATTTCGTACGCTCTATTATTTGCTTTTAAGGCTTCATTGTTTACAAAATTTTTGAACTCGCCTTTAAAAGAATCATCAAAATTTTTATTTTTCAAAAGGTAATCATAGTCATTCCAATCAAGAACTTCACCACGAATATGCCCACACTTATCAAGATAAATATTTAATGTTCCATTATGGACCGCCAAGTACCTCATTGCTTCATTAAATATTTGGGTGTTGTCGCCATTAATTTGTTCAAAATGAATCGGACAAGTAATATGTTTACCAGCAATTAAATCATTCCATCTATCCTTAATTATATCTTTGATCTGTTTAGAATATAATACCTCTTTGGTTATAGGAGCATTTTCTTTTGCGGTAACTATATCAGTGTTTTGTAAATATTTTTCAGATCTGTTTTTATCACCATTAATTATAATATTTTTAATTTGTTCTTTTTCAACACCCTTAGGCAAATCTGAAAATTTTTGATACATATTATATTTATCATGTTTTTTTAATTCATCGAATTTACCTTCTGCGAGTTTTATCCCTATTCCCAAATAGTCCATACCCGGGATTGATGCAGGAAAGTGTTTGCCAGCAAAACTCTGCATACTTACAACAAAAGGATGTACGTATTTATCCCAAAAACTTTCATCACCGTTATTATTTCCCTCGTTTTCAGGACTATTACTCTCAGCAGGAACCTTTGCGCCTTGGATATCATCAGGTTGGTCAGTATGCTCATCTTTTTCAACTCCACCTTTAAGAACAGATTCGTCATCAGTATTTGAATGACTTTCGTTTATTGGAGTGTTTGATGAACTATTTGTTTCTGTATTATCAATATTTGCTGCGCCACCTGTTATACCATCATTTCCTGCTGAATCTTTTACTAGTCTCCAATGTTTCGCACCACAGCGGAATTTGGTAAGTGCGACGGTTGCAAAGCAACCTAGACACGTCCTGCGATAAAACTTTGCGGAATGAAACAAATTTTAAAAAAATTTGTGTAATGTAGTCCTAAAGTTTTGAGCTACCAATATTCCAAGACCTAAATAAGTCCATCATCACGAGTATAACCTTCTACCTCGTATGAACCCAC
>Ga0302271_10000280_pt1 | contig 47889 bp, 21 predicted proteins | sample III_Bog_N1_1_FD_198767 | JGI IMG/M metagenome (GOLD analysis project Ga0302271, IMG submission 198767) | Peat permafrost microbial communities from Stordalen Mire near Abisko, Sweden - III_Bog_N1_1 | ecosystem: Environmental > Terrestrial > Soil > Wetlands > Peat | place: Sweden: Abisko...
TTTCCATTTCTGCTTCTCCTTCCTCATCGTCTTATTCTCCTTCTTCTTCGCCATTGTCTTCATCTTCCCAATCTTCATTTTCTTCATCGTCATTATCCCCTCCGATTTCACCCTTCATAATCTTCTAATATGTCTTTCCATCCACATACTCACCATCTGCATGCAGTTCAAATAAAAATAAAATTAGCATAAGATTTTTGGATTATTTCCTTAATCGTATTTACCAATTTCATCTTCTTCGTCATCTTCATACTCCAAATCTTCATCGGAATCTTCAGCATCTATGGTATCTTCAGGCTTTTCTTTAATTTCTACAGCATCTTACTCCTCTTTGCCTTACTATGTAACACGTTTCTTAGTTTCTTTTCCCTTAAAGCGAGGTTCAACATCTTCACTCTCCTCGTGCTTTCTTTTCTTGTCCATTTTCTTGGAAGTACTCATTGCCTATATTTTGTATTTGATATCTAGAAGCAGATTAATTAGTTGTTTCTTTTGATTTGTTCATTCCAAAAAACAGCAAATATGCGAAAACTTTTTTAGACTGCATTCAATATTTTTTAGCCCCACCTCAGCCAATCTTATTTTGGAGTAGCTGAAGCAATTATTTGTTTGGAATCTAATTTGTTCTACTTATTAAATTTATTTTTGTATCCGCCATTGCTCAGCTATTTCATCCTTAATGTACATTTATACCTATAATTCATAATATATTATCAAAGATATTATCAATATTATTCGTTGTTTTTTATAAAATATTTTCAAAATCCTTATTACATTTTACATTGATTTTTTTACTATTAGCTCTAACTTATTACAAAACAAAAAGTGATATTTTTATTTGAGTAAGCTAAAGACTGAACTACTCCTTAAGAAGACTATTCTATACTTTTTTGATACTTAACCAATCGAAATAAGCAACGCAAATTAAATCAAAATTGACAAGGAATCTATTTGTCCAGTTTGATTTTTTTTAATCAGAGTTTTCATCCCGTTTTTATTTCTTGAAAAGTGGAAAAATATTTTGCAAGAGAAAGAGAAAAGCAAAGCAAATAAAAACAAAAAAAATGGGAGATTCTTATGTAATAAATTAAGACACTTTCGAGAGGGCAATCCCAATCATAGAAAGTAGGTCCTTCATGGAGCAGAAGGAAAGTAAACAAATCCTTCTGTCCGGTTTATGTTAGCTGGAACATTTCAAATCATTGATGAGAGATCCTTTACTTGAGCATCATCTCTATCCTTATTTAGATTAATTCGCTTAACAAGTCAGTTACAAATACATCCCCCGCGGAAGGATAATCTATCATGACAATGAAAATGTTGGATGTCTTTTCTTTATTTTAAGAGGTAGTTTCACAGAATTCAAGTTAAAATCAGAAGATGATCTTCAAAAAGAATTATATTGGGATAGTTAAGCAGAACAATTCAAGTAGGATCTCGCAGGTGTAACAAATATGCAAAGAAACCTTCAAGACAAAAGGACTAAGGAATTAATATTACTCAACTAAGAAAACGAAGGTCAGAAAGGAGATGAACTCATGAATAATCTTAGCAACACAATGGACCCAAGCAAAATGAGTGCACAATAAAAGCAGATTTTATTTATCAGACAAAAGATTCAAGAATAAGAATTGAATGAGAGAAAAGGTGGGAAAAATGGGAAGGCTAACAGAGCGCAAACTATTCAGTTCAAGAAGCAGCCAACGTTGGAAGAAGTGTTCTTCACAGAAGAATACAAGAAATAATCTCGCAAGTTAAAAGAAGCTGGTGACTTGGCGCTTGAAAATGAGAAATTTTATTCTGGGAGCACTGAGGAGTAGTTACTGAAAATGGAGAACAAACATTAAGAGCGATACTTCCGTGATCACAGGTGCATATATAAAAAAACTAGAGAACTTTAGTCAGGGTAATCATTTGGAGAACTTTACGGAAATGTAGATAACACTGTGATATGCAACAAAAACGCATTTCTTCTTTCTATCTCTGCAAAAATATTCCTTGAAATCTTCGAAGCTCTAACAGAACGTTTGAATTATGTTTTTCATGCTCTAGCGAACAGCTTCCCGTCTACAAAGAAAGTTATTTTGTTTGATTTCGCATTCTAATGCACGGAGTAGCATCTAGAATACAATTAGATTCTATTTGAAGAAGGGGATTCTCCAACATACGTTTACATCATGAAAGCTGGAGAAATCGATTACAGAAAAAAGATGTCGATATTTGGGTTGCCATCAGTGAAGCGGTTAAGTATGATAAATCAAGGAGATATCTTTGGTTAGGAAGATATTTTTGGTTCTGGAAGATCATATTCTGTTCACTCATGCGTAAACAATTCCGTTGTGTACAGGATAAAAAAGGAAGCGCTGTTCTTATTTTAGTTCATGGCATCACTGAAAAGCTCAGTTAAAAGCAAAGCAGAGTCACTTGCGAAAAAGTTAATCGAACTTTAAGCTAGAAATTCCCTTCCTCCTGAAGAGTAAATTGTAAATGCAGTTTAGAGCGTCCAAGTAGATAAATCTCAAGTTGCTGGAAGCTCCATAATGACTCAAGCTGATCCTGCTAATCCTCAAAAAAGCTCAATAATGTCGAATTTAAATAACCACTAATCATCTTAAGTTTTAACTGGTTCGATAATGAGTTCTTCTATGGTAGCTGGAAGAAATTCCTCTTAGGTAAAATTCAGCTCAAGTGGTAATAAACAAGCTTCTGTGCAATCCAAAGATGGAGTGAATTCTGTTACAAAGATCCCTTCGATGTCGCATCTTCCTTCTTCAACGGCAAGTTATTTTTTCTAGACAAAAAATGCAAATCTTGGGGAAAGTGATTATGATCTAGCTTTTTAAAGTATTGCACCTAATTTTTAGCATAGAAGCGCAGCATCAACTGGTGGAGATAATAAGTAAATCAATGATAAAACTGAAAAATCTAAGTAAAATGATAATAGTTCTAGCAATAATAACTCATAAAAAGGATAATAGTAATCTAATAATTTAAATAATCAAACTGTTTAACCTTCCCGAGCTTAACCAGAAAGTGTTTACTCAAGGATAGTCCGACCAGATTCGGCATTCAAAGAAGAAATAGAATAAATGAAGAAAGAATAAGCAGAATAACTCTAATAATTTAATTCGAGCTAAACGAATATTGAGAATAATTCTACAGCACTGCATTCCCATTCTATTCTTAGGAATAAAGGCTAAAAATCATCCAGCAGTAACACGAAATACCAAGAATTCAAGCTAAATAGACTTCCCAAAGATAAGTTTGCTTTGTCTTTATCAAACATTTCTGACACAAAACTTTCCAAAAAAGATAGTACTACTAAATTATCAGATTAATAACAAACTTTAAATCAACCAATATCTTCAACTAATTCACTTCTGCCTGGTAATTCAAATTCAGCTAATCTCAGCAGGAATAATCAAAGCATCGGAGGAGCAAATACTTATGTAAAATCAACTGACACCTAAGACAAAAACAATGATAATAAAATGATCTAACTCCCAATAAGAACAGCTTCATCACTTAAGAAATATAAAGATTATACATAAGAGTTTTTTGACAAAGATTAAATCCCAAAGTAACTTGATTTCTTCACTGAGTTCCAAAACTACAAGCAAGAAATCCAAGCTAAACTGTTGTTTGAGCGTAATAATAGAAAAGAAGTCAAAGATGATCCCTTTGCGCACATTAATTTTAACGTTGTCGAACAAAGTAGCAACAAAATTGGATCTTCATAGAACCTAGAAGCTGTTCCACTTGTTTTAGGATAGAAATCAAGTTCTTCAAAGAGAGACAGTAGAAAACACTCTTCTTTCTCCTCCTTGAGCTAGAAATAGTTATAGTAATATAATTCAAAGAATGTTAGAATTAATCCAGAAGAGAATGTAGATCCAGGTAAAAGATAAAAGATAGGGAATTCCATGGTTTTTAGTTCATAATTCGCCTAAAAAATTAGAAGTTCTGAAGGATTAAATTATTATGTACCAACTGAATCAGATGAAGGAGCAGAAGAAGAGACATTAAGCCCCAATTTTAAATCCAGTGATGCATAGCGTAAAAGTAGTTTAGCTAAAGGTAATAATAATAATGGTAGTTCTTTTAAAGATATGAATTCAAGTAGAAAGATCAGATTTGTTCATCCAAGTGTAGTTTAAGATCATTAGAGAATGAAACCTTATTTTAAACCAGGGAATAAAGGATCTGGTATTACTTCTTCTCCGAATTTATCCTCAAGAGAAGTTGCATAGGAATAGAGTGTGCCTTTTAGGATACGCGATCATTAAGAAGATTTACCAAAAGTATTTGATAAAACAAATAATTATCAAGGACATAATTAAGGCAGAAATTTGATGAATTCTAAGATTGAAGCAGAGAAAAATGTCCTAAAAAATCTGGAAAGTTCTCTAAGCTTCGGAAATCTTAGAGCTGCAGCTGGGTTTAGACTTGGCCATCCTTCAACTGCTTAGCCAGCTAGCAACTTTCATTCAAGGAGTTAATTGAAAAAATGAAGATACAAAAAGGAAAACTTAAATGCATATTCTTTTATTTATTCATATCATAGCAATGAATTCATAAATCAATATGATCTTAATATCTCAGGCTATTAGTGTTTATCACTCACATTTGCTTTGTTGTAGTAAACTACAAACAATCAAGACATAAAAGTTTATGCATTAATTATTTACTTCAAATTTTTCACTTTCTATTTTTTCTATGTTTCTTATTTTATCCTCCTTAAGCTCCTCCAATCAATAGCAAAGCTGCATTGCTCATGTCTTCTCCCGATTAGATTATTTTTTTGTTAGCTTTCAAATGGTTTTGTACATCATGAATCTTTGTTTTTTATAAATATCAGTAAATCAGAAATCAGATAAAGCAAAAAAAGATTATTTTACTTCTTAGAGTTTTAGATCTATTTATTCTTTGATGGAGAGTAATTTCTAGCGATTCTTTTCTTCCTCTCTCTCTTTCGTCTCATCTAATTCATTATATTTTAATGAAAGTGCTCCTTCTGATTTAGCAACTGCATTTTTTTGTTTGTTCAGCTCTAAGAATATTCTCCTCGTTTCTGCAAATGTTTCTTCTTCCTATTTCAAGGAATTTTCTTCAGCAGCTAAATTAGCTTTGTTAGCTTCAATTTCATGTTATAAGACTTTCTTTTTGGCTGCTTATTCAGAGATGATTCTGGTTTCAAAAATAAATAAACTTTTATGTTTATATTTTTTTAACTTACCTCGAATGATTTCTCTTGATTTCACTGAGTTTTATTTAGAAATATTTCCTTTATGCCTCAAGAGATGTACTCATTTAGGCTTCGTATTCTTTGAGAAAATTATTCCCCTTTTTATCTTGTTTGTCTTTCTCTTGTGTGAATCCTTGCTCATATTACGATGAAGCATCTTCGATTTCGATTATCTTCCCATCTGCTAGATTCTACATTAATCGATGCACAAATGATTCTCTTGCATGATCATACACAAATTTAGATCCAATTTCCATTGAATATGTATGTTTTGTCTCAATGTAATGAGTTTTAACATGAGAATTCTCCATGAATTCCATTCCACAATTGATGCTACCACAGACAAGACACATCCATAGTGTATCAGAATTTCTACAAATCTCACAGTAACTTAGTTTCGGCGGTTGCTGGTGATATCGACAAAGTGGACAAATAGAGTCTTGCCATTTACTTAAACATCCAGCGTGAAAGTAGTGCCCGCACATGATGCTCAACACGGGCTCAAAAACTTATTTTTTGGTGACTTAAGATGCTTCTTAAATGACTGATTTACTTCCTCCTTCTTGTTCTATCTCTCTTCCAAGAAGAACTTCTTGACATATTGCACAATTTATTATCTGACAAAAATAAGAAAAAAATAATTCAAAAGTGGTTTCTTTTATTCATTTTTTGAAAATTCCAAGCCTATAAGATATTTACTTAAGTAGCTTCTGATTATTTAGAATTAAATGCTAAAGATAAAGCTGCTGGGTTCATTGTTTTGGTGTTTTCACTTGGCTGATTCTACATTTGCATAGGGCTTCCTGAAATATGCCCAGTTGAGCAACTACTGTTTTTAGAAGAGTGCCTAGAAAAAAGAAGGCTTTCTTCTTCATTTTGCACATCTAATGTGTCTAAACTAAATGTAATATTGAACACTGGTCGAAGGATACATACGTCATCTTCGATTGAGTTGAATCTCTGGCCAAAGTTTTTTTCAAAAAATCTCAGACTTTCTTCTTCTATTGTAAAAGGAAAGAAACGATTCGCATAAGAGAGAGAAAATGTAAAAATAATCTTAAGACAAATAAGAATTAAGACCACTTACATGATTGAAAGAACACGATCATCCCATACATGATATTTGAAGTAGTCTTGATTACTCGAATTTCCTCTATTGTGCATGAGAACTATCGTTCACTGATGAATTCAAACATTTCAACAGGACTTTTAGAATTATGAATACCAAGTACTACAATAGCACTTAGTTAAGGGCTGCTCGGAGGTGGTGATTTATTATTAGTATTATCTTTATGCTGTTAATTGATGTTTTGAGTGGAGTTTATTCCGTTCAAAATCATATTTTTTGCAGATTCTTTTCTTTTTGCGAGAAGTTCTTCAGTGGAACATTCGAATAATGAAATGTCTTCATTTTTTATTTAGTCGAGAATCAGTGAGCCATGAATAATCTAAACAACCGGATTACCAATCCAGTATTCTATTTCGTTTTCAATAAGAAGACGCTTGATTTCATTTTCTTTTCTCAAATCTTCATCGAAAGACATTTCATCCATTGTGCTTGATTTATTTATTTATCAGAAATAGTTTGCGTTTGATATTCTTTTTGTTTTCTTTGTTATTGGGTTTTAATTAATGTTCGGTGAAGGCTAATCAAAAGAGTTGATTAAACTGAAAATTAGCAATTAAAAGATTAAAAAAATCATTTTAGGAAGATAACAATTATGAAAAAAAAAAATACATATTTTTTAATTTTTTCAATTTGTGTGAACTTTTTTAAAGATCTTTTGTTAGAAAAGTTCAGAATTCCTTACGAGACATAGCTTCATCTTCGTCATCACTCTTTGGGTTGTTATTACTTCCTGCATCAGCCACAAGAGATAGATACACCTTAGAGAAATCATATTTACCTTTTTGGAAGGCTAACAAATCTTCATCTGAGAGTTTTTCCATGATTATGACAATTTTCTCATCAAGTTTTGAGGTTATTTTTTCTACCTCAAAATCAATTGTGCTGCGTATATCAGCGCCTTAATCAATGGCTAACTTCTTTTGCATAGTGCTGATGGTCATCGAAGCAGACAAACGAACTTATTGCATTTTATTGTAATGTCGTTATTTGTTTTCTAACTCATTTTCAAGTTTCTAGATTACTTGGGAATAATTTTCTTCTTTTTGGTTTTGCTCAGCGTTTTCACTTGGCTAAGATGAAACTTAAATATTCTCTTATTTCGCTTAAGATTCATCTTCCTTTTCATGTTCCTACTATCCTTAACTTTCAGCCTATTTAGGCAAGATATTTTGAACTTCTTGTGGATCATGTTCTTCACTTGATTTCATTTGAGAATATCCAGGATATGCCTTTTTGACAGTTTCCAGATAACTTTAGCGTTCTTTAAGTTTATCTTGCAGATTAGATATGACATCTTAACGCTACAATACAATGCATGTTAGATCATCTCTCTTTTCTCTTGCTGCAAGGAGCTACTGGAAGCGATCAGAGGTTGCATAATTCGAATCTGAAATATCAATAACTTCTTTCAGTTTATTGTATTGAGCTTCAATTTTTTCAAGTTATTCTTAGATTTATTTAGAATTTTTTTCAAGTTAATTCTGTCTATCTCGTTACTTCTTGCGGTTATCCAACCCTTTTTAGTCTTGTTTCCTTTTTTCCATTTGTTCACAGGCACTTTATTCGATTACTGAATCAGTCTTATTGAATAAGGAATCTAATCGCTCTTTATGTCTGATTGAAGTATTGATCTGATTTATTAGAATGCTTTGGGCTTCGATTTTTTATTAAAACACGCTCACATATTCTTTGTTAATCTTTTATAACTAACCACACTCATTCTTGGCTAACTTTATGTCTTCCTGCTCCCAACGGATCATCTTTCTAAAGTTAGTTAGCAGATAATTAAGATTTCTTATCCAATCTTCATTCTACTGCTTATTATCTCCACAAATCTTCAAAATACTCCTCAATCGTTGGATTTACATTCTCCCCAGCAAGTAGTTCTCTTCTGTATCGCTAATCAACGTACTTAAGTCCATCACCTTTTTACAAGAATTTTATGTTAATCATTTGAAACTTCAGAAATATTAACAATTAATAAATTTAAATTTACTTTATTCTGTGAATTATTGATCTTTTCTGGGTTTGTTCCATATGCATTTTAGTTGTATTCCGCAAACTTGAGTTCTTTTAAATTATGCGCAAGTTTCTTATTTGTGGTAATCAAATAGTCTAACTCTCTTTTCATGTCAAGAGCTTAGTTCTCTAGCAAATAGAGTTCTTTCGTAGAATGCGTATGTATTCCACCCTTCAATCTAGGTAGAATGGTTGAGAGATTTCTGGAATCTTGAATGCTAGAAATTGGATCGAAAAACTTAGTTTTATCCTTAAATACTTTGCTTTTCTCAAGAACTCTAGAAGTATTTTCAACTTTACCAATCGGTGGAGCAGATGCCTACGCTGCAGCTTATGCATTAGGTGTTGCTTCAAGTTCCTTATTCAACGTATGCTAAGAGAAATACTCATCAGTGATAAAGAATGGCTAAGAAGCATTAGATATTTTGAGAAGCCTCTTTTGTGGTGGAACAAATGAACTTAAAACAGTATTCGATCTTGAATTTAGCAATGATGCTCCAACTGTTGGTCCTGCTTCGCCAGTAACCTTGCGCGTTGCACTAAGAGGAGGAAGATTAGTAACACTAAGGCTTGATTTAATCAGAATGGAATCTCCTCCTCCAGCTGGTTTGATGATCGACTAGGAGTCACTTAACGTAGTTCTCTTGTACATCATTTATTTTTTGAGTTTAGCTTCGATAGCAATTTTGAGAGCTTGCTTAGTGAACTCTTTTTCTTTTTTGATGCTCATGTATTCTATTGGTGATGAGAAACATTCTTTAAGCTTAGCTGAGTAGTCGCAATGCAGAGATAGACATGCCCATGGAAATTATACCCACAACCATCTTTTGTAGTAGTAATTTGCGGGTATTCTTTCTTTTAAGTTGTCTGCTTCTCTGAGTTAACTCATGGAAATGATTTCATCTTTATTTTTCTTCTTTTGTAGCTTTGATTTCTCTAGAAATCCACTTTAACCATGGCTAAAAAGGGATCAAAATCAACATTACAATGAGAAAATTAAAAATATTTAAATATTTTTTACTTATGTCCTTCTGATTTGCCTTGATGTGAACTACTCTTATCAAAGTAATTATTGTCTTCATGCTGATTATCTTCCTTATCAGAATCATCTTCTGACATGGAGCCTTCTTGGCCATTTAACTCTGCTCCATTCTCGTCATGCCCATGCCCAGAGTTGTTTTATTTCATGATTTCGAGAATATGGTTCTCATAGAATTTTCTAAACTACTCTCTGCTACTGGGAATATCTACATTGAGTGATTCAATTCTCGACAGAATCATGATTTTTCTTTCTTTTCTCTCTCTAATTTATTCCACTAGCTTTATGCTTTTAGCTGGCTGTGTAATGTATGGATCATCATCTTTATTTTTCTTCTTTAAAGTTGATTCTTTTTTATTATTTAATTTCATTTTTTCCTTTTTTTCCTGTATCTTAGCTCCAGGTGTTCGTGCAAACTTATCTAAATCAGGCTTATCACTTTCCTCTGCTTCTGTAGCTTAGAATATCTACAGTCCAAGCAATTCTCTAAGCAAACCGATGTCATCAAGTTCTTCGTAGGTTCCTTTCACTGGTGGATGACGGAATTCAGGTGTAAAGTATGTTTCAAAATCAGAGAATTCCTTCAAAAACCTAGAGATTTACACAATAATTCTGAAAACATCCTAGCTTGAAGGATGGTAATGCATTTCGAACCCTTCAATAGCTTTGTTGTACTCAATCACTGGATCAAACCCTTGTTCTTCTAAATTCTACCAATATCTACATAAGTCATACTTGTTGTTAGGATTAAAGAGCAACAAGAAATTTTCAATCGTCGAAATGATCTCCTTGAGTTTGAAATAGTCTTTCGACATGAACAGATGATAAGTCTATTCCTCCAGTTTCCTTATCGAATTCGGAGTGATTTTCCCAACAACTTATGCGATTTCTTAGTGCTACAATTTCAATTCTGCATGATCAACTTTATATTTCTCTAGCACCACTCTCTTCATGATTTCGTTGTTCATTATCCACAGACCTTTGAAATTGAGCACAAAGACTTTAAAGCAAGCTATGAACACTCGCCATTCTTCATCGAGTACACCTGTCATACCTACTAGCTCTTCGATTGTCAAACCCTTCTGAGTTAGAGTAAATGCTCGAAGTAACTTAATGAATTTTTCTTAGCTCATAATTTGGTTGGAATAGAACTCAAGGATAAAGTCCATTAAATGGAAAGTATCGTTGATTTCCTTAAGTTTTGCATAATCCAACGAAACAAACATTTTCTCAAATGTCCCTGCAGGAATATCTTCCTGTGTGATGACGTCATTTACAGGATATGGCAGGAATGCACATAAGAACACTTTGTAGAAACTTTAATTCTTGCATTTCTCATCATATCCCTTAAGAATCTCAAGATGCTTTACTCTTGTTTGTTCATCCACAAACAATGCTCTGCCTGCGTGTCGTTCGACCATACTATGGACTATCCCAATATCGATAGGGATATTTTGAATCTCGCAGCCAATACTGAAGGAAAAATATACAAAACAATATTATTTTATCCAATTATTTTGCAAAGAAGAATTCATTTAAATGATTTATTGAAGGCTAAACTCACCTGCGGAGATAGACATTTGCTTGCGATTTTTTATCACAAGTTACAATGAGTTTGATGTTCTTCGGGAAGAACTTCGGCAGCCAAAAAGCAACATTTGCTTCCTTGTTATATCGATTATCAACAAACAGATCGATTCCTTCGATGATCAGAATTACTTTATCATAATTGACTTTTTCACCATATTTCAATTCTTTTTCAAGCTTATCACTGCAATGATTCAGCCAATAAGCGAAATATCTTCTTAATTTCTCTTCTAAGAGCTCTACCTTCTGCTAAATATCCAGTGCTTCCTAATTTTTTGATAAAGAAGTAATCATTTAATTTAGTAGAAAAAAGAGATAAAATGAATTCCTTTAATTACTCTAAGTTTATTAAGGATTCGATAGATGGCAAAGAAATAATTTGCATTATTTCCTCCAGAAGATGCGAAATGTGATAGAATTATATCTGGATAGCGCTGTTGAACATAAGAATATATTAATCATTTCAAAGATGAAAATTAATTTTTTAATTCTGCTTCTTTTTTCTAAGATTTATTAAAACTTTAACTTTTTTGTTTTTATTTGCTGTTTCTGCAATTTATTACCTTAATTTTCTTGATTTCATGATACTCCATCCATTTCACAAGCAATGTCTTCTTGCCAACACCTTCATCAGCTTCAATCACATAGGGTTTGTTGTCTTCATCACTATGTAGCGGCTTATCCAGCCATTCTTCAATTTTTAGAAAATATTTTTCTAATCCAACGGCAGAGGAATTCTTGTATGTCTGTATGACAACATCTGACGAATCGATGTAGTTAGAGTATTCTTCTTCGGAATATTTGTCATTCACTGTGCTCGCTTGCTTGGTTGTAGTGAGACTAGAAGTGTTGTGTAACGCAAATGAATTGTTCTACACAATGGTTTCAGTTAGCTGAGGGGTCTAGCCCCTTTCTGATGACATTGTGTTAGTTTTATTATTATTATTATTATTATATTCTTATGTTTTCACAAATAAAATATCTCTTTATTATCTAGGGAAGAGTTATGTGCTTCTCTTGTCGTTTCACTTCTACTCTCAAGCAGGGTTTAAGTGCATAAATAATTAATTGATAATGCCAGTTTTTCTCCCTTTAAAAATTGTGAATTCATACTTTAGATTAAACACTCAACAATAAATATCTACCCTTTCTAAGCTATTTACAATAAAAATATTCCTCTAAAAATCGATTTCAACAATAATAAAATGGTATTTCTGCAAGAATAACAGGACTAACACAGCAAATTATCAATCTAAAAATGTTAAAATTACATTTTTATTAAATAAACAAATATTTTTTAACAAAATTAAAATGAGAATTGCTTAATAAATACAATAACACAATCCTGAGCAAAACTTAACAAACTTTGAAAAGATTTAGCTCCTTTTGATGCTCGAAATAGCAATCCTCAGGTGTATCTTTATCTCCATCCTCATGGAATAGCTTCACTGTGAAAATATTGACAATTATGAGTGGTAAAATATCAAATAATTCAAAATGAATGAATGCCAAATGTTGATAAAACATGATTACTCAATGTTACGAATGAGAGTGATATTTTCTCCTTTCAACAATATCTTCCCGATGTTCTTCTTTTAACCAGTTTTCGAGTCCCTATGCAGCAAAAATAACCCAAAGTTATTGCAAGAGATACGATGCATAAGAAATGATTAATGAGTTTTATGAAACATTAGACACATTTGTTTCAAAGCAAATAATCTAAATATCCTTACACTTCAGCAGCATCATCAAGTACCATGTTCATGTATTCATCAAATCCCTATTCGAATATAAACGATAAACAACTTGAAAAACTAATCCTAAAGTCATTGTTTGTTTAGTACAACTATTTTGCCTTCAAGCTTGGTTTCTGTATTCTCAAAGAGCCAAATCTGCACACGGACTTATTTCTGTAGGAAGCTGAAAATGGTTGTCTGAGATAAGAAATTAGAATTATTAGCAACAAAACAGTCGATAAAGAGGTGTTAATAACTAATGATAAACAAATTCAAGAGCCTGACTAGAGGGTTTGAGATCGTTTTGGTCTGCTTTTTGCTCATCTCTGTTATTTATTTTTGCAAGATTTCTCTCTCTCTCCTTAATCAATATTATTTATATCTTTTGTTCTTTATCCGAAAGCTGATCTTTCCAAGATTAAAACTATTAATTTCTTTGTAACGAAAAGCTCCATAAAATGATGATTTTGGAATATTTTAAAAATATTATCTCTTCAAGTAACAATAATAATGAAAGAAGTATACAAATACATAGCAAAAATATCAAAGATACTCTTTATTATGTTAATTCGAGATGCATTACATGTTTCTTAGGAAAGCCTCAATTTGATAACAGAATAATAAACAAATCAAAAGGTTATTACATATCACATCATTTAACAAAAACTGTTGTACTCTCAATAATTATGATTGTCATAATTCAGAACCCTCATTTGAGATTACTTATTCTCAGATTGATTGTAGTCATGAGCAGGATTATACAGATTACTGTTGTTGTTGAACTTCCCACTTATTAATTTATTAGATCCAGAGCCGTTTGGGAAAGTAAACGCCATTCCTGCTTGTGCTCCTCCATTTGCAGAATAAAACTGATCATTTGGATTCTTTGAATCTTAATTCATTGTGAAATTAGATGGAGAAGCGTATTTAGGGGTATAAAGCTGTTCTCCTTTCTATTCTGTGCCTTTTTGATAAGCCGGAGATATGTCAATAAGCTTATGAGATCCTCCGAAAGTGGAATATTATTTTGGAACTTCAAATTAAGATTTATCTTCTGATTAAGGTATTTTATTATCTGAAGGGTTCTTATCAGGAATAGATGTGAAATTAGAGATTCCTGAGCTTACTGGAATAGCTTTAGTTTGAGGATACTGATTACTTTGTAGTCCTGTTATGCTATTATTGGTGTAACTGCTTCCTGGGATGCTAGAATTGGCATAGTTCCTTGCATTACCATTTAAGGCTGAAGGAGTTTCAGAATATTTATTATTTGTCAAAACGTAGTTCCCTGAATTATCTACAAGACTGATCTTCTGAGAACCTTATGGCGCTTAGTAATCCTTGATTTTGAAAAAGTACAAATTAGATTAAATTTAATTGCAAGAAAATGGTAATTAAGTTGATACAATTTCAAAAAAACCTTTCAATTTTCTTCATTTTTTCTGATGAAAAATAATACTATTTTTTATTATTATCTTCTTTCCTTTATGGTTTCTTACATTTGCATGTGATAGCTATGAATAAGATCGTTATTCTCTCTTTGTATACGATATCGGACTGTATAATGAAGCATTAGATTTAGACATATTTCCTGCCATACTTCTTGATTCACTAATTGCATCTTCATATCTACTCTTCAGCAGCTTAACCTCACTGATATTATCATCAATTTCTTTGCTTTTTGTCTTCATGCTTGCTTCTACATTCTTTAGTTATTCTTTGTAATAATTCACTTGCCTTGACCTGCCAAAAAACAATTAGAAACATCTTATTAGTATTTGAATGAAATCACATAATTAAACTATTTTTGTTGTTTTGTTGTTCTTACAGTTCATCATTTTCTAAGAACCATCTGTCATAGTATTCTGTTTTAATAAGACTCTCTGCTTCTGCTTGTTTAACTCTTTCTCTGAGTTAATCCATTTGTATTCTTAATTCCTCTGTTTTCCCTTTCTACCCTTCTTGATCTGACTTGCGTTTCTCCAATAGCTGATACAATTAATTAACTTCCTCTTCTTTGTTCTGTAGATCTTACTCATACTTGCATAGTTAATTCTTAATCGTCGTTTTAGCATGCGTTTCCTTCAATAATTCTTCTTCAAGACGCTAGATCCTGTTTTTACTGTCTTCACTGATTATCATGCCTGTTTCGATCGGCATACTTGTAGTTGCTTTCTAAATTTCAAACAAACAAATGGAATATCACAAAATGTTTTAATATATGAGCTAAAGAAAGCATCCTCAATATGCTTAATTTTAAAATCTCTCTCTTTTTACTTTCCAGTTTTCAATCATCGTGAGCCTCTCAACACTTTACGCAGCTAATATTTTGTTCTCCTAAACTAATTAAATAACCTCCTGCTCCTTTGAGCTCAACTAACTCTTCAATTTCAACAGCTAAGTCTCCAATGATGTCTTCTCAGCATTGTGCTCAATTATTACGTCTTATACATGCTAGTTCTAGTATCGCTCATCTTCAATTATTCCTTACAATTCCAGTATCCTTTGAGCTTACTCTGCTTCTAACTTAGCTAATTTTTAAACCTACCTTTCTGATTCTTCAAGTTTAAAATCTAGATCCATCATAAGTCGTTGTTTCTCTTATTCCACTTGAGTTACAGCCGAAGTAAGCTACTTCATTTACGACGATAATAGTTCCCTTTCTCTGTTATTGCTTTCTTTTTCCTACTAAAGCTGTCTAAGTTTGTCTTCATACTTTTTCTGCTAATCCTCTAATTACCTTTGCCAAGCTGCTGCGTTTTACTCCTTCAGAAGAATATTGCTTCTTAATTTTTCGTTTTCAAGTAATAAAGCTTCAGCTGCTTCTTCACCTTATTAACTTTTCGCTTTCTTCACCTATTTTTTCAAGTTGTTAAAATACATTATATTCCTCACTCCAGCAAGCTCAAAAAATATTATTACTCTTTCATTTTCGATCTGCATTCGTTCATCTTCCAACGTTCTGTTTCTATCCTACCAAATCAAACAAGCAATATTCCTAAAATCGACTCCCCTTTTTTATCTTTTCTAAATCTCTTACTGCTAAACTTTAGATCTAACTCTTCATTTATGTGAGTTGATAATTCAACTAATCCTTTTCTCTTGCAAACTCCCGCATTAGATTCTTCTCCACTTAATCCTTTTCCAATAAATCACAATATCACTCAACATTCATTTCTTCAATCCAAACGTAAATCAACTATTAATTCCTCCTTACCTTCTGCTTTGCCATTTCATTCTACTATTTTATCGATATCTAACTCAACTCGAATGCCAGTTTCGTGTTGTCTTCGACTAATTTCTGCAAGTACAAAAACAACACATCAAACTTCACTAAAACTATGTATTTCAGTTATCAACTGATTATCATCATTTTCATTTATTTCCCTATCCATTTCCTTACTTAATTTTAAACTTTGAGTTCAAATACTTGTGCCTAAATACCAGCAATCTCCCTTGATTTATCCTCCTTTATTCGATCACTTTCTCTTTACCATCCTAGTAATCTTATGTTAACTTCTTCTAACTACCTTCGTAGTCCTGCTTCATTATCAATTTTCTCTTAATGCTACTATTCTATCAAAGCATATTAATTATTCTTCTAAGCAATGTGACTATCCTTCAGAGCTAATGATGCCTCTTTTTACTAAAGTAACCCAGCAGTTGCTTCTTTTTATGCAACTGCAATATCCCTCTGATTTTACATATCCTTCAATTATTTCATTAACTCATTCAAGCCATTATTTTATCCTTCAAATTCCTTAAGCCTTCTTTCTTGCTAATAAACCACCTAAGTCAGCTACTAATTAACACCTGAGACAGCTTATTTCTCATCTTCAAGCATATTTATCTATCCTCTAAGTTCTGCTAGATCTTATAAGAATTGTTAATTTTCCCTTGCTAACTTTTCATTCGCTTTCATCGATTCACTTGATTAGCTCCTCACAAACGCTTCTAGCTTATCAATCTCAGTGCTGTGACTCTTCATCTTCACTCCAGCTTCTGCTAAATCCTTCTCAAGTTGTTTATTACGAACTTAAAATACCTACAATTAATCAACTAAACTAGCATTTTCTTTCTGCAGCTGCTAATACTAATTCAATTATCCAAGCTATTCTTTCAATTGATTATTCTCCGCATACACCGAATCTAAATCATGCCTTTCAGCTTGAATCTCCTTATCTTTTTCAACAATTATTCTATTCAACTTCTCCAACTCACTCGCCAGCAACAAACAATGATTCTCCAATTCTCTCAATCGATTGTTATTATCCTAGTTATTCTGCAATCCCTCATTGAGTCTCTACAACAAGTTTATCTACTCATCCTTCTCAATTCTTCCAGCTTTAAGCCCTTCAATCTCTTAGTTCCTCGCTCGCAGTTAACCCATAATCTTCTCCATTTCTTATCTCCTTTCTATCTCCTCTCTTTCTTTTCCTTGCATTCCTTACTACAATCTATTAATCTCTTATTGCAACCTATTCTGATCCTATTGCAATATATTCACTTCATTCTACAATCTTCCTGCTTCTTATTACCAACCAATTGCCTCTTATTAATATCGTTCACTATTCTACCTTTCTTTAATTCCTTATTCCTAAGTATCTCTCAATTATCTCAGTGATTCTCGTTCTTGTTCATTTTCGTAATGTACACTCTCTACTTCTTACTTAAGTCTATTGTTCTATCAAAATAACATATTCATTGTTACAATATAAACAACGAAATATATCCTTTAAAATACCTCATCTTGCATTATTCTCAATTCGTTTAGAATATTCTGATTGTTCTCTCTGGATGACTGCTATTAATAATATTGTTGCTGTTGTTGTTCCTAACTCTCATCGTTGCCTCCATCCATGCATGAAAAGAGCCCACCTTGCTTCTTCTAGCTTGTTTATTAGTTAATAGGACGTTGCGATCTTTTTTGAATTTCTTCTGGTGGTAAGCGATTGCTGTTTGGACTTCTAGCCTATCTTGCATCGGAATCAAGAGATATTTCACGACTTGTATTCTTATCTGAGAGAAGAAAAGGACAATTCATTCAATATGATAGATCCCATACAAAATAATAATAAAATCTACCTTTAGTTGTTGTTAACGATTACATTTTCGGAACTTAATTCACTTTAGAAGCTGTGGTGCTTCCTCCAGTTGGAAGTGGAGATCGCGTTGGTGTTGTACCTTTAGATCGTGAACCATTTTGCATAGATATCTAAGAAGAATTGCTGTTATTATGGTTAGTGTTGTTGGACATGCGACTTCCATTTTATATTGGGAAAGTAGAATAATGATTGATTTGTGAGGAAGGATCCATTTTTGGTTTCATTAAATGTATCGAAGCAGGTTATTCATGTTGAATGCGCTTGACTGCATTAGATGTTGGTATATTTTTGTTTTCTTGATACTACGAGCGACTCATTGGACTCACTGATCCATGCATGATGGCAGAATTGTACATTTTATGGAATTGCTTTTGGATTAAGCTGTTAGGTTTTATTATTTTTACAGCTTCCAGTAAACAATTTTTTTGGTGATTTCAACCTTATTTCTTCAATGAAAGGCTCTTGTCTTATCTTGAATTGGAGGGCTTTCAAAAATAATTAATTACTTGTGTAGTTTTGAAAAAGTGGCTGTTGTATGTATCTCAGAAGCATTGACTGTCTAGTACAATTTTTGGGTATAAGTTCAGTGAATATTTTAACATAAAATTATCAGGATAAATGACTGAATTTCATTGGATTTCAAAGTAAAACAAAAAAAGAACATTATTTTGTATTTAATGTTTTCTATTGAAAATAGCTTTATTAGCTAACCATTCCTAAATTGTTATCATTTAACTAGGGCTGAGAAGAAATATTCGTAAATTAGTTTTAACAAAAGAAGGAATACATGAGAAATATTGACACGCACACATACACACACATTTATTTATATTCACTCCTGATTGCTAGGGTAGAATAAGGCACTTTACTAAGGAGGTAGCTATTATTATTATCCCTATTATTAATATTAATTAGGTATGACATATTTTTGAAGATGGCTAAACTAAACTGAGCCACCTTAGGAAGCAGAAAAGCAAGAAGATGCTGGTAAAGATTCCGATAATCTCGATGGTTCCATTTCTGAAATTGAAATGGAATTAAATGGCTCCGCATTAGATTGCTCCTTTTCATCTAAATCAAGGAGATCTATTGTCTTGGGTATTTACTTCGGTGCTTGCCATCCTCCAGAGGATTGCAAGAGATTGTATTGCTAGATCATGAAATTAATAAAGTCTGGATTCTCTGATATAAATTAGTTAATGGACTCTAATTTAGTTTCTTTGTTCTGCTAAGAAGGACAAACATCATCTCTGGAAGCTGCGATCTTGTGCTGTAAATTAATGGTTATATTTCCATTCTAATCCATTCTATTATTGTTGTTGTTGTTGTTGTTATTGGGGGCGTTGATAGCATTGGATAAATTACCTTAATGGATATTGAAATGGTCTATTTGCTTATTATTATTATTGTTTGGCATGTTGAAATTACTAGTTTTAATACTTTGTGGAATGATTCTAGAACAATGGTCTTGTTGCAATTGCTATTATTATTTTGGTCCTTGATGCTAATGTTGTTATAGTTTCTGTTGAGAATAATTATCTAATTTTTTATATGAGCTACGAGCAAGAGGACTAGCATTACATCTGAAGAATTACCCATGCTCATTCATGGGAGACATTTAATTACTATTCTATGGTCTTTTCGAGGACAGAAAGCAGTTAGAACTCAATAAACTGTGATTCAATGAAGAGTTCTTAGATGAATTAATGTTATTATTAGTATTAGTATTAGCATTGATACTATTATGGCTATTTTTCGTGCTATTCGATGTAAATTGGTAATTCATTTGTCGATTTAGTCTTAAACAATTTTAGTTTAGAGTAGTTAACGCAGATGGATTAACCTCTCTAAAATAACTGTCACTACGCTTTAAGCTCTTATATCCGTTCGTTTTTTTCCCTTAAACTTACTTTGCTTCTTCTTATTCGCAGAATTCTAATCCTAACTTTCTCGCGATATTCCCAGAAGAAGAAGACGAAGACACACCGATATCTCGACTCAATCTTTGAAGCTACTTTAAATAACTTGCTGGCTCTTCATTTTGTTTCCCATTGGTAGTCTAAATAGCAGTGAATCCACTAATTCTACTTAGATTTATGTTACTAGCGTTCCCAGATAGATTTGCATTTTCATCTTTTTGTTAGTGAAAAACAAAAAATGAATAACGTTTCACAATAAATCAACTGTTTCTTTATTAGGCTACCTGGTGGATAAGGAATCATTTCATCTGGTTTTGAATCCTTTGGATGGAGTTATTGACTATTGTTCACTTGAATCTCTCCTGTTTACCCTGTAATCTCATGGGATTGTAAAGCAAATTCATTCCCACATTGCTTATGGTTTGTTTCTTCAGAGTAAAGATAATTAACTTGACTGCTAACTTCTGGAATTCTTTCAGGGAGTTACTTACTGGGTGTGAAGTATTAAGGCTATGTTTTAGCTCGAACATGAGGTGAACTAGCTTGTATTTGATGAACTGGTTGTTGATTTTAGAAATCAAGTAACGCAAGTTACGTGCTATTCAGCTAGGCTTGCTGTTTTAACTCATTTGCTTTCTTTGGTTATCTTAAGATATTCGATTAACTTCTTTGATTTGTTGATCCTACTTTTAATAGTGGAGAAATTGCCTTCTTTAAAGCGCAAGGCTAGTGATTTTGGTTCGATTAAGTATTAAATGTTTTAATTCTTCCTTGACTAGATGATTGTGTTGTCCTCATGGGCTTAGAATAATAAGACTTGATGTCTTTTGAGATATTTTGTTAATTCTTATCCATTGAAATTATACTGCAGTTAGATCGTTGCTGAGCTAATAAGTTAGTTTTACTATTAGTTGGTGGTATATATTCTTTGGTGGATGCCTTAGAAGCATAACTAACTCTAGGTTTAGTCTCCAGACTCTTTCTATTGTCTCGTAATCCCTCTAACGGTCGCTGTTGTGACAAATTATATAAATTATTTAGAAATTAGGAATCATAACTCTGTTTGTTTTGATTTGTTTACTTCCATTTCTTCTTATTCTAGTTTCTTCATATTCTAATGCATTGCTTGAATATTCTGTCTCCTCCCAGCATCTTTGAATAGCTTATTTACAAGATTCTACTCCTCTTATTTTGAGAGTCGCACTAAACAGGAAATTAGGATTAGCAATTAGGCATATTGCCCCCCCTTTTGAACTTACCTTTAACTGATTTATCTTCAATTCCATGATTATTATCTTGTCTTTTCTCAGAACTTTTCCCTACCTTTGAATGTAGATTCCCTTAGCTTCTGCTTTCACTTTTCTCTCTCTAGAGATTTTGTTATTAATTTTAGTTTCTTGCTTTCATAATACTGTTGTGATTGTTCGTCTCTTAATTCCCTGACGAAAGAAGATATTGCAAGATATTTTCTTGTTTTTATTCCTCTGATGATTCTTAACGAATTTTCGATGAAATCTCAGTCTAAGCTTTGAATAAAAGGGTTAAGAACATAATTGTATTATCACAAATAAACTATTTTTGTTTACAGATCACTTGCACATGAAGATTACTCGCAGATCTATTCACTATTGAATTTTGCTAAGAAAGTGATTTTTTATCATCTCCATGAGTTGAAACAGCATTTTAAGTACCAGCAAGCACGGTTTATGCCTAATTATTCTAAGAATTTAGTGAATTTGAAAGGAGCATAGCATTTGATGTTTTTCTAAGAGATTCTAAGATGCTGCTGAATTGATTTTAAATCTACTCCGCACTCAATCCATTTTGATCTTTGGTATCTAGCACATCACTCAATTTATCTGAAACATTCACTTACAGTTAACTACTTTTTCTCTCTTAATGATTCACCGATTATCCTAACTATTGTGATTAAGCTAGAGAACCACTATTACTACCACTACTACTATTGATTTAGCATTTCAGTTATAATTTCTCAAGAGACATATAATTCTTTTGTAAATTTGGTTTCATCTTGATTCGTTTCTCAGCTGGTCCTACGATTGGAGATATTTGAATTGCAGATATACCTTGGTCAGAGATGTCTTGTTATGAAAAGAAATACCTTTTGTCTTCGGCCATACTACTGAACAAACATAATTACATCAAGAGATATTAAAAAACATGAAATATTTAGATTAAAATGACTGTTTTTTACTCTCCTTCATGATTTGTTTTTTATTCACGTAACAGCGGAAGCCCTTCTGACTAGTCTAATCTGCTACCAGGTTAGCATTGTAATTATCCAGAGCTCCAGCTTTTATTCGCTTGGTATTCATCTTTTCTAAACTCTTCATTTTCCCTCCACTCATCATCTTAGCTCTAAATGAATAATAACATTATTAGTTCTTTATCCAAAATCAAAACCAATGAATCTTACTTTTTCTTCATAATTTCTCCATCCATCTTGGGGATTTGGACAGCTCATAGCTGTTTGAAACTATTTGGTTTCATCAAAATTTAAAATATGGTTTAATTCCATTGACTAGCTGCAATTCTTTGGAATGGGATTCTTTAGAACTGCAGAGTTCGCTTTCTCATAGGATGTGAACTGTTCTAGGAGTTTCTCTTGTGGATGACGATTGTTATTACTAAAAAAGTCACTCATAATTGAAATTGGTTATGTATTCTTAGTGATTTTAGTGATTGTTTAGTGGTATTATCTTATTTTTTTGACTTTGTATTTTTAATGGTTTGATTCAGTTCAGTTAATTACTTTGTACCTTTTTCTACTAACCGCTATCTCTCTCTCTCTTTTTAATTCTTTCTCTAATTTTTTTCAATTTTGATATTAAATTAAAATGACTTTTGCTGATGATTTTAATAAAATTCACAAGAATAAAAAATTGTCCAATAATTCTATTAGTTTTTTTTTCTAAAAAGTTAATTAATTATCTCCTCAATTAGTTCAATTAGGTAGATATTTTTTTAATTTAGTTTATCACCTTGGAGATCCTGATTTCAGAAAGATCTTCAACTACTAATAATCATCAAGATAATGTATTTCTCACTTCAACGTTTTCACTATGAACAACCCAACTTATCATGACAAAATGCAATGAGATTCTATTACTTTTGGTAACCTAAGAATTATTTTAAAATTTCATAACTTAAAAATTCTCTCTTTCAAGATCACATAAAATTTCCCAACTGTCGAAGGTGATTCAGGGTCTTTTATTTGCTGAAGTAAAGTAATAGCATCATCAAAAAGTCTGAATATTTATTATTCGATAAAATTTTATCAATTGATTTGGGAAATTTCTGATTTATTTTCTTCTTTGATTTGTTTAATTAATTCTTCAAAATAAAAAGATATCTAAATAGTCTTACCCTAGTTAAAAGATCAGAATAAGCCAAAGTTTAATAGATTTCAGAACAATTACATTTAATTCTGGTATTAATTTCCTAAAATTCAATAAATTCTAGCAAACACTTAATATGAATTCTTTTTTTTCTCTTTTTAATTTATTATATCATATTTAATTGATAAATTATTATCAACATTCTTAACTGAAATATCACTTGTCTTTTATTATTTTGCTTCTATCTGATGTTGTTAACTATTTTAGAATTACTTGATGTTTCGGAAGGATTTCTCGATGAGGTTTTCTTCCTAATTCATTCTAATTTGTAGTTAAATAATGCTTATTGTCAAACTCCATCCGATCACCAATTTCAATCAGACTTCTATTTGTGTAATAATGTTGTCTGTAATCAGGTGTTGAAAGTCGAGAACGTAAAGCGTTAGGTTTGTATGGCTCTAAAGGCTTTTTATTACCCATTCCAGCGTGAAGATAAGCAGGATATTTATATGACACAGAATTAATTGATTTCTTATTGTAAAATGACTATTAAAGAGGCTCAAGGACAAATGAACTACTTGGCCGTGAATAATAAGGTACTGCTTCATATTAGCTACCTTTCCGCTTAACAAATGAGCACGTTGATATTGAATTATCACTAAATTAATCAACTGATTTCTCTCTCTTTTTATCTCCATTATACTGCAAAGGGACAGAGTAACCATTTGCTAGAGTCTCTTGAAGTAGTTCAAGTTTCTTTTGAGTTGCTATGGACTACGCTCTTTGCCTTTACATCCAATATGGATAGTCACAATTACGACTGTACTTACTCATAATAATAATATTTATCTTTAAGTACCTTTTTTTTTAATTTCTCAATAAGATTAATTTCCAATCTGATCAAATCATCAGTTGGTCATCAATTGATAATGGTTTATTTATGAACTAAACGTTAATTAAAATAAATACGGTAAATAGTTAAGGAAATAAGTAAAGTTTAATAATAATTATGAGTGGGTAAAAAGTTGAGTGACACAAACAAACCCGTTGACGAAAAATACTACCCATCAATTTCTTAATTGAACATTAATAATGTTAGTTAGATTATATCTCACAGCAGAAGCATGATACTAAACATCATTTAAATAATTCAATAATTTTAAATCTTTTTGAATAACACATTAATCAAAGCATAAAAGGGTCTCATTCCATTGCTCGAATTAAAACAAATCTGTGTAGAATAAAAATTTACTCTAGACAAAAAAAATACAATATTTAAACTACTTGAAAGCATGCAATATTATATTTCCTCCTCATTTATTTAAATTGATATTGCCTCTCATTTATTTCAATTGAAGTGCTATGAAATCATATTTATCTTTCCAATTATCTCTTTCTTTAATCAAATCTCCAAGTTATTGCTTTAGTTTGGATACTTCATCGGAGGGATAAATTATGCTTTTTTTGAGAATCTCACTCTTTAAATAACTAGACTAAAATGAAGATTAGTGTTAGTTAGAAGGAGATGCTGACACCTTTCGATAGCTAGAACCACATCGTAATTCAACTTTGTATTTGTTGTCCATATCTTACGATTCAAGAATTTCCCTGAATGAAGATTCTTTTTTCGCTAGATTATTATTTTTGACTGATTAATCAATCTAGCCGTTGATCCTTATGCTAGAGATATTGCTATTGCTATTGTTATTATTCTATGCTACTGTATTGTCTTTTATCTAGCTTAGTTTACGTTGCTGAGAAGCTGCAAAAGTTGATAAAGGCACTTCTGGAGGTTAAATTTCAGAAATATTATTCACTTTTTAAACAACTTCAACTTTCTATTATGATTATTTCCCTGGAGAGTGATGCTAATTATGATGGTGATGGTGGTGATGATTATCTTTTTGTTCTTCCTCTTCGTCTTCTTCATCAGATGAGCATTTAATGATGTCGTCATCAGATACTTTATGAGCTGATCCCTAATTTTAGTTTTTTACATTATTATCATTTTTTGGATCATTATGTTGAACTTCTTGGTTCTTCTAAACCACATTATTTGAGGGTGATGCCACTTCAACAGCTTTAGGTGCTTCTGGGAGGTTATTTCCTGAAGGTGTAGTTGAATTTCCTTTAATGTTGAGTGTATATTTTTTTCTGATTTCTTCAAAATGAATAACCTTCTATTTGTACGCTGTAATATCAGCTAAGAATGTGTCAGCAAATTCACTTTCATTGAATAGAGCACTTAACTACACCTCAAGCTGAGCTGTGGCTTCAAGAGATAACCCTTTTTCTATTAAGATCTTAAAGTCATGACTGAACTACCTGATATCAGCAATACTCTAATTAAACTACTCTAAATTCAACCCACCAGATGTTAAGTTATCCCTAACACCTTCTTTAACTTTCTAAAACACTCCTAGGATCTTCACGAGCAGAACTGTAAAATCCTCAGATCTTTTTATTTCATCTAAATTCACTCCAGTTAAACTACTCCTGATAGGAATTAACTTCTAACCTGAAGCAGTCATGTTCTAATTCTAAGAATGGCCTTTCTCTAATGTGATTTTCATACTATTATTAATCGCTCCTTGACTGCTTTCAACATGTCCTGATGGTTTATGATCATCTTTGAAATAATTCAAAACACTTGGAAATGTCACTCCAAGATCTTACAAGTTTTTGAGTTACTCCGAAAACGCACTATTTGGAAACCAACCTCCCCAGACTAAAAGACACTCTAGGACTAGTCGAAAGAAACTATTACCAAGTATCGCAATATCATTAGATGGTTTCTCACTGAAAAAGAACTTCCCTCGATCTTCTTCTTTTCGTTCCTTTGCAAATTAAGCACATTTCACCATTTCAGGGAGTAGCTATTCAGCAATTAGCTAAGTGTAAAAGTTCTAAGCTCCATCTTCTTTGTCGATGGTTTCTTTGATAAACCGCACGCTGTTTAAATAGATCATCGCTTTTTTCTCATTTGAATTTAGACTACTCTGAATTATCTGCACTGACATATTCATTGTCTTCACATCTCCTAATGAAATTGCCATTTTAAACTGCTTGGAGTTTTTCTTGTAAAGCTCAGGACTTGCAAGCATAGACGAGAAGATGGCTTCATCAGTTTCGCTCATGGTGGAAATGTTTCTACTTTTCTTAAGCTTAATGTGTTAACAAATCAATTAAGGTTTTATGGGGAAAATAAGTTAAATTTGCATTTATCAACATTTCTTCAAAGAAGCAAACAAATGATCAAATGATGCCATATCGTTAATAAAATCTATTTTTGTATTGAGACTTAATTCCTTCATTTCTGCTTAGATTTAATCACTTTTTGAATAAGAAAACTAAATAAAAAAGGTAATTTAAATTATTGATATTGTTGAGATAACTGAGAATCATCAAAATCAAGCTAGAAACTGTTGTGCTCTTAAAAGAAAGAACACAATCAAATTCGGTTAGAATTTTCTATGCTTTTGATTATTCCACCCTTCAAACAGCAGAATCTAATATTTTTTTTGTTCTTTCTATTTATCTAAATCAAAATATCATATCAAATTCATAGTAGTATTCTGTAATAATAATTAGGAGCAAGTATTTATAAAATTAGATTGAAATCCCCTTAAACATTTATTAACTTCTAAACAAATTAAATCTTTTTAGTTCCCGTTTGCTCTTAAAGTATCTTAACCAAAATGAAGTCCTTCAAGCCCCTCTTCGAGTAGTTTATCCATCACCCAAATCTCTAACATACATTTGCTGGACCAATCTACAACAAATTCAAACTTGTTGAAGAAGCTCATCCTCTGCTCACTAACTAAAACTAGATCCTCCTTAAATTCAAGGTACCAAAGCATATGTGCAATTTCTTTGGTGTTGTCCATGGAGGTGCGTTAGCTACACTTATTGATTGCTCAACTACCTTAGCAATTCTTAAAGCTGATGAGAATTAGAGACTGACAGCAACGATAGAATTATCTCAGCATTGCCTCTCGCCCTGCAATATCGCTGAAGAGATTCTCATAAAAGCAGAGTGCATCAGAGTTGGTAAAACTGTAGCATTTGCTCAAGCAGAAATCTATAATGAAGGAGGTGCTAAAGTTGCAGTGATGGGTAGATAAACTAAGTTTATTCTTCCTAAACCTTGGGATCACAGCCAGATGAGTTAGGAATAGAAATCCAAGTTAGCTGAAGAATCAGTTCTTTAAAAATGAAAGGAAATAATTAGTTTTTTCAGATAAAATTGCTCAAAAACTCTGCCAGGGATTTTATATTTTATTTGTGGTTACTTAGGTAATTTCCTTTATCCAAAAAGATAAACAACCTTATTGTCACAATTTAATATTATTTAATAACATTTGATTCTGAATATTTATCACAGTTTAAAAAGATTTGTAATTAAGCACAATATCAAGAAACACAAACATACACACACACATTTTCCAAATTTATTCCTTCTTTTTAATATTCTGTTCGGTTCTTTCATTTTATTATGAGTTTAACAACTCTTGTAAGCTTCAAGAATATTGGCTTAAACAGAATATCAATGGTTATCTTTACTTCTACTAACTTTCTAGATTTTTGAAGCTCATTTCTCAGCTAGATTGCTCCATTTTGATTTATTTCATTTTTCTTGAAATCCAAGAACACCATCAGAAGCTTAGGACACAACGATAAGCTTCTCCCAATAGCCACTGCTCCTTGATTGAGTATTCGATTTCCAGTATTCGTAATAATAACTGCTGAGGTTAGTTCTTTGCAAGCAGTGATTCCGTCAGCTAGAGCTTGAGCACCTTCATGCCCAATTGAGTTATTCTAATTTATACATAAGTACAATGTCTTTATATTAGGACACTTTCTCAAGCTTTCTCCGATTCCAGCTGCTCCCTGTGGCCTTATCATATTGCCACTACCAATTTCAAGCTAAAGAATGTTTAAATTTTCCTTATTGTTCAACGCTTCTCCTAATCCTTGTGCACCAGCACTTTAAATATTATTGTCATCCCCGCACTCAAGAACAAGCTAAGTTAAATTTTAGAGTTCTCCTATGCCTTTACCTATTTATTGTGCACCTTCTGCATTACAGTTATTTTTCCCTTTCAAAGCTAAAATCAAATACTTCAGTTGCTTGCACTCTTTCAATGCATCTCCAATAGCTATTCCTCCAAATGGACCTAGTTCAGTGTTCTAATTGATTCGTAATGTCAACGATTAAAGGGTATTTAAGCTATGTAACCCTCCAAGCAATCCATCAATTTCGCAGGACTCTATCTTGGAACTTGAAATCGTCAAGCATAACAGAGTCAATTTCTAGCAATTCCTTATGCCTGATCCCACTTCCATAGCTTGATCCTTTCCAATTGGTGCTTAATCAAGGTTTAAAAATAATTGCTGGAGGAGAAGATAGGATTATAAAGCAGAACCTAATCGATGCGCTTCCTTTGGAGTCAAGATGCTACCTTCTCTGATCTGTAGAGTGAAAGACACTAGCTATTTCAAGCATTTTGCCATGTCAGCTAGTTCAAGCAAAGACTCAACTTATAAGCCTTCTCCTTAAATGGCAAGAGCTAGATTTCGAATCTTGTGTCGGCTCACAAGTGGTTCTTAAATTGCTTGAACTCCACCATTGCTTAGGAATTCCTCACTTCCTAATTTAACTTGCATGGCATTATTTGGGGTTTTCTAAAACTATATCTCATGCTCAGAAGCAAGTATCCCAACTCCTAACCAAGTAAGTGGAGTGCAAGTTTATAACTCTTATATCCAGATGTTCATTTGTTGTTTTTATTTGTTTGATAGATTAGAAACGCAAGATTTATTCGTTTTTTTATTAATAATTGTTTAATACAATTGATCGATTATTGTTCTGTTTATTTTTAATAGGATACACGCAATTGTTGTAATCTGATGATTAAATAACTTAAATTATCTTCTGATGTTGTTTCTATTTCCTTTAAATATACCTATTCTCTCTCTTTCCTATATTTTCTATTCTTTTTATTAATTCAAAGGTACTTGTTTATTCCATAATAAAAAACAAGGTAAGTATTTCAACATAACTAAACAACATAGAGCTTTCTAGTAGTCAGCTTTCTTTGCAGTTAAATATCTTCTTTCACTTAAGTATTGTGATCTTGTCAGATTTTTTGTTTCCTTGCTTTTCATCTTCGTCATTGATCTGCCCATCTTCATTATTTTGAGCGTCTTCTTATTTGTTTGCCATTTCGACATCGTTGTCTTTCGATTCCATAGCGATTCTGTAGTTTCTGCGGATAATGAATGTCTTTACTTGCTTGTAGATGCAAATGATCACCAACAAAATCAAAACTAAACCCAGAGGGATCATAATCCACTGAGGGAAGAAGAAAACTTCCTCTTTATTCAGCGGGTTCTTGTCAAGTAACTAATCATTTGAAATAGAACCAACTTAGAATTAGTGCATCGGATAGATAAAAGTGAATGGCTCAGCTATGCGCTTCGTGTAGGAAGTCTCCAGGAAGACGACACTCATGATCTCAATGTAGTAAGTTCCGTTCGGAAGACCAGAGAAGTATGCTGTGAAATTATTCAAAGTTGAGTTACCACTTGTCTGAATAACATTGTATTAGTAAATGTGGTTGGTTGTGTCAAATCCAAGACTCTAGAGAGACTCAGTGTTCATATTGCATTTCGCGTAGTATTGCATGAGTGATTCGTTGTTAGTTACATGGACAATGTACTTGAATTAAGTTGCTTGGTAAATCGAATCAAGGCAATCGTTAACGCATTCTATTGCACCAAAATCAACTTTGATCTAGCTGATTGGCTGATCGAAACTGTCGTCTATTTTAAACGATACAGTGGTTGCTATTTAGCCTTCTTGTGGAGTCGAATACACGTCATGAGGAATTATCTAATAATTTTAGAAAATATCACAAAATTAGAAATTAACTAAATTAACTTAAACTAATCTTCTCACCTGATTAGCTGGCAGAATGTGAGGAATGACCATGTAGAGTGCTTTAATTGTTTTGAGCACGTCGATACCTTGTATTGCAGAGACGGAGATATACAACGGTCCTGAGCTGCTTCGTTCGTAGTTGACTATTGTGTGGTCACCGATGAACTTGGGAGGAGAATTGCTCTTGACATCATAAACCTTGGATTCGATGGCGCTAATTGAGCTAGCAGCTTGCACTTTGACTTTTCCGAAGCACTCAAATACCTCTAAGTACACTTTGGAAGGTTCATTCACATACATCTCGTAGTTGTCAGATTTGCCGAGATCTAGATCAAGAATATATGCACTTCTTGGAACGATGTAGATGATGTTGAAAGCATTCACGTTCAGCTAATATTGTATTTTATATTCCTTCTGCATAACATCTTTGTGGTTTAGAGTTATGACGTACTTGCCTGCATCAGCGTAGTTTGATTATATCTGTTCAAAAGCAAAATAAGAATTAGTTTATTTTAGGATAATATTCTTCTTGTAAAAATATTATAAAATCATAATATTTTAAAAGAAATAAAGTCTTACCTTCATGTAAATGAAATCCTATGTGACGTATGGATTCTAAGCTAAGATCACAGGTAAAACAGTTCCATTGATGTGATAGTGCACAGTCAGAAGAGGGTCGATACGGATGTTTGGTTCAATTTGGGTTTTGTACGCGTTGAAGTAAAGGACAATGTTAGTTTAATGTGCTGAAGATCTTTCGTTTTCAGGCACAACAAAGTAATATTAAACAGGTTCAAGGTAGTTTACATAGCCCTTTTCGATGCCTCCTAGAGGTACTCTCTTCATGATGGTAGTGACATGCTCATCAACCTTGCGGTAGATCTTGACGTGGATCTAATATACGCATCCTGAAATTGCCTTAACACCTAGGTAATATGAGCCTTTGAGTGAAGGATTGCGTGCATTCTTATGGTAGGTGATTGTGTCTTGATTAGCATTGTCAGCGAATTCGTTATCGACTGAAGTCGGCTCGGAAGTTTTTCTTGAAGTATACACAAAAAATTCTCCAGAAATTGAAGTTATGCTGAACTCAACTTTAGTGATGGATTCGTCTTCTTGGCTCAACGAAAATACATAATACTCGCTGTCTCCTTCGATCAACGCTGAGCCGTGATCCTCGTTTTCTCTTAGTTACACTGGAGTAGAGGTATGCTTACCTAACAAGCGATACTCTGTTTAAACTGTGGCTGAACCTAAAACACCTACAACCCACTTGCACACATTAACATTGCTGCTGTTGAAGCATTCATTCTAAGAAAACTTAAACTGAATCTTGTGTTGCTTAGAATGATCTTCACTTCGATAGAAGTTAGGCAGTCCTAAACTCTTGTTGCTGATGTCATCCAAAGTTATTCTAATTCACACAGAAAAAAAAACAATTTAACTTTGAAAAATAAAACAAAAGTAGATTCTTACTCGCATATCAAAGCATTCTTGCACATCTTCACAAAGAGATGAGCTTCACCGACGAGTGCTTGCAGCTTTACAGTGATGTCGGAGTCGGTTAGTTGTTCCAATAGGAATTGATATTGAATGATATCCTAGTTGGCAGCATATCCATTTTCAACACAATTGAACATGAGTTCCCTTTGAGCTAAACTTGACGAATAAGCCATGATCCTGAAACTGGCTGCAGTTTACCCTACCACTGCTACATAGAAGGTTTCTCCGATTAAAGTTTATCGATTAATTAGATGCTTTGAAATAGTGAGACTCTCCATTCCATCTTCTTCAACAGATTTCCATTGGTAGCTATCTAAGTTGTTAGGGTCTTCGGGCAGCTCGTTATGATTTATGTACAGATCAGGGTTACCAAAGTACGGCTCTAGATCGAAGGAGATCTATTCATAGTTCCAATCTGATGCAGTAAAAACAGATATTATGAGCTTAAAAAAACGTATTTTTCCCTTTTTGACCATATCCTCAGCATATTTGAAGAAAAAGAGTGGACGCTCTCTATCAAAGCTCTCACTGCGGAGAAGAATATGAGCTTATGGAGGGGCTTCAATCGAAACTGAGTATATCGAACCAGCTGTAAAACCGTCTTGTTCTTTTTCAAGCAAAATAGACTAGCCATTCAATTTAAGTTCCTCTGTAGTATAATCATAGGAAGATGAAGTAGGAGGGATAACACCTTTGTTCACAAACATGTGGAAGCTACTTTTCACTACATCGTAGTTTAAGATAAAACTCTCGATGAGTACGTGCTAAATTGAAGTATCGAGATCATTAGGGAAGATAATTTTAGCGTCAAGGATATAGCTGTCGTTTTTAGCTGATTCATAGCGCACTTGATCGTTAAGCATCTAGTTGAAGATGGTATCGTATGAAATGACGACTTCGAATTTGCAAGAGAACATGCAAAACACACCAAGATAGAAAATGTCATCTTGCTCAATCGATTTTGATGGAATCACGCAAAAGTCATGACCATTTATGCCGCAGCTAATGTCCTTTTCATGAGACATATCAGGGTATCTATTGATCTTGGAGTAAAACAGCAGAGGATTGTGAGAGTAGTCTTCTCTACCGCGAACTGAGAAGACTAAGTCTTTTGATGGTATTTTTTACTTTATATGGAAATGAAAGAATCCAACAGCTTGATATGAGAAATTCGCTTCCATTTTCTTACTGACGCTGAATCTATCACCAATTTAGAGCTCTTTTGACTTCATTCCTTAGTATCCTTCATCTTATTCCTTGTTAGTTTCACCTAGGTCGTCTTCTTGAGGATCCCCATTATCTCCTGTATTATCTTCACTGTCTTCATGAGAATCTTAATCTGAATTATCTTCATCACTTTCGTTACCATTATTCGAAGGATCACCTATTTCTTCATTTGAATTATCTTCATTAGTAGGTTCTCCTACAGTCGGTTCATCTTTTGTATCCAGAGGGTTTTCCTTAGGATTTCCAGGATCATCAGCTACTGGAGGGTCTTCTTATCCTTGTGTCTAAACGAGACATAGCACAAGTAAAGCTAAGATAAAAATGTTGACAGTCTTTTTCCAATTCATTGTGGAGTTTTTATCAACTGAGATTTGTTTATTTTTTTCAAAAATTATTAAATTTTTATCAAGTGAGACGATACGCTCTTCTTTTTAATGTCTCTCTTCGCTCCCTTTTCTCTTTTTTTCCTCCTTTTTTAAATAAGGACTTTACATATTTTATCAATACGATTAATTACACACGTTTATTGACCCGTAGATTGATGTTTGTTGTTGATTTTTTAAATAATTACCCTGAAGAGATACAAGACAAACACCATTATTCATTTATCTTTCATGGGAAACAGCAGATAATAGGGAGAATATTTGTAAAATATCATGGATATTCTTTTCAAAAAAATAAGTATTTTCATTAGTGATATTCAGTAGTACCAGGTATTAAATAAAATAGGGTTTTCTTGAAAGCGCCACGTGATAATCAGAAGAAAAACAGAGACAATTCAAATATTTTACTACTCATTATTTATATTACTAATGTTTTGCTTTAAATTTAGTGTATGATTTCTTCTGTTGCGATAAATTAATAAATTTAGCTTGCAGATTCAATTATTAATACATGCAAATAGCCTTTTTCTTCTTCAAAGCATAAATATTTCTCAGATTTTGGTTCTTGAAATTATGCACTTAAGATCAAGAGGCACATGTAAAAATGAATTTTGTAAAGGGTTCTCCCTTGTGACAACGAAACACTAAGTACTTTCTGATCATGATAAATTACGTAAATTGAATATCAATTAAATGTGAAATGGTAAATGAAAATAAAACTTCTTTTCCTTTCAAAAATAGTACTAAGGCTTGTGTGTTTTTTTCATTTGTGTAATAAAACCCCCAACTCCAGAAAGGGAAAGAATATGATAAAAAGCTTATGTAAAGGATAACAATTTAAACAGAGATATAACGAAGAGAAAATAACTCTGAATTAATAAAACTACAGAGAATTTATTGATATTGTTGCATCATCCTGAAATAGAACAACTGACAGAGATGAGTGAAACATTCGGATTAACAGGAGTAGATGTGGATCCTTTAGCTAAACCAAAGCTTTTAGAGCAACAATAGCAGCTTGGATCAGGAGGAATCAAGAAAATGGTTGTCTCGAGTGGTCCAAAGGTAAGAAAAAAAGAACAAATACTATTTGTGAAACTTAAAAATCATTTGGATTATTTTATTTATTCAAGAAAGAAGACCCACAAAAGAGCAGCACTCGATTACCTCCGATAGAGTAAAAGAAACCTAATGCTTAGCCTAACTAAGGCTAAGGTGCAGGAGGATAAAACCAGCAAGGAAATATTGGAGGAACTAGCAGCAACCAGCAAGGAAATAGTGGATAATAAACTTAGTAGATTCTAAGCAAAGGAATGCGTGCTAAAAGCTCCAAGAGTATGGTGAATGTTAGGAGAATTGACAATTTAAAGAAGTTTCTTGATTCGGAGAGATAAAATAAAGAGGAAAAAGGGAGAGGAAAAAAGATTGATCCAATGAGTGTTGCATAATACGGAAGAAAGATGGAATTAGAAAAACAAGAAAGAGAGAAAAAAGAGAAAAAAGCTGCTTTTCTTGAAGGCTATCGCAAGAGAATTGAGGACGATTATGATCAATTATATCGACAAGATGATTACGGAAATGTGATAACTTAACTGAAATAACTGGAGAATAAAGTGAAACTTCAAGGAGAAATCAAGCGAAATGAGGAGATGCTCAATAAAGATTAGAAGGAGTTTAACTAGTTGAGGTTCTAGATCGAATCGAAGTAAAAATAAATGCTGGCGATACAAAATTAGATTAGTAGTCTTTAGTATGTGTTTTCAACAGAAGAAGAGAAAATAAAACTTGCTGAGGAAGAGGCCATTCATTAAGATTACGAATAGAAATTAGAAGATGAAACTGTTGTGCAAATGGGGCTGAAGAATATGATGGAAACTAGGAAGAATCTGTTGCTTTTTGAGAAGAAAAAGAGTGAACAGATGTACAAGGAATATGTGTCAATTAAAGGAGAAACCTTTTCGTTTGAGGAAAATTAAATCAAAAATTAACAAAAACACAAGGATATTGAGAAACAACTCTCGCAGTTTCAATCCAAAAATGGACTTGGATTGCATCCTAAGTTTTAGGAAATGCTGGAAGACGAACTCAGCGAGTATGAGGATAAAAACGCACTTCATGAGATCTTCAAGCATGAACAATCTCGTAAAGACGATTAAAGCAAAAAGGAGCATGAAGCAAAGAAGCTTGAGATGGAATAAATGAACTTTGAGAGATAAAAGCAATAAGATAAAGTGAAATATGAGTAGCGTCAAGTGGAGTAAATTCTCAATCAAAAAAGAAAAAACATGGAAGAGTTATTGAAAGTATCTTGTGTATCTGATATCAGTGAGCTAGAGGATAGAAAAATCTTTCTAGAACGTAGTAATCAGAAGCTTAAACGGTTTGAGGAGGAATACTAGAATTCCATTAATGAGTAGAAAAAAGTTATTGTGGAGCTGAAGGCACAGCTTAATCAACTGAAATACATCTAAAAGGATAAACCAAATTAAGGTGTTTAATAGCAGTCATCATTGACCTCAGATTAACAGCTGCAAGTAACGCAGCAAACTGAAACAAGACTGCAAGTTATTGATGAAGTAAACATGACAGCGAATGTGAACATTGATAAATTTGAATAAATGCTGATTGAAGAGACTGATCGCTTGCAAGACAAGGAGAACTCTGTGAAGAGATTGGAAAGAGTAGTCGATGAAATCTGCTTGGTTTTCAGTAGAATATTGTATTAACTTTAACCTCCAAATTAGAAAACCAAAAACATCGAAGTCAAACGAGAAGAACTACGAAATCAAATCACGATTTGCGGACTCAAACTTGAGAAAATAATCTCATTTCTAGCTAAAAAGAAAGACTCCTTAAGAGTTGAGAGTATTAACACAGATGCTGAGAACTTCTACCCTCCAGAATATGTTGGAATCAACCCTAGATCGTATCTCCGCTAAAGAGATCTTGACGAATAACGGGATTATGAGCAAAATACAGAAGCGGTTTTCGATTACAAAGAAGATGACCCTGATGAATTTGAAGCGGATAAGTATCTTTTGTCTCTTAGATCTAGGATCCATAATGGAGGAGCATAATTTGAAGAATCTGAGGAATAAGATAATCTTAATCACTTTTGAATAAATTACAATAATCTTCTTCAAATAACAAAATGAATAGATTTAGAAGCTATTAAGCCATATCTTCCTTATGTCTTAACCTCTCATATGTGTTATGATTATAGGGAGATAATAACTGTTATTATGTTTGCATTTCCATCAATCAGTTTATTCAAAAAGTTGATTTTTATTACAATTATTTTTACCTGAACATTTTGTTGCAAAAGAAAACATAAAATTCAAAGGAATAACTAGTTTTTCTGTTATATTTTCTAAGACGAAGATCTAAAAGGCCGAGACTTAAATGCTGTTTAAGATTTAGCAGGTGATCGATAAAAAGTAATAAGTGAATTTTTAGAAGATATTATTTGTTATCGGTTTTTATTGCTATTCATAAACTCATTATTCGCTCTATTTTCTGTACTTTTTAATTCCAAGAAATAACTCTATTTTGAGCTTTAAAAGTAATTTGCAAGGATGTCCTCTGCAATACGTTGAGATTTATCACCATTCTAAGAACTATTTGGTCTTCTTGGTGTAATTGTTTGATCTTTGAAATGAAAATCTCGCGTTTGTAATTTTCGAGAAAGAACTTTGGTCACAATTAGTTTCTCTTATTGTCTATTCATCTATTCAAGACAATAAAGTTGACTATTTTATTCATTTTAGATATTTTTCTTAATCAGTAATGAGTCTTCTTCTGTTTTTGTTCTTTGGATTATTATGTCAACTTATCTTGAAGAAATATTTGTATTTTCAAAGAATTCCTCTTTTTTTCGATGAATCGATGGAGTTTTAAGTAAATTCATCAATTCAATGCTATTATGTTCAAGTTAATTCTTCTTCTTTGCACTTTCAAGATTGTTAAATGAGAGTTACTATGATTAACGGGATCGATTTCTTGAAGGAGATGTTAAGCAGATTCTTTATTTTTCAGTTGATAATGCTCTTCGGGCGATATATTGAGTTGGATATTTCTACTAAAGTCTTTCGATGCAATGTTGCACAGTTGAATCCTGATTAGAATGATTGATTGGATCTTATTCAAGAGAATGTTAGCTAGAATTACGATTAGCATTTTCAAGATTACCTGAGTCTTTTGAGCAAAAGTAGAACCTTTTTTCAGTTAGATGCAGCAGTTTCTTTCGTTTTTCAGGGGAATCATAAGATGTAAATTGTCTTTGTAGATTTTTTGATTTTTTAGGTGAATCATTATGAGCTACTTAAGTTAAACAAATTGTATTATATCCTGTTTGCGGAGATTAACTCCTTTGTTCTTGCTATTTCTTTAAAATCTTATCGTTGTTAAGGTATTACTTAGGCGAATCCCTTTTAGAATTCTCATTTTATTCTTGATTCCTCATATTTTGATCCATTTAAGTCTTTTAATCAAACAAAAGTACACTCTAAACTCTTTTCTTATACCAAGCAAGTTTATTCGAAATTATATCCATCAAAAGATGCTCGAATTCTCGTTAAGAATATCTCATGAACACAAATTTTAAGTATTATTCAAATGTTATCTTATACACGATTGCTGCATCAGATACAACTTACGCTGTCATTGTACGAAATATCCTTAGTGCAGCCATTTTTTCCTGATTTTCTTGAGCATAAATTAAAGCTTCTTCTCCAAAAACATCACTAGCATCTAAAATACTTACTTAAACTGTTTGCCTAGCAGATTTTGTTAATCTTGTCGGCAAAGTTTAAAGAAAAGATATTGTCCCAGCTGCGAGAAAATAAAAGCAGTCAGCTGGATCTTTTTGTAGATACACATACGATCCATAGACATACTTCAGTTAACTTGCGAAAGTAGCTAAATGAATGATATTAGATCGCGTTAGAAATGCAGATAATACTGATCGAGGCATGCCTTCATCCATAATTTTTAATAAAGGATTCAAATACTTCAAGTAAGTCGAAATGTATCCTTCGAAGACTTCACTGCTAAAACTTAAAATAATACTATCTTATGAGCAGATTGCATCACCACAACGTAATATATTCAAAATGGCTTCTTTCTCACCAAAATACTATCCAGATCGTACAATAACTACATTTGTTTAGATCCTACATTCCACCTCTCCTCGCCAGACTACATAAAAACCCTTCTTCTAATCACCTAGCTTATACGCATGTTATCCTTGAAAATACCTAAATATTTATAATCCTTTAAATAGCCGACTTTCAAACTCTCTTCCGCGAAGTTCAACTTTACGCTTGCTCGCAGGTGTTTCTTCCATTTAAAAACCAGAAACATTAGCTTCTTCTGATTAACTTCGAATCCAACTTTAGCGCAGATGTTCTAGCAAACCTTTAAAAAATGGATTCAATTTCCAAGATTTCTTTATTTCTTATGTATCTAATTCAATGTCAGATAGTAGGTTATCCTCTTTTAAGCATTTCCCCTTAGATTCATAAGGTGTTTCAAGAGTTTTGGAGTCTTCTTCTTCCATTCGTAATTAAGATTATTTCTTGATTTCGAGATCGTTTTTTTGATTACAATAATCACATAAACTTATCTAAGAAAGATTGTGGATATTATTAAGCATTTCCTGTGACTTTGCATGTTACTTTCCATTCTAATTTGACCTGCAAATAAAACTAAGATATTGTTTCATTTACAAGACAAGAGTATTATTATTCAAGCGTAAACAGTATTTATATTTGGAATGTAATAAAACCCTTTTAGATCTCTTTTCTCCAATTTAAGTTTGCATGCCACAATAATCAAGAATAATCCTATTCTCTTTATTCAAATAATTTCATTCTCTCAAACAAAATGATATTCTACATATTCTCTTTGGTTCTGATTTTAACACATAACATACGAGAAACAAGTTTATTAATCATATTTTGCTGTAATCTAGCTTAGATTCTAGTTTCTTACCCTCTTTGATTTTTCTAGCCGCCTTGAAGAAATCTTCTTCAATAACATACTCTCTTCCAACTCTGATTGCGAACATACCTAAACACACAAATAAAAAAACAATTAACATTTATCTGGTTTCAGTGAATTTTCCTTTCATGATTAATAATTACCTGCTTCAGTGCATACATTTCTCAAATCAGCGCCATTGAAATCTTCTGTCAGCTTTGAGAGTGCTTCTAGATCTATTTTTCCCTTGGTTGTAATGGACTTGGAGTGAATATCTAGAATCTTTGTTCTGCCACTTTCATTTGGGAGCGAGATTTCTACTTTCCTATCTAATCTACCTGGTCTGAGCAATGCAGGATCTAACACATCTGGTCTATTTGTTGCCATCACAATTTTTACTCTCTTTAGATCATCGAATCCATCAATTTGGTTTAATAGCTGTTGTTTGGAGTCACACATATTTGGCATGAATATTGAATTAAATTTATAAAAAATCAATTCAAAATTACCTCCATAAGAGTACGTTAAATCTCTCTATCTGCAGAGGAACCTTCAGAGAATCTACGTCCACCAATAGCATCGATTTCATCCATAAAGATAATGCAAGGCTCATTTTCTCTTGCAAAAGCTAAAAAAGATGATTAAACATTGAAGAAAAGATTTAAATTAGTTAATTTTTTACCAAACATCTCGCGGATAACTCTAGCTGATTCTCCAATGTACTTATCAACAATTCCAGACGCAACGACTTTTAGGAACTTAGCATCGACATTATTAGCCAATGCTCTTGCGATGAGAGTTTTACCCGTTCCTGGAGGACCGTACATCAAGCATCCCTGATAAGAATAAAAAAATTAATAGTAGTTGAAAATGTAAAAAAATGACAAATTAGTGGCAGAAAAACTCAGTAAAACTTACAATAACTTTATTTAATAGTGATAAGAAAATAAATTACCTTAGGAGGCTTGACTCCAACTCTTCTGAATAGCTCAGGATTAGTGATAGGTAGCTCAATTGTCTAATAATAAAAATATTCAAATGTTTAAAAATCATATTTTTGTTTGTGTTTTGAAAAATATTTAATCACCTCTCTGAGAGTTCTGATTTAATCATCGAGACCACCAACATCATCGAAGGTGACTTTGCCTGGGTCTTCATGGAGCATGTGATAGACCATTGGATCAACTTCTCTAGGAAGAATACGGACTATTGTGAGAGTATTCTAATCAAGAGCAACTCTAGCTCCTAAAGAATAAAGTTAAAAACGATTCAAAACTTCAATTTATTGCGCTTTGAGATTGTGATTAATTTCTTACCAATAACTAGCTTTTCACGATTAATCTTAGACTTCACACCAACGACATATCTAGGTCCACTGGATGATTTCACAATATCTAAAACAAAATATTTGTCAAAACCCTAACTAACGAAGCAACAATAATTGTACATTTCTCCTCATTGATCTATTTAAGCACTTCTCCAATTGGCTGTCCGACACTTTAGATAGCCTTAAGCTGATCATCACTCTTATCGAGTTGCTTGTTAAGATCTCTAAGATTTAATCTCTCTATTTTCAAAATGTTGCAGATTCATATTTAAAGGGGTGAATATAGAAATATTAAAATATTTTTACGCTTCTTGAGCTCTTTTTCCATTTTTTCATGCTCATTCTTGATCTTCAAGTAGTTCTAAACGACTGGATTGTCAGTACTCAAACTCATTTCTTTGTTCTGCTCTTTTTCTATTTTTTTTTTCTTTTTTATTTTGAAATTTCTAGATACCCCAATTAAACATACAAGCTTTATCATCTCCTAACAGGTAGATCAGAGAAAACATTCAATATATTCGATTCTCCTTCTCTTTCTCTCGCTTGTTATTTTCCAATTATCCCATGGTTCTTTGGATGACTCAATAACAAATTCTTTAAATCATTTAAATAGTATATCCTGCCTCTAAAAATTTATCATAGATAAATCCTCTAATTATTAAACATACACATATATATTTACACACATACTTTGATAAATCAACTTATTCAAACCATTAAACAAGCAAAACAAATGCTTTTTATTTATGAACTCAACAAAATATTTCTTTAAACCCATTGAAAAATAATAAGATACAAGTTATGTCATCTACAGAATCACCTTCCTTTTCAAAACAAACAAACAAATCAAACTCAAAGATTGTTAACCTATTTATGCTAAATGTACCTTTATCCACTCCTTATGAGATTATGCAACTAATTTGTCTGCAGCTTCTTTGATTCTTCCATCCTTATGAAAGGGAGCCATCATTTTTGTTACCTTTTTTGGAAGTTGATCAGAATTTTATTAAATGAGATCCAACAAAGATAATAATAAGGAATATTCCATTTAAAACTGCTTAAATATTTACCTCATAATTCGAGATGAATTCCCAAACTCCATCAGATGCAATCACTATCATTTTATCCTCATTTGTTAATGTATGTTCCATAATATCTGGATCTCCAATAACACCGCATTCCCTTCCCATTCCATCTCCCATACTTCTACTCATAGCTAACCCAGGCATATCTTCATGCTTTTTCCAAACCCTAAAAATCCCTGCATGTTCTCCAAATTCATTAGTGCTTTATTCAACACGTCCACCTTTTGCTGTTATCCTTGCTTTTTCTTCAGGTAATTCAGGTTTATGATCATGTGATAATTCAATAGGTTTCCATTCACTAGCTGAAGTGAATCTTGATACCGTAGCTCGAGAATCTCCAGTATTTGCACAGAAAACTTATGACCGATAAAGTAGCACTGTTACTGCAGTGCAACCACTCAGCTTAACATCAAACATATTTTATGTCAACAGATCTTAATTCGACGATTGGTATGCTCTTCGTAAACAAGCTGGAATATCTAGATTCTCACTTTTGAGCCCTCCTTGCAATTGTATTTCTTTCATGACATATTTCAAGACAGATTTTTTAATAAAGTTCGACACCTGAGAACCAAACTCTCCTAAGAAAACACAAAACTAATTCAATCCAAACAATATTTTTAAGTATTGCTTACCATGTCCATCGTAAACTCCAAACAAATGGCAGGTACTATCTCCAAATAAATTTGATTAGATTAGCCCAGAATCTTAATTTTACTTCCGCAAATGCAGGCTATACTGTCCAGCCTTGCTTTTTAGAAAAGTCTGCATTAACGGAACCTTAACTCGAACTTAATTTTTTGGTTACGATGCCCGCTGTTCACCTCCAAGTTACCTCATCTTAAAAATAACTCATAAATCTAATAATTTTGAAGTTTCTAAAAAATTTACTAATGAACTCATTTTGCGGCTTGCTGCTGAAATCGTAGAAATAGTGTTACGCTCTGTTAAAGAAGCTGCTATGTTTTTAATTTACGCCCTATCTGCAATTTATTCCGAAGATTCCTTGATGCTTTTGAGTCTTAACTCAAAATTCTTAATCTACCCAAGATCAGAAAAGCTACTTGATTAACTAGTGCTGATATTCACAGAAGTATCTGAAGCATCTGCATTAAATGGATTTTTTTATACTCTAGAAAGGATTTTTTTGGGTTTATTATCACTTAAGACTTAAGGACTCTTCTTTCCAGGTAAATATCGAACAACATTATTCCTAGGACTTCCATTATTTTGCGGAATATTCTTCTGTAAAGCACCAACTGAGTAGTCTTAGTTAATTATGTTTTTTTTGATTTCAGACACATCAGTTTCGGAATTCAAGATTCTTTCAGTGTTAATATGAGAATACATGTTTTTATAAAAAAATGAAGGCGAAGATTGACCAACAATTTTAGTCTAAGAGCTTGAAGAATTAGGTTCAGATGAGAGTCTAATAGATTAGGCAGGATGATTATTTAGATTTTATCGAAAATATTAATGAGGAAGAGGTAAAGAAGAAGAAGATTATTTTTATTATTGTTAACCCTATTGTGGTTTATGCTTAAGATCTTCTTTAGTTCCTTTAGTGGAGGAAAAATAATCATCGTAGCTACTGTGAAATAAGCATAAATAGTTAACGAATAATAAAAAATAAAAAAATTGTCTAACCTTTAATTTGAGGTGGCGGACTATGGAGGTGGAATAGCAGCTGCTGACATAGTTTCCAACTTAGGAAAATGCAATTCTTGCTCTCCAAAAGACTAATTAATCTCTCTATTGCTAGGAAATATCGGATGTTATAAGGCTCGATTTGCAGGTGGTGAATTACTTGAAATGATTAGTTTTTTTTATATTCTTCGAGCATTCTAATCAAATGTGTTTTGTTCATCACTGTTTGTGGTAATAGAGGTAATAGTCTTGCTACTTTTGCGAAGAAATCCTTTCTGTAAATTACGATCTAGAGAAGAAGCAATATCCTTGCCTTTTTGACCCCTATTTAATTCAAATAATAAACTAAGAACACATCAATCTCAAAAATTATAATTTTACTCGCCAGGAAACAACTTTTATTGCAATTGAACATATGATTTAAGACCAGGAGACTGTGGTTGCTGCTATTATTGGGGTTGCATGAACTTTCGTTAACCAACAAAATCTAGCGGAACCTTGAAAGAAGACTATTCACTAAGCTACTTTTTCATTGGTTTTGTATCCTCTACTCTCGCTTATCGTTAAGCTTGTCCTTCATCTAAATGAGGATACAAATCAATGTGAAATCACATCAAAATATGAAAATTACTTTGTTTTCATCAAAGATAAAAAAAGGATTAATTCTTAAGATTATGATGAAAAAAGTAATAATTTGTTTTGAGTAGTTTGTAGGTTCAAAGAAAAGCGTTTAAAAACCAAGATTGCCCGTTTTAGTTTAACCAAATAATGTAAGACGTGTATGTTTTAGGATGCTTGCGCATTTCCAAAAAAATGTTTACTAATATTTGCTTCTGCGGAAGTTCTCAATACTTGATTTATCCTTAGCCTGTAAGTATTTGGAAGTGGAGTCTTCTTCGTTGCATCTATTCCTCTGTGTTGTTGCAGAAACGGATGAGAATTCATAGAAATTAATAGGCTTAAGTATTTTTATCTAACTTTTCTCTTTTATCTATTTAACCTAAAATTTTAGTTGTCAGGCTAATTAATTACTCTACTGAGGAACCTCTCACTTTGGATTGTAAAATCAAATTGGATAAAGTCTTAAGATCGTCTCAAAATCAAAAAAAATAACAAACTAAAAGAAAAAACTTTAAATTAAGCATGACTATTTAAATGTAGCTATCTTGCTTGCGAAAAATCATGACAGTTGTTACAGTTTACATAGGTTTAATTAGATCTTAAAAGAGATATTAAGAATTTTTTGTAGCCACCAGTCTTAAATTAGTAAAAATGAAGGAAATTCAGGAGGATATAGCAAACGAATAAAGAGGATAATTTTGATTAATTTTTGAAAAAGAAACCTAAAATTTAACCTTACTAACATTTTGATCTTGAAGATTAAAAGAAATCAATAAAAAAGCTAGAATTTTAAAAGAACAAAGGATGGATGCATTACATGAAAAAGAAAACTCAATACATTTGAATTTACTAATGACTGATGAATTTTATTAAGGGAAAGTGTGTAAGAAAGAGGAAAGAGTTATGAAGAAGAAGAAGATGTTTTAAAAAATGAAAGTTTTTTTTAGGTTTCTAAGAAAATTTAGTACAATTGTTGTTCTTTATCAATCCAGAGGCAATCTTACAGCTTGTGTTGTATCTTTGAAGTAAGCTCCCTAATCTTCAGGCTAAAATCAAAGCTTTCTGTTTTGAAGCTTCGTGATTGTGCTGATAGTTTTAAATTTAGTTGCAATATCAAAAATTGAGACTCTCTCTTAGAAAGTAACTTTTTTAGAAGGCTTTATAGATCCTTTTCGAAAACCGTAAGAACTCTCAGAATTATATTAATCACCTAGATCTTGTTCTTTTTGAAAGCTGAGTCCGTTTGAATACATTGATGACAATCCTAATCGAGTGGATTAAGAGAATCTATTTGACGTATCATCCAATGTTTCCATTTCACTGAAATTAACTGATTCGTTCCTTGGTTTTAGGAAATCATCCCCCTTATTTTTTAATACTCCCTTGAGTTTAGGAGTTTCTACTTTAAGCACGCTATTCTCGAAATAGCTAATACTTGAATCAGTGAGATTTCTACGTTATGGCCTGATAATGTGCTGTCTTCGTGTGGTTGTTGTCTGCTAAGGGTTTTGAGGGTATTAAGATTCATTAGTTGAATAGCTAATATTATAAGGTTGCTGTAGAGTATTAACAGATTGAGAATTAATAATTTAACGAGGAGCAGCAGTAATAGTATCACTATTGGTATTGCTAATTTAATTTGAAGTTGCTGCTTTTTCATTGTTATTTCTGAATAGATTCATGAATCCCTTTGAAGATTTGGCATTTATTGGGGAAGGTGTTGATACAAAATACCTGGAAACTCCTTAATCCATCGACGAAGGCATATATCTATTCGAAATATCTCCTCCTTCTTCATCTTCATTAGTATATCCTTCTACTGGTTCTTTTGTTATTCTAATCAAGGGAATATTTGATTTTGCTTAATTCTCATAATCTTCTACATTTGTCGATGCCTTTTATCTTTTTCTCAAACTAAACGGAGACTTCGTTGAGTTAATCATGTCAATCACAGACAATCTTTGGGTTTATGTATGAGCTAGTATCTTTTTCAGCACAAGGGAGGAATGAAATGGAGAGGAAGAAGATCCGTTTGCAATAGGAGATTTATCTTCCGCATATGGTTAATGTTAATTGAGTTAGCTTAGACTTGAAGAGTTCTAAAGAGATTGTGAATACGAGTTCATTTACGAGGAGAACGAATCCTCTAATTTTACATCTCTTTTTGAGAGTCTTCTATTGGAAGAACTAAGAACACCCATATCTGCTTTAAAATTGGAAGGTATTAGTCTCTCAACCTTGGGAGATTCTTCTACTAAAGCAGGTTAATTTACGACTGCAGGTGAAACTCTCCTTCTTCGTCTTTCAATTATTTTTATTGGAGTAACTGGTTCAATACTTTGGGGTGTCGATCCGATTAACCAATCTTTCAAAATATCATCGCGAGTAATTGGATCTAGTGATACTGATCTCTTTTAGTGTTTATCTCTCAGATAAGGTAATTACTTTGATTAATTAATCTAATTAAATTATTCTTGATTGTGCAAGTTCGACTAAGATGTTTAGTGTATTTCATCTTCATTTTGCTCTTGTAGCATCGGCAGATCTGATTTGGAAGAATTTAATTTTCTAGAGAATATACTAATAATCTTGTTTGAGGAATGAGAGGGTACATAAGGAGATATAATTTCTCTATCAGATAAGAAGGAAGGATTAATTGATAGGCTTGAAGTGGATTGATGTTTTGTTGAGTTTATTACTTTTCTCTTTTGACTTGTTTCGTCAGCTTTTGATATGCTGCTACTATTCAAGATATTTGAAAGATCATTTTAAAGATCAGCTTTGAATTTTTAGTTTGAAGAAAAAAAATTCAATTCCAGAGAGCTATTATTATCTTTAGTTGCTTTTAGCTACGCTCTTGGGTCAAACAGACTAGATCGATGGTGAGGCCTTGGAGGTATTTAATAGGATTGTAAATTACTGTTATTTTGACTTTAATTCGATCCTTAAAACGATGGAGAAACCATGAAACTTGATCGGGCGGAAGGAGAACTAACAGGAAAGTGTATCTACTACTATGAAGATGAATATAGATAAGATCTAAAATCTGATTAAGGAAGAATATTGGTGCTCATCCAGAAGAATGGACTGATCAGAATGGTTTTACTATCTTGATGAAAAGGATGCTTTTTCTAATGACAAAATGTTGAAAAATATTTTCCTTTCTAAAACGAGATAATCTTTTATCTTTGCTTTCCTTTTAGGAAAAGACTTGTCTGAAGAATATCCCTTTTGCTTTTGACAGAGTCTTTCAACGAGCAACAGCAATATCTCTCTTTTATCTATTACTTCAATGCTTTATAAGCGATTTTGTTTTTGTTTATTTATTTGTTCTATGCTTATGTCTAATTTCCTAATACGAAATCTACTGAGCCACTTTTTTCTCCCTTAGCGCAATTTAAACACCAGTATCACTTTTGTAATCTTGTGGCACTCTCTAATTGATAATTTCTGAATCATAAGATACATTCTTTTTTCCACCAGAACTTACAAACTCAAATTTACCCTCTCTTTATCATTGCGATCTCGAAAGAATAACTTCTATTTCTCTGTATCTTCGTTATTTTAAATTACAGAAGAAAAAGAATTGATTTTAGACAATTTAACATAGAAACAGTAAAAAACGCATTAATAATTAAATAGACTCCTTATCTGCTCAAAATGAATATATAATGATAAATTGATTTTACGATTTATCTCAAATAAAACCATTGAGGTATTTCTTTTATCTTCCAACCTATCATCATAGTCTTTCATTTTCAAAATATTATTATTTTGAGATCAATATAATCATATTGGTATGACAAAAAAGCTAGAAATTAATGTAAAAGTAGAGGTTATGCTTTAATTCTGAATACAAAAATATTTGATGCTTTTTTATAGGTATCCTCGCAGAAAGATACTTTTAGAAAAAAGACTATTTTATTCATAATGATTGATTTGTTTCAAGCTTTGTTTGTCCTCTTCCCACTGTGAGCTATTTTAGTTAATTTTGCTTTTCAAGGAATGAGAGTAATCAAACACAAACAATTCAAAA
>Ga0302271_10000281_pt1 | contig 47889 bp, 44 predicted proteins | sample III_Bog_N1_1_FD_198767 | JGI IMG/M metagenome (GOLD analysis project Ga0302271, IMG submission 198767) | Peat permafrost microbial communities from Stordalen Mire near Abisko, Sweden - III_Bog_N1_1 | ecosystem: Environmental > Terrestrial > Soil > Wetlands > Peat | place: Sweden: Abisko...
TTTATTTAGATGTAAAAATTTGTAAATGGGTTGAACGCAATACAAGACATTCATTTGAACCCACTCGGACAATAAATAATTTTTGGTAAACAAATATTAAGAATTTTTCTGAAAACTCCGAAGTCTAGTGATAATTTACTTGGATTGCCACGTCGGGAATAAATAATTCCCTCCTCGCAAAGACGATTTTAAATTCTCTGTCTACATGCGTAGCAAGAATAAATAAAACGAACAGCGAGTTATTTTTGGCTTTAAATTATAATTAAAACGTTAATTATTTATCCTTAGAAAATAACTGGACATAAAACGTCAATTTCATTACGGCTCGTGTCTCCTTGAGCCAACTCGCCTGCCTCTATTGTCAAGATACTTAATCTTGTCAACAGAGTTCTTACAGAGACGTGACTAGCTCACTTCGTGAGCGTCACACTTGCAAGGAGTAAATAAAATCAAATGAACAGCGAGTTATTTTTGGTTAGTAATTTTGAAATAATTTATGACAACACAACTATAAAAAATAACTGAAACTTTAATAGGAACATGCCTACGCCCGTAGGGCAAAAAAAAACTCCTCGTAGGAATGAGGAGTAAAACTAGAATTAGGAAGGGAATTAGGGTATATAAAAAACTTTTTTTTAAAATCTTATTTAAAGGATTTTGAATTTGTATTGCTCTCGTATATATATAAAGTATATATACATACCCTGATTTCACGACCTCTTACATTCGTTACAAAAGTTAATATAACAGATGATTAAACGCTCCAGAACAACACTCCAGAAACAAATACAGCCTCATAAACAAAATATCGAAAGTTATGAATATCCTAACTTTCTAATCAAAATGGTTCACTAAATCCCATTTACTCCATCACCAAGCATAACAAATTCTTTTAGGGGAGATTCTTGCTTGATTAATTTATAAAAATCTTTAACCAAAAGTTGTTTTGTTTTTAACCAATGGAATTGATGTTCAACAAAATAATCCTTTTGTTTATCACAAGTTTTTAAGTATCTTTTTACTTTTACAAAGAGTTTAAAATGTCTATTTCTTTTTAAAATTTCACGGGCAGCACAATACATAATTTCATCAAAATCTACTTCATAACCATCCGAATAATTAAAATCAATTAAGAAGTTTTCATTATCGTCTGTTGAAATTAAGAAGTAACCTATAATTCTGCCTGAGGAATTATCTTCAATCACATATCTGAATGACGTTGAATAAGTCAATCCGTGACAGAATGATTCTGCAAATTCCTTGTCAGATCTCTGCAAAGTTGGCTTGAAATACTGAACAAGAGAATCATTATAAATATCAGAAATATCCTTTAGGTCAGAGTCTCTCAATCTACGGTATCGAATAGTGTTTGATTTTCTAAACGCCTTTTTAGGAACTGCCCAAATTTCCTCCGCTGAACATTGCCTAAAACCACATGACGAAAGAAATAGATTGACCAATTCATCGTATGTCTCATCCAAAGTCACAAGAAAATTCGTTGCTCCATTGGCACTATAATGAGAAACGACAAAATCAATTAGATGTTTTGCAACCTCATAAGAATTTTCAGAGAAAAATAATTGAGAAATTCTAAGTTTAGAATAATTTCCCACAATCGGTGACACAGTTATAACCCCCAAATCTTCATTATTTTCTGAGATAACATAAGATTCATCAAGAAATTTGTATTTTAAAGGCAACAAACTGTGAAGTTTCCCAAACGGACTTATCGATAACAAATTCATAAAGTTATTGTTACTGTTGGAATTTAAAAATGGAATCATCTTCTTAATTTTGGACTTGTTAAAATAATTGAGTTTACTAATTTTAGCCATAATGAGATTATATATTTTTTATTGGATTAATTCAAGAGATTTTTCTAATCCTCATAAAAAAAGAGACCTACCAATTGATAAGTCTCTTTTCAAAAATATTATATTAAGATCTAATCTTCAGCAGCTGGAATTTCTTCTGTTTCTTCAACTTCTTCTTCAACAACTCCGGTTCTGATAGTTCCTTTACCTGTTGATAAAGATTTATCCTTAATTTTTTTAACCTGTCTGTCAAGTTTGTCAGCAAGCAAATCTATACTAGCATACATAGACTGAGCTGATTCTTCAGCGTGTACAACAGTCCCACTGCTTAATTTACAAGATACTTCTGCTACATGTTTGCCTGATGCTGCAGGATTTTTTATAACGGACAAAATTACGTCTATTCCTTGAATTTGATCAGAATGATTTACAACTTTACCTAATTTTTCTTTAACATAAGCTTTGATAGCTTCAGTTATTTCCAAGTTTCGACCGTTTACGTGTATGTACATTTATTCCTCCAATATTGTGGTACCTTCTCAGTATACAACATCTGATAGAATTTTTAAAGCCTTTAGTCGGCAATTACTAATCCGTAATCACCTGAGGCATATCAATGTCAGGAGTACCAATAACTCTAACTAATTCAAGTACGGACGCCTTCATTTGGCATTTTTGTGTAGTACCTTTGAAAAAATCACTATAAAAACACCCTTCACAGTTACAACCCCTTTTATAACATTCTAACGCTGTTGGTGTCCAACGTCTTACTGCAATAGCTCGCCCCATATCTCGACTTCTAAACAAACTTTTCCTCCAAACAATATTATAGATAAATAAAACATCGGTTTCTAAGAACCGTTCCCCCATTGGTTTTCTCAACCACCTTCTAATTATATTTGTTTAGAGATCATTTACAACCCATTTGTAACTGTTTATTACGGGAAAATAAATATAGGTGTAATTGTCTCTGGGTATGAATTTTCAGGTTTGTACCATGTTATATCATAGAGCATGACATGATTACATGCATGTTAAGTCATGGAACCATGCTCGGAGCATGGTTTTGCATGATTCAAACATTGATTAAGAAATGTAAAAAAGTTGGCATGTTGTATCATGCGAAGGTAATATTACATTATCGGGCATTGTATCTGGAATAAATTTTACCCACATTTTTATTATATTTCTGTTTATTATGTCAATTAATAAAATTAATAATTTGATGCATTCACGGAACAATTAGGAAACTTAAAAGAAAAAAGTACATTTGGTTCAATAACTGTATATTTGCCTTTTTCTACGTATGACAGCGGAGAATTTTTATAAACGTTATTAACTGATGAGACAACAACATTCCCTTTTTCATCCTTAACAGCGCCTTCTACAGCGTAATAGCCGTAACTCAAACCTTTAACAAAGAAATCACCTGCCGTCAAAACTGCAGATTTCGCAAGTTTCCCTTTATCAATTTTGATAAAAGGAGAATATTTTCCTACATATCCACCATTAATCGGATATGTCCGACCCGCAACAGTATATTTTAAAGGCATAAAAGAAAAACCCGCATTTTTCTTCAATCTTTTAGGAGGAACAACTTTAACCATTAGACCCTCAACTATTGACCCTTCACTTATAACAATATAATCATTCAACTGCATTGTCTCAAGAACTTTTACTTTTATTGATTGCCCAGGGTTTTGTGTGGATATTTCTGATAACGCCATTACTTTCATATCTTCGGCAAAACAAACAGACATCGTAGCTAAAAATACTAATATCCCTACTACAAATTTTTTCATTAATACCTCGTAAAATTAATACATTCCAACAATTTTTCGAACTTCTTGAAGAACTTTTTGCGCTTCTACCCTTGCCTTCACAGACCCTTCAACTATTATTTGTTTAACAATTTCAGGGTTTTCTTCGTAATACTTACGTTTTTCTCGTATCTCTGATAAATGTGAATTAATTTTTGCTCCAAGTTCACGTTTGCATTGAGCGCATCCACGTAAACCTTTTTCGCATTCACCTTTTACAGTTTCAATTTCTGCTTCTGTTCCAAAAATCTTCCAATATTTATATGCTACTTCACATTCATCAGGATGTCCAAGATCATCCTTGCGGATTCTACTCCTATCTGTGATAGCTGTCATAATTTTTTTAGCGGTAACTTCTTCTGTATCAGAAATTTTTATATCATTATTAAATGATTTTCCCATTTTATTACCATCAAGCCCACAAATTAATGAACAATTATTTAATTTAGGCTGAGGTTCATGGAAGAAATCAGTCTTATATATGTTATTGAATCTTCTAACAATATCACGCGTCAATTCTACGTGCGCTACTTGGTCAATACCTACTGGAACCAAATCCGCATTGAAAGTAAGTATATCGGCAGTCATAAGCACCGGATAACCCATTAAGCCATAATTGACTTGAGTGCCTACGCCTTCTTTTGTTTTAAGAATTTTTGCCATATCTTTAAGTGTAGGATCACGTTCAACCCAATTTTGAGGAGTAATCATACTCAAATAAACGTGAAGTTCTGCTGTTTCAGGAACAAGCGATTGAACATAAATTGTGGATTTTTCAGGGTCTATTCCACAGGCCAACCAATCCATTATCACATCATTTACATCCTGTTTAAGGGTTTCCGTTTTATCATACTTTGTTGTGAGAGCGTGCCAGTCAGCAACAGAGAAAAAACAATCATATTCATCTTGAAGTTTAACCCAATTATCAATTACTCCAAGGTAATGACCTAAATGTAACTTTCCTGTAGGACGCATTCCTGACATAATTCTTTGCTTCATACTAACCTCTCTTTGTATGTTATTAGACAGTGCACAGATGGCTAAAACCAATTTGCCACTTATTCATTAATCTTGTTATTATTATACACAAAACCAATGACCGGTAAATACACAAAAAATTTGGGCAACACAGTAACAATTATTTTAGTAAAATAACCATACACGCCCACATAATTAACCATAAAATTTAGCTAACAAGCTCTCCAACTCGTCTTCAATTTTATCCTCTAGTAATATTCATCATCCTCTTCGTCATTATCTTCTTTTTCTGAGAACGGATTATCCTTTTGTTGTTCGTGTTCTTCTTTCAATGTAACTAACAATTCTTCAGTTTCATCAATAAGCTCTTTAAACCGTTTTGTAGATTTAGATAATTTTGGCAATTTTGAATTAATTACAGAAGCAACATTAAGCATTGCTAACGAACTTAGAGTAGCGTTAAGTTGAGCACTCTTATCAATATATGGAGCCACTTCAGGTTGTTGTGCAGAATCGTCTTTTTCGATCTTCATATACTCTGCGTCAGTACCCGCTTTTTCTTCATTTGTTTTCGCTGCAGTTCCAGAAATATCACCACTTTTAAAATTTAAAGCACCTGAGACTCCGTAGAACCCTGCGGCTCTGTTGTCTACCATTGTAGATTTCCTCTCGTTGCGTCATCTTATTTGCCCAGTGATGTGTCTCTGTTTATTTAAGCATATCCTTCCGCAAGTACATGAAACCGCTTGAAAAAAATATTTTGCTAGTTCGCTTATACTTTTTGAAATTTATTTTTTAAATATACCTAAAACTCAGTAATACCGGACAAATTTTGACTTTACATTTTTTAATAATGTACAGACACCTAAACACAATCATAACCTTTAAAATAACAATTGTATTTTTACCACTCAATATTATACACCTATTATGTATATAAGTAAATCCTTATTTATAATATCACTCAGGAAGGTGATAATAGGGATTAAAATAATAAGCTGAGTTAAATATGATTTGATAATTTCGGGAGAATAATTATCAATGCAATTTAAAATTTAAACTACACCGGTTATAGATTAAGACTGATTTTTACAGATTGATTTAAATTACTTAAATTTATTAATTTCCCCCAAAACCTACACTAATAAAATTATTTTGTAGAAGATAGTTTCAACAAATTTTATCAGAAAAAGTACTCTTTCAGTCGACTATTTATGATATTTGAGGATATTCATCAAAACTTACAACTTTAGATTTAATATTTTGTTTCCAAAATCTATAACTTTCATTACATTCATTATAAAAATTTATATGTTCCTCGTCCCAATCTTTACAATTCAATAAAATGTAGTCTTCACCAATGGAGAATAATTCTTTATGCGGAATAATAGCAATTCCAATAATTTGAATTAATTCTGGTTTTATATTTTTTAAACTTCCACAAGCAATCTCTAACATCTTTCTTAATTGGATGCGACTATTTTCAATATCTTTATCATTGGTAAATGTGCTTATCAAAATAACATAGGCTTTATTGCCATTTTCTGACATAGAAAACCTTACAAATCTTTTTTGTTTTTCTAAAGTCCAATATTTTAAAAAGACATCCCAAAGAGTATTCCCTAAAATTCGCCTTTGGAATCTACTTTCTTTTGCAATTTCTTTTATGGGGCTAAATCCATTTTGAACATCAACATTCCCAATTAATTCTCCTCTTTGTTCATAGTATATTGATTTATTTAATAAATTATCTACAAGATATGAAAATTCATCTTCAATTTTCTTTTTTGTATATTGTGGATCATTTTCAATATTAGCCCATAAATTTTCTTTTATCAGAACTTCACCATTTTTAAAATTAGGAGGTAATATTTTATGCTCTCCAGTTACTTCATTCATATTTTGCATATATAAAGCTAAAAGAGTTGATTCTCCATAGTATCCTATTTTTTCTAATTGAGAAATTGTTAGTTCTTTTTCATCATAAAAATCTAAAAAGTCTTGTATTGTATCAAGTTCTTTCAATACAAGCTCTACATTTGCAGAATCTAAAATATGATAAATTTTATCTTTTGATGTTTGAAAAACACCTATTTTATTATCTAAATTATTATGCTCATTGTCATTAGAATATAAAATTCCTATATCTTCATTTAAGCCTAGTGCAATTACAAATCTGTAAATTTTAGCTTTTGAAATATCAAATTTTATTGGAATTTTCTTTGTACATTTTTCATCAATATAAAGCTCATTGGGATATTTTTTTAACCATCGCTCGGCTCCATTAATTTGTTTAATACTTTCATCTATCGTCCCTCGCTTCCATCTTTGCCAAGCTATTTGTTGCGTTTTACCTTTATATTTATAATCTTTTACGGAAAAAATTAGAATATTATCTTCAAAGAGAACCAAGCAATCACAAAATTCTTTACCAGTTTTTTTATATACATTTGGATAAACCCATAATTTTAAAAAAGTTTTATCACATAAATATGTGATAAAATTTTCTGACTTATTTTTACAAGCAGACCTTTTGTATTTACTTTGCATAATCATATTTATACGATATTCTCCATATTTTCAATGACATACAGCGGAATATCATATAGATTGTCCGTTTGTTTATAATCTGCCAATGATGTCCTTATAGCAATTTTCGGATTATATTTCTCCATATAAGATTTTAAACTTTTAGCTTGCAAGTTTTTAGCCGCTTTAACTTCAAGAGGAACAACATTAGAACCTAATTGAATAATAAAATCTATTTCCGCCCTGCTTGTTTCATTTGACCAGTAAAATATCGGTAAATCTTCTATTGTTTTCAATTGTTGTAGAACATACTGCTCAGCAATAGCACCTTTAAACTCTTCAAAAATCCTACTTTCCTCTAATAGCGTTTTTACATCTAAATTTGTCATTGCACCTAACAAACCAACATCCAAAATAAATAATTTGAAAGCACTAAAATCTTCATAAGCAATAATCGGTAAATCAGGTTTTTTAATTTTATTAATTCTATATACCAGTCCACTATCAATTAACCAAGAAAGTGCTGTTTCAAAATCTCTGGCTCTACCACCTTCTTTTGCTGCACCATAAATGAATTTTTTATTTTCTTTGCTTAATTGAGCAGGAATTGATTTCCACAACAATCGTATTTTCGCAACAGTATTTGTCGGAATATGCTTTGTAAAATCGTTTTCGTACGACACCAAAATTTCTTTTTGAAGCTCTCTAACTATTTTAAAATCTTTATTCTCAGTATAATTTTTAACAACAGCTGGCATTCCACCTATGTAACAGTATTGTTTAAGTAAATTTTCATACTTATTGTTGAAATGCTTTATTGTCTTATAATCTTTCTTTTGCAAAAGCTCGACAAACCTATCTTCACTCATTGCAGTTAAAAATTCTTCAAAACTCAAAGGATACAAATTTAAAAAAGAAACTTTGCCGACAGGGAAGCCAGTACCTTCATGGCAAGCTACACCTAGCAAACTTCCTGCGGCTACAATATCATACTGAGGTGCATTTTCATTAAAATATTTTAGTGAAGTCAATGCTCTTGGACATTCTTGAATTTCATCTAAAATTATAAGAGTGTTATTAGAATCTATTTTTATATCTGTCGCAATTTCGATTAACATAATAATTCTTGAAATATCGTAATCTTCATCAAAAATTTCGCAGTTTTTTGGTTCATCAAAGTTGACATACGCGACTTGCTTATATTGTGTTTTTCCAAACTCTTGCATCAGCCATGTTTTGCCAACCTGCCTTGCTCCTTGAACTATCAATGGCTTATGTCCTTTTGTATTTTTCCAATTTTTTAATTGTGATAGAGTATGCCGTTTCATAATATCATCCTTATTCCTAAGATTATTATACCACATATCACACATTTTTTACACGAGTTTTGATATATATTTACACATTATTTACACATCTTTTGGCTTGGTTTTGCACATTTTTGACATAATAACAAATTGATTAAACCAGCTAAGGCTTACACCTTATAGTTCTCGCCACGTTTACCACATTCCAAGAAAGACTTGTCGAGTCGTCTCCGATACAAAAAAAATAAACCCTTTTCGTTTAGAATAATTAAAAAAGGGAAACAAGGAACTAAATGCAATCTGATGATTTTCTTTTTACGGATTGCGAGCTGAGGCTGAAGAGCTTGACGTAGGTCAAGGTCGTAACGCCGTTAAGCGCCAGCAACCAAGAGTCTTACTTTTACTTTTATCAAAAGAAAAAGTAAGCGGGCGACGAGACTCGAACTCGCGACATCTTCCTTGGGAAGGAAGCATTCTACCACTAAATTACGCCCGCAATTTAAGACCATTATCTCACGTTTTACTAATTTTTTCAAATCTTTGTCCAAAGCATAAAAAATTTAAGATTAAAAAAATAACACACCTTTTTTCATGGCACTTGCAACAAAAAATCTCGAAATTATAATCTTAATTATAATTCATGTTAACATTTTTGTACAAATGTAAAATAAACACTTGCTTTTAAAAATTTATTTGATACAATTTATACACGAACCGCAGACAGTTAGTTATGTAGGTGGAGTTGCAAGGTGAAAACCCTTGTCGTAAAAGAGACATAGTCTCTTGCCCATCACATCAAAAGGATAATCCGACTAACCGAGGTTACACAGTCGAAATATTAAAATAGTATATTAAATGTGTAAGATTTTGCGGTCATGTAAGAAGACGCAAAATCTTTTTACTATGTAAATAAAAGGTCGAACAGAAAAATCTGTAAAACAAATAAAAAAAAGGAGCAAAACATGTCAACAAAAGCCTTTAAGTCTGATAAAATTTCTCAAATTAAAGAGAAAATTTCAAAGGCAACAGTTGCTATTGTTACTGATTATAAAGGATATTCAGTAGAACAAATTACCAAATTAAGAAGACAACTTCAAAAAGAAGATGGCGATTATATGGTAACAAAAAACACATTAGCAAAAATAGCCATAAAAGGAACAGAGTATGAAGTTTTGACTGACGCTTTGACAGGATCCGTTGCATTAGCATTTGGATATGAAGATCAAGTAGCACCTGCAAAAGTATTAGCAAAATTCATTAAAGAATCTAAAAAGGGTGATATTCTTGGAGCTGCTTTAGATGGTAAATTATTATCAGCTGAAGACGCAAAAGCATTGGCAACATTACCATCAAAACAAGAAATCTACGCCAAAATGCTTGGATGCATCAATTCACCTGCTTCAGGTATTGCAAACTCTGTTAATGCAGTATTGTCACAATTAACAAGAGCAATGGCTGCAGTAAGAGATCAAAAATCTGCATAGTCAGATTTTCTAACTGGTAAACCCAGAAAAACGTATATTACAAACTCAAAATTATAAAAAGGAGAAAACCATGAGTGTAGAAACAATTTTAGAATCAATTGAAAAATTAACATTATTAGAAGCTGCTGATTTAGTAAAAGCAATGGAAGAAAAATTCGGCGTATCTGCTGCTGCTCCTGTAGCTGTAGCTGCTGCTGTAGCTGCTGCTCCAGCTGAAGAAGTTGCGACTGAAGTATCTGTTATCCTAACATCTGCTGGCGCTAACAAGATCGCTGTTTTAAAAGAAGTCAGAACTATCACAGGTCTTGGCTTGAAAGAAGCTAAAGATTTAGTTGATAGCGCTCCAAAAGCTATTAAAGAAGGTATCAAAAAAGAAGAAGCTGCTGAATTAAAAGCAAAATTAGAAGCTGCTGGTGGTACTGTTGAAGTTAAATAGTTAACTTTTCAACATAAAGTTTTAAAACTTTTAGAAAAGGACTGACCTTGCGGCCAGTCCTTTTCAACATCTTAAATAAATTTATGGAATTCTAGAATTTATTAATTGCTCCATCATCAAACATTTTAGGATGAATTTACCCCATATCCTCTGGAATAAAAATGATATTATCATCTAACAAGTTATGTATATCCTCTCGGTTTCTATTAGATGAAATTATTTGTTGATATTCCTGTACAACGGATATAACGTCCATAGTGGACAGTTTAACTATCCTTCTTCCGCCATCTATACTCTCTATTATTCTTGCCATCGTATACCTCTCAACTATAAAATAATTAACGGCAATTTCTAGAATAATTTTAGCGAAAGGGAAAAAAGCTCAACTCCCCTTATTAGAAAAATCTCTTTTAATACTAATCCAACTTTGAATAAAAAGCCTATATTGCTATAACTATCCAACAGGCTCTTGCTTGATAATCTTCATATTCTTATCAAAATAAGTTTTTTGACCATCGCCAATAAGAATATATCCACCATCAGAAGTTTTTTGAAGACCTTCTTTTTCACCAGTTTTACCTGTTACAGTAATAGAATTTTTAGTTGAAGTGACTGATTCTCCATCATGAGTTTTATATGATGAACCATTTTTGTCAGTTTTTACTTCAGATTCAATATTACCTTTATCATCAACAAATTTAGGTTCCTGTTCTTTTACAGGTTCATTCGTTGCTTCTTTAACATCTGCGGTCGTTGCTTTTTCACTTTTATCAGTTCTTTCTGTTTTTGTAAATGTTGCTATAATCAATTTTATTGCTGCTCTAAACCCGGTAAGTTCGCCTCCCGAAATCTTTCCATCTTTAGGACTTGTATCATACTCCTCAAAAATACTGTTTAACTTGGTATCTGAACCTACTTCAGATTTGTTTACTTCTTTTTCGGCCATCAATTTTTGTAATGACGTTATATCTACTTTGCTGTTATTATTAATTTCACCTGCCATAATTTGACTCCATTTTTACGATACATGTGTATTTACGGCACTCTCAGAAGAATTCTTTAACAAATTAGACTATAATGTTACAAAAGTTCATTATTAAATTTTTTAAACGGATGTCCAATGCACCTTTTTTTTGTTATCATATAAGTGCGGAATTAAGACTACTGCATAAGTCATTTGACTTGAAAATTAGATTTTTTGATTTGTGCATCTGTCTCGAATTAGAAATGGAGATAAAAATGAGCGGACATTCAAAATGGTCAACAATTAAACATAAAAAAGCTAAAATCGACTCTGCAAGAGCCGCTGAATGGCAAAAATATTCAAGAGAATTAATAGTTTCCGCTAGACTCGGAGGACCAGATCCTAATGGGAACTTCAGGTTAAGAACTGCAATTGAAAAAGCTAGATCCGCCGGATTACCAAATGATAATATTAAACGCGCAATAGAAAAAGGCTCTGGACAAAGCAGTGCTGAAAACTATGAAGAACTAACTTATGAAGGTTATGCAGCTGGCGGAGTTGCTGTGGTAATTGAAGCAATGACGGATAATAAAAATAGAACAGCAGGAGATATCAGAAGCTATTTCACAAAATTTAATGGAAATCTTGGTGAAACAGGCTGTGTAGGATGGATGTTTGATAAAAAAGGCTGTATAACATTTAACAAATCAATAGATTATGAAAAATTATTTGAAGCAGCAATAAACAGAGACGCAGAAGATATAGTTGAAGAAGAAGACACCTACAAAGTTATGACATCTGTCCCAAACCTTCAACCAATTACAGAAGGATTAGAAGCTGATGGATTCAAGTCTGAAACCGCAGAATTTACAAGAATTCCTGAAAACACAATTGAAGTTACAGATGAAAAAACTGCGACAAACATTTTGAGATTATTAAGCAAACTGGAAGAACACGACGACGTTCAAAATGTTTATGCCAATTTTGATATCGCAGAAGAGCTAATTGAAAATTTAGATTATTGATGTTAGTATAATCTGTCACATCAAATAATGAAAAGAGGTCAATATGATAAGTGAAAATTTAAATAAAGCGTTTAATGAACAAATACAAGCAGAATTAGCTTCAGAATATCTATATCTATCAATGAAAGCATATTTAAGACAACTTAACCTTATGGGTTTTGTTAACTGGATGGATGTACAAGTTCAAGAAGAACATGCACACGCATTCGGGATGTTTGACTATATCCATGATAGAGGCGGGAAAGTTGAACTACTTGCAATTGATAAACCTAAATTCAATTGGGATTCGCCACTTAATCTTTTTGAGGAAGTTTTAAAACATGAAGAATATATCACTTCCAGAATTAATGATTTAATGGATGTTGCAGAAGGAGAACGTGATAGAGCGGCTGTTTCATTCTTAGATTGGTATCTAAAAGAACAAGTTGAAGAAGAATCAAATGTTGGAAATGTTCTTGCGACTTTAAAATTGATTAAGGACGATGTAAAAGCATTATTGTTACTAGACAAAGATTTAGCGGCAAGAGTGTTCACAGCTCCTGTAATTGGATAAATAGAATAATAAATAAAAGGGCTGACTAAATAAATTTAGTCAGCCCTTTTTGTTGAAAACTATATATTAAAACTATACAAAAATCTTATGCTTGTTTGTACGCCTTTAAGAGAAGCTGCGCCGGAGCTGCAACTGCTGTGCTATAAATTAAAAAGTTATTATCAGGAGCAAAATACTGACGCATATAATTCCGATTGGTCACTTTCTCATAACAGACGTATGAATCGACCTTATCTTTAATATATCCAGCAAAAACTTGCTGCTTGTGCGTAAGCTTGCAATCCTTTAATGTTTTGACGATATCCATATACATATACATTATACATTTTGTCTATAATTATTTAAACCCCCAAATCCAGAAATAGTAACAATTATTTACACGGACAGGCAAATATAACAATAAAAAAATTCAACGGTTTTATAACAATATTGTTAAAATTAGGTGTTCTTGAAATGTCAAAAAAAACAATTACCTCAAAATTAATAAATGTTTTCAATAAACAGGCATACCAGTTTCAAAAAAAAGTTCAAACCACTGTGAAAAATAACCTCGTTAGAACTCCTGAAACAGACTGCTACGTTTCTGCTGTGCCACTTGAACATATCAAAGAAGTACCAGATGTTTATAACCAAATGGATTTAAAAAAATATATGATGTCCAAAATGAAAATTTCAAATGGTTCGAAATATGATATCAATGAGGCAAACAAAATTATACAAATGGGGAATACCCCTCAGAGAGCTAAGTTGATACACAAAATTATTAATTTAGCTGAAGGTCAAGGAAAACCGAAATTTAAATTGGTAGATATAAAATACCTTTTGGAAGATCTTTCTAATAAAAAAACAACTAATATAAAACTAGATTTATTTAAAAACCTAATTGGATTAACAGATAAAAATGGAACGTCTATATTGGCAGCTCATGATATAAGAAAAATTACGTCATCTACTCAAACACAAGAACAGGCTCAAATAAAATTTGACTTTGCACAAAAACTGGCAGAACAATATGATGGAAACGGGGAACCAAGATATTTAACACACAACATAGCAGATTTAACAACTATCACTAATACAAATGAGCAAGCTAAATTTGGTGAAGAACTCACAATAAAAAAAGATGAATGCGGGAACCCCCAATACAACCAAAAAGAAACAGAATGGCTAATATCAACAGCTAAAACCCCTGAGACAATTCCACTTATGAAATCTTTAATGGGGAATTATGATTTTAAAAACCTTAAAGATATGGTATCTGTTGCAAATACTCCTGAAACAGCAAAATTTGGTTTAAAATTTATAGGAACAACCGATGAGAATGGAGAAAATTATTTTTCATCATTTGATTATCACTGTATTATGCCACATATTGAGACTCCCTTGCAAGGTGAACTTGGTATAAAGCTTCTTGATTTTAAAGATAAATTGGGAATCCCCAAACTGGATGTTCAAGAAATGACAAAGATTATATCAAAAGCAAAAAAACCTGAATTGGCAAAAATTATAATTGAAAGAACTCAGGACAAAGAATTTTTGAATAAAATAAATTCAGTCGATGAAGATTTGGGAAGTAATCTATATGTAGCAAGCTTATTGGAAGAAAAACCGATAGATATCAACCGAATGAGCAATTTGCATAAATTTTTGAAGGAAAATAAAGCAAACCTTCAACAATTTGGGGAAGAAAAAGTAACTGATGATTCAATTACAAGCCTATTTGACTCCTCAATGATAGCAACTACAAATTTAATAGATGATGGAACAATTAAATATGCAACAAAACTGAAATATAAAAAATTTAATGACCTCATTGAAAGTACTGCACGTTTTAAAACCACTACAGACCAAGAGAATTGTCAAAAATTAAAAAACAATTTAGCACAATTAACGACTCCTGAGATGAAATTGGATAGGCTTCAAACTATTCTGGAATTGAAATCTGATAATAAACAATTTATTTCAGATTCAATTGATTTAATCAAACCAACACATACAACTAAAGATCAAATAAATAGTGCAAAAGAAATATTTTCTTCAAAAAAACCATACAAAGAACAAATAAATGAATTCTTTGGGACATTTGATGTCTCAGAAAATAGAAAGGAAAAATTAGAAGAATTCTTTAAACCCAAAGCTAAAGAAGAACAATTAAAAGTTATAGATAAACAAATTGAAACTTTAAATAATAGTACAGATAAAACAGACCAACAAAAACAAGCATATCTAAAAGATTTTGAATATAGAAAAATTAAAATCAACGAAAATCCAGAAGAAACAGGCAAATTCATCCCCACAACCTCAAACTTAAAAATACTTGCCGACAAAATTGAATCACATATAAATATCCCTAAATCTAATCTTGAGTTTAACAATTTTATTAATTCTCAAATTTATAAAAAACTTAATATCAAACCAACACCAGCGTTGTTAGAAAATTTAAATTTTGATAAACAGTATATGGCAACGATATCTTATGGACTAAAGGATAAAAAATTTACTACGGAATTCGAAAAATTAATCACTCTTGTAAACGAAAATCCGACAAAACCTTTTTCTGAAAGTAGAGAGGCTCTTAAACACAATAACCAAACCAGAGAATTATTTGATGCAGAAAAAATAGATTATGAAGGATGGAGGAAGTTTAATCAAAATTCTTTTTATCCATTTGAAGTTGAAACAGATGTAGAAGAAGCAGCCAGAGGAGCTGAAAGAAATATTGTTAATGAGTTCCACGGAGACTTGTTCAACTCTGTTGATAAAACGGAAACAAACAAAATCATAACGTCAATTAATAATGAGGGTTATAGTATCAACGAAGGAAACATTACAAAAAATGATTGTAAAATTGATAAAAAAGATTTAGAAAAAATTGTTGGAATCTTTAAAGATACAATCAACAAAAACCCTGAATTTTGGGATAAACCTTTAGAGGATAAAAATGCAGAAAGTTTAAAATTGGAACTTATGGACCACCTATTGAGGGGGCGGAAAAAAGAAGTTGCGGATTTATCCACAATGGCAAATGTAAAAATGGATTTGATTGTAAGATTATCTAACCCTGATGATATTGGAAGAAATTTATTTTTTGGAAACCATGTCGGATGCTGTACATCTATTGGCGGCGGTAATGGATTTGTTGCTCCTCAACACCTAATGAATTCTTTTGTAAGAGGAATGGAAATTGTAGACAAAAAAGGTAATTCTTATGGGAATTCAATGTGTTATTTTGCTGAAGTAAACGGGAAACCCTCATTCATTGTTGATAGTTTTGAAGCAAATGGAAAACTTGGCAGAAACCCTGATGTTACAGATGCAATAATCAATTATTCAAAACAGGTTACAAAAGAAATGGGAAAACCTGATATCCCAATTTATTTTGGACCAAATTTCAACAAAATCGATACGGAAAAATTAAACATAGTCAATAATAATAAAATTAGAATACTTGGGCAAGCAGATTCTGAAACGTATATCGATGCTATTGGCGGACATGCAGATGTAAATTCTCCCCACAAGGGGAATTTGTATAAATGTCCAAATTAACTAACGAGGACGCGAAAAAATCTCAAAATATACAATTTTGAGAGGGGTAAATCATGATTTTTCTTATCTGATTTAAGGGATGTGAAAGCAAGTTAGTCTACCAAGACTATTCTTAAGTTCTCTAACTATTCATGAATCCACTTAAAGCTCTTAACGTAATTTTCACCATTTATATCACCAAGGATATCAACAACAAATTTTCTATATTCTTTGCTATTTAATTCTATCCCTGGTATTTTATTCAAATCAGTAAATAACTGACAATTTTCACAAAGATTCACGCCAGGAATAGCATTGAATAGAGTATTTATAGAGACATTACCGACTTTGCCTAGTACTGTAGATATTTTTCTTGATATTTGCCCATATACTTTCATATCTGCTATTTTGGTTACAAAATTATATTTCCCATGGATAAATAAATTCAAATCTTTTCCTCTAGTATGAATTTCAACTTTTTCAGCGACCCCTTGATTAATAATTACGTTTCCATCAATACTCGAAAATTCCCCAGTCTTCATAGGGGTTATTAAATCAACAATCCCATTTACGGAAACGCCTGTAAAGCCGCTTTTAACAAGATTTCCTGCCTTCAACAAATATTCTAATGAACCGAGTTTAGGCATTTTACCATGTGCAACAACAAAAGACCCTTTTCCTGTAAGAGTTTCTTTACTTGTTTGCTCATTCGTCATATTAGACATCAAATTAATTGTTCCTGTTAATTTACCATAAATTTGGTTTGGCAAGTCAAATAATGCAATTGTTAAATCGTTTGCGTTAACGTCCTTTGTATTCAATTTTAGATTAAATATATTATTCAACAAATTGTAATTAACATGCCCGTCTACAGAGCCATCTGCAACATCAAATTTGAAATTATCAACAGATAATTGCATTTTATCATTCAAAGAACATTTCGCTTTTAAATTGACAGCTTTAATATTTTTGACAATAATACTATCCGCAGTGACATTCAAATCATCAAATGTAACTAAATTTCTGAAATCTTGGCTAGAGGCAGATTTATTTCCATCACCCTGGTTTTCATTAAACGTCTTAAGTTCCAATTGTTTCAGGTCTGCCAACACTTTATTAAGATTAAATTGTTTCAAATAAATATCAGCTTTTTCAATTTTGTATGCAGATGAGAAATTATTTTTTAAAACAGCATTCAACCTGACATCATTTGATAACACCTCACCTTTTGACTGTATATGAATATCTTTCTCATCAAAGTTGAATGATAAATCTTTCACAGTTGTACTTAAAAACGGCATATCAATTCCATTAATTGCAAAATCTCCAAGAATCTTAGGAGAAGTTGACATCCCATTAATCCTCAAATCAGACGTGAACTGTCCATGTTTAATAGTTGGCTTTCTGAATATTATATTAAATATTCTCGCATCTGTAGGAGCTTCCGTTTTCACAATTAGATTGTCAAACTTATACATTTTATTATAAAAAGTTATCCCACCTTTTACTGTCAGAATAGGGAAAACACTTTGCGTATTATTTTGAGATGAAATAAGTTTGTTATATTGGAATTTATTCAGCTTTATAACATTATTTTTCAATACATCAAAATCAGAATTGATTACAATAGGGTTTTCAACATCACCGAGCGTAGCGCCCATATAATAGATACTTGAATTTTCTTCCATTTTAATAGTTAATTTGGTGTTTAATTCCTTGATTGGGCCCGAAATAAGTGAACCCAAAAGGATATCTCCCTTCACTTTTATTGGATAGATATTATTTAAATTCCAATATTTATCAAAAGTTCTTTGGACCAATTTAGAATTTATATGAATATTCAACCTTGGAGTTCCGAAAATATTAGAAATATCACCATATATAAGAACAGGCATGTTGTCTACTAAATAATTCATTTTATTTAAGAAAATTCTATTATTTTTTATGGCAATCTGTCCGTTTATCAATTTAATCGGAACTTGTGTTTTTTCTTTTGACTCATTTGGAATTGTATAAACACCTCTTGCATTATTCAGTTCAATATTTGCATTAATCCTGTTATTTCTTATTTTTACGCTCAAATCAGAATTTCCATAAAGAATTTTAAAATTGTCTAATTGTTTCCTTATTTGTGGTGGAAATATTGATGAATATTTACAGAAATTCAATGTTGCTAAATCAAATTCTTTAATATTTAAATCTGCATTAACCCTTGCCCTTCTCAATGATAGAGACGTTTTACCTATGTTTTTAACCTCTAAATTAAAAAAGAATGGATTTTGTTTGACGAGTCCATATACATTTTTTAGTTTTAGATTAGAATTCTTCAAACTTAATTGACCTGTTAGAATTTTTATATTTTTAACAGGACCATTATTTTTTAGAACTTTAACAGAACAATTAATTTTGTTTAATTCAATATTATCAACACGCCCATTGTAAGAGGCTTCAAGACTAACCCAACAATCATCAAGTTCTTTATATTTTTCTTTTGCAAATTCTCTAATATTTAATCTAGGAGAAGTAATAGCAACCTTAGCAATATTGTCTTTGACACTACCTGAAATATTAATTTTAGATAAATCATCTAAGATAGTATTCAAGTTGAGTTCAACATTTAAATTATCAAATAAGATTTTGCCACTAACATGTTTTATTAGGACATTGTTCATATCCATTGAGTTATTTTTAAGAGTTAAACATCCCTTGCAATGAACATTGTCATTTAATTTAATATGATTAATATCCTGAATCATACCCAATAGATTGAGGTCTAAATCCACGTTTCCCTCTGCATTTTCTATTTTCGGAATAAGCACTTTTAATGGAGCCAAAAGAGGAGAAGTTCTGATAGATTTATCCAATTCTTTGAGCGGTTGGTTATGAGCTGTTATATCAAAATCAATATTCCCAAATAAAGTACACATACCATCAATCTTGAATGGCTGATTAAATAATGTTCCAGTATTATTTACAAAATGTACTTCCTGATTATTAAAACTTAATTTTCCGCTTGCATTTTTCAACACCAAATCATGTAAATCATTGAAAAAAGCATTCGTCTGTCTAAAATTGAAATCCCCCCATATATGCGGATCTTTTTTGTCCCCAACAATTCTTATATTTATGTTTCCTAAACCCTCAATATGCATAATTGGAACAGGGCCTAGAATAAATCTTAAAATCTCGTGCAGGGGATTCAAAACTTGTTCAGCCAATTTAAGATCAACTGATTTGGAACTTCGTACATTTAAATCAACACTCTTGTCTCCATATATTTCTGCCGGGCCTGTCACGTAAATGGTTTCACGCAAACCCGTTGGAACATCAACATCAACATTGAGAGTTTTGTCTACGAATGCTAAATTAATTGTTGCCTTTTTAGCGTTTTGGATTGGTTTTATCAAATAAGCATTTGTAATCCGAATATTTCCATTAATATCTGGTTCAGGAGCTTTACCTTCTACACGTAAATTCCCTTCAATATCACCATAAAACGGATACATTTTTAATCTGTATACATCAAATTGAGAACTAACTGTAGGAGGCAACAATAGAGCAACCTCTCTTACGTCTGACTTTGGCATATTTATATCCAAATCAAAATCAGGAGTTTTAGATTGAAAATCTTTTATAGAACCACTTACATCTACCTCTATTTTCCCACCTTTTACTACTAAATTATCAATACTAAATAAGTTTGAACTTATTTTATAGCGAGTATTAATATTGAAATCTTTTGGGAATATCATTGATTTCGCGGAATCCTTCATAATAAGGCTGCAATTCAACATATGCATATTAAATTCATCATTATCAGACTGGATATTAACTACACCATTAATATTTTTAATCGAAGGATTCACACAATATTTTAATAAATTACCTAGAGGGTTTAAATCAAAGTTATTAACATTAATATTTAACTTAGCTTTTTCCCAATTATGTTTTCGTGGAAACTTAATATTAAAATCCGCTTTTGAAGAAGAATTATCAACATATAAAGTGTTATAAGCCTTTACTATGACAAATTTCCTTGTAGATTTATAATACAGGCCATGCCCAAATAATTTGAAAGGTATATGAGAGTTTTTATCATATAAAGAAATATTATATTTATTTACTTTAACTCTATCAACCTTGATATCAGGCTGCCCTTCAAGTTTTTGAATCAAATAATCTCCAAGATACAAATTTTTCCCAAGAGAAAAATTAGCTGAAAAATCATCTGCCTCAAACATCCTTATATGGGATTTCCCAATTATTAAAGGAAGCACTTTTATATTAATTTCAGGATTTTTTATTGATAGAGCCTTGGAATTGTTTTTGTTTAAAATATCAATTTCTTTAGCAGATATTTTTGCGTGGAAAATCGTACCAAGCGCAAGTTTTGGATTAATAAATTTTACATTGTAGCCTGTTGTATTTTTTATGACACTTTCAACTCTGTGAAAATTGGCCTTAAAAACTAGTGGCAATACAACTGCCCAACATAAATATAGTATTAAAAATGTGATTATATATTTTAGATTATTTTTTGTCATATTATAGTAGTGATATTATAGTTCAAATTATTATCTTATCAATGATTTATATGGTTTATCTTTAGAACCATCTTGCAAGTAATCAAAACCGTTATAACACTTTCCCCTTTATCGCTTTTCATTTATTTCATACTAACATTTTCATATGCAACGGCAAGAAACTCCTTGAATTTATCTTTTTCTTCACCAGTTAAGCATTCAAGCAATTGATTTTCTGTCGCTTCAAAAACTATATTCATATGTTTCAAAAGATTTTGACCCTCTTCTGTTACTTTTAAAATCTTCCTTCTCGCATCTGTTTCACTTGGAACTGTTTCAATAAGTTTTTTCTTTTCTAAACCATGCAAAAGACTAGTGACCGAAGGTCCTTTCAAATTCAAAGCTTGCTCTAATTCTTTTCGCCCAAAAACTTTTTTCTTTTTAGATAATTCATAAATCTCGCCAATTAATCTAGCTTGTTGATTTGTTAAACCATAATGCACAAGACATTTATCTTGCATACACTGAACCATATGACCAATAGTTCTAATTAAATAACTGAACGTATCTTTTTCTCTCTTCATATTTACTCCAAATTGTAATAGGTAGAATTCTATCAGTATTGTGGCATTGTATTGTATGAGTGTCAAATAGATTAATTCATATCTTTTAACATAATTAGCAAATTTATTAATAATCAAACCTTATATATAATATAAGGTTTGTGTAATGTAATATAGGAGAAAATTATGTCAGTAGAAGTTAACAAACAAAGTGGTACTTATTTTGTAGATAATAAACCAGATAACGTTCCCACAGGAAATATTGGTGGAGCTGGAACACACGTTTCATACCCAAATAAAGAAACCGCAGAAAAAGCCGCAGATAGTTTAAAAGATGTTAATAAAGATGCAGTAGCAACTGCAACACTACCACCTGATCAGGGAACAAAGTTTGTAGCAGCAGCTTAATAAAAATAATTTGATACAAAAAGAGACTAAAAATTAAAACTTAGTCTCTTTTAATTTTAATACATTATTTTAGCTTCAACGGCCTTTTTAGCTCTTACTACATTATCTAGGTTTTGTCTGAGTTCTGCTTCTGTATGAGCAGAATACAATTTGCCACCTGTAACATTTGCAGTACATCTTAATTGATCCAAATCATCTTCACTATCAACATTTATAGCTATGACATCTATTTTGATATCTCGTCTTGTTTTAATTAAGTTCATTGCATATTCACAGGGGCTCTCATCACAATTTTCACCACCATCTGTTACAAGAATTATATGTTTCATAGCCTTATTTATTCCATACATATTAAAATCTTTGTCAACAGTCTCTTTGAGAGAATAAGTTATAGGAGTCATTCCACGTGGATGATATTTGGTAAGTTTTTGATTTATCACATCTCGATTATATTTATTTGTCCCCTCTACAAGAGTGGATGCTCTACAAGCGTCCATATTGGTAAAACCCCAACGTTGTCCATAAACCCTTACTCCAACAGGAGTTTCCTGAGGAAAATTCGCAAGAACATTCTTAAAAGACCTTTGTAAAATTGCAAATTTACTTTCTCCCATAATTCTTTCATTCATACTGTTTGAATAATCCAGAATAAACATCGTCTGCATATTTTCAGATGAAGTTATTTTCCTCGCTTCGTCAGGATTATAAACATTATAACTTGCACTCGCTATACAAATAATATTGAAAAAAATAAACGCAATTAATAAAATTCTCATATGCGCATTATATCCCTAAAATCATTTAAATTATTACCCATTTGACGAATATATGCGGTTGCAATATCATTAGAATAAAGATGACGTCGTAATTTTAAGGAAAAAATATGAACCAAGACATACAAAAAAAGTTTAAAGAAGCAGAAGAATTACTAAAACCTGAATTTGATTATGTAGAAGATATCAGAGACTATAATCAAGCTAAAGTCCTTCACGCTTTTATAGATAATAAAGTAGCCGCAGAACATTTTTACACAGTATCAGGTTACGGGCATGATGATTTGGGAAAAGAAACCCTTGATAAAGTTTTTGCCCAAGCTTTCTCTGCGGAAAAAGCAATCGTTAGAAACCATTTTGTTTCAGGAACCCATTCAATTGCCTGTGCCTTATTTGGAAACCTTAGATATGGAGATAAACTCGTTTCTGTAACAGGAGCACCATACGACACTATGCAAGAAGTAATATATGGTGGAGGAGATTGGAAAAACGCTAAATTTGAAACCGCAAAATCTGAATCTCTTGTCGGTCACGGCGTACTTTATGATGAAGTCGCTCTAAAAGAAGATGGAACAGTCGATTTTGAAGGAATAGAAAAAGCTATAGATGAAACTGTCACTATGATAGAAATCCAACGCTCAAGAGGATATTCTCTAAGACCTTCTATAAATATTGATCAGATTGAAAAAATCTGCAAAATTGTTAAATCAAAAAATCCTAACTGTATCTGTTTTGTTGATAACTGCTACGGAGAATTTGTAGAAAAAAGAGAACCGCTAGAAATCGGAGCAGACCTGATTGCTGGGTCCTTAATCAAAAATCCTGGAGGCGGAATCGTTGAAACAGGTGGATATATCGCAGGAAAAGAACAATACGTTGAACAATCTGCTATGAGATTAACTGCACCTGGTATCGGAAGTGAAGGTGGCGCAATGCTAAACCAACACAGACTGATTTTCCAAGGTTTATTTATGGCACCATCAGTTGTTGCTGACGCAGTCAAAGGGGCTATTTTATCCGCTAAAGTTTTTGAAGACATCGGATATATTTCGACTCCAAAATACTTTGAAAAAAGAACGGATTTAATCCAAACAATTGCCTTCAATGCTCCAGAACCACTCGAAGCATTTTGTAGAACAATACAACAATTATCACCGGTAAATTCCTACGTAACACCTATTCCTGATGATGTTCCTGGATATGAGGATAAACTAATTATGGCAGGCGGAACGTTTATTGAAGGTTCAACTATTGAACTCTCTGCTGATGGCCCTATGCGACCACCTTATGCTGTTTATATGCAAGGTGGATTGAATTACTCGCACGTTAAATACGTTCTTCAAAACATTTATGCAGGGGTAAGTGAACTAAAAGAGAAAAATAATTACGCAAACGTTTGATAATTAAAAACATCCGCGTCATCCTGAATTCATTTCAGGATCTATACAACAAATATAGTGAACATTTATTAGATGCTGAAACAAGTTCAGCATGACAATATTAAAATAAAGGAAAAAGGTAATAATATGACAATATTAAAAATAAAAAGATTGCCACACAATAAAATTTTACCTGAATACAAAACTGAAGGTGCTGCTGGCATGGATTTGTGCGCAGCAATAGATGAACCTATTGAATTTAAACCACTAGAGAGAAAACTTGTACCAACAGGACTTATTATAGAACTTGAACACGGATATGAAGCTCAAGTAAGACCACGCTCAGGTTTATCAATCAAACACGGAATGTCTTTGATTAATTGTGTCGGGACAATAGATGAAGATTACCGTGGGGAAGTTTGTGTTCCAATGGTGAATCTATCAAACGAAACTTATACAATCCAACCACAAGAACGTATTGCTCAAATGGTAATCACAAGAGTTGAGCAAGCAACAATCGAAGTTCTACAAGAACTAACAACCACAGCCCGTGGCGAAGGTGGATTTGGCTCAACAGGGGCAAAATAATCAGAAAAATTATCATTCCATATTTAAACCTGTTTGAATTATAATTATTTTGATAAGAAATAGTTAATAGAAGTGTAAGGGATAAATAAAAATGATTAAATCAATTATTTTAGCGGCTGGTAAAGGTACAAGAATGAAGTCTAAAACTCCAAAAGTTTTGCACAAAATTTTTGACAAAACGCTCGTTGGATATGTTATAGATGCTGTTAATAAAACAGGACTTGTAGATGAATCTTACGTAATCGTTGGCCACCAAGCTGAAAGAGTTGAAGAATATATCAAATCATCTTATACAAACGCTAGAACCGTTCTACAATCACCTCAGCTTGGAACAGGTCACGCTGTTAGTATGGTTTGTCCGTTCCTTGAAGATTTTGATGGCGAAATAATCATCCTTTGCGGAGACACTCCACTAATAACATCTGATACACTAGAAAAATTTATCTCTTTCCATAGAGAAAATAAATCCGACATCACCGTTATGAGCGCATTCTTTGATGACCCTACAAACTACGGTAGAATTGTTAGAAATTATGATGACTCTCTTAATTCTATTGTCGAAGAAAAAGATGCAACAAAAGAACAAAAAACAATAAATGAAGTTAACGCAGGTATCTACTGCCTAAACTGGTCAAAAATTAAACCTGCATTTTCTCAACTAAAAACAAATAATGCCCAAGGAGAATATTACCTAACGGATATCATCAAATGGGGAAATGAGCAAGGATTGAGTGTTAATGCTCACCCACTAAAAAATAACGAAGAAATCTTCGGTATCAATTCAAAAGTTCACCTAGCTGAAGCTACAAAAATTATGAATAAAAGAATCCTAACTAAACATATGGAAAACGGTGTCACAATAGTTGACCCTAATTCAACTTGGATTAGTGAAGATACTGAAATTGGTCAAGATACAATAATTTATCCTTCAACTTATATTGAAGGGGCAAATAAAATAGGTTCAGATTGCAAAATAGGACCTTTCGCTCATCTAAGAGGTGACGTTGTATTAGAAGATGGAGTAAAAGTAGGAAACTTCGTTGAAGTTAAAAAATCTACAATCCACAAAAATACAAATGCTTGTCACTTGAGCTATATCGGAGATTCTGAAATCGGCGAGAGAGTAAATATCGGAGCAGGGACAATTACTGCAAACTATAACCCACTAACAAAAACTAAGAGCAAAACAGTTTTAGGAAATGACGTTAAAATAGGCTCAAATTCTGTTCTTGTTGCACCTGTAACTATTGAAGAAGGTGCTAATGTTGCAGCATTGAGCGTTATAACAAAAAACGTTCCAAAATGGAGTCTTGCAATAACCCGCGCACCATTAAAAGTTCTTGAAAACTGGGTTAAAAAAGTTCTTAGTAAATAAAAAGAAAATTCGTATGAAAAATCTAAAAGACTACAAAGAAATTATTCATAACTGCTCTAAATGCGGTTTGTGTCAAAGTGTTTGTCCTGTTTATCTTGAAACAGGCAATGAATGCACAGTTTCTCGCGGTCAATTTATTATGCTCCAAGGAATTATCAAAGGCGATTTGAAGATAAATAAAAACATCAATAAATACCTGGACTTATGTTTAAAGTGCGGTAAGTGTTCAGATTTTTGCCCTAGTGAGATTGATATTGTAGAAGTTATTTTATCGGCTAAAGCTGAATATTTTAGAACTTCTTTGGAAGGTAAAATCTTGTCTATTCTACAATCAAAATGGATTTTTAATACTGCCATAAATTGTGCAGAGATCTTTTTTAGAGTTATTAATCCTAAATACTGGTTTAAGAAAAAACAAGCAAAAAATTTAACCCATGATTTACCCCAAACTGCAATATATTTTGGCGGATGTGCAAACAAAATCCAACCAGAAACAGACAAATCAGTAAAACAAATTTTAAACAAAATGAATATTGAAGTTCTTGATACAAAATTCGATTGTTGTGGATTACCGTTTTTAACAAGTGGGAATTTAGAAAGATTTATCGAACAAGCGGGGGGAAATGTAGAGAAAATATTGGATGAAGATTTTGATTATTTTATAACTGATTGTGCAAGCTGTCAGTGGGCTTGGAAGGAATACATCAAATATCTTGATGACGATAAACTCAAAGCAAAATTAGAAAAAATAGAATTCAAAAATATCTATGAACTTATTGCAGAAAGTGACCTAGAGTTTGTTAGTGAAAAACCAATCAAAGTAACTTTCCACAAACCATGTCACGAAGAAAATATAGAATTTTTATCCCAAATATTATCAAAATGCAAAAACGTTGAATACGTTGAAATGAATGGAATGAAAGATTGTTGCGGATTTAATGGAATTGCAAAACCTAAAACATATCCTGTCACTTCAAAAATTATAAGTTCAAAAAAATCTAACATAGAAAAAGCAAACGCAGATTATGTTCTAACTACTTGTGTAGGTTGTGTTTTAGCACTGAATATAATAACTTTATTCAGAAAAAAAGTTACAAGACTAATAACATTCTTAGGAAAAAATATAACTAAAAAATAATATATTTTCTTTTATTATAAATTGGGTTATAATTTTACACAACTAATAATCTAAAAGAATAGCCGTTTGAACAAAGAAAAAGAAATAATAAAAAATATTAGTATAGAACGATTAGAAACCTATCGTATAGACCCAAGCGATAGTATTCAAGATCTTGTTGAAAGATATTTGAAAAATATTCAACTGGGTCAATTATTCTATCCAGCATTGGCATTATTAGAAGTTACTTTAAGAAACCAAATATCAACTGCTATTAATAAATATATTAAAGAAAATTGGCTACTTGAAGAAACTAGAACATATACTCATTTAATTTTATTAACTAAAGAACATGAATTATTAATGGAAGCATATGATAAACTAAATAAACCCTTTTACAATAAAAATGGAGAATTAATCAATCGGGAGATCACAGAAGGAAAAATAATTGCAGAATTAAATTTTGGATTTTGGGTCAATTTATGTAATGACAAATATAATCCAAACATTTGGATGAAAAAACCAATTATTTTTGATGAAATATTTCCATACTTTGATGAATTTATTGCTAAGAAAAACCCAACCAGTAAAAGGCACAAAAGAATAAACAAAGTTGCAAGCAAACTTGCACCAACACTAAAATTAAGAAACAGAATATTTCATCACGAACCAATATTTAACCATCCTAAAGGGATTCTAAACTGTTATAACGATATTGAGGAATTACTATTATATATGTCACTTGAAACAAGCGAATGCTTGACAACAATAAGTACATTTGAAGAACATTATGAAAAATTCCTCTAAAAAATCAAAAACTTAGGGAACTATGCCGAAGCAGGGAGAAACACCTAAGTTATACTTCTATATTATAACATTAGTTTTATATTTTTCAATAGATACATTTTTAAATTATTATTTTCCTGTACTCTTTGGAGAACAAGTTTCACATTCTCCGTAAAGTTCAAACTTGTGTCCTGTAATATTAAAACCAGTCTCGCCTGCGATGTGTTTTTTAAATTCTTCTATCGGACAAATATCAATCGGAATCATTTTTTTACATTTTACACATATCATATAATGCTGATGTTCGTCTTTTACTAATTCATACAATGCCTTATTATTATCAAGAATCGTTGTTTTACGAACAATATTATGATTAATCAGTTTTTCTACTATTCGATAAATCGTAGAAAGAGATACAGATGTATTTTTTTTCTTGATTTGGGTATAAATATCATCAATACAAATCGGCAGACTCTGTTTTTGAAGTATAGAGATAACTTCATCCATATTTTTTGAAGCTCTGCAACCATCTAACTTTTCTTTGTACTGAATATTCATAACATACCTTTCAGAATAATTTTAACACATTATGAGACCGCTACACAAGCAAACATCTAATATTTTAACCACTTGGGCAGTGATTTCATTATCCAATATATATTCTGATTAAGCAATTGCATTTAATAATTTTAGTAGAATAATGATAATGCGAATCATTTGCATTAACAATTTATTTTAAGGCATCGTCAAAAGGGTATAAATATGAGTCCATTATCAATCAGCAGTATAAAAAATAACGCAAACATTCTCGGTAAGTATTTGGATCAACCTGCATTTGTCAAAAAAATATATGACGTTATGCCTTATGTTTTAACAACCACTGCTGCAGGATATGGAGCATACGATACTTATAAATCTCCCCCAAAAGACCGCAAGAAAAAAATGATAAAAAATGCTTCTATTCTAGGTTTTACAGTTGCAAGTGCCTTAATTGCAACAAGAGGACTAAAAATTAAGAGTAAACAAATTTTTGAAGGAATTATTGAACTCCCAGAAAAAAATACAGAAGGTTTGGCAGAAACTCTAGCGGAAAATTTGAGCTCAAAAACAAAAAAACTTGTAGAAAAAATCCAAGATGACAAAGTTCTTAAATTTGGCGAAGTCAAAACTATGGTAAACGAATTTGACACCAAATTTAAAGATGAAGATTTAATTTCAAAAGTTATTCCAGCCCCAGAAAGTGAAGCTCCGTTTACAGATTTATTGAAACTGTCAAAACTCGGCCTAATTCCTGTTTTAGGTGGAATTGCAGGAGGAACTGTAGGGGATAAATTGGCTGGGGAAAATTGGGAAAAACAGTTCCCTGATAAAGTTAAAGAAGGAACGTATCAATATTTGAACAACATTGCTCTATGTAACGTCGGCGCAGGACTTGGGGCTCTTACAATGAATGCCCTAAAAGTACAAAACAAAATGGCAAGAGTAGGAGCAATGCTAACAGGCGTAATAGGAGTCGGATTAGTTGCAGGGAGTGCAATTGCTAACGTTGTTGGCAAAGAAATCATAGACCCTCTATTTGACAAGAATAAAAAACGCAAACCACTAAAAGAAGTATTCAAAAACTTGAATTCTGAAAGACACCCTGAGGCAATGGATTTAAGCTTACACATCGATGACCTCGCATCAGTCGGGTTTATTTCAGGCCTAAAATGGATTGGTCCAATCCTTCCAATGCTATATTCTGTTTCTGCTTACCGTGCAGGAATTGGCTACCGAAATGGTGAGGGTACAAATCAGGAAATAAAAGATAAAGACCAAAGACAAATTGCCTCTTAAAAACTTTTGTATATTATAATTCAAACTTAAATATAATTACTTTTGAGGGTAGGAATATTAAAGAATAAATTAGGATTTTTATTTTGTTTACATATATCCTATTTACCCCTTTTGTAGTAAAATAAAACTTACGATGAGAATAGACGAGATAGTTAAAATCACTGGGGCGAAAGTCCTTTCTTGTAAAAGTAAAGAGACAGACATTGAAACATTTTCCACTGATACAAGAACCACAAAATCGGGAGACTTTTATCTTCCACTTAAAGGTGAAAGTTTTGACGGAGAAAAATTCATCGCTCAAGCTATTGAAAAAGGCGCAATAGGATATTTTACAACTAGTAATGAAATCCTCGATAACAATCTAATCGCTCTGAAAGTTACAGATACAAAAATAGCATACCTCCAACTTGCTCGCGCTCATCGAAAAGAAATTAATCCTAAAGTCGTTATGATTACTGGAAGCTCAGGAAAAACAACAACAAAAGAACTCGTATCTTCCGTTTGTTCTCAAAAATTTAAAACATTCAAAACCCCACTAAACCACAACAATGAAATTGGGCTATGTCAGACTATATTTAATATGCCACCAGATACAGAAGTTCTAATCATTGAAGGTGGGATGAGAGGTCTTGGAGAAATTGAAATTATTTCTGAATACGCCCTCCCTGATATCTCAATAATCTGCAACGTTGGAACCGCTCACATCGGACGTCTTGGCTCTCGTGAAAATATCGCAAAAGCAAAATGTGAAATTACAAAATTCCAAAACCCAGAAGGGACATTTATAGGTTACGATAACCAATTAATAAAAGATAATCTGGTTTTTGATGGAGAAAAAATATTCTATTCAATAAACGATACCCAAATCCTAGACAAAAAAGTCGGGTATTCAAAATTTGTTTATCAAGGAGAAGAATACGAATTAAATATTGAAGGTGACTACAATATAGAAAATTCTCTAGCGGCAATAAACACAGGCAAAAAGCTTGGAATGTCACCCATTGAAATCAGCGAAGGATTAAAAAGTTATAAACCAATCGAAAAACGCTGGGAATCAAAAATTATAAACAACTACGAAATAATTAATGACAGCTACAATGCTAACCCAGAATCTATGAAAGCCGCAATATCAACAATCTTTGAATTATACCCAAAATCTACAATAATCTTGGGTGATATGGGCGAACTAGGAGAAAATGAAAAAATATACCACTCAGAAGTCGGCGAATTCATAAATCAAAACTGCCATTCTGAAAACCGCATCCTAACTATAGGAACTCTCTCTAATGAGATTACAAAAAAAATAGAAAAATGTTTTTCAAAAAATTTCAGTACAAATTCTGATGCTACAAAATACATATTAGAAAACATACAAGAGAAAACAACTATATTTCTAAAAGCCTCACGAGCAATGAAGTTTGAAGAAATAATTGAAGAATTAAAATTGGCAAAGGAGACCATCAAATGATAATGACCGTTGTATCCTTTTTATTAGGATTAATTTTATGTCTTTTATTCGGGATTCCATATATTGATTTTCTGAAGAAAAAAACAATAGGGCAATATATAAGAGAAGAAGCACCTGAAACTCACGCTAAAAAAGCAGGAACACCTACAACAGGTGGGGTATTTATCATTATTGCAACATTACTATCTGCAGTTATAACTCTGTTTATGGCTGAAAAATTCAATGATAGAGCTGTAATATTATTAATTACATTTTTATTCTACGCTCTTGCAGGGTTTCAAGATGATTTTCTTAAAATTCAAGGAAAAGAAAATAAAGGGCTTTCAGCTCGTGGGAAATTCTTAAGACAAATTCTGATAGCACTCCTACCAATAGTTTATGCAATCCAGACTTACGGCTCTTTTGGAACACAAATTTCGTTTGGAAACATAGTAGTTGACCTTGGCTGGTGGTACCCACTTTTAGCAATCATTGCTATCACTGGGGCATCAAATGCTTATAATTTAACTGATGGATTGGACGGACTCGCTGCTGCAACAGGATTCCCAGCCTTTATCGCTTGTACAATAATTTCTCTACTATCTCACGATTATTATATCGCTATAATCGCAGCATCTATGGCTGGGGCATTATTAGGATTTTTAAAATACAACAAACCTAAAGCTCAAGTATTTATGGGTGACACTGGTTCACTCGCAATCGGAGGTCTTTTAGGAGCTCTTGCAGTAATGGGAAAATTCGAAATTTATCTTGTAATTATAGGTGGGGTATTCGTAATTGAAGCATTATCTGTTATCATTCAAGTTATAAGTTTCAAATTAACTGGTAAAAGGGTTTTTAAAATGTCACCAATTCACCATCATTTTGAATTATGCGGATATAGTGAAGTTAACATTGTAAAAGGGTTTGCAATAGCTTCTACTATTTTCTCTGCAGCGGCAGTAATCATTTTTGAATTATTTCATACAGGAGTTTTATAATGTATACAAATTGGCACGATAAAAAAGTTTTAATAATGGGGTTTTCCGTAAGCGGAAAATCTGCCGCTAAATATCTTGCCAAAAAAGGCGCAGATGTCTATATAACAGAGTCCAGAGAAGAAAAGGCAGAAGATAAAGAAGATTTGGAACAATTATCAGCTCTTGGAGTTAAAACAGAATTTGGACAAAACAGCGATGAATTTATGAATGACGCATACGTAGCAATAACAAGCCCAAGCATACCATTTGAGTCTGACCTGTACAAAAAAATTAAAGAAAAAAACATCCAAATAATATCAGAAGTTGAACTTGCATACAAAGAATCTTTGCATCCATTCATCGCAATAACAGGTACTAATGGGAAAACAACAACAACTTCTCTAGTATCTCATATTCTATCTTCAGAATTTAAAGCACCTGAATGTGGGAATATAGGTGTACCTCCAACTTCTTTATTAACAGAAGATATCGATTACTTTGTGTGCGAAATTAGCTCGTTCCAAATGGCACATACTAATGCATTCAAAGCACAAATTGCTTGTTGGACAAATTTTACACCTGATCATATTACTTGGCACGGAACTTTGGACAACTATTTTGATGCTAAAGCAAAATTATTTAAAAGCCCAACGGCAGCTACATTTGCTGTATTAAATGGAGCAGATGAAAAATTATTAGAATTTTCTAAAAAATGTCCAAGTGAAATATTTCTATTTGATAAAGAAACTGATGACAAATGCAGTTATATAAAAGACGATTCTATATATTACAAACGCAGAGGGAAAGAAGAATTTATTATAAATCTTTCCGACTGTCCTCTCATCGGGCATCATAACTATCAAAATATTATGTGCGCCGTGATTATCGCTAAAATAATTGGAGTCTCCAATGAAAATATCAAAAAAAATATTATGAATTTTATTGTTCCTGAACACAGACTTGAAAAAGTCAGAGAATATAAAGGAATAACTTTCTATAACGATTCAAAGGCTACAAATCCTGAAGCATCTATTGTTGCGATAAATTCATTCAACAATACAGACGTAACAATAATCGCTGGTGGACGTGACAAACTTACGGATTTAGGCGAGTTCTGCGAATCTATAAAAAAACATATCAAAACTGTTATTTTAATCGGTGAAGCAACTGAACGTTTTGAAAACAGTCTGAAAAACGCAGGATTCACAAATATACTAAAAGAATCAACATTAGAAAGTGCGATAGATAAAGCTATCACACTAAAACCTAATGAAGTCCTGCTTTCACCGGCATGTGCAAGTTTTGACATGTTCAAAGGCTATGAAGAAAGAGGAGTAGTATTTAAAAACTATGTATTATCAAAATAATAATAATCGGAAACCACGTACTCCAAGAAGTACTAATACAACTCAACAAAATATCATAATCACACCACCTGATAAAACATTGATGGTAGTCGTTGTATTCTTGGTTGTAATAGGAGTAATGGCAATTTTCTCTGCAAGCGCACCTAAATGCGTTGATATGGGTGTTAACCCTGCAAAATTTGCACTTCAACAAATATTAGGCGTAATTGCGGGATATGTCGGGTTAAGATTTTTAAGCAATTACGATTATCGAAAACTTATAAATGTCACAAATATATATGCATACATTGTAATAGGATTACTTTTACTGGTTCACTTTACAGGGGATGTTGTTAATGGTGCTCAAAGATGGATAAACATAGGCCCACTAAATTTGCAGCCATCTGAGTTTGCGAAACCTGCGATTGTAATGCTACTCGCAAGCGTTTTCCACAAAGATGCAAACATCACTGACCCTAACAAATGGACCTCTTCATTCATTCCAATTATAGTAATGATAGGTTTAATTTTCATCCAACCGAATTTAAGTATGGTTATTTTACTTGGTACAACTTCAATAATATTATATTTATGTAGTAGTGGATCAGCAAAACTCATCGGGATGATGGCAGCAACTATTGTTCCTATTATGCTTCTTCACGGATTAAAAGGATACCAATCTTCAAGAATTACAACATGGTTGCATCCTGAAAGTGACCCACTCGGGGCAGGTTACAATATTATACAATCTCTCGTAGCATTCGCCTCTGGAGGATTATATGGCGTTGGGTTTGGTGCCTCCAAACAAAAACTCGCCTGGCTTCCAGAAGCACATACCGACTTTATTTTTGCAGTAATAGGCGAAGAACTCGGGTTTATGGGATGCGTCATAATATTAGTTTTATTCTGGACACTTTTACAACGTGGTTTTGTTATCGCGTCACGTTGTCCTGATATGTATGGGAAATTACTAGCAGTAGGCTTAACCTTCTCCATCTGTTTCCAAGCATTCTTAAATATGAGCGTTGCAAGTTCATTCCTACCTGCAACTGGAGTTCCAATGCCATTCATTAGTTATGGTGGATCTTCTGTAATGGTATCACTATGGATGATCGGGATATTATTAAATATTTCAAAGAAAAGAGTTAAAAAAATAAGGGTACAACGCAATGTCGAATATATTTAGTAAGAAAACTTATTTTATAACAGGCGGTGGAACCGGAGGTCATATTTATCCAGCTATGGCCGTAGCAGATGCTTTATCTAAATCAGGAGAAAACATAGAACTATATTACGTTGGAAACCCCAATAATCTTGAGTATTCTATTTGCGAACAAAAAGGCTACAAATTTTTACCTGTTAGCGTCAAAGGAATGCCTAGAAAAATAGATTTAAGTTTAATCCCTTGGGTTTTTAACCTCGGAATCTCGATTGTAAAATCATTATTTTATATCTCAAAATACAAACCAAATGGTATTTTCGGGACAGGCGGATACGTTTCTGCACCAATTATGATTGCCTCTATCTTGGAAGGAAAAACTCCTTTTATGATGCACGATTGTGATGCAAAACCAGGACTTGTTACCAGAAAACTAGCACCATATGCATCTTCAGTGTCACTAGCATTTGATAAAGCTAAAAGCTTTATCACAAACGACAATTGTATCGTGACAGGGAATCCCCTAAGACCTGAATTCAAAACTTTATCAAAAAAACTTGCAAAAGAAACTCTTAACCTTGAACCTGACAAAAAAGTTTTGTTAGTAATGGGTGGATCACAAGGAGCCAAATCCATTGATAACGCTTTCGGAGAAATAATAAAAGAATTATCTGAAGATAACAACTTACAAATTATTTTCCAGACAGGAAAGAAAAATTTTAGTGATGTAATTGAAAGATTAGAAAAAATCTATCCAAACTATAAAAAGAATAAAAATATTCTTATAAAACCATACTTTGATGATATGATAACAATCTTAAAAGCAAGTGATATTGTAATTTCTAGAGCTGGCTCACTAAGTTTATCAGAAATTTTCGCATCTGATACTGCTGCACTTTTAATTCCATATCCACACGCTGCATCTGATCACCAAAGAAAAAATGCTAAATTTGTCGAAGAACAAGGAGCTTGCATATATCTTGAAGACAATGATACTGATCCAAATTCTTTAAAAGAAATTATTCTTAATCTATTGAATAACGAAGAAAAAAGAAATAAACTAAAAGAGAACTCAACAAAACTTGCACAATACGATGCACTAAAAAATATTGTTAATCAATTTATAAAGATTACTGAATAATAAGAAAGGTGTCTAAGTGACTCAAGGACAAATTATAAAAATTCATTCTGATTTTTATTATGTTGTTGCAAACAATGAAACTTTTGAATGTAAATTAAGAGAAGTTTTAAAGAAGCAACAAGAAAAAGTCCTTGTGGGAGATTTTGTTGAATTTGATAATGGCTATATAACAAAAGTTCTTCCTAGAAAGAACTTTATCAAACGACCTGCAGTCGCAAATATAGACCAAATAGTTATCGTCTCAGCCGTCGAAGAACCTCATCTTGATTACCACCAATTGAACCGATATATAGCTTTTGCGGAATATTGGAATATTGATATAAAATTATGTTTTAACAAAAATGATTTGTCACGAGACGATAAAATAATTGAATCGGTGTTTTCAATCTATGAATCACTAGGATACGACATAGTTTTTACATCTGCTCTTGAAAAAGATGGAATTGATGATTTCAAAGAAATAATGGCAGGAAAAATCTCTGTATTATGTGGGTCTTCAGGTGTAGGGAAATCAAGTTTACTCAATGCAATTAATCCTGATTTCCACCTAAGAGTACATACTGTTAGTGAAAAAAGTCAAAGAGGAACACATACAACTCGACATTCCGAAATTTTAACTGTATCAGAAAACACAAAAATCATCGATACACCAGGGTTTAGCAATTTAAGGTTTGATTTTCTTCTTCCTACAGATATCGGGAAATTATTTAGAGAAATGAGACCTTATTTAGGGCATTGTAAATATCAAGATTGTTTACACATACACGAAGATGGATGCAACGTTTTGGAGCATATCGATTCTATACCTCAATCAAGGTATAAAAGTTATATTGATTTTGTAAAAGAAGCTAAGGAATACAAAGAAAAAGTAAAATACGAAGGGACAAAAAAAGAAACGTTTAAAAAACAAACTAATAATAAAACAACGGTAAAGATAAGCACCCAAAAACGTTTGGCGTCAAGAAACACCCAAAAACAGAAAATATATAAGGAAGACATTGATGAAGGAATTAATTGAAAAAGTAAATAATAATTTGGAAAAATTTATGGATATTAAATATCCTGAGAATATTTTTAAATCTATGAAATATACTGTTATGCTCCCAGGCAAAAGACTCAGACCCATTATGTGTCTTGAAGCTTGCAGAATATTTGGAGGGAACCAAGAAGACGCAATGCCTGTTGCATGTGCAATTGAAATGCTACACGCTCAAAGTCTTATACACGATGATCTCCCTTGCATGGATAATGATGATTTCCGTCGTGGCAAGGCTTCTAACCACAAAGTGTTTGGAGAAGCAGTGGCTGTACTCGCAGGTGACGCTTTATTATCATATGCACCACAATTAATTATTGAAAAATCAGTTAACCTTTCTGATGAAACAAAATTAAAGGTTTTACTAGAATATACAAAAACAGCTGGAGCTTATGGACTTATTGCAGGACAAGTTTCTGATATCGAAAGTGAAGGCTGGGGCAAATATATGGATATCAATTCTGATGATGAATTAGTAACTAAAAAAGCAACATTAGAATTTATACACACACACAAAACGGCAGATTTATTTAGATTAGCGCTAAAAGCAGGGGCAATAATTGCTAGGGCAACTGACGAACAACTACAAGAAATGGACACACTTGCTCAAAAATTTGGGATAGCATTCCAGATTTATGATGATATATTGGATGAGATTTCAACGTTTGAAGAACTCGGAAAAACAGTCGGCAAAGACAAAAATTCAAACAAATTAACATATACATCACTGTATGGACTTGAAGAAGCACGTAATAAATTCAATTCGCTTTTCGATGAGATACATGATATAATTGGCAAATACAATTCAGTCATTTTAGAAAGTATTCTTGGAGATATGAAGAAAAAACTGGATAAATAATATTAGTCGTTAAGTAGAAGAAGGATTTTTGAATGGATATTTCAAAATGGGTAAACACAGGTTATGAGGCTTTATTTGTAGGTTTTACTGTACCATTGATTGCACAAACAATTAAATTTACTTTAAACTTGATAATAAAAAGAAAAGCAGATATAAGATTATTCACAACAACAGGCGGAATGCCAAGCGCTCACTCAGCAAGTGTTGTAGGATTATCCACCAGTGTAGGTTTGATTAAAGGATTTAGTTCTATTGAATTTGCAATTGCTCTTGGATATGCATTTGTTGTAATGTACGATGCCGCAGGACTTAGACGTGCTGCAGGTAAACAAGCAGCTTGCCTTAATAGAATATTAGAAGATTTTTATAAGCATGAAATACAATCTATTGGTGGGAAACTAAAAGAACTTTTAGGCCACACTCCAATCCAAGTATTCTGGGGAGCGGTTCTAGGAGCAGCTTATGCATACTATATTCACCAACACCTTTTAGGAATACTCTAAAATATAGGTTAACTGAATTGATTAACCTTTTGTAATATTGTTATTTAAGGTCAAGTTTTTTATGTACAATAAAGATATGTTAAATAGGTTAAAAAATAAGGTTATTATATCAGTTCAAGCGATGCCAAGTGAGCCATTATACAAAGAAGAATGTATGATTGCCATGATGAAATCGGTTGTAAATGGTGGAGCAGCAGGGCTTAGAGTGGCAGGAAGTCGTGATGTTAAAAACGCTAAGTCTCTATTTAAAATCCCTGTTATCGGGCTTACTAAACCTGAAGTTATACCCAAAAACTGGAAAGAAATTGTTTATATAACTCCTACACTTAAAGAAGTAGTTGAACTAATTCAGGCAGGGGCAGACATTATAGCCTTTGATGGAACATCAAGACCAAGACCAAAATGTACGGTTGAAGAAATTATTAAATATATCAAAATAAATAACCGTAAGTCTATGGCAGATATTTCTACAGTAGAAGAAGGCATCAAATGTGCAGAACTAGGAGTTGATATTCTATCAACAACACTTTCAGGGTATACAAAAGAATCTCCCGTTGAAAGTGAAGGACCAGATTTCAAACTCTTGGAAGCTTTAGTAAAAGAAACAAACAAACCTGTAATTTTAGAAGGCAGAATTTGGGAACCGGAACAAATTACAAAAGCGTTTGAACTTGGCGCACACTCAGTTGTAATTGGATCTGCAATAACAAGACCACAACTAATAACAAAGAGATTTGTTGAAGTAACAAAAAATTTATAAAAATTTTGAGAAAATAAACTATGATGGATAATAATAAACCTACTAATTTGCAATATTTTGCAGGGGTCGCATTAAGTGAACGCCAAAAAGAAAAACACGAACTTGAAAATGATTTTTCTGATATTCCAGAACAAAAAGTTGAAAATAAAGAAGCGGAAAATCCATCTAAAGAATATACAGATAAAAAAATGATTTATCCTAAAATGGAGATAACAGATAACGCTGATAATGAAATAAGAGACGCTAGAAATTTTATTTTTAATAGTAACTTAATCGCCGCAGCAAATAAATCTATTCCTGTGAGTGGATTATATAATCATTACGAGTCATAATTTACCCACTTTTAAAGTTTTATAAAAGGAGAGAAGATGAAAAAAGCACTTACATTTGATATTGGTGGAACAAAAATCTATTACACAGTAGTAGATGAAACAGGAAAAGTTGTAAGTGATATCAAAAAAAATTCAACCCCTAAAACTTTTGAAGGAATCAAAAATATTATAAAAGAAGGCATTGCTAAATACGAAAATGAAGTTGATACTGTAGGAATTGCAACCGCAGGAGCCGTAAATAATGAAAATACAGCGGTCATAAGTTCAACAGGAAACCTAGTTAAAAATTATCGCGAAATGAAGTTTCAAGAATTCAGCAAATTACCTGTTTTTGTAGAAAATGATGCAAACGCTGCCGCTTGGGCTGAACACATAATTGGAGCTTCAAAAAACTGTCCAAATTGTATTATGTTAACTCTAGGAACAGGCGTAGGTGGCGGAATTATCGTCAATGATAAATTATTTAAAGGAAAATCTGGAGCCGCTGGAGAAATGCACTTTAAAATGTATCCTGATAAACGACGTAAATGTTCTTGTGGAGCCTACGATTGTTTTGAAATCTATGCATCAGGTAATGGACTAAGACTAACCGCCGTTGAGATGAGTGGTCAAGAGGATATAACAACTTATGACGTCATTGATGGCGTAAAAAAACAAGATAAATTAATGACAGACATTTTGAACACTTGGCAAGAACATATCGCCATTGGGATTATCGGACTAGCTAATTTATTTGATCCAAATTGTTTTGTATTATCAGGGTCAATGGCCCAATTTGTAGATGCAAAAAAAATTGAAGATGAAGTTAACTCTGAAATTGTTACAACTCCAACTTCTGTAAAAATTGCTACTGCAGGAAACTATTCCGGAATGATAGGTGCAGGATTGTTAGCAATCGCTGCATTAGAGGATTAGTATGGGCAAAGCTAAAAAAAGAAATTTGGCACTTAAAAGTAACAACAAAATATCCAACATAACAAGAGAATCCGCAATTGAACAAATTGTGACAAACATTCAGAATAGAATCGACGCCATTAACCTAATAACTCTTTTTGGAATATCCGCAGAAGAATTATTAGAAGCCGGTGCAACCTATGAAGATGTAATATCTTTTGGAGGAATAATCAAGTGATATCCGACATAAAATTATGGCTATGCGCTTCCCGAATTTATACTTCGCCTATGACTATTATGTCGTGGCTTGTTATCTTTTCATACAGTTTAACTAAAGGTGGGAATATTTTATATGGACTTTTCGCTCTCTTAGGAATCTGTCTCGCACATTTTGCAACAAATGTATTTGATGATTATATTGATTTTAAAACATTAGAAAAAAGTAAGTTCGTCACTAATAAAAAAAATGGAAAATGCAAATACTTATTAAATAACTCAGCGACTTTAAATGAAGTGCTTATAATCTTTCTTGCATATTCTATAATTGCCTCCTGCATAGGATTATTTTTTCTTATAAAAGTCGGATTAGGAGTTCTGATTTTCGGAGGAATTGGTGCACTTATTATATTATTATACCCGTTCCTAGGCAAATTCAGACTTTGTGAACTTGCTGTAGGATTAGCATATGGTCCTGCCTTATTTGGTGGGGTATATTATGTAATGACAGGAAAGTTTGATATAGAATGTTTAATAATTTCTATTCCTACTATGATTTTAACGATAAATTTATTATATACAAGTACAATTCTAGATTTTGATAATGACATAAAAGACAAAAAAAAGACTTTCGCAAACAGTTTTAAAACAATAACAGAAGGTTTGAAATACCAAAAACTTCTAATAATTTTAGGATACTTATCAATATTTTTATTAGGTATTTTTGATATCGGTGACTGGCAAATATTTTTAACATATCTAACCATTCCACTTGCTATAAATTTGATAAACTCACTCAATGAATACATCCAAGACAAAGAAAAAATTCCAGAACGAAAGTTTTTCAACTTCCCAATGGAAAACTGGGACAGACTTGTTCAAGAAGGGTCTGCAGGATTTATGTTTAGAATGTATCAAGCAAGAAACCTTATGATATATTTTTCAATAATTCTATCAATTTCTTTTCTTTTTGGTTAAATTTCAAAATAAATCTTTAACAAAAGTTTCTTTTACAACTCATTCAAATTATGGTATAATTACTACACTATGAATGAGGGATACAATTTAAAAAAAATAGGGACATCCAGAGTAGTCGACATATTAACCTCTATGAACAATGGTTATATGTACGATTTGCCAACGGTTCGTCATACTTTAAAGGACTATACAACGTTTTCAAACACCCCAATGATTCTGAACATCTCAAATAAAAAATTAAGCCACTTTTAATTATAATTAATCTTCTAAGCCATCTCTTAGAATTTTCAATCTAACTTTATCTATTTTATCTTTTATAAAATCATTATCCGTAGTTTGTTCTATTTTGTCCAAAATTTCACGCTTATCTCTATCTGCAAACTCAGACTCATGTACAAATTTTATCTTATGTAATAATCTATCATTAATATTATAATCATTTTTTGCAATTAATTTTTCTGCCTCTGGAATAATTCTATCTTTTGGCAACAAATGAACATAACTAGCCAAATGCTCTTCCGCGCCAGGCACAACATATTTTTCGGCGATTTTATAATATTCTTGCAACTTTTCTGTATTGATTTCCCCTCTTGGGACATCCAAATCATCTATTTTTTCTTTATCCAAACGTACTCTCGAAAGCAATGGGATTTCATTTAATAAGACCGTTTGCGTCATAGGATTTTTTCTATGCATTAGAATTTCAAAATATTTTTTTGATTGTTCTTCAGGCAAATATTTCAACGCATAACCCACAGCCATATCTACAAGAGGTTTATTAAACCTTAAACATTCTTTCACATAAGTTTCTTGATTAGTATAATGCAAATGTTTTATACAAAGAGCTAATCCTGCTTTTTTTTGGGTGTCATCAATATGTTTTTCAGTATACAAAATTTTATACCATTCTGAACCCCTTTCAGCATATGGCGTATTTTTTATTCTTTTTAAAACATACCTTGCTGTCTTACTTTGATTTTTAATTCTGTTTACAACTCTGACACCACCCGGATCAATACTATAACCATATAATTTATTATGGCCAAATGACTCTTTAACTTCATCCGTTAATTTTATTCCATTATCATATTCATTAACTATTTTTTGGGGTTTTGATACTTTATCGTCTATATATTTATCAATAAAATAACCGTTATTTATATCTCCAAAATAAAATTTACCACGTTGCGTGTCCATACCCTCATTTTCACGCCAGTATGCATCAATATTTATTTCAGCATAATTACCATGACTTTTATATTTATGCCATTCAGGTGTTTTATCAACTAAATGGAATATCTTAAAACAAAATTCTTCATTAGTTTTTTTATCTTTAAGCCCTTCCAATTTAAAAGCTTTTTTGTATGCTCCACTTCCCAAATATTTTATATCAAATTTATCTGGGTCATCTAACAAATTATATTTCTGGAAAAGAGCTTTTAATTTATCTACACTAGACTGTGTTCGCCTATTTTTATATTCCTCACTTAAACTAAACGCTGATGGTTGATAATTTCTTATTTCATTTGCTGTTTCATCAAAAGTTTGGAAAAATTCTTTTATTATTTGAGGCCTATTCTCTTTTGGCAATGCATAAAATATAAATGGTGGTAATTCACACACATATGTATTTTTTTGGGGATCTCTCTTTTTTAATATTTCACTGATATCTTTTTTGCCATCAACAAAAACACACCGTTTCATTTTTTTTGTTATTCCGGTGAATTTTGTATTATCAGTATTTTGCAAAGAGGTAGATAACATCTAAATTCCTTTATAAATTTAGTGGGAACATATCAATTGTTTTATTATCGGGGTAATTTTTATTTTATTAATCTATTATGAGAACAATGACATGGTTATAAAAACACCTAAAAAATAAATTTGTTATTTTATAGCAGAATCATAAGTATTAATTAGCAATTTTCATTAGTTTGTTTTAAAATTGGATTGTAGGATACTAAAGGGTGGGTTATGAAATATTCGAAATATTCAGCAGTAATTATAGGTAGCGGAGTTTCAGGTCTTTTTTGTGCTTTAAAAATAGCACAGCAAATCAATCTCCCAGAAGGACTTTTGGTAATTACCAAATCGAACTTTGGAGAAAGCAATTCCAGATATGCACAAGGTGGAATAGTTGGCGTTATGAAAACAAACACTAAAGATTCTATTGAACTTCATACAAAAGACACCATAGAAGCAGGTGCAGGATTAAACGATATAGCTGCTGTAAAATTTATTTCAGAAAATTCAGATGAAGTTATCAACGATTTAATAAACCTTGGTGTAAAATTTGATAAAGATGATGAAGGTAACCTTACTTATACCCTAGAAGCAGCTCATAGTGTAAATAGAATACTTCATGCCGGCGGAGACGCGACAGGAAGCATTATTGAAAAAACTTTGTGCAAATGCGTTAAAGAAAATCCAAATATAGACATACTTGAAGATTCAATCGCAACAGAACTATTGATTAATAATGACAGCGAATGTAAAGGATTCATCGCATACAACAGCCTTATAAATGAATATGAAACAATATATTCATCAGCAATTATCCTTGCGACAGGTGGTATCGGTCAAATATATAAATATACAACAAATCCTACGGTTGCAACAGGAGATGGACTAGCTTTAGCATATAATGCCGGAGCAATATTGCAAGATATGGAATTTGTACAATTCCACCCAACAGCATTAGCGATTGATACTAATAATAAAAATCGATTTTTAATCTCTGAATCAGTCCGTGGAGAAGGGGCTAAACTTATTGATAAAGATGGAAACCAATTTATGCAAGAATACCACGAATTAAAAGAACTTGCTCCAAGAGATATTGTAACAAGAGCTATCTTTGACAAAATGAATAAAACAAACGTACCTAATGTTCATTTAGATGCAACCCATATTCCTGCAGAAAAACTTATAAAAAGATTCCCAACGATAAGCAAGGTTTGTCAAAAATACAATATAGATATAACAACTACACCAATCCCAGTTGCTCCAGCTGCTCATTATATGATGGGTGGGATTAAAACTAATCTGGAAGGTAGAACTTCTATAAGAGGACTTTATGCAATAGGGGAATGCTCATCAACAGGATTCCACGGAGCAAACAGATTAGCTAGTAATTCTCTACTAGAATGTGTCGTTTCCGCTTATGAACTTGCCAATTATTTATCATTTGTGAACCTTGTTCCACCGACAAAAATAGATGAAAATATTAAACACGTTATAGATAGTTATGATATTCCAATGAGTGAAGAAGATTATGATATAGACTCACTAAAATCAGAATTGAAAAACATTATGTGGGAATGCGCAGGAATTTTGAGAACAGAAAAATCTTTACTAAAAGGTTTAGACTCTATATTCACTTTAAAGCATAAATTTAATAGACAAACTAAATGTCTCAATAAAGCAGAGTATGAATTTAGAAATATGATAACTGTAGCTCAATTAATTATTAAATCAGCTCTTGAAAGAAAAGAATCAAGAGGAGCTCATTGCAGAATTGATTATCCTAATGAATACACAAATGGAGTTCATGATTGTATTATAAAAGAACAAGGAGAACCTATTTTTGTTAAATAAATTTTTAATAGAAAAACATGTTAAACAAGCACTAGAAGAAGATATCGGGTTTGAAGATATTACAACAGATAACCTTGCCGGTGAAAACGACACACTGGAATGTTCTCTAAACACCAGAGGTGATGGAGTGTTCTGTGGCAAGGATGTATTCGAAATTGTATTTAAAGTTCTTGATAACCAAGTTGATATAAAATTCTATTTTAAAGATGGAGATAACATCATAAAAGGTGATAAAATTGCTGATGTAAAAGGCCCTGCAAGAGCAATCCTTACAGGTGAAAGAACGGCCCTAAACTACATCCAAAGAATGTCAGGAATTGCAACAGAAACAAGAAAATACCAAGATGCAATTGGTGGATATAAAGCAAAAATTGTTGATACAAGAAAAACAACTCCCTGCTTTAGAATTTTTGAAAAGTATTCTGTAAAAGTTGGCTGTGGAAGTGTTCACAGATTTAATTTGGCAGATTGTGCAATGATTAAAGATAACCACGTTAAATTCGCTGGTTCTATTGGAAACGCAATTACAAAGTTGAAACAATCTATATCACACGCCCATAAAATTGAAGTTGAATGTGATACCCTAGACCAAGTAAAAGAATCACTTTCTTATGGAGCTGATATTATCATGCTTGATAATATGTCAATTGAAGAAATGAAAAAAGCAGTACAAGAAATAAACGGTAAAGCAATCGTTGAAGCTAGCGGAAATGTAAATATAAATAGATTGAAAGAAATTGCATCAACAGGCGTAGATATAATCTCTTCAAGTGCAATCGTTGCAAAAGCCCCTACGCTAGATTTAGGCTTAGACTAAATTTTTGTGTTTAATACTTTTCTGTGTTCATAAGCTTTCTTTTGTGAATGATAAGTATTTTGAGCTGTGCTAACTGAACCAGTTGCACTATCTGCACCATAATCAGCGTATGCATCTTTGTCACTAGCTTTTGCTTGAGCAAGTTTTAAAGAATCAAACAAACGGTAGAAAGCAATTACTTGATCTTTTGAAGCAGCCTTCTTTAATGTTGCAAGTTTAGCATTAATATCTTTTTTAGTTTCTTCACCAACGTCACCTTGAGCTATATCATCAGCTTTTGCCATTAATGCATTTGCTATTTGATTATAAACATTTGGATCTTTAAAAATATCACTGAATTTTACAGAACCATTCAAAACATTACCGTTTGAAATAAATCCTGAGATAACTTCTAAAACATTTGCAGAATTAACCGCATAAGAATTGATACTTGGTTTGTTCAAAGTTGCTTGTTGGACTGATTTTACCCATTCATCAGAAATTGATTTACCAGCATCTGAATTTTGTTTTAAATCGGCATTATACAATCCTTCAACCGTTGACTTTAAGGTTGCAGAATTAAATTTTTTGATTAAACCATCACAGTATTTAATACCTGCTTCTGTATCATCTGCATATGTTGTTTTGATTTTGTCAGTATCTATTTTTGTTTTTGATTTTTTTGCATATGCTTCAATTAATGTAATTTTTTTATCAAGTAAATCTGAGTTAGAAACAACACCACTACCATTTTTACCACCAGATGAAATTGAACCTGGGAACTTTAACCCTAAATTCAATTTTGCTAAGTTTTTACTGAAACTCATAATGGAACTGTACATTTGATCTAAATAACTATCCATACCCATATTAAGACCAGCTAAATTATTTTCAGAATCAGAAGAACCATTTCTAATAGTATTAGTTATAACTCCACCTAATTGTTCTGGAGAAAAGTAAGGTGCAGCTTTTGCCATACTTGCAGTTGCAGGATTAAGAACAATCTTACCATCTGCATCTGTATGAAAAATAAGAGAGTTAGAACGATCTGTAGAATATAAATTATTAGATTCTAAATCTGTTGCAAAATTTATATTTCTTAAATCTTGTGCCCCATTATAAGAAGGATCAAATAACGCAGAAGTCATTAAAGATGTCAATGCGTTCATATTACTATCGTAACCACTCATATAAATTTCCTCGTTTAATTCCCTGTATCTATAAAAAGTATTTATATATTTGAAAATTGACTTTTTGACTCCGATTGTTAAGATTCTGTAATATTTCAAAATCATGGAAACATGCACCATCATGGAGTTTAAGAAATCTAAAATAATTACAGACAGACAAAACATATTATTTACGTGTATAAGATAAAAAATAAATTAAATGTGCCACGAGTTATTTTTGACGTGGAGATAACCATTAAATCCGAATTATTCGGGCGTGACCAAAAGCGTGGTTTTGGTCATCTTTCGGGTTTGCCTCACTTCGTTCGTCATCACCCTACCGAAAATTCGGTTAAAAAATAACTAAAATTTAAACATCAACAATGTCTACGTGCGTAGCACCTGTCTTGGATTATTCGCAGTTCACAATCTTAGCATTCCGTTTCGTTTTTGTTCCAAAAACTCCACTTCAAAAGATTGTTCACGGGGACGTGGCTAGCTCGTTTCACTCGCGTCGCACTTGCGAAAATCCGCAAAAAAAAGACCTTGTGATCAAGGTCTGTCCGTTTAAATAAGAAGAGAGAGCTTTATACATTTATAAAGTATTTTTAGTATTCGAAATTGCGTTTTTAAATCAATATTATATAAACCATGTTACAAAAATTAATAATATTTCTAAATGTAACAAAACCCCAAAAATTTCTAAAGTTTCTAAAAGAAATGTCGTCATGAGGAATATGCGCAAGTGAGGGCTTGCGAAAAGATTAGGAAAAAAGGAGAACACTATGGGTTTAGCAGCATCACAATCGAGATTGTTATCTTTAACATCTCGTATGCATGATTTGGAGTACAAAGGGCAAAAATTAGAAGCTCAAAAACTCGAAATGGCAAACAAA
>Ga0302271_10000282_pt1 | contig 47759 bp, 26 predicted proteins | sample III_Bog_N1_1_FD_198767 | JGI IMG/M metagenome (GOLD analysis project Ga0302271, IMG submission 198767) | Peat permafrost microbial communities from Stordalen Mire near Abisko, Sweden - III_Bog_N1_1 | ecosystem: Environmental > Terrestrial > Soil > Wetlands > Peat | place: Sweden: Abisko...
CGAGCCTTTAGAATAAAATACAGTATAACGAGAAGAGTGTTCATTATGGAATTGTCCAGTGGCTCAAGAAATACTTCCCTAAAATGATAGGTTCTTTATTTATCGAATTCACAAGCACATATAAATCCCACAAAGCTTGGTAAAAAGTGCAGTTTTCAATGATGAAATTCAAAGAAAGTAGCTCAAAAAAATTTTTTGCTAAGGAACCAAAGGGGTTTAAAAGAGAAGAAAGTGAAAAAGAGCTATTGATTTAAAAGAAGAGTTTCTTTAAAAAGTCGATTAAAGATTCACAGCCTTTATCAGACTAACAATTATTTGATTTCCAGCTGTCTACTTAGCAACAGTTCACATCTGTAATAGAATTCGAATCGCCTTCAAAGACAAATTTATTATTCTAAAGTACATTGTTTTCCAAGAAGAATCGCATAAAACAGGAGAAAAATGAATCTGAAATGGATAATAAAATTGATGATTCATAAGGTATTTCTGTAGTCATTTAAAAACTTCATCATAAGATTGAAAGAGATGAAACCTTACAAAATGAGTTGAATGAGGCTTTCAATAAGAAACGATCTGATTCAGAATCTTCAAATCTCCAGCAGTAATAAATTCATCTCAAAAGCTAGACTTATTATATTTGAATAAAATAAGGTTTTTTCTAATATTTTCTGTTAAAAATACAACAGCCATAATAAATGTCATTTTGTTGGTGTGATTTTTGATTCTCGAATAATATTTTCCTTTCTAAAATTCTAACAGACAAATAAAAGATATTATTGCTTCTCAAGAATAATAACTTGAAGAACACGATACTGGACACAACAACACATATCTTGATGAAAGAGAGCAAACTGATCTTGATGATCTTGATGAAAAAATCAGAAACTACAACCCCATTTAAGTCTTGGCAAGTTGCGTGCACCTGGTGGGAGAAGAAAATGAAGATGCAAGTGGCAAAATAAATCTCCCTGGAGAAATCAAAAGTCCAAAGTTTATGGGTTAAAAAGATATCTGAGATTCTTCGGTGTTTCTTTTGGTTTTATGTTACACTGCGAAAGATAAAATGTTCGATTAATAGATTAAGTTAATTTTAAATCATTGAATTTGATTGTAGAAAAAAGACTACTATTACATTATACAATAAATAACAATTAATATTAAAACACTTCCAAATTTCTAGCAGTTTAGGGAGGGATACAAGGAGTCACTTCAGAATGCTCAAATGCTGCCTTCTTCTCATCACAATCGTCATCGAAACCACGATTGGATACTACTTCGCTTGCAGTGACGGTGAATTCATGTCTGGTTTTTCTCAATGCCAGTAATGTCACAACTCATGCAAGACTTGTTTTGGTCCTTCCTCATCAGACTGTCTATCTTGTGTCACGGCTTATGAAAACAATGTATGCGTCGATCAATGCTCCTACGACTACCCGTATCTGTTAGCTTCTAAGAAATGTGAGCAAAGTTCAGTTCGCTTTTGTAGCAGCTAGATACAATCTGATGAATGCATTGAATGTTCTCCAGGGTTTCTCCTCAGTTCTTCTAAAACACAGTGCATTTTTCAAGACCCAAATGCGTTCATTTTTTAATAAGAATTAACCAAAGAGGTGATCTATTCACCTGATGGATGTCCACAAAACTACAAATCCAATGAGAACAATGTCTGCGAGATCATTTAATATTGTGAAACGAGTTCATAGTAATAAAACACCGTTTTTTCAACTTGTTTTAACTCCACGATAAGTAAAATCTAACTTCAAATTTTTGGAACAAAACATATGAATTTACTATGTCTTTTATTTATTCTTTAGATGGCTTGCATTTAGACAGCGGTGCAAAAGATAAATTTCTTTTCTACAACTCGGAAGAAGCTCGAATTTATTCAAAAGTTTCTAATTAATTCGAAGGAAATCTTGCTAAATTAGAATCCAGTGATATCCTATTTCTGCAGACTTTAGGTGAAAATACATTTATGATCTTCGCCAAGAGTGTCTACTAATATGACAATTTCTAGTTCTAAAATAAATATACTCTCCCGCTGAATCTCCTTAACTCCAAATACTCCAGAATAATACTTCTCAACAATTAAACCTTCTATTTGTTTACCTTCACTAAAGACTAGCAGATAGGTAATCCATTTATTCTACTAATAAGACTTCTCTTTTTAAGGCTTATTTTTTGTATTTTAATCTTGTAGTGCAGATCCTAAATTTAGCTAACTTAAGCAATGTAATTTACACCGTGACTGTATAAATCAAAGTGATGCAAGTCATAATTCATTCAGATGATTCATCCTAAAAATTATTTATCCTATCAGGTTCTGTGATGATTCTCTTGCAGATATCAACAGATGGGGTAATTTCTGAGATTGTTGGGCTAGCCTCATAAGAAGAGACACTCTAAGAATTTGTGAATTCAATGTACAATCCGAATAATGGGTCGATTCTGTTTTGCAAGGAAAACTCATTTGGGTATTGGATTCCAGAGAATAACTAGTTTTTGATTTAAAGCTCAACTGAGAAGATAGTAGCTTGTGAGCAGTCCATTGTCTACAGTAATTTCATGATTTCATCATATGGATTGATAGGTATATATTAAGGTTTTGATGTCTCCAGCAGAAGCAATATTGAAAAATTTTAAGGGAACTTTGACCTCCAAAAATCTATTAATTCATTAATAGGTTATGATAAGCTGTTTTTAGAAGCAACTGATAGTAATACTTCGGAGCAAATGATCTTCCTTGGCTGCTCTGATTCCTCACTCCATCTATCAATTTATGTCTTCTTCGCTGATCTCACACTAAAAACTCAAATTTTATTGAATGCAAATGATTAAATTTTTTAATTTGAAAATGAGAAAACTGAACAAACTACTGCTACTAATAACAAATCCTTTTTTCTTACACAAAACAATGCAGTCTGGATCACACCAGTTGGAATCACTTCATCTCTTGTGAGTTCTTGTGAATCCTAAACTACTTTTTCCTCTCTGAAGCGAGATTACACAAAAATAATAACTTTCGTTGACGATCCCAACAGAGACACAACTGTAATGTTTGCAATTAACTTCTAATCATTGCTCAAGGTGTTTATTGCTAGAGATACAAGAGTTTTTAATGAGCGAATCATACCTTAAAATGGAGATTCCATTGACTCTGAAATCAGTTTGTACGAAATAATCTCAGCTTCAGATGTTTATGCATGTTTTGATAGCTAAACTGCTACGATACTCCTTTCCGGCATAGAACACAAGGATCCTAACAATCAGCAATCTTTGTTCTCGATAATCAGCTTCAATTCATTCAATATCAGAGCTAAAACAGTCACTTACTTTAAATACCTAAAGCTGCTTTCATATTCTTTGATACAAGCTCAGCTCTAAGATTCTGATTAATTATCCCTCTATTTCTTGACTCCTTCAGGTAAACTCATTTTCCTGTGCATAATTGAACCTGATTCTGAATTAATCACTCGATAAAACAAAAATAACCCAAACATCATTGGTATTTTCAGCAAGACTGCAAGCTCTTCTTTACTTAGAATCTTCACAAGTAATGAAGAAACCTTGAATTCGATAGAATAGACTATCAATGAAGCTACTCCTTTTTTTGAATTCTATGCAGAAAATGAGATTGTAGTTTTCATAGATTAGAATACAGTGAAAGTCTATGATCAGCCATCTTTGTAGGTTATCAGAGTTAATAATAATTTATACTTTGCTGATCCAGTCATTAATATGAAAGTGTCCTAAGGAATGATAATAGTTACTGCTGCGAGTCAATCAATGCTAACTTATTATATTATTAATCCAAGTAGTCTTAAAGTCATTGTAACTCTACATCCAGATTATCTGCCATATTTAACATCAACCGATCGATACAATACAATTATCCTAGCAAAATAAGAATGGAATGGCTCCAAAAGTATTTTCGTTCTGTCTTATGTAATAAATCAAGGTAAAAACACAAGGGATATCACATAACTAATTATCATTTGTTTCCATAAATATTTCCTAGAACCCCCCCCCCCCCTCCCCCCAACCCTCACAGTGAAATCCATCATTTTCTTAGCTAATATTTTCTTTGTTTTTGTTATTACAGTTTCATAAAGCTACGACTACATCATTTCGACATACAAACTACTTGGAAATATCTCTACACTTCAAAGTACAGAGTCTAAAACCTTTGAAAGAGAAATTACTGAATCTGATTTCATCGAATAATATGCCTATGTCAATTTATCACCTGGCAATTACGTTACCCTTGGAAAAACAGCGAAGGAAATAAGATTCTTTGACAATTAACTTACATCCATCTCAACATTCAATCCAAGCAGCAATCGTATCATCTAAAAACTTCTCTTCTCAGATTATCTCCTATTCCCTAGCTTCACTGCTAGCATCACATCTTCACTCATGGAATGGGAATCGTTTGAGATTTTCATTCTTTCATTTACAATTTTTATCGAACGTCATGGTATGGTTCTTTTATAATTCCTTGATTTCAACTTCAAAACCTTCTGGCTAGTTCGAGATACTCATACCTAAAAAATCATGTTCTTGAGATAAATGGATCAAGATTGTGGGTATTACTTCCAAAGCAAAGTCTTCCAAAAATACAACAGATTTTTATTGTGTGGAGATAATCAAATATTTCTCTATCAACTCAACAATATTCAAGTTGAAACATTCACAAGCGAGCTCAGTTACTTATGCGGGATTGGATATGAAAATAACTATCCTCCTTGCTGGAGTCTTGATTCTCTCTATGATCCACTATTATTCATAAACTTCGTAGGGGTTTACAATCTAAACACCAATATTCTAACAAGCTTACCAAGTTTTGAATTTAACTCACAAAAAGAGCCTATGAGATATTTAGAATTCAAGGATAATCTAATTATACTAAATACGTATGGAAATACAATAATATTAACTTTTCTCTTCAAAGCCAACAATACAATCTCAAAAAAATAAATTACTAACCCCGAGCCCGGGGTCATCCCATATCAAATGCTTTAGCCTTCGTTTATTGCAATTTAGCATAAAAAAATTGAGATTCTGAATTATTCCACGTTAGCCAGCCTGAAAACGATTTTATTTGACTCCTTGGATGAACTCTAATCTCCTGCAGTCACTGAATGTCCTAATTTAAATATGTTCGTAGTTTGCTACAAGCGTCGCATAGAAGCATATCTTCTACCTGTTTCGAGCAGCTCCGAGAAAGTATTTGTGTATTATTTCTCGAATGAATTCCTTTACGTCGATTGTACAAATGAATATCTAATATTTTTAGAGAAAATAAATGGTCTTTATAATAAGATATCGATTGTCAATTTCGCTTCGATGAAGAGGACAGTGACTTATGATATCACGTAGTTTACATAAATAATATGGAGAATTCCATTAGAATTGGATCTTGAATAGCTAAGAAAGCTCGTCATCCCACATAAATAAATAGCTATAATAGGGAATGTATTGATCTCTTTAGTGTCTACCTTCATTGTTTTCTTAGAAGGATATTATAATACTGATTTTTCGATAATTTACGATCAATCTAGAGAAATGGTTTACTGTAGGGTTGATCTCTCACTTGAAATAGCCTATTATGATCTTTCTTTGATGTTTCCCCTTGCATAGGAGATTGCGTTGTTTTAGAGCTACACTGTTGTACCATCGGTAGCATCACCAATGAGTTCATCGTGGATTGCGTACATTACATAAACAGCTAAAAAGCTAGTTTTCTTGGATTATGAGAGTTTAACTGTCTTAAATGAATTCCCTTGCTAGGTGCAACAGAATGACTTGAATTATTTTAACAAAGTTTTTCAAATTGGTGAATAAGATGTTCTTGTTATTTTCTCTTAGAAAGCCATTGAAATCTTCGATTCAGAGCTAGGAAATGTCTTCTAGGCATCTTGGGAGCTAAGATAATTTGATTATCTGTTAGAAGATTTTGAATCTTAGAATCACTCAATCTTTGCTGTGAAAGGAACAACCATCACTTAAATCACATTTTCAAAGTCTCAAAACACAGGAAACACCTTGTATTCTATGATTGAATCAGACCTTGCATTTAATCCTGCTTTCTACTCAGATTCTCATTCAATCTAAAAACTTGCTGTACTTCAGGATTGCATCGCTGCTGTTTCATTCAAAAATGCTCTTTTTGTGACATGCTAGTCTCTGAACATCAAATCTACAACTCTGTTAGAAGATCTGATAAAGGAGGTATCTTTTTTAAGCATTATCAATATCTCTTCCAGTGGAAACACTAACAGCGAATTGTATCTAATTATTGTTGGACAATAAGATAAATTCTCGATTTACGAACCTTCCTTACAGAATCTTGTGCATGTCGAAAATTCTAATCTGCAAGGAAATCTACGGTATGCATATTTCGATATTTACTGGAATCAAGTCATCCTGATAGACAGTTTCAATCTCATTGTGTTTGTCCAGCAAAGAAACACCAATAACAATAATGCCCTTGAAGTAATAAAAAATAATATAATAAGAGATTTTTTCTTTTTTCCCCTAATTTTCTTTCCTGCTTTCTTAAGTTCCTAGAAAAAGCTAGACTACCCATGGCTACGAGAGGCACATTTCAACTGAAACCTCTTAATAGCATACTCTTGGCTGTCATAGCAAAACGAGACATTAGTTTATTGTCTATAGGTGTTGGCATGTATGGCTTAATCCATAGATTCGTTGATTCTGCTTACACAGAGTTGAGTGATCTTATTCTACTACAAGGAGGAAAATATCAAGAATAATATTTCCTCCTTGTGGATATTCAATAATTGTATGTATTTTCCTACAACGAAGTCGGTAAGATTCAACTATTTCAATAATATCAGCACTTGTATCTGCATATCCATTCTGCCTAGTTAGAAATCTCAAGCAATCAGCTAGTGTTGAGAATAAAAGGTATCGATAGCATTGGCGGTATGTCAAGAAACATTTTCCTTCAGAATTATTCGATTAACACAAGTTCAACTAGTTTCTGCGTTTCCTCACTGGAATTGGTCAAATCAGAGAGCTTTCAGCAGTAGCAATTGTAAATTCATCTGGAAACATAGCCGCTTGGTCGAGAAATTGTGTTTAAAATCACCGGAAAAAATCAGACTATTTTACTTCCTTGTTTGATTTTGCTTTTATCTTCCCAGAAATCCCTCGAAATCACTTATGACCTCCAAGGTTATGACGCTAACTTGCTTTCCAATCCTTTGAACAGTCTTCTAAATCAAACTTCAGTGATACACACTCTTAAGCTAATAAACGGCTAGCTGCAATCTCCAGACTCCACGAAAATCGCTTTAGTTTAAAACTTTCAACTCGTGATCTTCCAAAACATAACCATTAAATAGGTTCTTGCTTTCCGAGACTGCAATTCAATTACTTTTAAAAACACTACCTTCTTAGTTAGCCCTATTAATACCATATCCATAACATCTCCACTTATTTCTATTGCTAGTTCTTCTCAGAAAACAATTACTGCAGTGGAGTTCAAATAAGCCCAAATCAACATCTTTAACACACTCTCCCAGCCATTTCTGTACTGTGAAAACATCACTTCTATTACTCTTACCTCAATTAACATTACACAAACAACTTCAAATCGATTCCTAACAGCCATAGAGTCCTCTTCTTCTGTAGTAACCTCCGAAAATTAATATACCATCTAAATTTTAAAAGCAACAAAGTTTCTCGTGCATAACCTGATTTCCTCTGACACAACTTTCAAATAGCCTTTAATCTCAGTGGATACAGCTGAATCTATCTAACTTTCATCTTGCACCTTCCAGGGAATTAGTTTCAACAACGACGAAAATGTCCTTCCCTTTTTTATGCTGAGATACATCACGAAATTTACATAAATAACAGGTTTTCAAATCAAATCTTCCAATTTATTGTCATTTCTTTAATTTAATGACACAACTTCAGTTGCTTCTTCAACAAAAGACCTTGAAGTCTTTCAGATAGCGTTGAATTCTTAGGTTAGTTTCTCTAATGTCAGCTTTGAATTGATAAACTCAGAACTCGAATCAGTTATTAAATCAGCGATTCTAATCAACATCTAAGGAGGAAACAGTGTTTCCTTTTAAGATTTCTCAGTTAAAAACACCAAAGGCCATAATTCACTCATCCAAGCAGTTTCGTCAAATACAATTTCCTTAATCGGTGTTTCTTTCAATGAGATATCACTTGCCAATTCCATAATGACATTTACAAACATCAATAGCCTTGTGAGTATTAATAATATTTTCTAAGATAATTCTGAAATCACCCATCACATCAGCTTAACCAATGTAAATGCGACCATTACCAAACTCCAAATATAATAAACTTTAGAAACCTCCAGTAATCCCTTATTTTTCACATCTTATGATTCCTCAGTGATAATTTCAACTTCTTCATCTTCAACTTCTTTAAACTCAGTGTAAATCTTAGATTCAACATTCTAGTCAGCTCATTGCGAAACTTGTTCTGGGACAGCAATATTCATCTCAAACATGCACAAAGTTCACATGAAGAATACCATAATTTCAGACCATCATTCCACTTACAACGGAGGAGCAATTGCTGTTTTTAATTCAAATCTTGCATTTACTGATGTGAAACTGATTTAGAACTCAGCTGAAGCCTCGGGTGGTGCAATATATTCAGTGGAATCATCAATTACTCTTATGAATGACTAAACAACTGAGATAATTGGCAATACAGCATTAATTGGAGGAGGAATAAGGTATTTTTCTGCAAGATTTTCAACTGAGTTACCTGAGAGATTAAAACAAACTCTCCATGACAATAACGCGGATATTTATGGAAACAACTTCGCAATGTTTCCGAAAAAACTCCTCGTTGAGGAAAGTTCCCTAGCGAGATTCTTAAATGCAACCTCAAGTGAGCAGCAACACAAGTTAGAAGTAAAAAAATTTTCTTTCTTCTTTTTTTTCACTTATTATTCTACCCTTATTTCCTAACAGATCGAGTTGAACTACTTTGACGAGGAGGATCGTAAAGTAAACTTAGTCTTCCCCAGTTCAATAGATCAATCAAAGCAACAGTATCTTAATATTCTTGAAGAACTTTCTTCTTATTTATCCTTAGAAATATTCTCTCCTCAAATAATCTTCAACGCTTATTCGCCTAAGACAACTTTCTCTGCTGCACTCGTTAAACCAAGTGTCTCCACTTCTTTGATATTTCTCAATGTTAGTATGATACTAACCCCCAAATCTTCTGGATAATTCTATATCTTCAAGAAACTTACAGTCACTGAATGCAATGCATATTCAGTTACATTAAGAGCACCACCGATTAATGTGAAATTTCGTGAATGCAAAAAAGGTGAGATTATCTAAGTAATTTCAAGATTGTCCCTACAATAATGCTACCTCTGCACTGGAAAGACTTATCAAACAAAACTGCCTGTTTCAGTTAAGGATAATTTGCAATGTTAAGATTGCCCAATAGAAGCCAACTAATGTTCAGGAGCAGTGCTAATCCCTAAAGATGGATATTGGAAGGAACCAGGAGAAAATAATATTTTCCAATGCATTAATCGAGCATCCAATTGCTAAATCACTGTTATCTCAGAAATGAACAATGAGTAACACATCATGAAAATAAATAATTATTCATTTTTCTTTTTTTTAGATTTACAAACTGCATAACTGGATCGACTGGCCCACGATGTGAGAGCTGTGATTACGACAACAAATAATCCAATGGTGCATATGGTAGATTAGATAAATGGCTGTGCTCACACTGTAATCCTGCCTAAAACGGATGGAAGAGAATTGTATCTGTCATCTCTATAATGATTTTCATTGGGATCTACTAATCATACCTTGCTCTGAAAGTCAATAAAAGAGCTGTGAATATGCTTAAAGGGTATTACTTAAAGAAAGCTGGGATTGTGAATTTCGGGACTTCCCTAGATCTCAGCTCGTTCGATTTAACAATAAAAAAACTCATCAGCTACTTGTAACTAGCGACGATCCTCAAAGAGTTTAACTTATCTGGTCTCAACGAAGTTAAAGAAGTGCTGAATTACGTTGCTACTCCCCTGGATACCACAACTTACAGCTTGGATTGCTTGATGATTCATTATCATCTGAATGAAAAAATCTAAATGCCTTTTGTAAGACTTCTTTGGAGGCTCACCAACACCGTTATCTATGTAGCCCTAGCGATACTGTTTACAACGGTGTATGTGCTTTTTGAAGAAAGAAACTCCACTTCTCATGCAAGATATTATTCGCTTAAAAGGTAACAATATTTCTATGCACATACTTTTGAATTCTTTTTTGATATTATTTCTTTATGTAATCTCCCTGCTTCATTCACTCTTTTTAGGACTTTAATCGGAACATTACTCTACATCTACTTCATCTTATACCCTAGTCTCATCTAGTTGCTTTCTCAAATAATGTTTTGTTAAGAAATTGGCACGAAACAATACATTATCGCCGATAACTAATATGAATGCTACAGCTATCAGCACTTGATGTTCTCTTATTTACTTTGCTTACCTTTACTCATCATAATTGTCTTGTTAATTCCTCTGAAGCTCTACGTAATACTCAACAACAAGAAAAACCATCTTTTCACAGTGGATATATTCTCAAAGTACAGCTTTTTCTACACTGAATATCGTCCTTAATATTTCTACTGGGAACTCATCTAGATAGGCTTTCTTTCATTTATCTATCTAGGATTGAACGTCTTTAATGATAACGTTATCGCGAAGGGTGCATTCTTGAGCATTATCCTGTTGATTCAGACATATCTAATCATAAAATTTCAACCATACAAGAAAATGCCCATGTTTTTTTTAAATCAAAAGACAAATTTCATTTTATTTGCGAGCTTCCAAATCGGTATTTTGAATTATCAAACGGAGTAAATTGCATTGCAGATTATAGCTAGTATCTTGGTAGCCATCCTCAATATGTCCTTCGTTTTCTTTGTGCTTGTGACGGCGTTATCACAGAAGATTGTTTACAACTAGAAATCTTGGTTTTACGGGATAACCTAAGTAATCAATCAGTATTTTCCGTCGCTGATAAAATACATCTTTATCCAGTAAGAAAGCTGCTATAAACAGCATCTCAGATGGAATCAAATTAGAAAATCGATTAAAATAATCAACAGTATTAAAGTATCTACCAAAGCATCACTTTGACGATAAGAAAGTGTTTGAATAAGACAATTTTTAAATAACTTAGGCTCAAGAGTTGCTGAATCAAGCAACTTGCCTTTTTCAGTATTATCAATACCAATTGATCTTTTTGTCTCATTCTGTATTATTACATATTCTTTTCAATATAAACACTATTTATCTGATAATTAAAATAAAATAGAGGAAGCGAATATTATTTGAATTGAAAAGAGGTAAATAATAGACTGAATTCAAAATAGTTAGGATGAGGAGGGACTTCTTTTTTAAGAATTTAATTGCCTTGAACTAAATATTAAGTTTGAATTTCTTTATATTCGATTACATTTACAGGTAACTATCGTTTTAAAGAAACTTTTTTTCTTCGTAAATAGAGAAGAAAAAAAATGAATAATCCATTTTATTTTTTAAAAGATAAGCCACACCAATAAAAAAATTATTAGCTTTGAAAGAGCAACAATGGAAATGATATCTTTGATCAATATATTAATTGTTTAATGATTAAATCTTGAAGCAATACAATAAAAAGGAAATAATTAGTTGTTTGACATGTGTGAATTTCTAGGTTTTCACCAGTGAATTGCAATAATCTCAATGAATTTGAAGTTATTTGCATTTTAATTATTAAATGCATTTGTTAATTATTAACTCCAATATTTATTCACATCACACAGCATTTCAAAGATCATTTTAGCTTCTTACAACATCAATTGCCAACTAGCAATGAGTTTGATGTTTTAAATATGTAAAACAAAGAAGTTAGACTGAACTTAATTTTAAAATTAACATTTATTACAATAGTTATTTAATTTGAGTCTCCAAACATATTGAGTGAGAATGAGAATATTGAGCAAAATAAGAGAGAAAAAATAAAAATAAAAGTTAGAACTAACATCATATCTATGATTTTTAGAATAAAGTTTTTCAAAAAAATCTTTCTTCCAGCTGATTTGATGAAGAAAAGCTTTGAAAATGAATAATTGAGAGTTTAAAAAGATTTAAAATTAAATACTGTTTTTCTTGATTTAAAATTCTTTGAACACTTTTTCTGATTCTTCTTGCAGTGCCAAACTAACTAAGCCCTTATCAAAGGAAGTATCGCATCTTGTAAGCTCAACGGACTAAAAAATAACAACCAAATACTACAGCAAAAAGGTAGTAATTAGTTTTAAGTAATAATACTATTTTAAGCCACAGTTTAGTTTCTCAACAAATAACTTTTCAGTCAATTCTCATTACTTTACTTTGGATGTACCTTTAAGATCAATTATTTTAAATTGTGCTTCCATTTTCAAAACAACAGGGTTTTCTTCTTTGTTTATCCTTCAAAATCTTGCTTTCGCCTGTTTAAAATGTTCAGCTTTAAATAAGTGAAGAGAAAAAGTCTTCAGCCACTAAAGAAAATCTACTTGCAGATGATACCTTTAATCTTAATTAAAATATCGATCACTTTTTTACAATAATATTCCGAAAAACAAAACATATTTAACAACAACTCAAGCAACAGTAAGTCATTTCCTTCCATTATATGCAACCCTTCAAAAGCTGGAAATTAGCTGATATTTACTTATTAAACTAAGAATTTAGTTTCAAAAACAAGCATAAAAAAAATTCTACAATTATTAAAAAAGAATGCAAATCAAATCTTGTGAAATCAGATACTCCTGTCATAGTGTTCAATTATCACCAACATTGCCCATCTACTCTTTATAAGTCTCATAAAACAAGCAGATGTTCATAGTACCTAAGATCTAGCAATAATGAAAAGCAGCTTTAACACTCTTCCCCTTATCCACAAATTCTCAATTCATCCATCTTTTATCCACAGGAAAACGTGTTGTTCTCAAATTTAGCTGTTCTCCCTTCACAATTTATCAGACACCCTTTGGGTAGATTCCTGAATTGAATATCTAATTACATGCATGGAGGACAATTGCAACCATCCTGTGGACCACAATTACCATCACATTCTTAGCATTAATGGCCACTTTACTTCCCACAATAGAATTTGGTTGAATTACCAAGAACGCTTACATTTCCAACTGAGTTCTTCACTTCACCAACAGAATCAATCTTCGAAGTTGCTAAACCACTGCTGTTGCTATTGGCAAGGGTACTATTTCCAATTGATTTTCCCATTAAATTTGGAGGATTGGTAATTGTGAAATTATAAAGCAATTCATTTTCATGTTTCTCAACACAATGCTAGATCAATGCAGTCCTTGTGCTAGTGAAAAAGCATTTATTGCAGGTCATAGGTCTAGCTGGACATGACTGCTAATGCAGTTTAACTTCAGATCCTTAAGCAATATACCCACAGCCATATTTACATGAAAGTTTAGATTTGCTTATTAATCTCAACAGAAATGTATTCCCTTAATAACCAGGAGTCTTATCTCTACAGCATGGACAGGTAGTTCTATTGAATCTCTGGAGCTATTACAAGCAACTCTCACAGAATATTGCTCCACAGCATTAAGAAGTCATAGGATATTCTGGAACCCAGCTGCAAAGTACACATTCATATTGCTTCTCCTCTGGAGATGACATTGTTGGACGCTTAGTCTCTTAAGGCATAGAAGAAGTGGTGATAGTAGACATTCAAAATCAATTTGTGTTATTATGATTATCTTTATTGGCGTGCTTTTGTTCAAATTCTACTCTTTTTTTTTTCAGAAACGATCAAAATTCTTGAATATTTTTCACTTGGAAAAATCATTTATCTATCGCTAATCTGATTCCCTCCTGCACATTTATATCAAGGGGAAGTACAACAAAAGGCATTTCTCTTTGTTCTTATAACCGATAGAGATGATACTCAACTCAAAGTGTATTAAACTTGTTTTACACTAAAATTTTTCGCTTCTTTTTGTTGTTCTTCTATGGCATCTACAGCCTCTATTCTAACCTTTTCTGCTATTCCTGTTGGCTGATGTTTTTGAATTAATCAGTCTGAGCTAGGAATTCGAATAGAAATCATCAATATCTATCCAGATCTATCAAAGTTTTTAATTTATCATCCAAATAATTCACAAAGTAAGAAGAATAAGTTAAATATTCCCAATCATTCTATCTTTATCGTGCAATCAATTAACTTATCCTTATTGAAATGGATTCAGTTATTGCTGTCAATTTCATTTAAGAAATCTTCATAAAAACTAAATATTATTTCCTTTTACAATTGTATCCATTGAATTTAGCAAATACCTTAACAACCGTTTGTTGAGCTAAAACATCACTTAAACAGCATATTCTTTCTTATTAAAATTAGTATTTCGTCTAAAAACTACTAATCATAAATTCAGTTTAAAAGACGCGCTCTTGGCGGGTTTGAGTGGGGTGGGGAATGCAAAAATATTTCCTCAAATCATCACATTTATTATCCTCTTGATCATCGAAACTCAAAGATACTAAGAGGAACTACTTATTCACCTATCTAACTACCCTTCTTAATCATTCATAAATCCTTATTTAACCTTATTAAACCAAGCATAATTCAGAAACACCTCCTCATCTCGATTCCAATGGCGAAATCCTTCAAGATAGAGAACCATATCGGTCGATTTGCCTTTGACTTCTATGAAGATCAGCAGTATTGAAACATAGGATGAATCAATCAATTTTTGCTTGCTTTAAAGACTGTTGTAAAATCTTAACTTGTTAAACATTTTTTGTTGTTGTGATTCTTTCCAAGGAAACTAGTCTCAGCTGGTTAAGATTGCTTATTGAAAATATACGATGTATCGGATGACAATCTGTCAATGATCAAGCAAGTCAACTGTGAAGATGCCTCTGCATTGGCTATCGATTAAACTACCAATGATCTTTACATTGCTTACAGTAAAGAGAGAGAGAGAGAGATTTACAAAAATAATTGATTCCTTTGCTTTTAATGAAAACCACTCATTTTTCTAAGGTGAGAGTCGCAGTGTAATGAAAGTCAATCACCAGGATATTTCTACAGCAGATGAAATCCAAGGTCAATACATTGCATCATTTTTAGGACCAGTGTTTTCACTTTCTTCAAGGAATTCCTGTTTGGCGATTGCATCTCAAGAAAATACAGCAGTTTTACTCAAAATCGCTGGAAACGAGAATACTTAGCTCACAAGAAAATCCTTATCAAAATAGCATAGCGGTAGTTGCTTGTATGCTTCTGTGAATTCAGCTGGTTCGATGGCGTTATCTGTGGGTTGTGATGGAAATCTACATATTTACAGCATTTTAAAATCTGATGGACTAGCAGAACCAATCTTTGAAGCATCACTTCATATTACCTTCACTATGGTACCAGAAAAAGAGTACATCATGGAATGTGCGTTCATAAGTAAGGATAGAATAGCTATTGGAGGCAATGCGACACTTCAGATTGCTGAGAAAAATGAAAGAGGACAATGGACACTTTCCAGGATCACAGAAATTAACCATAAAAGAGTAAGGGAAATGGTTATTAATGGAGCAGGAATTCTTAAGATTTTGGGTGATTTTTTGATTTATTAGGAGATATAGATCTGCGTTTGGGTGGAGTCAGAAGGAGTGCTGATCACAGTAGGGTTAGAAGGAGATGTTAAAATATGGGATTTAGAGAGTAAAACACAGTTGATCAAGTTGACAGCTGAAGAAACGATTACGAATGTGAAATACAGTGAGAAACATAAAGCACTATTTGTTGGCGATATGGAAGGACATCTGTTTAGATGGTCTGGACTGGATTTCAAGAAAATGAAAGCAAATCTAACTGAGAGTTTTGTAGAGAAATCAGATACTCATAAGGCAGGAGGATAGAATCAAAACAATAATGGTTATTTAGGTGCTGCTTCAGTTGGGTAGAGTGATGACTGGAGAAGTGCTGTAAAGAAGATAGCTGAAAAAGCCGAGGAGAGAGCAGCATCAGGATTAGATAAGGGAAGGAAAAGACTTGATTTGACTGATGAAGAAGACGATGATGGAGGGCTAGCTTAGCTACTTTAGAAACCAATAACTGTTGAACCAACATTAACAGCAGCAACATCATCAGCTAAAAAATCATAGGCTAACTTAGACAATTTCAAGGGTCCAGCAGCGCCAGTTAAGGTTACTCCTGCAAGTCATACTATTTCTACACCAACGAAATAATTCAACGACTTGGAAATCAGTTAGGCTAGAAAAAAGCCACATACTTCTACTCATCACAGCAATAAAAGATCCCACTATAAAATGTAAGATATCGTATGCCCATCTGCAGTCTCCAAACAGCTGAACAGAGAATGTTTAGTTTGGAACCTATCTGGGCAAGTCATCTCACGATAAGAGGATGACGATTTACTTCTTGACATAGAACTAGCAAACAAGGAAATTCATGCCAAGATTACTCTTAAGAACCTTCACAACTACTGTCTGGCAGCTATCAACACATAAGCATTCGTTTTGGCTTCCAAACCACCTAGGAGCAACGGAGACAACGAAGAAAACGAATCTGAGAATAACGTTAACTTAATTCAAGACGCATATGACCATTCTTTTTTGTATTTCTCATCACTAGATAGAATCAACCCCAGCACTTGGAGTATCCGTTTAGCTAAAGATGAGATTGTAAGATTCATTTTGAGGATTTTTTAAGTTGAAATTAGTAATTTTTATTGATATTTGATGTGATTTTAAATAATTAGGCTGAATCCTTGGCGATTGGTGATGGCTGGTGTGCTGTCTCAACTGATAGCTAATACATTCGTATTTATGGCTTTTCGAGTATGGAGCAGCACTGTATTTGTCTGGAGAAACCAGTTGTCTGCATTGTAGGCTATGGGAATATTCTCGGATGTGTATATTTAGATGGAGAACCAATCTGCGGTTGTTAAGCGTTGAGAGCCACGTTTTATAACGCAGACACCGCAGAAATATTCAAGGAAACTGGATTACCAATAACTCCTTTTTCGTCACTTGTTTGGTTTGGATTTTCTGAAGAAGGATTGCCTATTACAAAGGACTCAAAGGGGATTGTTAGAGCTCTTGTGGGGTTCAATGCTTGGACACCGATTTATGATGATTCTGATAAAAATCATATCTTATGGCTAAAAGGCATGGTCGATTATAATCTCATAGGCTTTTATCTTGGAAAAGATGAGCTCGAGCCGAGATTAGTTGGGAAGCTTAACAATGAAAAGAGCGTGCCCATGGAATTGTTGCTGCCGTAAGGGGATTTCTTTGAAGGAATTGAAGAATATCGATAATTGAGGGAGAAATAATTGATTCTGAGACATGAATAAGTTGGTATTTAGAAGCCAAAAGGCAGTAATAGTCACAATAATACTAATCCTGGGCACTTGGATAAATTAGAGAAAGAAATCGATGCGAGAGTGCTGAAGATTTTCTAGAAATGTGTGGCTTAGTCAGAATACGAGAGAGGGTTTGCAGTGGTGAAATCGAATATTATCAACTCAATCTACATTGATTCTTGTGTGCTAATTGCATAGAAAGCAAAGTAAAAGAGACTAGAGAATTAATTATTTTAGCTGTAAAAGGAAAAATAAAGCAAAAAGAAGGGAAGTTAGAGTGAAAATAATAGCAGTACAATGTCATTTTCGAACTCAAATCACAGGCATTTGTTGATTATTTAATCGCACGAAGCATCGAACTCATCTTCTGCTAAGCTAAAACAACAGCCCAATGCGCTTCTTTAAGATGATAACCAAGATAGTGATTCCAGTGATGATGAAAGATAGCAATAGCATTCAAAAGATAATAAGAACAATAATGATAATTAGATGAAATAAAAGGCATAGTAATCTTCTGCACAGAAATAAACTCATATCCCAGAGAAGGAGAAGGATACAACTTCAACTGTTCCATAGGTTTAGACAGCAACTCATCCCTCATCATCCTAGGCTGCTTCCACTTCGGTAGAGGTAACTCAAATATTTTGTGGAGCTTTTTATTTTATCATGTTGAAGATTGAGAATCATTATGTTTTTTTGTAATTAATATATCAACCTAGACGAAGACTCCAAATCGTTTAGCTAATCCATTTGCAAAGAAAGTTGATACTTAACCGAAATAAGCCTAGTCTATTGAAGATCTTTTTGGTGGTTAAAATCACTCTGCTGGAAAAACCAGCAATAAAAAACTCAAATATTGAAGATTTTTTTATAGAAGGGTTTTTAAGAAAAAACGAGAAATAGAGTGAATATTCAGAGAATAAAGGAATTGTTAAGGAGAATCAAAGAGAAGTATTTGTATTTATGTTTAAGATTGTATTATTTTCAAGAAGAAGTATCAGTGAAATTTTCAAGAATTTAATTAGTCGAAATTGCTTAGATTTGAATAGAGAATGCACCTTCTAAAAAGAAACACTCTAACAAAAGGGAAAAATCATTCTAAATAAGACACAAATAATATATGAATTCTTAGGCTAGGAGGAGATATCATAGATTATGCTGCCTGTGCAGAAATGAATGGAAAATATTTCCCTAAGACTTTATAAATGAAAGCAAGAATGAGAGAGAGAACTGGCGGGGAGGGTGGCAAGTACCTTTGATTGAATTTGTTAATAAGCATAAAGCGAAATAGTCTTTTTGGAAGGAAATCAAAGAAAAAGCAGACAAAGAGAAGAGCTAAGCAAACAAAGAGATAAGAAGTATTTTTGTAGTCAAGGCGAGAGAGAGTGTCAAGTCAAACTCAATAGAACGTAGTGCTGCTTCGTAGAGAGTATGAGTATGCAATCGGCAACAGCTTCCCCTCGTAATCAATCCCTTACTCGACCCGCACAGCAGTACTCAGGTATGCCTAAGGCTTTATTTGGCCATTAAAAGTTCAGTCCTCTAACTATTATGCTATTATTTTTCTGAAGATAAGCCTCGAAGCTCATAGAACTCCAGGGCTATTCAGCCCAATCTACCTATTGTTGACGGAATCTCTCTTATTGCTAAGGCATCATCCCCATCTTCAGTTCTCCTTCAGCAAATGAAGAGTAAACCATTGTTTGAGAGGTGTATATTTTTTCTGAGAGACATTTTTGTGAAAGAAGACGATGATCTTAGACAAACAAAGACCAAAGAACCCAACGGAACATCAGAGAAGCATAAGAAGAAAGGGTAGTTGTAGCAAGATATAGAAAACAAAGGATAAATCTAAGCTAACAGCAATATCCCATCCAATAGTACCAACAGCAATGGCACTTAGGCTCATAAATCTAAAAATATTTGTCAAAACCAGTTCTGTCCGAGGGAGAAAGGGCTATTGCACTTGCTAGACCCTAGTAGCAAGCATGGTAATGGCATGAAAATAGTGAAGCTGAAGACCAGTGGAGAAAAGGTAAGCATGTGCGAGGCATGCTCGAATAGATATTTAGACTTGCATTTCTGCTGGTTCTGCTAACAAGTCTACTTCGATGAATACAATATCGATGAAAAGGTGTGGATTCAATGTGACACTTGCGATAGATGGGTAAACGAATAAGGATAAGAAAAGAGAGGGGAAGGGAAGGGAACAGTGAGATATTTTTGTGTTCAGAGTGAATATTGGATTATTTGAATTCTTTTTTTTTGCAGACCCATTTGAACTGTGAGGATGAGACGATAAAGAAAGCATTTGGAACGAATTCAAGTGAGAATGTTAACTATGAATGTCCACGATGTAGAGCTGAAGGACCTAAGCAACTCTTCAAGCAGACTAAGGCGAATTCAAAGAAATAAGATAAGCTTTCAGCGAAATTAGACAAGAAAAACGAAAAATAAGAAGGTTTAGGCATTGAAAAATAATAATAATAATAATAAATATAATAAATAATTCAGTAACAGTAGCATAAACAAGAGAAGAGTGCAGGTAATGCTGCTGGTAGCTTTGGAAGCCGAGGAGGGCTTTAGTTATCTGCATCAAAATAGGAAATGATCACAACACCTAGCAAGAAGCGATCAAAACTTAGCTGTAGACACGATGAAGAATCCACTGCGAACATATAATAATCATCTAGCATTCAACAACACAATATTAATGGGCACAATAACAATAGCGATAATGGTATATCTAATTATTACTCCTTGGAGATGTATAAAAGATCGAAACTATAAAAAGCAGAACTACCATAGATTTACTAAAAGCAACCTCCACCTAGTTTTGCATTGTATGGATACTAGACACTCGAGGATTTACTCAAACAAAATGGTAGCTTCAAAGAGGGAGGGGATTGTTAAACTATATTTTGTTCATTTTGTTTTGTTTTTAGGACAAAGTTTAAGTTTAGATGAGTCAAATATCAGAAGCGATCTCTCTCAAATGAAGTAGATTCTATAGGCTTCAGCTTCTTAGGAAGAAGCAGACCAGACAGAGCAGAATGAGAAAGCTAAAGTTCATATATCTATTCATCCTCCCGTCTGAGAAATGAAGAGAGCTTGTTATCTGAGAATTTATTCTTTAATAATCCTCATAAATCTCTCACATTTAATCATATTTTCTCCTATTTCTTTCAATTCAAAAAAGCAATCGTAATGTCATTGTAGCATTTTGCTTTCATGTGCATAAATTAAAATGAATTCATATTATTATTTTCATCTTTTTTTTCATGGTTATTGACAATATTTTATTCCTTGCTTAAATTGAAAACATATCAAAATAGGAGAATAGCATATCAAAAATCTGTTAAATTTCAAAAACAAGACTAAATTATTGAATTTGCGATGCATTATCAAGTCATTTGTGATGATTTATAGAAAATTGAATTTCAATTAATTTGTTAAGTCTGTAGAAGCAGTTTTGAAATCTCATCTTACTTCTTAAACATGAAGAGATTAATTAAAGCAAGATATTTCGAGAAATACTCACTTTTTAAATGACTAAATGAGGCCAAAATGTTTTGTTTTTATTGATTTTTCATATCGGATTTAGCAGAATAATCAACAAAAGAATCTAAAAACTAAAAAGGGAATTGTAACGCCTTGTCAAGATATAAGCGGAGATAAATAAATCTGAAAAAAGAGCAATATTGATCAATTGGTAATGAAAAAAGATAAAGAAAATAATAATTAATTAATATCTGTAAATTCGAAATCAATTCTAAGAAAATGCCTCCAAAAACAAAGAAGGAGCTTGAAGCGGAGGCTCTGAAACTAGCTGAAGAACAGAGAATCAAAGAAGAGTAAGAGCGAGCACGGGTCGAAGAAGAAAAGAAAAAATATGAGATAAAGATACTTTAAACAGGGCTTTCTTGTGTGTTTACAGATTACTACATTGCAGCCATCCAAGAAAATAACTAAGATCAACGGAAATTCACTAAAGAATTCCTGTAGAATTACTACTTTCGAGAAAGCAACTTCAACTAAAATTTCAGAGAAATCGACTGGACAACACTAATTGAGTTTCTTTTGCATGCTTTTGACTTTGCTGCGAATGACTTAGAGCTAAGTCCTTAGTAGACAAAGATCTTTTTGAATATTATGTTTGAAGTCCTACGATAAAACGACTTAAAATACACAACATTTAGCGTTCCTAAAAAGCAAGATGAAAATGGTGCTCAAGTTAACTTGGATGAGGTTGAAACGGAGAAATTCATATCCTAAACTGTTCGATAGTAAGGGTAGAAATCTAAACAAAAAGACCTTGATTTGTTCAGGAGTCTTTTGATAAACCATTCTATTGAATAACCACCTACGAAATTGAAGTTCTTCAGCCCAGATTAACTCTAAAAGATGCTTGCTTATGGAAATAAAACGTACTTTGCAAATTACAACGTGTATTCATATGTTTTAAGGAAAGAACAAAGATAACAAGATTAGTTTTAGACTGTTTTCGTTGATGGCATGACAGAGATTCCACCACTAGAATAAGGTGTATTTGTACCATTAGATAAAAAGGATGACGAGCAAATAGAAAGGGAAAGGAGACTTTAGCTTTAGAAAGAAATTGATGATGAGAAAGAACTTGCTAAATAAAGGAGATAGACAGCTAGATCAGGAGGAGGAGATGGTTAAGAGGAAGAAGAGGAACTTGATCCGATTGCTTTAGAAATAATTCGTGAGAAAATTAAAGAAGCAGAAGCATAGATTGAGAAGCAATTGGAGGACCGTCAGAATGCCTTGAGTGAAAAATTGCAAGAACTTGAAAAGCCTACCAAGAAAGGAGCCAAAAAATGAAATTTTAAAGAAGAAAGCTATGAGAAAATGAAGATACAACGAGAATTATTTCATTTTAAAACAAGAGTTTCAGTCAATTAAAGGATTGTTTTTATATAAATGGAGATATTTACTTAGTAATATCGCTGTCTTTTGAAAATAAATGTCTTAAAAAATCTTAATAATTTTAGTATAAAAATCCCTTTTTGATGTTTAATTATTGATCCTTGTGAAACTCTTAAAAATCAAGCTCAAGTTATCCAAGAAGTAAAATAAATAGTTTTCCTTTTAATTTGATTTTTTATTCTGTGATAACTGCTAATTAGAAACAATTAAATTAGAAATATCTATCAAGATTCAAAGATATATTCTTTAATTTACCAATTGGGGTAGGTTACCGAAACAGACTCTTCTTTGAGTGGTTGGACTAAAAATTAAACTTGATTTTTTCTATTTTTTTTCTGGAACAAGTATTTACAGCATTTGATATGTTCTTTATTCTTTTCATTGCAAAGAAGTTACTAGAATAGAATGGAGACAAAATTAAAGTAAAGCAAAGATTTAAGTTATGCGTTTCAACAAAACAAACAATAACAGATAAGTTTTGATCTCAAAACAATCATTCATTTTTTCTTTAAAACATCTTTCAACTTTTAACTTTTTCAGCTAATGGATAATCAATATATCCCTTAGCACCACCAGAAAACCAAGTTTCCGTGTTCATTGCTCTGTTGATTTCTGTACTTTGTTGCACTCTGTAAGGGAGATCAGGATTGGAAATAGAAAGTGTGCCAAATGATACCGCCTGTGCTGTAGAGGAATTGATTAATTTCTCAGCTTCTTCGATTGAAACTCCATCGTTAGCAATGATGTTTCCCTTGTAGAAAGGACGAAGTTATTCGAAGAAATTAGGAAGTTGAACAATCGGATCAATCCTGCCTTCTCTTTTTGGGAACTGTTTTTCTAAATTTCCATGTCGTTTTAACTCAACAAATGCTAGATTTAAGAGGCTTAACTAGCTTAGAAGATATTTCATGAGCTCTAGAGGATTGGAGTCATACATATCATTGACTCTGCCAGTTGGTGAGAGTCGAATTGCAACTCTATCATTCCCAAAAACACTGATTAATGCTTAGAGAACTTCAAGACAAAATCTACTACGATTTTCATAACTACCACCGTATTAATCTGTCCGCTTATTTGTCCCATCTCGTAAAAACTAATCCACTAAAAACCCGTTTGCACCATGAAGTTCCAAACCATCGAATCCTGCTTGTTTAGCTAGAACTGCACTTCTTCTAAAATCTTCAATAATCTCTTTTATCTCAGAAATTGTAAGCTCATGAGGAACAGGGTATTCATTATCCTTCGAAGTGATTGGCACAGCAGAAGCAGATACAGGGATTTTCCCTTTTGACTCTGCAGTTTTAGCAACTCTCCCAAGATGACAGATTTACAGAATTATCAGTCCGTTTTTACTGTGAACAGCATCTGTCACTTTCTTCCAGCCATTAGCTTAGGCTTGATTGTAAATACAGCCAGTTGCAGGGTAAGAATTACAGTCCCCATGCATAACACTTCCTTCTGTGATAATTAATCCAAATGAAGATCTTTGAGAGTAGTATTCAACCATCAGATCATTAGGGATGCTATCTAAAGGGTCTGCTCGCAATCTTGCAAGAGGAGCAACAACGAATCTGTTCTTGAGTTTTAAGCTTCCAAATTAAGTTGATTCCAAGAGAGACGAGGAGTGAATAGAAGATGATTGACAGCCCATGTGATGGAGTATTAACGATTTTAAAATATGAAAGGAATATGATAAAGTACTATTATTTTGGTTTTGTTATTAATTATCACAATTGAATATTTACATTGCTTTTAAAGTAAGGAAAATAAGCAAAAAGTTTGTTATTAGAAGTTACTTGCTCTGACACAGCTGTAAAAACAATCTTTTCTTCCATCGGAATTCATAAGTCTATCAGTCTTCACCGGAATTGGAGTCTTCTTACTTTTTGCTTATGTTCTTTGATTCTTCTTTCTTTCTAAAATTTTTGGAATCGAAAATACAAAGAAGTTTTCTTAAAGAAATTTCTTAATAGGTTTTAATAATAGTCTAATTACATAGAGTTTTTGTTGCAGTTTTTTAAACATAATAAATGACTTAAAATGATTGTTGTTGTTTCATTATCGACCCATATGTAACTCTCATAAAAATTAAGCTCAAGTTTTCTAAGAAGTAAACTAAATGGCTTTGCTTTAAATTTGATTTTTGATTCTGTGATACTGATAATTACAAACAATAAATCTTGCTCAGTTAGCAGAATATGAGTCAGTTGACCAGGAAATCGCGGATATTGGTTATTAGTCTAGCCAATCCAAATAGACAATTCTTTGAGTGGTTTCATTAAAAAATAAACTTGATTTTTAAATCTAAATCTAATTTTTGATTATTTCTATTTTTTTCTGGAACATGCATTTACAGCATTCGATATGTTCTTTATTCTTTTCATTGCAAAGAAATTAATAGAATAGAATGGAGATAAAATTAAAGTAAGGCAAAGATTTAAAATATGCCTTTCAATAAAGCAAACAATAACAGATAAGTTTGGATCACAAAACAATCATTCATTTTTTCTTTAAAACATCTTTCAACTTGAAACTTTTTCAGCAAAAGGATAATCGATATATCCCTTAGCACCACCAGTAAACCAAGTTTCCCTGTTCACCGCCCTGTTGATTTCTGTATTGTGTTGTACTCTATAAGGGAGATCAGGGTTTGAAATAGAAAGTGTGCCAAATGATACCGCCTGTGCTGTAGAGGAATTGATTAATTTCTCAGCTTCTTCGATTGAAACTCCATCGTTAGCAATGATGTTTCCCTTGTAGAAAGATCGAAGTTATTCGAAGAAATTAGGAAGTTGAACAATCGGATCAATCCTGCCTTCTCTTTTTGGGAACTGTTTTTCTAAATTTCCATGTCGTTTTAACTCAACAAATGCTAGATTTAAGAGGCTTAACTAGCTTAGAAGATATTTCATGAGCTCTAGAGGATTGGAGTCATACATATCATTGGCTCTGCCAGTTGGCGAGAGTCGAATTGCAACTCTATCATTCCCAAAAACACTGATTAATGCTTAGAGAACTTCAAGGCAAAATCTACTACGATTCTCATAACTTCCACCATAGTAATCTGTCCGTTTATTTGTACCATCTCGTAAAAACTAATCAACTAATAACCCATTAGCTCCATGAAGTTCAAGACAATCGAATCCTGCTTGTTTAGCTAGAACTGCACTTCTTCTAAAATCCTCAATAATATCTTTTATCTCAGAAATTGTAAGCTCATGAGGAACAGGGTATTCATTATCTTTCGAACTGATTGGTACAGCAGAAGCAGATACAGGGATTTTTCCTTTTGTCTCTGTAATTTTAGCGATTCTCCCATGATGACCGATTTACAGAATTATCAGTCCGTTTTTAGAGTGGACAGCATCTGTCACTTTCTTCCAGCCTTTAGCCTAGGCTTCATTGTAAATGCCGCCAGTTGCAGGGTAAGTATTACATTCCTCATGTATAGCACTTCCTTCTGTGATAATCAACCCAAATGAAGCTCTTTGAGAGTAGTATTCTACCATCAGATCATTAGGGATGCTATCTAAAGGATCAGCTCGCAATCTTGTAAGAGGAGCAACAACGAATCTGTTCTTGAGTTTTAAGCTCCCAAGTTGAGTTGATTCCAAGAGAGACGAGGAGTGCATTGAAGAAGATTGATTAGCGATTTAAAGTAAGAAATGAATATGATATAATACTTCTTTTTTTCGTTTTTGTAAATAATTATCACACACTTGAACAAGTATGTTGCTTTTCAAGTAAGGAAAATAGGCAGAAAATTTATTATTCGGAGTTACTTGCTCTGATATACAGCTTTTCGAACATTCATTTCTCCCATCGAAATTCGTAAATCTATCAGTCTTCATCGGAATTGGAGTCTTCTTACTTTTTGCTTATGTTCTTTGATTTTTCTTTCATATCTTTTTTTTTGGAATGGAAAAATAAAAGAAAAATTTCTCCACAGAAACACTTTTCTTAATAGGTTAAAAACAAAATAAATGTCTTAAAAAATCTTAATAATTTCTTATTAAAATGATTTTTTTTTATTTTTCATTATCGACCCATATGTAACTCTCATAAAAATTAAGCTCAAGTTATCTAAGAAGTAAAATAAAAAGTTTGGCTTTATTTTTAATTTTGGATTTTGTGATTCTGTAATTCTGTTAATTACAAACAATAAATATTGCTCAGTTAGCAGAATATGAGTCAGTTGCTCAGGAAATCAAGGATATTAGTAATTAATTTAGCCAATCCAAAAAGACAATTCTTAAGGTGGTTACATTAAAAACTAAACTTGATTTTCTAAATCTAAATCTAATTTTTGATTATTTAAGATATGCCTTTCAACAAAACAAACAATAACAGATAAGTTTGGATCACAAAACAATCATTCATTTTTTCTTTAAAACATCTTTCAACTTTTAACTTTTTCAGCAAATGGATAATCAATATATCCCTTAGCACCACCAGTAAACCAAGTTTCCGTGTTCATCACCCTGTTGATTTCTGTATTGTGTTGCACTCTGTAAGGGAGATCAGGATTGGAAATAGAAAGCGTGCCAAATGATACTGCCTGTGCTGTAGAGGAATTGATTAATTTCTCAGCTTCTTCGATTGAAACTCCATCGTTAGCAATGATGTTTCCCTTGTAGAAAGATCGAAGTTATTCGAAGAAATTAGGAAGTTGAACAATCGGATCAATCCTATCTTCTCTTTTTAGGAACTGTTTTTCTAAATTTCCATGTCGTTTTAACTCAACAAATGCTAGATTCAAGAGGCTTAACTAGCTTAGAAGATATTTCATGAGCTCTAGAGGATTGGAGTCATACATATCATTGTATCTGCCAGTTGGTGAGAGTCGAAATGCTACTCTGTCATTCCCAAAAACACTTATTAATGCTTAGAGAACTTCAAGACAAAATCTACTACGATTTTCATAACTACCACCATATTAATCTGTCCGCTTATTTGTTCCATCTCTTAAAAACTAATCCACTAAGAACCCGTTCGCTCCATGAAGTTCAATACCATCGAATCCTGCTTGTTTAGCTAGAACTGCACTTCTTCTAAAATCCTCAATAATATCTTTTATCTCAGAAATTGTAAGCTCATGAGGAACAGGATATTCATTATCCTTTGAAGTGATTGGCACAGCAGAAGCAGAGACAGGGATTTTTCCTTTTGTCTATGAGAATTTAGCGACTCTCCCAAGATGACAGATTTACAGAATTATCAGTCCGTTTTTAGAGTGGACAGCATCTGTCACTTTCTTCCAGCCTTTAGCCTAGGCTTCATTGTAAATGCAGCCAGTTGCGGGATAAGAATTACATTCCTCATGCATAATACTTCCTTCTGTGATAATCAACCCAAATGAAGCTCTTTGAGAGTAGTACTCAACCATCAGATCATTAGGGATGCCATCTAAAGGGTCTGCTCGCAATCTTACAAGAGGAGCAACAACGAATCTGTTCTTGAGTTTTAAGCTCCCAAGTTGAGTTGATTCCAAGAGAGACGAGGAGTGCATTGAAGAAGATTGACAAGAAATTTGAAATATGAAAGGAATATGATAAAATACTTCTTTATTTTCGTTTTTGTTTATAATTATCACACAATTAAACATGTGTGTTGCTTTTCAAGTAAGGAAAATAAGTTGAGAGTTTATTATCAGGAATTGTTTTCTCTGATACAGCTGTAAAAATATTAATTTCTTTCATCGGAATTCGTAAGTCTCTCAGTTTTCATCGGAATTGGAGTCTTCTTACTTTTTACTAATGTTCTTTGATTCTTCTTTCTTTCTATTATTTTTAGAATCGAAAATAAAAGAAGAATCTCCCCAAAGAAGCACTTTCTTAATTGATTATAATCATAGTTTGAAGATATAAAAAACCTTTCATAGATGAATTTAATAAATCATGCCATATTACTACTTTATTGATTTTATAGCTTTTCGCTTTCTATTGAATAAAAAAAGACATTTCTGATCGAAAAAAGGGGAAAACTTTTTTTGTAAATTGCTTGTGATTTCTAGGAATTATTGAAATCTCAATAGAATTCAAAACTTTTCAAATTTTTAAAGAGTTATTTCGCAATGTGGGTAGTCTACTTAGTCAACGAGGCATTGCTAAGTCCGAGTGATAGTCTTGAAATATTGGAGTAATTCGTGAAGAATGAGAGAATTTATTAAACTCCAGTGATATCGATTTAGTTGTAGCTCAGATCAAGAGAGACGCAGGAGAGGCTACTGGAATTGACAATTCTTAATAAGAGGTACATAGTGCCATTGTTTCTAATTTTATTTTTACTTAAAAAAAGTGATAAATTAGAGAGATTTCGGAGGTTTGTGAGAGGAGAAAAAAGAAATTATGCTTCCTCTGGATCCATTTGATTATTTTCTAGATGAAGCGATAAAGATAGGAGGTTAACTAGGTTTGAGAGAGGGTATAACAGATATCTGATTCCTTGATATATTTGAGCATTGTTTAAGCCGATTGAGAGAGATTAGAGATTAAGTAAATTGGATAAGGGAGACAAGAGAAATCTTGCTCCATCTATCCCTATTTTATTCATTGACATTTCCAATGATAAAGATAACAGATTCCTCATTGCAGAGACAGAATATAAAAGGAATTTTGCACCTTCTTCTTGAATTGCATTTCCCTCTAAATTGAGTGAAATTCTTGAGAGATTTACAAGCTTAACTAGTGGAGACAAAAGATGTTTTGCTCCAAAATCTCCGATTGAATTCTCATTTAGATTCAGTGAGAAATTCTAAAGATTAATGAGTGAGCTGAGAGCACATAACAGATATTTTGCTCCTTCATATTAGATATGATTATTTTTTAGATTTAATGAAAATGTTGATAATTTGGAGAGGTTGCTGAGAGGGGAAAGAAGCAATCTTGCTCCAGTATCCTTGATTTTATTATATCCAAGGGATAACAGTAAGGTCGAAAGATTATGAAGATTAGCCAGAGGAGCTAGCAGAGATATTGCACCTGCATCTTCAATTCGATTGCTAGACAGATCTAGTGATATGATTGAGAGTTTATTGAGTTTCACAAGAGGAGATAATAAAAATCTTGTTCCATCTGATAAGATGCCATTGGCCCTAAGATCTACTATGAGAGTCTGAAGGTTTATAAGATTTTCGAGGGGAGCCAAAAGAGTATTTGCTCCTTCTTTTTCAATACGATTTTTCTATAAACCAAGTGATAAAGTTGAGAGATTAACAAGGTTAATTAAAGGAGATAAAAGATATTTTGCTCCAAGGTTTCCTATTTAATTATTACTTAGACAAAGAGTGATTGTTTTAAGATTAATAAGATTCAAGAGAGCTTTCAAAACTTATGAAGAACCTATTGATTTTATTGAATTTTCAACTAGGTTGATGGAGAGATTAGAGAGATTGACAAGATTGGCTATGGGTGACAGGAGAGTTTTTGCTCCTTATCTTTGGATTTTATTGTTTCTCAGATCTAGAGAGAAGCTGGTGAGATTTTGAAGCCTTTCAAGAGGAGATAATAGATAATTTGGACCAATTGTTCCGATTCTATTGAAGTTTAAATCTAGCTATAAAGATAAGAGATCAGTGAGATTCTTTAGGGGAGACAGCAAAAATTAAGTAGAATCATTCCCGATATAATTGTAGTTTAGATCAAGATTAAGTGTTGAGAGATTAATAAAGCTAGCGAGGGGTTTTAACAGCGATCTCCCTTAATCAAGAGGCATAAAGAAATTATATTGAAGATTCAACGATAAGAACTGGAGTTTAATGAGATTGGAGAGAGGATATAATAAAGAGTTTTCTTGATCATTATCTACTCCAAGTTCTTTGCTATTGATATCAATAGATAGGCTGGAAAGATCTGCTAAGCTAGCAAGGTAGTTTAAACATTTATCTAATTCATTTTTAGGTATTTTTTGAATATCTAACGAAAAAGATTATTAAATCTAATCTTTTAACTGATAATCAAGGGTCTTTGAATACACAGTCTGGAGAGGTGTTACCTTGAAACTTTTAATAAAGCCACTCAGTGGCTCTCGCTACTTACTTGAGAACTAAAGATATTTCTGGGATTCTTTATAAATTTTACTACTTTTATTAATAGAAAATCCATCATCATCATCATCATCATCATCATCATCATCATCATCATCATCATCATCATCATCATCATCTGAGAATAAATTTCCTCTTTTTTGATGAAGAAATGAAATGTACTTCTACTCAAGCTAAGATTCTGAGAGCCTGAGGTAGTTGTCCAGAACAATAAGACACACACCAACAGAAAAGCAATCTGATTTAAGAGTTGAAGGGAATTAATCAGTCCACTTCTCAGGAGCGAAAAAAAGTATGGATCTCGCTGTTATTAAATTGGGATTTTCGCTCACAACACAATTATATGGAGGTACAAATTCTTTGTCGAAATCGAGTTATTTTTCATTGAAATCATAGTGGTATTGTAATTATGAAGCACATTGAAAGTCCTTCATTTTCACTGTAATTTCTCCAAATTCATTTTCTGAAACGAGAAAGCTGTCTAGACTGATATTGCTATGTGTGATTTGGTTCTTATGCAGAAAATTTACAGAATCAATGATTTAAACCATCATGCGTTCTTTCTAGATTTCGGAGTATTCTCCTTCTATCATCTACTACTGGAGATACTGTCTGAGAGAACATTGGCATCTTTCAAGTTCGAACAAGACGAATTGGTTGTTTTATTTGTCTTGAAAGAACCGATATTCATAGAATTCAACAATACGAGGAGTCTAGCACATTTTCATTAAGCTGATTTCTCGAAGTGCTTCTGCTTTGTTAGGGCAGAGGGAGAGTCTGAGAACGCAGCTCCTGTTGTTGTGATGTAGATTCTTTGCACTTAAAACCACACTAGAAGTGTTAGAACCTAAGAAATCAAATTCTCCTCCAAAATCCTCGAATTCAAACATTATCTCAAGAGCTGAACAAAGAAGCTTCTCTGAGAACTGTAGCTTATTTTGAGATGCTTATTCATGTGCATGCCATTTAGATAATAATGAGATGACGCTTCTTTGGCTGTCTGAGATCAACTCGATCCTTGACATAAGCTATTAATGTTATTATTCCTGATGTTTATCAAACTAAACTGTTTAAAGAATTGTGTCGAGCTGGTTTTTCTAAAAGATGGAGAAAGTGGGGATATTTTTATTATTCTCTGATTTTTTGACCAGTGTCCAAAGCATAGAACTAGCGCTTTCTCTTTCTTTATGATTTTTCTTCAAGAACGTGCTAGCTGTTTTGTAAATAAAAGAACTTCGATTCAGCGAACAGCCTTCAAAAATGTTGTTTCCATCTAAACCTTTCTGGAACTACTCAGGAGACATTTTCGAGATATCCAAATCCAAAACATTGTCGAGCTCTAGAAGAACAACCCCAAGTAAATATAGATCTGACTCGATAAAGTACTTTCCTTCTTAGCCTTGTGCTTCAGGAGCAATGTAGTTTTCAGCTTCGTTAATTTTAGAAGTGTATTTATTTGAAGTTTAGGAAAGATTCCAAGGTGCAGATAACCCAATCACTCTAAGTTTTAGACAATATGGAAAATTGCTATCTTTATTGTTATTAGCCTGAACAAGAAAACTAGAAGGTTTGATATTTCTATGGATGAAACCTTGTAAATGCAGCGAATTCAGTGCATCCAGGATTTGAATTGCTATCGCTTCTTTGAAAGCCTCAGATGGATTTTCGTTCTTCTCTCTAAAATCTCTGAGAATATCCCTGAGAGTCCCTTGACAAAGTTCCAGTTCTTGCACAAAGAACCTTCGCTTTGGCATGGTGTTTTCATCCAATTACTCTTCGAGTTGATCCGTTAAGTCAAATTGCTCCTAGACTTTCATTAAATAATCACTGTTTGAGCTATCTTGGAAAGCAGCATATTCTCTGCTTGCAGAATGAATCGCAGGGAGGTTTACTTCATTTAAGTCAACTACTTTGAGTGCAACCATTTGATTTTCATCCTTCTTAGCAGCTAGTATCAGCCCAAAAGGTTCTTCTCCTAAATAAGAAAACTCCGAATAGTTGTTTTTCTATTCAGATAACATTTTGAAGAACGTCTTGATGCTTTCGGACTGTAATTTTGCATCTTAAATATCTTTCACTTGATCTTGTTTCATTTCGCTAGAAGTTAAGAAAAACTGATTTAAGATGATCAATTAATATAATTTTTAGTTGTCTGTTGGTTACTAAAAAAAGCAGCAAAGAGAAGATAAAAAGCTTTTTGTTTGAAGTTTACAATTCTAAAATAAACCCACTTAACTTTTTGATGAAATTAAAAAGAAAGTTTTTTGGCGTTCATTCAGAAAAACAAAAATATGAAGAGAATCCAAGAGTTATCTTTCATAAAATGTTGCATTTAAGCAAAAACTACAAAAGTATTTGAATTTAGAACCCTCAACAAAGCACAACATTTTCAATGAAATTTAACCCAAAGAAAGTTTAAAACTCTGTGGATATTGTGGATACAGAGATGAATACCAATGCAGAGGAATTACAAAATAGTTATTATCATAAAACTAACAAAAATAAAGCAAAGGTAATAAGATCAAATACCTAAAATTCTAAAAATTTACTAAAAGCAAATTAAAGGAAACTTGTTTTTTTTTAGAGCGGGATTCATTATCAATAAAGCAGATTCTAAGTTTTTAATTGTGTTATAGAGTCTATTTAAGGATATCTTTATTAAATTAAACAGATAAGGGGAGCAAATTAATAGCAATTTGAAAAGTGAATAGTATCACTATTTGTTCTGCTTTTATAGGGATTCAACTGAAGAACGAGAGGAGAAAAAAAGAAGAAATAAAATAAAACAAGAAAGAAATAAATATTCTCAAAATTAACAAAAAGAAGAAACCTCCCAAAATGGATCTCCCAACATCATCTACAACTCCAGTCATTCTCAAATCCGAAACAGGTGAAGAAGTCGTGTTTGACGCGAAATTCATCGAACTCAGTGAACTTGCCAAGAGTGCACCTGTTAGAACTGACCCTTTGATCACTGATATCAGCACAGAACTCTTAAATTGGGTTAAAACCTTCTCTGAGAAGCACAATTATTCTGCCGCTTCGATGACTTACACCTTCCCAACTGTCGTCAACAACCCTCGTGGGAATCTCAGTGAAATAAGCTACGAGCTCTTAGCTGGGTTCTATGTCGAAGGGAACATTTCCGAGACAGCTAAGAGGATCGCACCCTACCTCACCGTCGCTGATAAGCTCTAATTCAGAAAACTCTACACAACTTTAAATATCTTCTTGATCTCCCCTTTGCATATCGATGAGTCAGAGGCCTCCGTCAAGGAATTCATGGATAACTTTAATCTCAAGGAAGACGAAGATTTCTCAGCTGAGAAGATCAACAAAGCCGTCAAAGACAACATAGAGCTATTCGAACTCGTCGTCAAGAGATTCGATGACAATGTTAAAGCTCTCGATGAGATTCAAGGCACCGTAGATTGAGGGAGAGGAGATATTGAAGAAGAAGAACAAATGATTCGGACAATTGAAACATGAGCTTATTTATGTAAAACACAGAGAAATAGATGTTTGTTATCTGCATAAGCTTAGAAAAGTCTTGTATTTCCATTTGATTTCATTGATTTTGCTATTCGAAATTGACAAATAATAACAAGAAACCTTTGTTTTTTAGAGGAACATTTCAAATACTTAATATGGTATTTTTGAATTTATTTTCTTGTTGCACATCCAAAAAGCATCACAATGATAAGATTCTTTCAAAATAAAGCATGTAAAAGTTATAACTGATCTGTGAGCTTTATTATCTGATATTGAGGTGTCTTAATTAGCTGAAAGAGAGAGGGAGAGAATTTGGAGGGAAAATCATATCACATCAGAATCTTTCAGGAATTAAATCAAAATCCCTTTTCGAAAACGTAATTGTTAAAACAGATAATTTCTCACTAAACCATATGAATGCACACATGCACATCACTTGCATTTAAGAAGCTGATATATTGCATTCACATGAGAAAGACTACCTTTATTGAGACATCGAAGAATATACTCCCTCGAATATCCAAATGATTCAATGTGCGCAATCGTAATCTCATCGAACGCCTTGCTACTTTTCCCAGCCACCGATTGAGTTAGACTCTCACTTATGAGAAACTAATCCTAATTCATATCTTCTCCACTAGGTATCGCTACACCTCTCATCCAGTTACTTGAAAGAATCTCCTTCATGCCAGCTCTTTCTTTCACCTTTGTATTCAGTAATATACTCAGTAATCCCTAGGCATCTTTGGATACTTTAGAGTCAGCCATTTCATCGACACTCAGTACCCCACTGACAATGCTCCTATGTAACTCAACGAGATTATTCCCTTTAAACGGTACTTTTCCAAATAATAGAATATACAATAGCACTCCTAGACTCCAATAATCACTAGCAAACCCTTCGTAGCCCTTATTCAAGATTATCTCTGGAGCTAAAAACGCAGGAGTTCCGCATTATTCCGTCATTCTTTATCCTAACGCAATCACACGAGATATCCCAAAATCGATGATTTTCAAATGCCCTTTATCATCGATCAGCATGTTATCTAGTTTAATATCTCGATGCAGCACCATGTTTCCATGGATATACTGTAACCCACTGAGAATCTACGCTAGCATCGCTTTGACAGCTTCTTCAGGGAATGGCTCTCCGTTTCTTTCTTTCATGATTTTCATCAGATCAGACCCTTGGAAGTACTCCGTGACAATGAAAATCAATTTCCTGTTTTCAAAGACTTCAAGTAATCTCAACACATGCTTGTGGTTGCTGAGTTTCTTAAGAATCTGAACTTCTTGGAGAACTCGCTTTTTAGCGCTGTCACTTCGAAGAATGTTTTTATCGATAAGTTTAATGGCCACTAGCTTCCCAGTGAGGAGCTAAACAGCTAAGCAAACCTTAGCGAAAGCTCCTTTGCCTATTACGTGGAGCATCTTGTAGTATTCTTAGCTCGTCGATAGGGCTTTGTTTTTGATCTTGAAGGTTTAGGAAATTTTACGGATTAATTTAGTTCGCTCCTTGCGGTATTCATCCATATTCAGATGGATCCCATCTAAGCGCTCTAATTCTATCTCGTAGTTGTAAGCCTATTTGTAATGAAAGTAGACATAGAAAGTTTAACAAAGAACAATCAAACAAACGTAAAATCAATTCTAAACTTACTGGAATCGTTGGATGCTTCTAGTTCGAAAACAACGAAGGAATAATCTAATCTCCTACAGCCTGTTCCGTTGCAGAAACAGCGCCAGATGATTCTGCTGTTTTATTGCTGCTAGTCCTGCTGGCATTGTTGGTTTACCCTTCATTCTCTCCATCATTCTCGTCATCTTCTCCATGCAAATCACCATCTGCTGCCTCCATGTCATTGTAATCTTCTTCCTCTCCATTATACTCCTAGAACTCTCCATGCATCAATTCCTTGCTTGCATCGTCTTCTTCTCTTTCTTCCTGATCTTTCTCTACAGATTACATCCCAAAAAATCCAATCATTTTAACATAAAAATTCATTTTCAGATCAAAAACAACTACATTTCCCTATTTTCTTCTCCTCTTCTCTCTTTTACCAAAACTCTCTTGTCTCGAGAAGTTATCTTTCGATGATTCTTCCTTTGGATGTGTGTTATCAGCAGAGAATATCTAACTCTTCTTGATCTCACTCTTCGTAGAATTCTTGCTGTTTTGGTAAGATGTTGTTGTCGGTTCAGGTGAAAAAGGCTATTATTGTTATTATTACCCTTAATTCTAATCCTTCCCTTCACTGCTTCCAACCTACTCCCCTGATTTCTGCGTACTCGGCGATGATCTGTATTTCGCGAATGCATTCGATGATGTCTGCGGCTTGCTGAGATGAGTAGTTGCATTTCCCGTCGTACTTGCAGCTGTAGCAGTATTTGTAAACTTATATTTTTATCCTCTCGTTATGCTATTCGAGAGTTCTCTTTGTTTCTTGGTATTCGGAATAACTAGATTCCTTGATGAATGCACTTCCTAAGAATCATTGAAACATGATAGGATTAAATTCCCATTATTACCCGCTTATCCTGTGCGTCCTACTCCACTTGAGCCACTAATAATGCCTGTTCCACCTCCTCCTGGTATATTCTTCAATCCATTTTCATCTTTCATAGTCTGCGTACTTGTGATGATACTCGATAACCCTATCGCTTCAGTGGAAAGAAGTTTCTTGTTCTTGATGTCTAGCTTTATCGACGAGATACTCTCGTTTAGATTCTATGATCCATTGAGATTCCAAGTTATTCTGCTGGAACTGGTGTTCATAGATCGTAATCCAGAGAACTACTGGAATTATTATTGTTAAATGCCAGTGTTAGCAGTAGAAGAAGAAGATGATCCTGGGAGTTTGCTATTTATAGGATTGAAACTACTGCTATCCTTTTGGTTTTTGGACGATGAAGTGATAGGTTTGATTACCATTCTTTTAGAGCTACTGATGCTTCTTTGGAGAACTCTCTGCTAGGAAAGAATATCTAGCATGTTCATATTGCTCTTCGCACTCCATCTCGATCTATCATCCACTAATGCTGGATGGTTATTAGCATTGGTCGTAGGTTATCCTTGGGACCCACCTTGATCATTGTTATTGTTGGTATGCTTCTCATCATCATTTGAGTTGGTCATGTAATTGCACAGATCTATGATGAGCTTCTTTGTGTATTTCTCATTTAGTTTGTTACCGTTATTATTGTTGTTGTTGTTATCTGCAGCACCACTGAGTCTCTTCCTGTTCACTGCGTCTTTACTGGTATCTTTGATGGGTTTACCATGCAGTATATTTCTTGCGTTTAAACTGTCTTACCTAGGGTTACTGGGGAGATTACTGCTAGTCCCATCCGCTCTGCCATTGCTTTGAGACATAGTAAGCTGATTTATAGCATTTCCAGGTGTAGTAGAAGTATTAGCATATCCGCTGCTGGCTACAGATAATCTTCTATCTTTTGCTTCGTTCCTCCTGATTTACTAAGCAACTTTGTAATAATTCTGCTGCTATTGCTAGGTTCCTGCGTTATTAGCAGATAGCAATGTCCCAGGTGAGTTTATCCGCATATGAAGCTTTCCTTCAGGAGATGTGCTCATTTCCGTTCGGGAGTTTGTTATTTTAGCCTTGCTGTTGATTAGCTGCAATACATTAGGGTTGCTATTTGAACCTCCAGCAGGTGTTGGCTATTATTATTACTATTAGTTGTTGTATCCTCTAGTCGTCGATATGCTATTATTATTTGGTTTGAAAGGGGAAGGAGAAATCACAGCTGTACCATTATTCACAGAACATTTCAGTGAAGGACTAGGCTAGCGGTTGTTGTTGTATGAAGCCTAGAATGGGAGGATACCACCATTAGCAGCTTAGCGAGTTTACTGATAATAATGACCTGGTGAATTTGAGGTGATATTAGGGTTATTATTGCTGTTGATTTCGTAAGCTGATCGCTTCGACGGGGAAGAAGTCAGTAGCATTGAAGAACTACTAAGTTTATCTCTCTACGCCATCTAAAATGCTTAGACTAAAGGGTGCTATTGATGCTAATATGAAACTTAAACTGGTTTAGTAGGGTCTAGTGGTGATTTGTTAGTATAAGAACTCCCAACTACTTGTGAAGGTATTTTTGCTGTGAATGGAGATGAAGAACTGCTGTTGGCATAAGTAGGCTCATTTTCAGGAGGAACTTGCAGGTATTACTACTATTAATATTGTTGTTATGAGTTCCCTAGTTGTTCAGACGTTTAAGTACGATTCTCATTGCTTGAAACAGCAGAATTATTCGTTAAATTACTATTGTAAAATTAATCACTATGATTCTAACTAACACCCGGTTCGAATTACTACTCTAATTTCACTAACCTCTCATTAGAGTTATTAAACGAATTAGTAGCATTCATGGTACTGCCATTGTTACTGCTGTTGTTGCTTTCTCTGATGAGCTGGGACATTTGAATTATACCTTCTGGGATATTTGTATTGGAGGGATAAACAGCGATATTAGGATTTACTGGAGTAGTAGGTAACGAAATTGAAGAATATTGAATTTACTCCGATATCCCTGTCCCCATGGATGGAGGGTTGTAGTTGTTATTCATGATATTGTTGCTGATGCTTGATGAGGAGGTAGGGTTCTAAGGATAATTGAGGGTGTTACTGCTCATATTATCATTACCGCTGGTCTATTGATTCGGCCATAACTGTTGTGGTTTCTGAGTGCTTCCATTGAAAGGAGAGATCGAAGACTGTCCGTAGGCTTAATTGTAGTTATTGTTGTTGTTACTGTCGGTACTGTTATTATTCTAAGGATGATGAGAATAACTAGCAGATTGCATATTATGGGCGCTATTTGGGTTGAACGAAGAAGCCAACGATGGGAAATGTGAAGAAGACTGAGAAGAGAAATTTCCTGGGTGCGATCCAACAGATGAGAATCCATGAGGGTGAGAAGATGGTGTAGGGGTTTAAGAAAGCTAAAATGGAGCGATTGGGAGGTTCTAGCTATGTAGTGTAGTCGATGAGATAGGAATCGCTCCAGGAGAAGAAGGATCCACAGGGATCTTGAATATCGTACTTGGTGGGATTGGCATGGGAGTATTTGTGTGAGAATAGAATGTAGGAGCGGCGGTTTTCTTCTTCGCTTGGTTGTAGTGGTACTGAGGAAAAAGCTGAGAGTTTTGTTTAGCTTGATGCTGCTCGTAAGAGGAAGCAGGGTTGGATGTGCTCATTACTATTGGAAGGGGTTGTTAATATATTTCTGACTCCCTTTAAGCTATTAATTACAGAGAGAAACGAGGAGATTGATTGAAAAGCGCCCAGCAAGAAAGTCTGTTTGTTAGTATATATTTTCTTCCCTCTGTTGAGTTATTCCAGTTTATTTGATTTTTCGTTATTAAATGAATCGTTTGTGTTTTTTTCTTGTTCTCCTTTCTCTTAGCTCTCTCTTTTTGTCTTTCTTCTTGTCTTTGTTAGAATTCTGGCCAACCGTGGAAATGCCATATGAACTCAAAAAAGGATAATAATAAATGATATTGTACTATTAATAATTTGCAAAACCATTTGATTTGTTAATTATTTGTGAAAATAAGTGATCAATTATTTGAAAGAATATGCATTTGTGAGTGTTGCTAATTATTATTTTATGGATTGAAGAAAGTATTAAACAATTGATTTAACGAAAGGGTGAAATAGTTTGATAATATTGCCAAGTAAAATAATTTAAAGGGCTCTATTTTTATTAGAAAAAAAAGTAAGAGAAGATGGAAAGAAGGAGCATCATAAGTTGTCAAGAAGGGGGGTCTTGAAAATTAAATATTTTTTATGAACAGAAATGTTGTAGATATTACAGATGAATTCAGCTTGTTTTAAAAGATCGAAAGAGGCGGGATGGTTCAAAAAACTGAGGGAAAGAATTAAGTGTGTTGATAACTTAGATATCAAAGTTAAGAAGACTGCTCAAACAGATCAAAAGACTTAAAAATAGCACTAAAATTATTATTATAAATATTTGCTTTCTGTAAAGAAGATTTTGAAAAATTTAGATAAACAGAATAATCTCTCAAATCAAATATGAGTGACTACGAAAACGATAACTCCGATGGCGGTGGTCAATATGAAGATGCTGAGAACTACGATGACGATAACATCGAGGAGGATGCCGAAGCTGAAGAAGACAAAGACGATATTTCCTCTAGATCAGGTGATTCCGATGAAGACAACGAAAGTGATGAAAGCGATTCTGAAGACAGTGCTCATGATTCCGATGACGAAAAAGAATATGCTGAAGATGCAACTATCTAAATCGTGTCAAATATCTAGACAGAGCAAGGAGGCAGTGCAAGTCTGAATCAACGAGTCACTCCTCCATTTCTTACTAAATATGAAAAGGCTAGGATTATTGGGACACGAGCACTCTAAATCTCTCAAAACTCACCTATCTATGTTGAAACTGATGATAGTAAGAAGAAAAAGCAGGTTTTTGGTTTTGATGTTAAACTTATTTTTTTGGGGGAATTGATTTATTGTAGAGGACTATGACCCTATTGCTATTGCTGAGAAAGAGTTCGTGCAAAAGAAGATCCCTTTCATCATCCGCAGATACCTCCCAAATAAGGAATATGAAGATTGGGCACTAGGTGATCTTGAAGTTCTAGATTGAGAAAAAGGAAAAAAGGAACAGAAGAAGAAGATCATTGAGGGAACTATGAAGATGTTGTTTTTATAAATTGCTAGGCGTAGTGAGATATTTGTGTGCGTGTGTGTGTAAAATGAGGAATATATTACCTTTAACTTTGAATTTAGATATCCCGATTTCAAGATTACCTTAATTGCTTTATTAACCAATATCTTAGATTCTCTCGTTAAATTCGCCATTATGCAGGCATTAAAACCCAACTAAACATGTAAACTAATATTAACACTAATATTTTTCTTATCAATAAAGTAATCAAAAATAACCAACAGACAGAGTTCCCTTTTCCTTTCACTTCTTTCTCATATTTTTTTCGTTCTTGCAGATATCATTTCGATTTCTCCTTTTCCTTTTCCTTTTTCTACATCTAATCCTAAATGAGTTCGTACGAATCCGAAGAGCTCGAAGAATGCCCTGGTGAAACCCTTGGAGACAATCCTATGCACTTACTTTTCTCTCTACTCCTGATCTTTTGATTTTCGTTTTTATCATTTTCCTCTTCATCCTCTTCTTCATTGTGATCTTTATTGTCATCTTAATCATCCAGCTGAATATTTTCGATGTATTAGCTTTTACTTCTCACATACTAGCTGATGTTATCCTTAAGATGCAATCTAACTGCTCCACTGGTATTAGCATTATTACTATTCAAGCTATTTGTTTTATTAGTTTTGAGTGTAGGTGAGAGATTCGATGGTTTTTCTTGATTTGAGTTCGTTTTCTTGAGTTTTATAATCTCTTACTGCAGCTTCTACTGCGCGTAGAGTTCCTGCGCTTTGAGAATACCATCGTAGATGTTAGGATTCATAACAGATCTTTTCCTGGATGCTTGGTTTTAGAATTCCTTGTGCGCCTCTGTTTGGAGAGATTGAGATTCAGTACCGCTACGAAGTCGCACAGGTGAGGATTACATATGCTAAAAGAATGGTGTATCTTAGTTGTCTTCAAATTATTATTTTTATTCTTCGTCATCTTGGTCTTCTTAGTCTTCTTGCGACTATCCTTATTACTATTGCGGGAGTTTGTCGTCGTCATCATCAGAACTAGAATTATTGTTGTTATTGTTGTTTCCTTCGTTGCTTTGGTAGAACTCTAAGATGTACTGATTACTCATTTTCTCCCAGCCTTCATCGATGTCCTAACCTAATGCGACTTATGCTTCAACTAAACAAAGGCAGAGATCAGAATAAGGAGAAGAACAACAAATGAACTGATCATAAAAATATCATTTAAAAAAGTGTAAAATACAGTAATCCTTTCGTTGTTGGTTGAGAATCTCATTAACATCTTCAATTTCATTGCCAAAAAGCAACTCGTAGCTCTCTAACTCATGCGGGGTCGAGTAGTTCTTCAAACAAAAGAGCAACAAAGAAATTCAGAGAAATCATAAAAGAAGTAAAGTAGGCTATTTGAAAGCCTTATCATCTCTTTCTCCTTTTCTTTTTCTATGCCCAACTTACTTAGAGTATTGCGTAGATTTATTTCCATGAACTTAACTCCTTATCTAGGTCGATCTAGCAGGCAGAACATTTCTCCTCAAACGGAGTATAGCAACTGCACTTGCAAACATCAGCGAAGTTGATTCTTACTTCGAATTCTTTAGGGATCCTTGTGTCTTTCAGAATTTAGCTGGGCGATAATTCGGGCTTGGTAAACACCTAAACGCTATTGTGTAATGCAAAAGCATTATTTGGATTAACAACAATAACACCTTTTTATTCATTTTCTCTCTCTCTCTCTTGTTTCTTTACTTATCTGGTTTGACAAACGCAGTATTGAAGGATATCCTGAACATATCCTTATTCGATAATGTCCCATTGTTCTTCATTCTCAACAGAATATCTCCACATATAGGCTTTAGACTATCAAACAATATTGTAAATTCCTCTCCTTCGATGAATTTAAGCTAATCTGAATGGCTCTTCACTGTGCTGAATAGCTTTTGTTTTGTGTGAACACTCGCTAGCTCGACGAAGGGTCTGCATCCATCGTCACTGATTCTTGGTCGGCCTTTGAGATTAACTGATTTTATGTACTTTAGCGTAGGATACACATTGTGCTCAGTCAGCAGCTAGTGGAAGTAATACACATAACGAATTTAACAAGGCTGATTCACACCTAGACCTTCTTTTAGGAACCTAAGAAGTAGATTAGGATTTTAGATAACGCAATAACAATAACAACAACAACAACAAAAAGACTCCTTTAAAGCATAATTCACACTGATTCATTGAAAAATACCTTTTTTTGCCATAGTACATCAACGCTTCTTATGGTGTCTTGAATCGCCCTGAATACATCATGTAACAGCAGATAATCGTACCAGTTCTTCCTTTGCCTGCTAGACAGTGTATTATCGCTACATTTTCGATCTTCACTTTTGATAAAAACAACAAAAGTATTAATTGTCCATTTTCTTATGATCGTTCAACTCAAATTTCTTTTATTTTTCTTGATGCTTTTTGGCATACACTTCAGGAAAAGATGAATCTTCTGGCAAATGAGAAAGAGCGTGTTGATAGGTGGTGAGTGATGGTCTTCCCACTCATAGTCAAGTACTTTATCTTCGAATTTGGAGTAGTTATATTTTCTACCAGAGAGATTGATAATCAAGTAATCGCTGCCGTGCTTCTTGCGGATCATCGAAGATACCTGGTTAGGGGTGGGCAATAAAAGGTTGTTAAGAATTTGATTCCAATAACTGCCTGAAAATCAAGATATCCTTGTGAATTCATGAGAATTGTATTTGTACATTATCAATGTCATTCCGATAGAGGGTCTCTATGCCTGAGGCTGGAAAGGACATAGCAATTAAGCGAGGACATACATATGTAAGATCCAGATTATATCCATCTTCTTTAAATCTCTTCTTCGGACCCGATACAATTTTCCTTAAGAAGTCCATTATGCTTCAATTATGCTCAAGATGGGCTATCTGTCAATGGCTTCAAGTTTGTCGGCGTAAGTAGGTGTTTCTATTCTCGCTTCCACCGATTTTGTTGTTTAAGTTTATAGATAATTTTTGTAATCCCTTTAGTAAACGCGAAATATTAATTACTTCAGGATTATTTTTAAGAATTCATAAACACCATTCATAGAGTGTCTGAATACGCTCCTTCCCAGCCGAGACTTAGGAAATCAAGGAGATATATCAATAAAAAGAGGGAAGGAGTGTATTATTTAGGAGTTTATATCTCCTTCTCCTATCTTCTCCTCTCCCCCACCACTTTTTTCATTCACACTCAAAAACAAAGATTTATGATTTTATTCCTTTGTTTTTATCTGTTTTATTTAGACTGAAAAGTGTGTTTTATTCATCTTGAGTGCTTACTTTCGATTTGTCGCATTTCTGTGGTGGAATTGATATATTCATATGCTACAAAAAACACCGATTTTAGTGTATTAATTTAACTTTTCAACAATACAAACAATAAATAAAATGAAAGAATATTTTTCTAAAATAATACTCATTTCTACATGTTAAGTTCCTTCATCAAAACACACCATATTATTAATTTGATAAAAGAATTTAGAAGTAATTATATTTTTCCTTATTCCAGATGATTTAGCTGATAAACTAAACAAAGCTATTAAAAACTATAAATAGGATAAAATTTTAATCTTTATTTTGTTAAAATCTCATAAAACTCACACATTTATAGTCCAACATTTTAAAATAATAAATCAAATAGAGAAGAAAACAATTATTTTCAGAAAAGAACATTCTTGAAACACTTGCGATTTGTAGCTGATTTTCCTTAAAAAAGTTATTTTTAAGATATTCAAACCAAAAAATAATCAGAAAATCTATAAAAAAAACAAATAATTACCTATTTTATCACAAATGTCCTCATCTCAGCAATTCAACGTTGAAACTATCAAAGAAGGTGACAAGAAATCGTTCCCTAAGCCAGGAGATTACGTAAGAGTACACTACACAGGGACTCTCGAAGATGGAACTAAATTTGATTCCAGCAGAGATCGCAATCGTCCTTTTGAATTCACTGTTGGAGTTGGATAGGTCATAAAATGCTGGGATCAAGGAGTTCTTAAACTTTCTAAAGGACAGAGAGCCATGCTCACCTGTCCAAGCAACATGGCATATGGAGATAGAGGACACCCTGGAGTTATCCCTCCTAGAGCAACTCTCAAATTCGATGTTGAACTCATCGATTTCAAATGAAAAACAATAACAAAAAACGAAAAAAGATAGTTAATAATTTTACATGTTATTTAGCAAGATCTGTTAGCAAATGCAAGCCAATTTAAAATATCTCTCACTCTTTAATAGGAAAAAATCTTTCTTGAAACTTTGGCTTCTTTGAGCAGCTGCAAGACCTGAAAAAACTTTTTTCAAGATACGGGACAATTGTTTTTATTATTAACAGAATAATTCTATTTATTGTTAAAACAACAAGATTTACCAAAGAGATCAAAACAAAAGATATTTCCACAAAACCTAGCACCTTTTTCCACTTACTTTATATTTTCATTGATAGCCCCTTAGAGAGCCAGCCAGCTCTTAAAAAGCCTTTAAACACTTAAAAATGTCTTTCTTTTCTTTGAATTTTCTTTTGGATTAAGATTTTACAGGTTTTTTAGTATTATCTGTTAGCAAAATCAAGCCAATTTAAAATATTTCTCTCTCCTTGAATAGGATATTTCTAACATCTTTTGAATAAGTTTTAGGTTCTTTAAAGATGCCTCCAAGATATTAAATACAACTTTTTTTTTCCGTGATAAATGACAAATTCCACTACAAAATTTCATAATCAACCAAAGCGAAATGTGAAACCTTGATTGCCTCCACCACCACATGGGAATCCGCCGCCACCAGGGAATCCACCACCACCACCTGGGAATCCGCTTCCGCCGCCACCACCTCCAAAGAACATCTTAAAGATGTCGTTTGGATTGAAGTCTAAAAACAACATAAAACAACAAGAAATATCAAATAGAGTGATAAAACTGATAGTGGTAATTCTTAGAATTCATAATAAACTCTTTCTTTGGTAAGACAAATTATTTTTTTGTTATTCTTTCTTTACCTGCGTGCATTCCACCACTTTCTTAGTCATTTGGGTCGACACCTTAATCGAACATTTGTTTCTTCTTAGGGTCACTGAGCACTTAGTAGGCTTCGTTAATGTCACGGAATATCTTATCAGCCTCATCCTGAAAACAATTAAATCAATTAAACAACATGATCAAAAATCATAAACTTTTTTATCAAAACGCAGTCTTATTTCCCCCTTTTTTTATTTTCCTTACCTTGTTTTCTATATTTTTATCTGGATGCCATTTCAATGCTAGTTTCCTGTATGCCTTGGTGATCTCTTTATCTGAGGCATCTCTCTCAACTCCTAAAATCTTGTAGTAGTCTTTCTTTTTAGCTTATTTCGCTTAAAGTTTCGCTTCTTTTATCAATTAATCTACACTCTAACTAGGATCCAATTCTTTAACTTTATTATAATCGGCTACAGCACCATCGAATTCTCCTTGTTTCATTTTAATATCAGCTCTACGTAAATAAGCTCTGAAATATTACTCATTTAACTCAATCGAGAGATTCACATCTTCCAAAGCTTTTTTGTATTCTTTCTTCTTCACGTATGCAAGGGCTCTATTAGAAAGTATCACTGAGTTCAGTTTCTTGTTATTGGGATCAACAAGTAGTGCTTCATCGTAGATCTTGATGGACTCATCGAAGTTGCTCTCTTTGATTGCTTGGTTCCCTTTTTCTTTGAGTTCTTCAACTTTCTAAGCTTTCTTTAAAGCTTCCCTGCATTTCTTATTGTCAGGATCGAGAGTCATGCCTTGTCTGAACAATGTCTTGGCTTTTTCGCTACCAAAAAGCATAGAGAATCAGAGAATAGTTAATATTTATTAACTAAAAGTTTTTTGATTTTTTTTACGTATTTCCATTGTAGAGATCGCAGATTCCTTGAAGATAATGAAGATCTTTCTTGACTTCTTCAACATTTTGATACTAAATCAGCAGCTGTTTAGCTTGATCAGTCGAACCTTTCATTGCTAAAGCTAGAATTTTCTGGTAATATAGAGTAGGGTTTTTAGGGATGTGCTAAGTGATTTAGTTGATTTCAAGTAACGCATCTACAAAACGATTTGCTTCGAAGTCCTGTTGCATTCTCTGGTATTACACCTTCAGCTGAGTTAAAAGCAAACAAACAAAGCAAATTGAAGCAATAAGGCAGGCAAATCAAGCATATTTTGGACATCTTTATCTCTCTCAATAATATTCTCATACTCGATTGCAATCTCTAAGATCCTTCTAAAGATTTTCGTCTTTTGGGTCTAATTTGAGTCCCTTGTGGATGTTATAGAGTGCATCTTCGAATTGAAGTAGCTAGATCTAACAAAGTGCTTTTCTTCTGAGAACTTTTGTGAAATTCTCATCAAGATCAAGTGCTTTATTGCAGTCATTCAAACAGAGTTGATATTTTTCCATCGCAAGATAGCATGCTGCTCTGTTTCCTAAATAGCTGGCTTCCTTTGGACCATAAGCTGTAGAAGAAAATAAAACAACTCAAGAACCAGAAAAACAAACTACTAATAGTGTCTTTGCTTACAAATAGCTTTAGTGTAATACTCTACAGCTTGTGGGTATTCCTTTTTCTTGAAATGGTCATTTCCTTGTGTCTTGAACTCTTCGGCCTTCTCTTTGTCTTCTTCCAAATCCATTGATATTAGATTTTCAAACTTATTATTGTTTCCCGAAGTGATTTAAAAAAACACAAAAAGAATTTAAAAATATATTTAGTTCTATTGTGTTTTTCCCTTTAGATGAAAAGCGATTATCAAATTTTTTCTAGAAAATATCAGGAGTTTTTACGTTCTAATATTGGTTTAAGAAGGTTCCTTTGTTCGTTCTTTCGTTTCTTCTGAAGCTTCAAAAGCAATTTTATTTTTCTTATTTGTCTTCCATAATTACTTAAATAAAAAAAAGAAATAGAACCTTTTTGTTATTTAGGATAGTTTGTTAAACATATAAATGTATGCAAGAAGAGGTAAAGTAGTTGAGTCAAATACTAATGAATTAAGAAAATATGTGTTCTTTAGAATGAATAAACATATTCCGAAGAATTGGAAAAAGACAACATATTTTAACTTTTTCATTTCAACA
>Ga0302271_10000283_pt1 | contig 47668 bp, 41 predicted proteins | sample III_Bog_N1_1_FD_198767 | JGI IMG/M metagenome (GOLD analysis project Ga0302271, IMG submission 198767) | Peat permafrost microbial communities from Stordalen Mire near Abisko, Sweden - III_Bog_N1_1 | ecosystem: Environmental > Terrestrial > Soil > Wetlands > Peat | place: Sweden: Abisko...
TGTAGAAGGCGTGTCAGCAATCATCAACCAGCGAAGACAAGAACTGCTGAAATTCGATCTTGAAACAGCCCACGAAAGAGATATGAGTAAAATACTCCCCCTTTTCTTATCTTTTTGGTCTTCCATTATTAACATTTCTATAATAGTTGGTAGCGCTGATGACAAGATCGTCTTGAAGGTTCCTACAGATTTGTCTTCTTCTATTAAATTAGATTTCTCAACAGTGGAGCCTGAAACCTAAAACAGTCTTGTTAAGCCACCTGAGCATTTCAACGGCATACTTAAGGAATACTAACTCAAAGGACTCAGATGGTTGGACAATTTATATGAACAAGGTATCAATGGTATTTTGGCTGATGAAATGGGATTGGGTAAGACAATCCAAGCCATCGCCTTAATCACCCATATTGCTGGAACCAAAAATATCTGGGGACCATTCTTAGTCATAGCACCATCATCAACACTCTGTAAGAACTATTAATTCTCTGTCTTAAACTTACCCTCACTTGTTGTTAACTTTACTCAGACAACTGGCAGCAAGAACTTAAGAAATTCTTCCCTGCTTTGAAGGTTCTACCATACTGGGGTTCGCTAAAACAAAGGAAGATGATCAGAAAGTACTTCTCAGTAAGGAATCTAGGATACAAGAGCTCTCCTTTCCATTTAGTCATCACAAGTTACTAGCTCATTGTGAGTGACGAAAAGACTTTCCAGAAAATTAAGTGGCAGTACATGATTCTTGATGAAGCTTAAGCCATCAAGAATATCAACTCGATGCGCTGGAAGACTCTTTTGTCTTTTAACTCCCGAAACAAGCTGCTTCTAACAGGCACACCAATCCAAAACACAATGGCTGAGCTATGGGCATTGCTTCATTTTATCATGCCAAAGCTGTTTGATTCCCATGATCAATTCCAGGAATGGTTCAGCAAGGACATCGAAGCATCGAGTCAAGACAAGCAACAACTAAACCAACATTAACTTCAAAGATTGCATGCTATCCTGAAACCTTTCATGCTTCGTAGAGTCAAAAAGGATGTGGAGCATGAACTAGGAGCCAAGAAGGAGTTCTAGCTGATGTGCACCATGACAGGCAGACAGCAGACACTCTACGATTCTATCAAAGCGAAATTACAAATTGGGGATTTCTTCAAGATGTTCGAAAGCAGATAAAAGGTAACATATTTATGATTCTTTCAGTGAATAACATACTTTCTCTCTCTCTCTTCCTCTTCCTCTTTCATTAGGTAGATAACTTGATGAATCTCGTGATGCAATTCCGCAAAGTCTGTAACCATCCTGAGTTGTTCGAGCGCAGACCATGTCGGAGTAGTTATATTTTCCAAAATGTCCAGCACTACACTGGTCATCTTCCTCCAAGACTAGGAGAGATCAAAGAAGTTAGGAGCTATTCGATCAATCCTATACAGCACAGCATTCCCAGATTACTGTATGATGAGGTAATGAGGAAAGAATCTGATTCAAGTATCTGCAAACGATTGATAAATCTGATGGATCTAAGATATATCTAAGAAGAATTAAAAGGCAATAAACACTCAATCTTTAGCTTTATTAGACTGTTGGACTTGCCCATCAATATCTTGGAGATACTCTAGTCCACAGATTAGTTGTTCCTATAAATCGTCCTGCTGCATTGCTTGTCTAAGTCCCAAAAACAATTCCGTTACTTTGTTGACATTGGTGAATCCAAGAATAAATCTACCAATCTTTGGTGGAGTTAAAGCATTCTTAATGGCAGCACATACACTCCAACTCCAATTGGAAATACTGATAACACTAATTCCGATTTTGATATATTAAAAAGGAAAAACTCAACGTTGGAATAAATCCAATAGTTGATGTTCAGTAGCAATTCAAGTTAGTTGTCTTAGCTCTACTGCCTGATATTAAGAGTCTAAGCTCCACCCATCGATATCAACTGTTCTTCTGCTTCGTTCTAGGTGTACAAGCAAAGACTCTCCTATCCTAAAATCGGCAAGTATTTATTGTATGGTAAAAGCGCAGTTGTTTAAAGAAGAACATACTCCGAAGATGCACCAGCTGCACCTACCAAAGGATCATCACTAATTGACTTGAGTGTAATGTTTTTGATTGGGACTATCATTATTAGCAATGGATTTTGAATGGATATTTGTTTTGTTAAGATAACCAATGGAGGGCTGTGTAATAGCTACGAGAACCAAGAGAGCTTGTCCAATATTGAAGTAGTTGATTTCGCCAGTCTTGTAGCTGATAGTGCTAAACTCAAATATTTAGATAAAGTAACTTAAATTACATGCAATTAAGGGATCGTATTCAATTCCATTATGGATTTAACTTTTTTGCATTTATTATTTGCTAGTTATTGGTACAATTGAAACGAGAAGGACATAGAGTGCTTATTTTCTGTTAAATGACGAGGATGATAGACATATTAGAAGACTTTATGGCTAGAAAACAGTATAAATATTTCAGATTGGATGGCTCATGCAACATCTCAGACAGAAGAGACATGGTTAATGATTTCCAGACCAGTGATAAGACCTTTATATTCTTACTCAGCACTAGAGCAGGAGGACTAGGTGTCACATTGACTGCTGCTGATGTGGTTATCTTTTACGATAACGATTGGAATCCCACCATGGATGCTTAAGCTATGGATAGAGCGCATAGAATAGGTTAGAGATTGAAAACAATATTTTAGTTAACACTATTGATTCATATTACTTAACTTGATTAGGCTAAAAGAGAGAGGTCTAGGTGTACAGGCTAGTCATCAAGGGTTCCATCGAAGAAAGAATATTGAAACGAGCTCACCAGAAGCAGACTGTTCAATCGACTGTCTACTCAGGAAGCGCATTCAAAGCGGATATCTGGAAACCACAAGAAGTTCTGGAGCTGTTTTTAGATGAGTCTGAATTAAGTGATAAGCAGATGTTCCTTCCAAAGAGAGCTAAGAATAATAATACTGTAGGAAATGGTACCAATCCTGGTTAGAAGCAAGCACAAGCGAAACGGTCAAAGAGTAAAATTAGATTAGCGAATTGATTGTTTGAATCTAATTGGCTTTGGTTAAATAGAAGATAAAAAACCAGCGAAGAAAGAAGAAAAGAAGAAAGACAGAAAAGGAGCAGCTGATAAAAATAACAATGATCCTGCTGGAGAAAGCATCCAAGAAGAAGAAGGAGCAGAAGCAGATGACAAAATGGATATCGAAGGGTAAATTTAGATAATAACTGAGTTGAAGTAATAGTTGTTGAATTGAAAATAGGGAAAACGGAGAAGAAGAGGAAGAAGAATTTGGCATTGATGTTGATGATATTATGAAACAAGGAGCAGCTGAAAAAGATGATTACGATCAAGACAATGCTGATAACACTGATTGAAGAAATAGCAAAAGACAAAATATTTGATTTTAAACAGATATTATTCTATGTGTTTTCATGTGAAAATGCCTTGTTTTCCTGTTAAAATTATCAATACAAAAATGAGAGGATACTATTGTTGGATGATTCAGATTATATTCTATTAACGAACAATTGATTTAATTTTCGGAAATGGTGAATTCAGTTGATTCATACAAATATATACGTGATTTTTTGGCATATGTTTAAGGAGGAAAATGGGACTAAAAAAGTAAAATGAAAGGAAAAATATTTAATCTACATTATAAAGAAAATAGTTTTTATTCAAAATTTTAATATTTCTTTTATTCTTTGATCCATAACGTTCTTTTTGAAAAACCCTTCCTTTTCATAATAACTGCTTTTCCATCTCTGAAAGTATATTTCTGCGATTATTGCTCTCAATCATACTTTTTCACAAACATGCAGCACATGCATTGGCAAAAATAAATTTGTTATTATTTCATATTTTTCTTTCCCCAAAGAATAATATTAAGAAATATTGTTATCAGGTCCTCTCATTTCACTCTCCCTCTTTCAGAAGAAGGAGATGTTGAACTGTTTGATCTAAGGGAGAAATGTGCTAAAGACTATTTCTGCCTGTGCTTTAATCTTCTCCTCTTCGATTTCTCTCATCCAAGAGAGCAATGCCTTAAGGATGTCTTCATTTTTGAGTTTCTGTGAAGGCGTCCCGTCAGCATGGGCATTCAGCAAGTACTCTTAAAAATCATCCAATTAGATGTTCTAGTCAGTTAGCAGTATGAAATGATTAGCAACTGTCGACAGCAAGATCCTTAGCCCATAACGTTTTCTCTCAAGTAACTTCATATCCTGAATGCGCTGTTTCTCGGATTTCTTCTTATTAAAGAACTCATTAGCTCTGGCAAGTGCACGAGAATACTGTTAGTCTTTGTTTTGAGATTTGTTCCCACTGATTAAATGGGGAGCAACGATGGTATCCATCTTCTAAATTTACTTTTGACTTGCTGATTGCACAGGTGATTTGCTCATCGAAGATACAGCCAGCTTAGGCACAGTAAGATGTGATGAAGAAGAAAACTGAGATTAAAATGAACCTCTCTTTGGGATCTGAGATGGCTGCTAGAATGAAAGCACAGTATTCATGATGAGATTACTAGATGCGCTTATTTCTTTAATGCTGGTAACATTTGATGAAGAGAGAACATGCATGTTGTTATTGCTGGTGAAGATAGAATTCAAGCTATTGTTAGAGTTGTTTACAGCTAAACTGTTGATTGAACTGACTGCAGTGTTGTTGTTGATCTTAGGGAACTTTATTGAAGTAGTTCCTAGCTTGTTTGTTGCTGAACTAGGAGCTATTTAAGAGACTGACTTCATGCAATTCAGAGATGCGTTGTTGTTAGAAGACGAAGAAGGAGATTTTAAGCAGATTGCTATTGTCTTAGCGTTCTTGGTAGATTACATACCAGTTGTAGCTGTTGTATTCATATTGCTGTTGCTGATGAAGTTCAAACTAGGTAGATTGTTCATGGACATTCTTTACTTGAAATCAGCATTGGTGTTCTTGGTATTAGGGAGCTTCACAGGCGGTGAAGTCGGTGGAGAATGCTCAGGAGGAGGAGATTCTAATATGAAATCAGTGTTATTGAGTCGAGTGTAAGCGGTTAAAAGAACAGCTCTGAAGGCAATTTTCAAGTTATCAGGGAGATTGGCAGATTTGAATGAATAGTCAGCAGGGACAGTGCTCTCTAGGGGAGGCATAATAGCATCGATTATGTCTTTCAACAATGTTAGCTTATCCTTTGGGCTGTTAGGCTACTAAATAGATGATTGATCTTAAGGTGATTTAGCTGATTTATTACTAGAAGTTGATTGTTATGTTGAATGATTTTATGCTGCTTGTTGTTGTGCTAATTTGGCAATTGCTAACTTTCTTTTGTTTTCAGAGGCAATGGTGCCCTTTTCAACTCCTCCAGACCTGTCTAGTAGTCTTTCCTTCTCAGCTTGCTTCTCTTTTTCAAGTTATTCTAATCTTTCCTTTTCTTTCTCCTTTTCTAGTTTCCTTGCAATTTCCTTTTATTGTTATTTTGCTTTCCTTTCTTCCCTTTCTCGCTCTTCTTCTGCCTCAGCATCCACAATTATACTGTCAACTTGAGTCATTGACGGGACAGTTTATTATTGTTGAGCTTCAGATGAGTCAAACTCAACTAAATCGATCTCTTTCAAATTTGAGTACAGCAAATCTGCTTTTTCCATCCAGATCTGCATTTCAGATTGCACTGAGGCTTGAATACTGAGGTAGGACTTAGAGAATATAAACGAAGACCAATTATCGATTTGAAACAGATTTTCCCTCTCATCGAGAATCTTGTTCAAACCTTGGAATTGCAGTAGAACAACTCTCGATAGGAAGTACAGCACCAGAATCATTTCAGGATCCTTAAATTCTGCTTAGATATACTCGTTAGGCTCTGCAAAGAGCTCATAAGTATCCACAAGCAAGGTGATCCTATTCAGCATTTAATTGTAAGGCACCAACGCCTCCTCAGCTACCAACGGACGAACTTTATTGCCCTTTTCAAGATTGCTTTTAGTTTCTCTTTTGCCTGTTTCAATTAACCCAAAATCTTTGATACTCATTTCTTAATTGCTATTTTCTTGATCTTCAATATCTTCTTCAGAACTTTCTTCGAGTTCATTAGTTGATTTACTTATGGTAATGCACTTTTCTTCCCCTTTTCCACTTTATACTTGCTATTGCTTTTATGATTGGGCGTGCATTTTACTTTTTTAAAGAGAATCAGAGAAATCAAACAGCTTTAGCTTCATGACTGTGGGAGAACCATCAACTTTGATGCTATTGAGAGATCGAAGCAGTGATCTCTTTGCTTCAGCTCCTTCTTGCTACGCTTACCCAATATCCTTTGGCATGATTTCTCCTTATAACTTCATCTATTCAACCAAATCTTCTTTATCCATATGGCTGATGATCACTGGTAAAGCAAGCAACTCTTGTAGTGTGGCTCTTTTTTGTGGATCAATTACGATCATTTTTGTCAGCAGTTGCAAGGTATCATCACTAATCACTTAATGTCTACTCTTGCGTATGAGATCGTACTTAAACTACGGATAGCATATTTTTCTAATCTTCTCCATCTGTCCATGGATCGTTGAGTCATAGAATGGAAAATCTCCAAAGAGCATTGCGAGCAGCATCACACCTAAACTCCATATGTCAACCTATTAATTCTGCTCAGTTCCTTGCAAAACTTCTGGAGCCATATAAGCTGGTGTACCTGCCACAGTATACACATTATTCGAAATATTACTAACAATATTCTGTTATTGTTGTTATTAGTTATTTGGTTAGCTGTTAGCTGCTGTTGTCGATACATTATTTGAAGCGTTACTACTACTGCTATTGCTGAATAATCCTGATTTGATTTCTTACATCTTCTGCTAAGTAGCCAACCCAAAGTCGCCTATCTTCGGCGTGTCACCTTTCATCATAACATTCTAAAGCTTAACATCTCTATGAATCAAATTAGCTTTGTGGATCAATTAAAACCCAAGAAGAACCTTTGTGAAGATCTGCAGGGATAGCTTCTCAGGAATTGAGTGGTTTGCAAACTTTCTGGAGAAATCAGCTAGTGATCCTCCATCACAAAGCTCCAGGACTATGCAAGGCTAGTCGTTTTTGTCGTAAAATAATTCGTAATAGCGGACTACATATTTAGAGCACACTGACATCAGCGCATCCAGCTCATTTTTCATCATTTTCTTCATACGGACATTGTGGATCTGCTTGATCGCATACTCGTAACCCTTGTATGTCAAGCATTTATATACCGTACCAAATGTTCCCTAACCTATCATCTTGACTACTTTGTAGCGACCTAAATACTCTACCTTGGTTCGATCGAGATCTCTCACAATGACTGGCACTTCGGAGATCATTACTGTCGATTTGGTAAAGCAATCAATATCTACCTGTTTTTCTATATGTTTATTTAATAAAAGCAATCAGATTCCAGCTGATTTTGAATCAGCTTCCTCTTTTTCTCTCTTTTCTATTTCTATTGTAATGTCCAAGAACTGCTCGAATCTACTAAAGTATTACTTTCCCACGCTTTATTCAACCTCATTTGATTTTGAGATTTTCCAGTTGCTTTGATTACTCTTACTCTCAAGGATTATCGACGATTTGAAAGATGCAAATTGTACTTCCCAATGTTCATCAATCCTCACTGATATGCTTCTTACATACCTCCTCATTTTTTGAGAGTCCAAAAACCCAATGTTTTGAGTAAATTCATGCAATAGAACCAACCAAGGGCAGTTTAGAAATAGATAATTCATCATAGTTTTATCGATTATCTATTGTTTTGAGCTGATTTGTATTAGCCTTCTCAAAAGAACATATTTTTGATTCTTTCAAGCGAATACAATTTGTAACCATTCTTAAAAGAGAAACTGTTGATAGAGTTCGTTCATTCTGTGTAACTAAGGTTAAATGTGTTTATGGCTGCATGTTTAAGTGTGAATTAAAAAAATAATGAAGGCTGCTCAAAATAAAAATAGAACAATAAATGAAATTAATAAGGATATTAGAATTCAATGAAAATTGATTATGAATTGATCTAAGCTGATAACTTTTATCATATTACAGAATATATTCGACCTAATGAACTACAAGTCAATTTCATTTATTAATCTCAAACAACCAATCAAACAGTTTTCACTCTCAATGGTATTAATTTATTTGGCTTTAGGTAAATTCAAAGTGATTTGATTGATTGAATCTCAAGAAGAGAGCGAAAGAGAAAGATTAAATATTTCTAGACACATAACTCGAGAGATACAACTAAGCAATTCCTTTCAGATTTCTTAGAAATGGTAGATAGATAACATAGACCTGGTGCTAAGACTGGTTCGGGTGGGCCAGCCTCATCGCAAGATGCTAATATCGAACACAGAGAGCGACTAAGAAAATTAGCTCTTGAGACCATTGATATTAAGAAAGATCCTTACTTCATGACCAATCATCTAGGAACATATGAATGTCGACTCTGCTTGACACTGCACACTAACGAAGGCAGTTATTTGGCTCATACTTAAGGCAAAAAGCATTAGACTAATTTGTAGCGGAGATAGATGAAGGAACGGCAAGATCAAAATGTTCAAATGCAGAACACTCAAACCAAGACTCTTACAAAGAAAAGAACCATCAAAATAGGAAGGCCAGGATACAAGATCTTCAAGGTGGTGGATCCAACAACTGGACAGAAGCAGATAACCTTTGAATTAGACTTCGAACAGATCGAAGCAAGTTGGAAACCATTTTACAGAATCATGAGTCCATACGAATAAAAAGTCGAAGCTACAGATAGAAACTACCAGTACGTGGTTTTCGCAGCTGAGCCATATGATAACATCGCTTTCAAGATACCAAACATCGAAATCGATATGGACAACGATAAGTTCACTGAAGAGTGGGATAAAGACAAAAAGAAATACCTTTTGCATCTCTCCTTCAAACCAGAACGCACACTTAGAAACGGAAATAACAACAACACTAACCCTGCATCCATTCCTTTAAGAGCCTAGTCTTTCAGATAGTGAATGTAGAGATGAAAAGGCATCAAAGGATTATTTGTATTGTTTTGACTGTTTACAATAGAAGATTGATTATTCTCCATTAAAATGAAAATAAAATTAATTAAAATTGAGCTCAAATTCAAACTCAATAAGGATTATTATGGATGAAATGAGAGAGAGAAACAAATACAATTCATAAAATTTGAATAAGCAATAGAATGAGTAATCTGAAAAAAAAGAAAGAACTATTAAAATAAAATGCAACTCAAATTCACCCAGAACTCCAAATATTTTAGTAGCTTCTGTTGATTTTAGATAACCTTATTTCATGAATTTAAAAGGAGCTTGTTGTCCGGCAAAATATTTATCAAATAATCCTTCACATTCTGCTTTGATTTTGAAGCTTGAAATAAATTTTAAGCAGAGAAAATAGTTTAGTCTTGATTGCTTCTTTTCGTAAAGTTGAAACTTCAATAATCAATAGGCTGGGTAACGTTTGATTGCAATAATGAGAGCAGTTTCATTCAATATTAGTTATTAAAATCAGTTCTGCAGATATCCTGAGTTAGTGCAGACCGAGAGTGTTTGGAAGAGCTTACAGCTTACATGAAATGTTTCATAAAACAAAGTACATGTTTAGCTGAAGATACATAGAATACCAGTATATAAAGTCTAAATTGATCAGGTGTATCAAATCAATTTCGAAAACACCAACAATACTACATGGTTTGTTTCACGGGTCATAATAAAAGAGGAATATTGCATCATTTCCCTTTTTCAATAAGATCAATAGCTTCAAAAATAGTAATAAAAGAATCAATTTTTATTCATATACAAGAAAGTTTGAAAAATACCAAATAATAAAAGAAAAACAAAGACAGATTATGTTATCAATCCCTTCTTGCTTACTTATTATAAAGCAGTTTTTTATTCTCATTTCTCCATTTCCAAAAATAGGTGTGTGCTTCTAAAAACTCTAAAGTTTGGTTGGGGCTAAAATAAAAAATAATCTAATATTAAACGTAAAACAAACAGATGAATTAATAGTTAATTGTTCTTGCTGCGACATAATAATAATAATAATAATTGTTTTCGCTCTTGCTGCGACATCCTTCAAATATTTTTAAGATTTCCCAAAATAACTTACAATTATTTTAATCGTCATAATTTCACTATCAATAAATGCTCTCTTTGACTAAATCAGATAAACTTATATTATCAAACAATTCAATGTCATTTTTCGGTTGTTTTTATTGACAAAGTACAGCCAGCGTATCTGAAAGGGAGTGAAAGACAAAGAAAGTGAATTCAAAAATTGAAATAACAAGATAAATATAATATGAAGAACAATTATTTGATATTTGCTCTGGTGAGTTCAGATTTATTGGTGGGAAGCTAAGTGTTAAGCAAGAGAATGAAGAAAAAGGGTGAAAGGTTGAAGTTGGGCGAAGATCTGAAAGGGGTAAAGAAATTTAAGTGATAGTGGAAGGCAGAGGAATCTATGAATATTTTAGAATTCCTTGGTTGCTACTGTGATAATTGGCATAAGTTCTAAGTTCAAAGTGAACTGAGATATTGGCTTTCTTCTCCAAAGACTGACTGAGAATCAGGTGTTGCGATGCATTTGTTGATTTAGTAATTATAGGAGTCGAAGGAAATGGCTGGCATCGAAAGGATTCTCTGAGTCATTGTTGTGAAAATGTTTGTGAAATCTGTGAATACTTCTTGGACTTCTGGTTTCAAAGACTTGCTGTATGCTAGTTCAGAGCGAACTTTCACAAGCAACTCTTCAACCCTCTAAAACACTCCGCGAACCTGCAAGTAGATCTTCTGGAGTTAATCTTTAGAGAAGCGGTTGGTTCGATATGAAGAAAGCAAGAAATCTTCAATAGACATGATTTTCTTCTAGCACCCTTCCAAGGATTCGTCAGCTGAGCGGTACATATACTTCTCCTTAATATCATCTAGCTAGTCGATGACTGAGATAATGTCAGCCACAACTGCTTCCTGATCACTCTTACTCTTGTTTCTGATCGATTTAGCCTGAGTGCAGCCCATTAGATATTAATAGAGTTATGAGTAATGCAATTAGTTTTTAAAGCAGCTGATATTGCTCTGTGAGTTTTTGTGGTTTACAAATATTTTATGAGATAAATTAATTATGAGAGAGATTGGAAATGGAAAGATTAATTTAATGAAGAAACAGACTATTGTAATTAATCCTGAGACGATGTAGAATGAAATAAAAATAACAACTGATAGATTTAGAGGGGATCCTCAGACAATTTCCCAATAAAGGTTACATTAGCTGGAGCGAAAATAGAAATCAATGTTGATTTCGTAGACAAGAACATGAAATAGATAGATGGCTGATTTGAACTCCCTTCGAATTAAGTGAATCTTCTACACCCAGACAAAAAAATGATCTTTAATATAAATTGTCCTTAATGTCTAAACTCGATCAAAGTGTCCTTAAATAACTTAATAACTGAGACAATAAATAAAAATTGAGTACTGAATTGCAGTTAATTTTCCACTCAAATAGCCAAAAGAATTCAATTTATATTATATTCAAAACCCAACCTTTAAAAAGCACCTTAGAACACAAACAGGATGAGTTTATTGTTTTCATTCTTGCAGCAACACGATTTATCCATTAGTTGTAAAGAAACAGAGTCAATCATGGATTTAGTTATTTTATTCATAGGGTAATATTCGTTATTTGGCATTTAACTAATAGGAAGTAAAAGAGTAAGAAAGCTAAACTAATAAGCAATTCTCATAAGGTGTGTCAGATAATTTAAGTAAGAACTTGCTAGACTGTTTATATTTTAAGATTTGATTGCCAAATTGGTTTGGGCATTACAGTACCTCAAAAAAGGGGGACAAACTATAGTCGATTTACAAGATTGGAAATGATCGAAACCCTTGAATTCAATAAAATTTTGAGAAATTCCTTTATCAAAAGTGCAATAATCATCATAAGATAAATCGGGTAAACTTTAGTTTTTTTTGATGAGACCAGATAAGCAGTTAGATTTTCTGATAATCTGAGAAAACAGTAATTTTTTCTCTCAAATTACTCAACCAATTATTAGATATCACCTGAATCACACAGGAATAATTAAACGCACAGGGGGAGGGAGGGGCAATAATTAAAAATGGACTCAGTTAATTGTTAACAGTTAATAATATAACACACTTGCTTTGATTTGTAAATTATTTTACAGCTCTCTTCATTAATATTTCATTTTTAGAAAAGATACGATTGATTGATTTCACTCTGACTATTCCTTCTTTGTCCTGATTTAACTTCAATACTCCAGAGAAAATTGATTAATATGCTCCATAGGCAGCAAGAAGAGCAATTTAAACATGATCAAGAAAACAACTGTAATCAATCAATGATTTTAACAAATATTTGCTCTTAGTTCTTAACTGCTTTCGAAAAAACAAAACGGGTTTAGAAGCTGTAAGGATAACAGAAATTGGTAAAGTAGTATCTTCTTGATAATTAATTTAGTTAAGTCTTTCTACAGCAAGCCCAAAGTATTATGTGATGATTAATTCTGTTATTTCTCCCATCACAAAAGCAAAATCAAAGATATTTCTTTATTATTGTAACCAGATAGAGTTATCAAGTTTCTTATGATCTTTATCAAACAGACTCTAAATTTAGGTACTTTTCATCTTTTTCTTTGTTGATTGCTCTCCGCTCATTGATTTAAACAAGGCTTGCTGCTAACAAATCTGTCATTTAATGCCTGATTGCAATTTTGTAGATAAATTTAAAGGATCAGCATCTCTATGGAATTCGAGTTATCGAATAATTACTATGACTCAATCCAAAACTAAACAAAAGTTCCTTTAATTATCCTACTTTCCTCTCAATTATCCTCGAAAAATCATGAAAGTCTTGGGATGATTTCTTTGAATTTTTAAATAATAAAGTAAAAGTAAGATTATCCCATTTGCTGTCTTTTCTATCTTATTAAAAAATTAGAAGAAAGAGTGGAAAATCTTCAGAGTTAATTTTTTTGGTTTAAATCCAGCAAGCAGATGATTCTAATTGAATTATCATTTTCGAATTGGCAAATAAGTTTAAAGAAAAAAAAAATTATTAAAACGATTCTTTTGAATTTTATCCCAAGTTATCTCAGAAATCTATCCAAAATAAAGACAATAAACATAAGCATATTTTGAAAGACACCTATTTCTCGCAATCCTTTGTTACAATCTACTTTCAACTTCTTTTTTTGATTTTGAGATAGTTGTCCAAAAAACACCTTTCAGTTTTAACTCATTTTCAAAACTAAAAATGTTTCCAACAAGGCCAACAGTTCGAACTTAAATCTAATTATTTATCTGACTTCTTAATCTAAATCTTCACTTTAATACTTTAAGCCATGTTGAAATATGACCAATTTCTTGCTAATCAACAAGTTGATGGAATGCTAAGAAAATGTGTTCATAACTTCAAAATTGTTAATGGACATTCAACACAACAAAGATTTTCTACTTTTCCGAAGAAAAAAATTGTTAAAGCACAAGAAAAATAAATACGTTTTTTGAGGAACATTTTAATCAAATAAAGGTTCTTTTTAATAATATTCAAATCTTAATGAGTGTCCTCTAATTAAAACATGTTAAACAATCAGATAATTCTAAATCCAATGATTAAAAAGATACAAACATGAATCTATTTCTTGTACAAGTCAACTTTTTTTACCGTTGCGCTGTCAATTGTTATTGCAAAATCAATGAATCAATTTTTTAATGAGAGCATCTGTGAACTGAGTAGTAGTCGCAGTGCCTCCAATATCAGCAGTACGAACTCCTTCACTAAGGGTTTCGTTGATTGCATGTCTAATATTATCGGCGAAGAATGGGAAACCCATATGCTAGAGCATCGTGACTGAAGAGAAGAGTAAGGCAGAGGGATTAGCAATATTCATTCCTGCAATATCAAGACCAGAATGTCTAGTCCCCTGTGCGAAAAGGATATGATCATCACCAACAACTGCACCAGCCTATAAACCAACACCTCCTGTGATACCAGCACAAATATTGCTGACAATAGAGCCATAGAGATTTGGCATAACCATAACATCAAACTGCTAAGGAGATTTCACCAACTTAAAAAGAGAAAATAAATGAATACTCAATTTGCGTTTATCTTACTTGCATAGAGCAATTATCAATGATCATTTCTTCGTATTTGATGAAAGGATAGACAGCTGCGACTTCTCTGGTAGCTTCTAAAAAGAGACCGTCTGCTAATTTCCTAAGAATTAAAAAAATAACAATTTAAAGATATTTAAACAGTGCTTAAACAATGCAAGACTCTTTTAATTTAATAATAAATTTGGTTTCATTTTACATGATGTTAGCTTTATGGACAGCAGTGACTTTCTTTCTTCCGTTAAGATGAGCGAACTCGAAGGCATATTTAGCTATTTTAAGGGAGTTCTCTTTGGTGACTCTCTTGATTGATTCAATCACACCAGGATAGACTTCATGCTCAATGCCAGTGAACTCTCCCTCACTATTCTCACGGATAACTACAACATCGACATTCTAATGGCGGGACTTGATTCCAGGGAGTGTGAATGAAGGTGTCACATCAGCGAATAGTCCTAGTTCATTGTAGAATTACCAGTTTTCAACGAGCTTAGCCCCTTTATTGACTGGAGGAATAACTCCTAACAGAATGACTCTGTTTTTTTTGAGACGCTCTCTAGTAACTGGATCTTCCCAGCTGAAGTTCTCGATGATATCGAAGTGAATGGGCACATTTGCTGCCTAAAACACCTTCTAAACAGATCCTAGTTTTTTTCAAAATTAAATAAAATGTTACAATAAGGACTTATTAATTATTTCCATCAACAGAAAAGAATTTGGACAATTACAATATCTTCAACTACACCCAGTTAACTCTCAATAGAGAGTAAAGCCATATGATTAAATAAGCAGAATAAAAATAGATAAGATTAATTGTATGGTTACGTGTGATTTCCTGTCCGATTCCATAACCAGGAATGAGAGTGACTGTTTTGATCTTTCCGGCACCTGGTTTTTGGATATAATTAGTTGTCCAAGTGCTTCTAGCAACATCTCTATTGCCCTTGAGCATGAGCTCAGAGAAAGCAGCGTTTTTAAGAATGTTCTTCATTGAGAGTATTGATTGATCTTCCAAATTTCTTAATTCAATATTATTCGTTTTGTCCTTGTTTTAATTTATTATTGCCTTTGGACGATGCTTTCTCTATCCCAAGATGGACAACTTACTTTCTCCTGTCTCCTCTTTTTATTTTCTTTTAATTTCCTTTCCTGAAACTAACTTATCCTATGAAAAATCCCTTGCAGAATACTGTTTCCTTCAAACTGATAAAGTAAAACTTAAAAAGAAGAAAAATAAATGCTCCTTTGCAACGATAGTGTCTTTGGTTGAATGTAATGGAAGTTTCCAGCGAGATAGTAATTAACTCAAAGAATATTTAATTAATTTACTAATCATAATTGATCAATTTCTTGATGCAACAATAATGGGGGAGTTAACTGCCCAAAACCAGTTTGACATTGCCAATTTGCTTTTTTTGTATTGTTCTGGGATTGAGATTTGAAAATAAGATCTTGAGAGTTGTTTCATTAATTTTATTAGAATGAAGCTTTCAAGTCATATTAAATGTGTACAATCTAAAGTGATTTTCTGAATTTAATTTGAAAAAGAAGAGATAGTTTTCAAACAAATTCAAAATAGCATTCAAATTAATTCATAATTTAAATTTGAAAATTAACAATAATCTCGAATAATAATGAGATATTGCTATTTGATTTGAATATTATTTGTTATTTATGTGTTTTCTATTTATATTTTGTATTTTTTTTCATAAATGTTGTTTAATCTTTATTATTTTTTATCTTTTAATATGTTTTATTAATAATTTATCTTAATAGAAGCAAATATTCAGGACTTGGTTAGTTAGTGATTGATATCATTAATTGTTGGTATTTTGAAAACTCTATTCCAACAGATTTGGAATGTTGCTATGGACTACTTAATCAAGTGGTGGAATTGCTGTCTAGAGTAGGGTTGCTATTTGGGCAGAACGAACTATGGATTAAATTGTTAAATTTTTGGTAATAGGAGTTTCATGTCGATTTTCTGGGTTAAAAAACTAACTACCATATTCATTCTTTTTGCCTTTTTGCAATAAGCCTTCTTTTATCCTTGTCACTTGCGATTATTATTTCTTCTTTGTTTCCAAATTTTTAAACAATCAATCTGCCCAAAAATTTGAATTTTCTGCTTTCTAACTTTCTTTCCCAGACAACTTCTTTTTTCAATTTATTTAGCAACAGCTTCCCAATCTTATCTAGAGCTGAAATAATTTATTAATTAAATAATTAATATAAGACTCAAACAATCCAAATCCCAAAAAATCAAACTCCATCTACAGGGAAAACGGATTCTAACAAGGAAACATAAGCATTTAATGCTTTAGAAAATTGTTTGATTCTTCGTACTGCATTTAAGAAGAAGCCTTGCTGAATAATTTTTAAAATCTGTTTTGAATTTAATAGCAGTGTTAACTGCTTGATGAAAGAAAACAGAGGGTATTTGTTTTTCGATCCCAATGTCAAATACATATTTTTTGATTTGAGAGATATTAAATTTGAAAAGCAAACCAAAACTATGCAAAGGTGATGGACTTACTTACCAATTTTATTTCTCTCAAAGATAATAATGTCATTTGACACCGTTTAATTTTTAGGATCCCAAAAATATCGAATACTTTCTAATAAAGCTTTGTGATGATGGCTTTAAATTTGTTAGATACACTCGAAAATGGCACTTCTTCAAAAATGTAGAACATAACCTAGAAATCATAACAAAATAATTGGATTTCATTTTTAAAGAATTCAATTTATTGTCAAAATAATAAAAATAATTTTATAAAAATATTATGTGATTGCTTCAATAAATTCATTAAAAACAAATAAAAATAAAAATAAACAAAATTTAAATTCAAATTTAAAAAAAAAACTCAAAAATATAAAATATAAATAATAATAATAATAAATATCATTGAAAAAAACAAATAAACTTCCATAATCGGTGTGCAAATATGAAATTCAGAAGTGTTAAATCCTAAAACATTTTTTTTTTATGGATTATAAAAATAATCAACTGCTTTAATAAACCTAAATAATTAATATTTAATGCATCTGTCATTGAAATGTAAAATATTTAGTGTGATTTTAAAAGAATCTTAAAAATTATCTTGAAAAAGTAACTCTGAAAGAAAAAATACAATTATTATTATTATGTCTTTGAATCATTTTTTAAATGTTTTACTTCCTATTTTAGTACTTTAATAGAAAAATTTTCCTTTTACAATAACAATAATAATAATAAATAATCTGCATTCAGATGATGAAGAAATGAACACATCCTAAAAAATTGTATTTAATTTTCAATGATTTATTATTTCATCAGCATGAGAGAAAACTTAAAAAATTATTAAAATCTCAAAAAAAATTAAGAAATTAATTTCGTAATTACTTCTTCAAATGAGTACAGCCAGAAAAATTTCCATCTATGTAGAGTAAACTAACAATAATTTTCCTTTTTGGAATGAATCATACTTTTTGATTAGGGATTATATTGGAGCAAAGAAAAACTTGGTTAAATATTATTCTGTACCTGAATATCTTAGCTTGACCATATTGTAAAATAATGGCGCCTAATAATTTAGACACAATTATTTCATTTTAGAACAGAAAATCTTTCAGAATTTCCTTCTCTTTTCTGCTAAATTGAAAACAAAATCATATCTTTATCAATCGAAATCTGGTAAAGTAAAATTTTTGAGATAACATTTTTTCCTTTAGGCAAGAGAAAGAAAAAGAATAGTTTTTTTGAAAAGATGTATCTTCTTCATTGCATTGCGTTTCTGATACAAACAATAATAATCTCTCATTTTTAGGAATAATAACTTTAGTGATGAAAATGGAATTAAGTTTAATGAAGCCTTTAATGGTTTATCTTCATTAAAGGAGTTATCGCTCAAATTAAGGTAGTTTAAATAGTTTTCTAACAAGCTTGTTAGCTAATGAAAATGAGAAGGAACAATTAAATTGGTGAGAGAGGATGTGATTGCATTGGAGAAGTTTTCTTGAAACTGCCACAATTGAAAACTTTACTCATGAATATTTCGTAAATTATTCACATAAGCGCTGCTTGGGATTGTTTTAACTTTTGTAAAAGGAGCAATATGTTATCAGATTCATCTTTCTCAAGGATTCTTTTAGGCTTCACTTCGATGAAGAAATTAATTACAATTTCTTTTAATTTTGAGTAATTTATTTTAAAATATTAGGTTATATGTAGTTATTGTATTTTTTAAAATAGAGAAAACAATGTTAGTAACGAAGGACTGTGTCTACTTAGTAAATAATTTAGCAAAATGTAACAGCTTGAAAGTATTTCATTGAATCTATGGTAATCAACTTTTGAAAGATAAAACCATATGGATTTCGTCACAGCAATTTTATCAATAACAATTGAATAAAACTGAAGTTATTATTTATATGTGTTACTATTAAATACTTACTATTTAAATCAAAAGGAAAAATAGAATAGGGGACAAAGGGCTCTCTATCTTAGGTTAAGATCTACAATCCTTGCCTAATTTATGTTTCCTCAGCATTGATATTATGTAAAATTTATGGCTTTTGTGAAATTTATTTGAATTTATTGAAGGGGGAATGTAATCAAAGATAAAGGACTAATTGATTTCTCAAAAAGCCTCTCCCACATGAAATTCTTGGTTTCCCTCACATTTTCAGCTTGGTAAGTTTAAAAGAAAAGCAAAAGCGATAATTATTTTTTGTTTTAGGATGTCTGATTGTGGTGCTTCTGCTCTTGGTCTAGCTCTGTTTTCCATGGAGGTTCTTTCCCAAATTAAAATAAATTCACTCTAGTAAAATGCTAAATCATTAAATAATTTTTCTTTTTACTTTTTTTGCATTTTAATTGAACAGTTTCTAGAATGTTATTCTGATAAATGCAATAAAACTTCTAAGGCAAAAATAATCAACCGTTCTCTTTTTTATTGTCTTTGAAAAGATACTTTCTCAAGGAAATATCTCACTCATGAAGTAGACATAATGGATAACAGATATTATTTTATGAAAAGAAGAATAGATTCTATTAATTTCTTAAAAAAATGTTTGTTAAGATTAATATTTTTAATAGTAAGAACAATAAATTTTATCAAAAACACCATAAAATTGATTATTAATACTATCAGTCCATGAATGCAATGAGAAGAATAAACAATTAAGTTCACTTTTAACTGTTAATTAATATAAAACAAAATTTTCTTCTCTTCTATATGCTGAGAGATTTATTGAAAATGGATAAATAAAAAAAAGAAAAAACCTTCTTTTTAGAGTAAAATTAATATTCCAAAAACTTAATTAGACAATAATTTCCTTGTTAACACCCCTTCATATTCTAATTATTTCCTTATTTTTCCCTTCAGTTTAAATCAAAGTATTTTAAATTTTTGAATATTTCATTAATTTGATCAAGTTGCATGCTATTAGTGATAAATAGCATCACAATAATATGTCTTTCTTAAGTTTAAGGGATAGAAACATCAGGCAAAGAAATAAGTATTTCACAAATGCAACTTAATTATCAATTTAATGAAATCAGCTAAGATCTAGCAGTAACAACAAAGATAATAAAAGTAGCAAAATCAATAACAATAAGCATTATCCTCATTAAATACTTGCACTGAATATGTATCCATGATCAACCAGGGTGTAGATAAGGGAATCTTGTGAAAGTGGGAGTGGGAGAAGGAGTTGAAGAAGGAGAAGGAGTGGAGAAGAAAAATGAGTGGGAGTGGAAGAAGGAGTTGAAGGAGAAAGAGAATGAGTAATACAGGAAGAAATGAGGGTTTTACAGTTAATTCTGGAATTGATGCATTAGTGAGAAATTAGTCCTATTGGAACTACCCAAAGAGCACATGCTCTTTAGTTGATTTTACTCAAAGTGATGATATCTTAACGATAATTTTTGAAGATGAAGGTATTCAATTATTAAAAGAATTGATTTATCCAGCGAAAGTGTGATTGTTTGGTGAGAAATGGATCCTATTACAACTACACTATGAGCACATTCTCTTGGGTTGATTTTCTCTAGCGGGGATATCTTCACAATAATTACTGAAGGTGAAGGAGTGTAAGAATGAGTGGCAATAGGAATGGAAGGAGGATAAGGAGAAAGAGTTTTAATTATTATATTATGAACATTTGCTTAGTTTAATTAGCCAAAAAGTAATCCCTTTGATCTCTCTGTCCGCGGTGAGTACTTTATGATTTAATTCTCATTAAATAATCAATTTACTACCACTAAGCTTCTGATTCTGATTAAATTGAGATTGTGATCTTGAATCATTCATTGCAGCTATTCCTTCAAAAGGTTGAGTTCTTAGTATTTTGAGATGAAAGAAATCTGAAAATATAAATTTGAGACTCAATTCACAGTGGCTGCTTGATATTTAGGTGAGTTATGAATGGCTGCACTAAAGAGAGATAAGAATTTGGATTACAATGATCTTATGAAGCTGTAAAGTTTAGCTTCTTCGAAGATGCCCTTTAGGTGATTTCAATCTAGCCATAAAAATCCTCAAGATAGAGACATGCAGTGGAAGTATCTTTGATTTGAAAAGAATTTTGAAATCAAAGAGGAGATTTATACATTACTTACCATTTCCTCGGTTTAGTATGTTTGTCATTTCAACTTAAGCAAAGCTTCTTAGACAATTTAACAAATGTTAATCTTCAGAAAACTATTTGTATTTATTTGTTGTTCTTAAACATTTTGTTAAATTTAAGAAATTGCTCATAATAATTTATCTGATTTGTTGTTGATAAACTTTGCACCTCCCTGTCTTTTTCAGTGGATGAATTTAATATTTTCAATAAGATAAATTTAGTTAGAGAAAATTACAACTATTAATAATATGTCATAAATTACTTTTAGACAGCATTTATTTACGAAAAATTATTGATATTTACATACTTTTGGATTCATCCCAGTTAATTGAATTCAATAATTGTATGATATTTGGTTTTAAAAATACAATTTAAAGATGTATTATCAAATCAAAATGTTATTGCGGAATCTAGATGACTTAAAATAATCAGCCTTCTTTAATATTTGATATCATAATTTCTCTCTCTGTATCTTATTTAATAATTTTAGCCAGCTTAAATAATAAGCTATTTAATTTTCTGACTAAAAAAGTAAAGAAAGAGTTCACATAAATGAGCTCAGTCTCTTGAGAATTTGAGTTTATTGTGAATAAACGATCAAACACTGTAAAAAGAAAATAATTAATTGTATTTCTTAATCAATTCTGAGGTGAATATTAAATTTATTTTTCTTTTAAAAACTTGGATTGTTCTACCATAATCTTAGATAGTGAAGTTCCTTTATGTTTGTTGTTTTTTTAAAGACAGAAGAAGTATACTAAAAGGTGAAGAAATTTTCATTTAATGAGTGTTTTGAAGCTAAGTTTTAAGGAATAAAATACAAAGGAATACGAAAAGGATACAAAAGGTAGGAAAGGTTGAAAAAGAATATTATTCTCTTTGACATATTCTGCTAAAATGCAGAGATATAAGTCAAAGGGAAAAGGAAAGACTGAAGGACTTGTTAAGAAAGGATAGAAGTTATTGAATGAAGGGAAAAGGGAGAGCCTCTTCCAGTTAAAGGAAAGAATTGATTTGAATTCTAGCATCGATTGCTATTTATGGGGTGAGTAGAATCAACATTTTTGAGAGAATAAGATGAATTCCCTCAAATAGTTTACTAAGTTATCTTTTCCGAAAGATATTAAGTTGTCTCTAAAGTAAAAAAAAAGACCATAGGTTCATTCTTACTCAGAAAGAAGCGAAAGAACTTGAGGAGAAATCAAGGGATTCAGAGTATGAATTCGAATTAGAGAAATTAAGGGAGTTAGTATTCGTGTTGTTTGTGTTTAAAGATGAAATTGACACAAGAGTAGGATTCTAAATCTTTGGATCCTTTTTATAGTAGTTACTAAGAAGAATAAATTTAATTCCGCATGACTTGCTGCAGGCTGCACAGCATGCAGGAGATCCCCTCATGCTTTTTTCGAGATTCTCTATTTTAATCCTAGCATTATTGATTCTCTTTTAGAAATTCCCCATTATTCTTAAGATCTCTTTATAGTAAGGAGCGTTCATATTGACTTTAGCATAGTTGTAAGACTCCACTGCCATAGCATTATCCTTCTAAAAAGTTGGGTTGCAGTCTTCATGCAGAAGATGAATTTTCTCGCAAGCCTCGAATAGTTCTTCGCGAGCTGATTCAATTTCAAGTCCAACATCATGTAGCTACTCAAAGAGGAAGTGCTCTTATCGCATGGGTAATAATTATATATTTCTTTACCTCTTTTCTATTTCTGCCTTGATAATTTATCTTTGCTGGTAATTAATTTATTATTATCCTGGGAGTCGTCTCTCCTGTTTTTTGAGCTTTTGCCAACTAACGTATATTTATTACGCGTTGGGAGAAAGTAGCCGCCTTTGATTTTTTTGCGTTGACCTTCTATTATTAATTATAAGCTGCTCAATTACACTTAGGCTCGAAATAATCTTTTATTTATTTCGTTATTTTCACCTACTGTTAATCACTACACATACTTTCTCTGATAAATTTTATAAGTCTCCTCTAAAATTTTGAATTAACTCATACTTTTTGAAGTGAAAACTATTCTTAAGTTTGTATTCGTACAACAATAAATCTATCTATCTATCTAACTATTCTTAAGTGGAGCCAATTTAAGATTAAAAATCAGAAATGAGTCAGAATAATAGGAGAAAAAAAGCTATTCATTGCTAGCTAATTCACTAATAAGCAATCTCTTGAAGCTTCAGCGAGGTTACTGTTACACCTATAATCTAATAATTATAAACTGTAAGAGAAGGCATCATTCCCCGCATTTGCCGATTGCTTTATTAAGAAGAAAATTAGGATCACATGACACACATATTAATTCAGGTAGTTTAAGTCTTAAGAAAAACTAGTGGCATCTATTATCCACACCGTTTCACATTTAAATATCATCTACCCTATGCCAAACAATTCGAATTAGGCTTGATTTAAATCCGAGAACCTAAGAAATTATTGTTCTCTCCTTACTCACTAAAGAGCTTACATTGAGCGTTCTTTATCTAGCAATAGAAAGATCCAAATATCTCTATTGCTAATTTGATAGACTAAGGAGAGATTTAGTAATTAAAAACAAGTAAAGTAGCATCAGTTTTTAGTGATACTCTTTAACTTTAACCAAATTCGAGGAGCTTATAAGTTTATGTGACAATTAGAGATTAGAAACACTGAGCAGCTGAACATTCCTTTAAAATTTAATCAAAATGCAGTTAAAGAATTATTAGTTGTAACCGATACATTTAAATTCCATGACGAAAAAACTGTTCTAGTTTTTTTGATTTGTCTTCTTTCATTTTGAAATCTCCAAGCAATGCAATATCAAGCTGCCTTCTAAAATAACAGAAAGCAATTTGATTTTCAGTATGAATCAGAATATTTTAATTGATTGTTTCAAATTAGTCATATCTTGTTGCTGTCTATCAACGTTAATTTCTCAATATCAATAAAATACAAATGAAATAGAAATTGGTATCAATCTTCGCTTTTTTAATTTAAACACATTTCCAATTATTCTGTAAGCTCTTAATAAAGCGACTAGTGCTAATTTGATCAAAAGTAATAAGAAAATCATAGTTACATCAATGTAATGCATTAATTGAGACAGATATAGAGCTTACACCAATGCTCTGTAATAGTTCAGGGAATGAATATATTTTTGGCTTGTACTTTAATCTAGCTTTTTGATCAGAGCTTAGATCAATTTTAAAAATAAAAACAAGCCTTTTGAAGAGGTGTTTTTTCATTTTTCATTAAAACTACTAATTGAATTCATGCTTAGACTAAGAATAGTGTTTGTGGAGAAGAAGAAGAAGAAGAAGAAGAATAAATGAGAAATTTAATGGGCCAAAGAAGAAAAGTAGTGGACAAACTACCAATGATAATTTCTATTTTCGCTACTTCTTATTCAATTCTTAATAATTTTAAAAAATAATTGGGAATCTACTGAAAACTAAGTGCAGAAAAGTAAAAATGGAAATTAAGGCAATAAAATGAGTTTTGTTACCTTTGCATGCAATTTGACTAATATCTCCATACTTTTCACAAGATAACAGCTGCATTGAATACTAAAAAAAAGGAGGAAGAAAAAGCATTTCTGCTTGGCATCTAAGATGTGTAGCTTTTATCAAAAATTGTTCGTTTTCTTTGATAATTATGGCTGAGAGAAGGAGGAAATTAATATAAATAAATTAATAGTAGACAGAATATCAAGAGATCTTACCATAACAAAGAGAAATTAAGTGATTTAAATAGTGCAAATAATAAAATATCAAATCAATTATCAGACAATCTTCTTCTTTTCAGAGAGAGTAAGAATGGAAGAGGACGATTTGAATATCGCTGTTGGCGACAAACTTGAACAAGAAGGAAATAATCTTGAAGACGAGTACGGTTATGAAGATGAGGAATTTGTAGGACAAGAGGATGAGTAGAACGAAGATAATAATAACAATCAAAAAGAAAATGAAGAAAAAGATGATGATGAAGAAGAAGAAGAAGCAGAGGGAGAAGATGATGAAGAAGAAGAAGAAGAGGAGGAGGAAAACGAGCAAGAAGGATCAAACAGTAATGATGAAAATAACAATAATGAAGAAAATCATAATGAATATGATTTCGGAGGCGAGGAGAGTCCCTAACGCACTGGAGGAAGGATTAGAGTTACAAAGAAAATAAAATCTGGAGCTGTTTCTGATGATGACGATGACAATGATGATGAAGAAGAAGATAATCAAGGAGACGAAGAAGAAGAAGATGATGATGATCTTGATAACAATAACGATGGGCAGGAAATGGAACAAGAAGGATCACGAGGGAAAGTAATGAGCAGATAAGTTGGAAAGAGAGGTAGAGAAACTAGAATGACATAATCACCTCAATCTCCAACTAAAGATCCTCTAGCCTCTAAACAAACAGGATAAGTTTAAGAAGATGAAGAAGATGAAGATGAAGAGAATGATAATGATGCTGACCAAGATGAGGACATGGAAGACGATGGAGATGAAGATGACGAAGACGATGACATGGATGATATGGAAGACTCCAAGAATAAATAAAAAGATAGTGGAAGCTAAAATGAAAATGATCAAAACAATGAAGGCAATGAAAATAACAACTAGCGAAGGGGCACAGGCTCACTCAAAGATAAAAAAAGAAAGAAAAACGAGTTTTGGAAGTTCCGTCATAAAAACAAAGAAGAATAATTAAGATAACCTTAGTAGCGAGTTGGTCTTAGTAAGGTTTCGAATCAGATCGGAGCAGTTATTCAAAGCAGTCTAACAGCAGCTAAACCCATCGAAGAACCTCCTGCTGTTAATAATCAAATAAGCAACTCGTCACATATAGTTAGCCATAATGTAAACTCAACAGCGAAACTCTCTTCGTTTGACGAATAAGAGTCTCTAAAATACGCGTTGGAAAGAGCAGCTAAATTTAATTTGGAGATTTTATCTCAAAAAATGAGAGTCTAGGAGATCTTAAGATTCCATGAGAAAAACAAACAATAATAATCTCGACCGATGCTGCTTGAGCACTGGACAAGCACAACGCTATTTCCTTCGAATGTTCCTGTGGAAGCAGTCACTGAGGAAGGTTGCAAGTATTTACTGAATGTCCCTGCATTCTGCTAGAAATCTACTCTTGATGATTTCGTTCACAAGAATGTCTAGCAGGAGCATACAGACATGCTGGCTGATTTACAGAAATTCGGCATCAAGAAATAGCCATTGAACAAAAATAAAAACATCAAGAAAAAACTCACAAAGAAAAGCACCTTTGGAGCAGATCTATATAACTGATTGCGATAATTCGGCTTAAAAATAAGAGTTACATTTTGAGTAAAATACTGGGTGTTATATGTATTGTTATCGAAAGAATGTTTATTTGTAACTTCAGAAACAGTGCAATCATTATTTTCTTGTTAACCCTTACTTCTTTTGCATTAAAAAAGTGATAGATCACAATTGCTTTTGCTTGCTTTCAGAGCCTTGTAATCACTTTTTCCCATTGTAGCAAGCCATTCTGTTTTTACAGCCCATACACTTTCCACAGCCTTCAACTTACTTTTCTTTGAGTCTTTATTTAACCACATCTGTATCTACCTACTTTCCCATTGATCTTCTTTCTTGTTCTGTTTCTACAATGGTATCATGTTCTGACCACATACCTCCACATTAGCAAGAGAAACCTGTTAAAAATCCTTCACAGTTACATCCAGCTTTAGAACATCGATCAGGAGAACCTCTAAAAATTTCAAAAAATAAAGTTTATATTTTTTAATTTAACCTTAAAAAGCGATTCATGCTATTTTAATTAATTATCAAAGATTAATCCAATATTTCGACTTAAACAGACATCTCATTTGAGTGTTTTATTTGGAAACATAATCAAAAAGTACTGAGTTAAGAAGAAAGTGGATTTACTGTAAAAATATGCTAACAATCCTCTAGTAATTCTAATATGCAAATTTACTTTGGATTATGTTCTATTGCTGTGTGCTTGCATTTGCACAGGAGTGTCCAGCTGCCCTATTGGTGTAAATATCTTCCAAAAACAATTACCATTTAAACATGCCATTTTTTGCAATAATTAATCTCAATTAAAAATGTTAACAAATGCAATAAAGATCTTTAACCTGTATCTCCCACAATTGCAGCCAGGAGTTCTGCATTTGACTTTTTTATTTTCTGTGTCCCACCACTCATGAGACTTAAAATGATGGCCGCAGAAGCACTAACAAGGAGGTTTGACTCTTACACATTCTTTGGTCCCATCCAACCGAGCAAAATGCACATACAACCTATTTTGCCAAGATTCATGATACTTCTACAATATCTCCTAATATTCTTTCTAAGGCAATTGGCTGCCTCCATCAGATTCACCAACCAGCTTATTGTAGGTGAAGTAATTCACCTTTTTCTCTTCTTTCTTTAGTAGAATACCAGATGGTCGGTTCTTTGAAATATAATTGAGTTATTATCATAATAAAGTATATTCTTTTATTATGATATGGATACCTAAGCCTTTAAAGGAAGATCAGTTGATTTATTGCCTGTGATGGTTGCCTTGGACAATGGAGAAGTGAACTTCGATATTTCTTTTGATGGTCTAATGTTGTCCATTTACTCTCTCAACCAATGTATCTGTTTTGGATATTTGTTGATTTCTTGAATTAAAACAAGCGATTTCTGATCTTAAAGAAGATTGTTTCCCATCCAATTGATAAGCCCCTCCCAAATAGATTAATTTTCTTAATTCCTCACTAATTACTTCAATACTATTTGAAGATAAATCTTGTTTAGGACATGCAAAGCAACAACATTAACAACTGAAATCATTTTTTCTTTTTGCCTTTCTTCTTCTTGCCCTTCTTAGGAAAAGGATCGTTTTCGTATGTCTCCCAGAGAGTGCGATATTGCATTTCGTTCATGAAATGGGCTTTTTCACATTTCTTCATGTTTCTAGCTGCAGTTGCTGTTCTATTATGAAACGGCCCAAGTTCTGCCTCGAAAACAGCCTCAGCCAGCTTAAAGTAAGCAAGAGCTTCATGATTGCGCTCCAGCATAAACATGCAGCAGCCTAGATTGTTGAAAGCACAGGCTGTGTCTGTGTGCTCGATTCCATAAAGCCCTTCTCTAACTTCTCTGCATTTCAGGAAGCATCTCAACGCAAACTCATACTCCTCGCAGTTGTACAGCGTTGCTCCAAGTCCACTGTAAGCAAGAGCACGATCTGCATTCGAAAAAGTTAATTTGTCACCAAGTTATTTGCTGATCATCAGATGGTGAAGTGCATAATCATCTCTGCCTGCCGAAGAGTACACTTGTGCTTTGCTGTATTCGAAAAACAAGTTAATTTAATCAGACAGATCCTTTTCCTCTCTAGCTGCCCATTCTTCCCTGGCGTTTTCGAAATTCTAAAGAGCGAACAGGTAGTTTTGTTGATTATGCGAGCTCACTGCAGCTTCAATTAGTGTTCTAATCTTTGGCGGGACTTCAGGAGGGTAAATGATTTCATCGATGATAACTGGAATGACTTCGATTTCGCTGAGAACACCTTTACTCATATCAGAGAGGAGAGTCTCACCGTACTCTAGTTTTTCATAGTGTTTTCTAAGAAAATCAGCTGTCCTCTCAGGAGGAGGTGGAGGCATTCCTTCCCAGATAATCTTCCTTGGAGGCTTTTCTCCTTTCTTGAGTTACTTAGCCTTTGGGGGTTTTGCTTTGGCCTTGGTTTTATCTGGAGGCGGTTTAGGCACAGGCTGACCAATAACAACTCTGAGATCTTTCTTTTTATCTAGGGGATCTTTAAGATAAGGGGGAGGGTTTTCCTTTTGTTTTGTTTGGATTTCAGGCACATGTGGCAAATCTTTATTGAGAGTGGAGAATATTTCGGCCATGTCGATTTCTTTGAGGTCAGCTTGGAATATCTACTCTTCTTGCATCTTGGCAAGTAATTCCATGGGGTCTTCCAAATCAATGTCGATATTCTGAGTAGCTTATCCTAGCAATCCTCGCTGTTCTGACTCAATGTCTCTATAATAGTTCTCTAGTCTCCTGAAAAGCTTTTTATTGATGTTTGGGAAAGGATCAACATTCACCCGATCATTCTAGCGAAACCCAATGATATCTCCGAAGAATCTTTCCATGATTCCATCGAGGTCTTTCTTCTCTGAGTCTTTCGAATGCAATTCAAATGCAATGCGAGCTAAACATAATTGAAACTCATGGAATTCCAATTGAGGGTCATTCTCAACTGGCTTTTCAGATGCATCTGGGATTTGTTTCTCATAGATAACAACTGGCATGTGCTTATGATAAAACTCCATTTCTTTACCGCTGGATGCTGGCACCATTTTCATCATGCAGTCATTCACCGTTTCAACACTCAGGACATTCGGCACTACAGCTGATTCTTTTAAAAAAAGAAGAAACGAGAATGTGGACATCTTCCCATGCTACAAAGCAATCTCTTTCCAGGTCAGCAGCAATTTAGGTTTCGAGTAATTCTCTGTGAAATAAGCTACGAAGGAGTTTCGCAGCTCATCTTCATATTCGCAAAGGACTTGAATTGCTGGCTCAGTGAGCAGACGCTTTGTTGCTTCATCGAAAAGCGGGCATCGAGTGACTTCAATGTTACCTGATTTCGCTACTGTCTTCTCAGAGAGCACCTCCTAAAACATGCGCTCAAAGTGGAGTCTTTCCGTTGGGAACATAATGCGAGACAGCTAGTAAAGAAGGAAGTTAAACTAAGCTCTGTTGATACCCTTTTCAACTATCTTCTGAGGAGCATTGGCAGCAGCAGCCGACTGTTTATTTCCTTTTTTCTAGTGAGTGTCTTCCTCGTGGGCTGCTTCGGAGGCATTTTCATCGACGCAGTCTAGGAACAGATCGTAAAGGATTGAAAAAGACACCTTCCTGGAGATGATGTTTCTATCCAATGCAAACTAAAATATCTCTGAGAACCGCAGGATCGAGCCGGTTATATCTGACTTGGAGAAGTGCATGAACAACTCATTTAATCTCTTTTCTTCTGCTGGCTTCAGCACAATGGCATTGTTCAACGGAGGGTTGACATCCATTTCTCTCTCTTTGGCAGTAGCAGCAGTTAGATTTCGAAGCTAAAAAATAACTCCTTCGAAGGAATGTTTATGCTATTTATCCCAGGAATAAATCAATCGACAAGTTATTTCGCTTGTTTTCAAGTGATTTTTAATTCAAAAACAAGAAGAAAGAAGATTTCTGGTTTATTGATATTTCCTTAATCCAACTGAAGTCTTTTTTCAAAAATAAAATACTTTTCTTGTCCTAAAATACAAAGACAATATTACAGCTTAATGTGATAATTCACCTATTTTCCTAAATACAAATTGTATTGATTGTGATTTCAAACATGCTTTCTTGTGAATTCAAGTGTCTATCTATTTTCATAAAATCAAAGGATTATTTGATTTCGGTGATTTATTGCTGATTCTTTTGTTCCCACTCAATTACTAACCATAGCAAGCTACTAATTTAGCTGACCTGTTTTAAAGATGATTTATATTTGGTGAGCAGGCCAAATCATCTGTTTAGTTGCTTTGAGCAAGTGCTTATTTCTTTTTCATTGGTTGCTTCGTCGGAGTTACATTATTAAGCTAGAAAACTGGAGGTAAAATAGAAGGATGCTAAGAATACTGTTGTTGTTGTTAATTCTCTTGCTCATTCCCAAAATCATTATCATTATTAATTTTTGATTTTTTGGCTGATAGAATATTTTTGCAGAAATGTGTAGGCTGTGAGTCCTAACAGAGTTTCAAGTTATCCATGTTGGCTGAATTCTAGTCTTGTTAATCGTAATTGCTTTTCGCACTGCTGAGACTATCTCTTTGATTGCTTTGCCTTCTTTATTTTGTTGGAGTCTTCTTCTCGGAAGCAAATGAACGTCTTGTGCTTGAAGAAATTTAGATATTACCAGAAGATTGCAGTTTTCTATCATAAAAGCTTGTGTCGACCTCTTAAGCAGTTAAACTTGCTGATGCATTATTTGACTTATTAAGTGAACTTACTGCACATCTATTCTTAAATCTCTTTATTGCTTCGATTGGCTGTGAGGAACTATCTAGATCTAATATCAGTTGATTATCCTCTTCAATAGAAACTCTACGGTTGGAAGTGAATAGCATGGAGTTAGTTAACATAGATAGATTGTTATGAGTTGGGCTCTTTATCGTGAGTGACTGATCCAATGTCGGCTAGAATAGTGTACTCATTGCGTTTAAGATAGTAACTCCTTATTATTGATCATTTCTATGATTAAGTTTAGAATTAATCGATTGGCTATTCAAATATTACTAAAACTGTTGCAGCTGAGACTATTATTCAAAGGCATTATTTTTATTATCTTATATAAATTACCCTGAAACACTTCTTGCCTGTTTGTATTCTCTATCCCTTGAAGATGCATCAGTATTCCTGTTCCCTTAATTTCTCCTTTCTTCAGTCTTTCCTGATTGTCTACTGCTACTTCTGCACGTATTTCTCTTCGTGCTAGAAGTGTTTTTTCCTTACTTTTACTTATCTTGACCATCACAGTTGCTAAGAGAATCTATTGAATTAATTAGCAGATCTGGTAGTGTTGAAGAGTGTTCTCTTCTAGCGATTAATAGCATTTCTCTGAGACTCTGATTCTCTTTCTCAAGATAGCCTATTTCCTAGAGATATGTCTGGTTCTTAGACATAGCTAGATCAGTTGATTCTCTGAGTGATTTGTTGTTAATCAGTAGCTATCTTACCATTCGAATGCTTTCAATAAGTCTATCGCTAAATTACTCGTATTCTCTGACTATTTTTCTATCTTATTGAGAATCACCTTGTCCCTGTGTTTCCTGCAATGCAACAATAGTATTCTGGGATTCTTGCAGCAGCATCTAAGACTGTTGTAGTTAACTAGCATATTCTCTGTTGATTTACTTTAGCTACTGAATTTATCGGAGAAGAGATTCTTATTCTGAAGAGAGCGCTTGCAACAGACACGCAGCTCTTTCAAATTACTGCTACTGCTCTTGGGTAACACTGATTGTTCGAATAGTCTCAGCAACCAACGAAAACTGTGTACGCATGTACTCTTCATCAACAGTAACAGGTACTCCAGCAGCAGAAGCAGTTGGATTAGAGTTTTGGCATTCTTTAAGATTGCTGCAAGTCACCTGACAATTGTTGATTGCACTCTTAGAAGAAGCTAAAAGAATACTGTTTTGATTAATGGTTTCATTATTGAGATAGCTGTGAATTAATTCTTATTCTTTTTCTTCCTTCTCCTTAGGATCGTTATCATCCTTTTTGATACTCAGCTGCTGTGACTAAATTGATTACTGCTCTCCTATTTCTGCTAGACGATGAGTTATGTCTGATACATCTTCTGCATTATTACTCATTTTTTGCTTGGATTGCAATAACGTGATAAGTTTAATATGCTAATTCGCACTGTCCAACTCAATCTACAACTGCTCATTCTCCCTTTGCAGTTGCTTGATTTGCTCATCTCGATAATCGATATCCCTTTTTGGTTGGTTATGTATTTTGGCAGCTTTGGATGCATAGTTTAGTGTAGAGAGTGTATCTTCATAGCTTGTATCGTTCACATTAACACATGCTATCATCAAACAGAAACTACTCCCTCCGATGCTCTACTTCAGCAGAGCAGTCAACTTGCTTTCTCTGTAAGGCACATGTGTTGTAGCGTGCTGAGTATCCGTTAGAGTGTTGATCACTTACCTTAGCGCAAAGAGAGACTTATTAATGTCAATGCCTTCTTTCGCCAATCTACCTTCTGCTCCAGTCTGTCCTACTCTTTCGCTGCCAGCTAGATCGACTAGCTAGATTCTTCCAGCTATTCTTCCACCACTTTATTCTACTCTGATAGTGAGCATCGAGTGAGATCGACTTGACTATATATTTATCTTGTGTGATGCAGTGACTCGATTCTTCTAACCAGCTTAAAAATAACTGAGCAACTCTGCTGCAGATTTACACTCAAAGACAAACAGATTCTCGACTTGAAACTACTCCCTCGCACTCCATCTCAAGCGCAGACCTGGACCTTGGATTGAGCTGTCCATGAATGGATTGTTGAAAGAGTTACTGAAATTATTGTGATTTGGCGATGAGTTGTTGTAGTTCGTCTAAGAAAGGAACTAGTTTTGAGTCTTTCCATTGGTGCTGAGTTTGCTGTATCTTGAAGAGTATCCCCATTCGTGCTTCGATTTCGAGTTGCTTCTGTTGTTGCTATTGTTACTCTCACATCGAGTATTCTCCATTGTGTCTGGAGCTTAATTTAATTGAGATAATGATTCTTATTTGTTTGATGTTACTGTTTCTTGTTAAACGACTGTATTTTCATTGTGTTCGCTCATTTCGTTGCCAGTTTACTCGATCTTCTCATCAATCTTCTAAAACATATCATCTACTTTGTTAACGTCTTAGTTTCCAAGAGGAAGAACACTGTTGTTGTGGTTGTTGTTGTGATTATGCGATGTATTGTTATAGATTGTAGTATTCGCACTAATATTCTACAGTTGATTATGAGTTGCTGCGTTGCTTTGTTTAGCAGACACTGGATTCAGAAGGTCATAGATCTTCTCATTGTAGATCTAAAGGAACGAGCATTGGACAGTGTAATTGTTGTCCTTTAACTTAGAGAGCTTGTCAAACAAAGAATGCACTGTTCTAGCAACTAATCCTTGCTTTTGTTCTTTCGGATTGATATTATTGTTGTTGCCTTCTATCGTGTATGTCTTGCCAGAGCCAGTAGATCCATATGCGAAAAGAGTGGCATTGTATCCTTGGATAGCTTTGTCAACTAACTTATCAACTCCGCATTGGCTGTAGACTGCTTGTTAACTTGCGTTTGAATCCATTACATAGTCAAATGAGTATGATTTCGCAAGATCTGATACTCTGACTTAATTCTTGGCTGAGTCCACTTAGATCTTGGAGTTGATCTCTCCATTAACCAATGGACGAACTCTTACAGCTACCTTTATGCGACTGTCTGCTACACTCATTTGATAGACTGGTAGATATCTATCGAAATTCAGGTATGCTATTACGAATTAGAATTAACTCTGAAGCTTTTTCTTGTTACTTTCAACTGACTCCTTTAGTAATAATATGATATAAATGAAGGTCGATTTTCAAGATCCTTCAATAGTGGGTCAAACAAACTGGATTACACATATTTATTTTGAGCATTCAAACGATTTGTTTGAAACTATGAATACAAATAAATAGAGTGATAATGTATTGTTAATGCATACAAAATTTGATCGAAAAATAAAAGCAACGCAATAGTATTTCTTTAATTTTTTACTACTAATAAATATTTTAATTTTAATTTATTAAAGTGTTTTTTAAATGATTTTATTAAGAAGAAGAAGAATAAATAACAATCTTTCTTTAAGTTTGTGTTAATTTCAGTATCAATCTTTTACCAATCCTCATCAGATTCAGAAGCGATTCTTAAGAACAAATAATATTCTTAGATCATTTTCAAAGCAAAAATATTTTCAATATTCTCTCCACTAACTTTTTTAACAATAATTTCCTTAATCTCATGTCAAAAACACAACAAACTCTTGGAGTGTTAACTTGCATTGAAGTTTTATTACAAAATGGAAATACATACTATTTGATACTATTCTCTCTCTTTCTCTCACTGCCACCACTCAGTGAGTTTCTTGGTGAACTTAGATGGATCGATTTATTTTGCTTTCTTGAGATGCTCTTCTGCCAACTCATTGTTTGGATTGTTTCCTTATCTCAAACAAGATGCATACTACACATGGGATTCAACGTGATTAGGATTCACGCTCAACACATTCAAGTAGTATTTCTATGCGCCTTCAGGATCTTTCAGAATATGCTGTATCATCTACCCAGTCTTGAAATTGCACTCACTGATAATCTCCTTCATTTCTTCAGGCTATACAAACCTATTTTCATTGTTGCCACTTGATATTCCATCAGCTGCTTCTTTCATGAGGGCTACACCTCTTTCTTTATCCTTCTAGAACAATGTTTAACTGTATGCAAAGAGACTAGTGAAATCCTTTGGGTTGATTTCTCTCGCAGCTTTCAAATGAACCTCAGCTCCTTCGATATTACCTGTTTCTGCTAGCATTAATGCCAAGAACATATGAGAATATCCTGGAAGCATGCCAAGCTAGATTGATTTATTGTAAGTAGCTATTGCATCTTGATCTTTTCCAATCATCTTCTGGACTGATGCTAAGCCAATGAGTCCTTCTTCACCCATCTCGTTTGGGTTCAATGCTAGACCAGAACTCAATGCTTCGACTGCGTTCTCAGCTTGATCAGTCATTACATAAACTGTGCCTAGTCTGCATTTAAGAGTAGCATCTTGTGGAGCGCATTTAATAGCTTTTTTGTAGAATTCAATGTATTCTTCTACTTTGTCTGAGCCAAGTAGGCTATCTCCTTGAGTATGCACCTTTTCAATGAGTTGTTGGGTTGATGTTGTATCTTTTGAAGCAGAAAGGTTCTAAAGCAATAGCTCGCACTCTTCGCTCAAAGTGATCTTTTCAATGGGTCCTGTTGAAACAGAGCAGAATTGTCTAGAGAGTTTGCAAGAAAATAGTTTAAATGATTGTTGCTGGGGAATATTTAGCAGACCAAAGATATTATTTCGCTTCAATATGGACTGATTGGCAGGTACTCTCTTGAGGAAGCAGAGTGTCTTTGAAAGCTTGCGAAGTGAGAAGTTCATTTGGAAGTTGAATTTGGCTTTTTTTATTTAATAATTTTTGAGTTGATATTTCTTGAGTTGATTAAGTTGCAAAGCAAAGAAGTTTCTTTAAGAAAGTAGCAGCATATCTTAGGAGATAATAAGAAAAAACCAAAACATTACTAACAAATTAACAAGCTAGCTCTATTCCCGATGCTTGCTTCTCCTTCCTAATAAAAATCAGCATATTTGTATGCGATTGAATGCACTTTTCTTTATTTAGTAATTTGATACAGTGTGTGCTTACAATAAATCTCTTTTACTGTGTTATCTAATAGCGAAAAGCTGGTTAACATGTAGTGTGTGAATGATAAACCTGAGTTGATTAGCGAATCAAGATACAAATTTTTACAATAGTTTTGTATCAGTTCTTTTAGTTGAAGTAGCATTCTTTGGAATGCTGAATAGCTTTCTAAAAAATAACAAACAAAACTGAATTGGTTTTTCAATTTGAAATAGTCTCTATTGATTAAATAATATCAGAAGTTACACTCTCTTTCTCAGAAATAAAGTACAAGGAAGAGTTTTTTTTTGTTGAAACTCTTCTACAATTAATAAATGATACTTGATTTAATTGTGGGGAGGGGGATAGAGAGCTTTATTAATGAAGTCAAAAAGAAATCTGCTTCTATTAATTTCTCAAAATAATCTTTGGTTTATGCAATACAGGAAATATGAATAATTTTGTAATCATACCCCAATATTATTTATTTTTCCTTCAAACAAAACAATTCATCGATAACAATCTGCCAATTAAATCAATAGGTATTTCTGAAAATGAGTGCACCCTCTAATAAAATTGCAAGCCAAATCAAAAACTGCAGCTTTAACCTTCAGTCCATAGAGAAGTTTCTATCCTTGATGACAACCTAGTAGACAGAATATTCTGACATCAACTACAAAGCAAACGGGCCTTTCGCGCTAATCCTCAGAGCTAAAAAGAATGGAATTGAGGTGGCTCTGAAAGTGCTTTAATGCGCTGATCATGCAGATTGCTAGATTTAAGCAATGGAGAGAGAGTATGCCATAAGGAAATAACTTCCTTCTAGCGATTACTTTATGGCTATTGAGAATTAATTTTTTCTTACAGAAATGAAAGAAAGTGCTGAATAGGGTAAACTTAAGAATTTCAAAACTGCTCAGAAGGTCTATTTTGTGTAGGAAATGGAGATGTGTCAAGGAAATTTACACGAAACCATTTAGAATTATTCAGAGAAAAATAAGGATCCTTCTTCTGAAACCTTTAAGGAATTGTTAGCGATTCAAATGCTTGATGCTGTGAACCTGCTGCATCAAAAGCACCTAGCCCATGGAAATATCGCAATACAACACTTCTTAGTCTCATCGAGCTATGACTATCCTGTTCTCCTCAAACTGTGCAATTTTCGGTTTACCTCTCCTGTTAACCCCAGAAATCCAGAGAATTCGGTATTAAGAAATGAATTCCAGAAGCGAATGCCTCCAAAAGGTGAGATCTAAAGAAACTGTGTTTAATAAGATCTTGCTTCATTGGGGAAAGTCCTCCTTTAGTTGGATAATAATGGCACTTATTTTGATTACTCGACAATCTCTGATATTGCGTTTGCTTAATCTGACTTAAATACCATGTTTGAAACCCACCAGCTCAATCAAAGTACTTTTCTTTACAAGATAGCATGTTCTTTATTGAGTTTGTCAAGAGAGAATAACCAGAATGCTCGCTCAATGCTGCTGTTACTTCTTTAGAAACAAACAGGGGCTTTGAATATTCCTGTATTTTCAGTCGTTTTGAAGAGACATATTAACTCTCTCTGTCTACCAATCCCTTCGAAAAGGATAATACTTGATTTTCTTGTATGGAAAGTGAGTAGACAACGCAAACTCCATAACATAAAAAGTTGGTTTAACGACTAGGGATAAAGGAAAACCTAGTTAACTGTGGATTTACTCAAGAGCGCTTTGAGCATCATGCTGGAGTGGAAAGAATTTAGTGAAGTATATGATGTCTTAGGAGTTGGAGTTGGTGGAGTTGTCTTCGGAGTAGAAAACCTTTTGGAAAAAAGAAAATCTGCTCTCAAACTATCATTGTGCACCAACAAAGCAGAAACCATCAGAGAAATAGGTATTAGGAGGATCTGTTAAGCTCCTTACATTGTAAAATTCTACGGATGCAAGTTCTTCAAAGATGCTAATGGGAATGAGTTTGTTGTCTAAGAACTAGAAAAATGTAAGTATTCCCTTATCAATCACCTAGAATTACAGAGAATGTGCGGAGAATACTCAGATGAAGAAAAGAATCTTATGACCCATTAAATCATTGATTCAGTTAGCTTGCTTCATGAGAATAGAATACTCCACAGAAACATCAAGCTAGACAGCTTTTTAATCACAGTGAACGGATCAGGATAATCAGTTGTTAAGTTAGGCAACTTCAGTCATGCAATTCAATTACAGAACAACTTCTAAGAATTGTCAACTTTAGAAAATCAACTATTTAAACGGGAATATTACTCACCTGTGAATTGTATTTTCCAGAAGCATAATAGAGAATCTCCCTTGTATTTTGCACCGGAGAGATGGGAAAAGCCAGATCTTTCGACATTCTTCACAGATAGCTTTTCAGTTGGTCTTTGCATCTTTCTCCTTGACAACTACCTTGTCTGTTCAGAAGAACAACTTGCTCGAAAGTTGCTATCATTTCCTCTAGGATCTACTAAGATGTACTTGGATATGGACCCTTAGATTAGCACAAGAGTAGATTTTAAAAGAATTTCTTAACAGCTCCTTATGTTTTAGCCACAATAAAGAAAACCTCTTAGGAATTGTAATGAGGAGTTTTCTGCATTTTCTCATGAAAACAAAGGTAATTCTAAGAATTTAGATGAGATTAATTATCAATAGCAAATGGCGCTAACGATCTAAGATGTCAAAGTATTAGATGATTTTAAATAATCCCCCAATATCTTTGCTAGACCACCCAGTGTTTTTCGAAATCTCAATAAATTAATAGTAATATTGTAATCTAATTACCTCAATGAAATATTCATTTTACAAGTTGATCAAGAAGTTACTAGATTTCAACAAAGAAATAGCATTCAAAGCAGCATTGAAAATTCTACTCAGTTGATCTTTTGAAAAAATAACTTAATTTAAGGGAATCTAAGTATTGAGGAAGTTCCCTTAGAAATGAAATCAAGTAATCACACAGGGTATTTAGATTTATTAAGACAAAAGTGGATATTACAACACTTAGACTGCTGCTTGGTGGTAGAAAAGAAAAGAAAGAAGTTTTAAGAAATTTAAAAAAGAAATAGAAACTTAAAGATTATTAAAAAACAAGGACAACTAAACGATATTGAATGAGCAACTACGGGCGCATCAAGGAGACTAAGCTACGTTCAAATAATATTGATTTCTCAGTTGAAAACGTGAAGTATGAGCTTGAGGGATACATCGACGCTGAGAACAGAAGGGTCAATATTGACTCCGCCAAGAAACGAGCATGTCTCCAAGGCATGGACTATGATGGGTTTAAGTAAATGGTACTCGGTGCCCACTTATTTAGGATCAGCTCCAAAGAACTCATTAATCTCAGCAGTCGAGCAGAGAAGCAGAATATTCACATGGATGTCATTTTGAATTCAGCACTCACAACCTTCAACAACATCCACGAGCTGGGAAGCAAACAAAGGCAAGAAACTGAAGAAACCAATTAAAGAATCGCTGAAATGTTAGCCAACAATGAGCTACAGTCGAATAACTTCAGAGAGTTCAAGAAAAACTTTGATCAATCCTACAGAGACCCTGTTGATGACGCATCTGCTTAAAACATCTACCTGTAATAAAAACAAATTAATCTCATTTATTAGCATACATCTCTTCATCTTTCTGCAATTTTCTTTATTGATAATAGATCTAGATTTTGATGGTTTTTGTGATTGTTTAGGATTTTGAAATCCTAGAGAGAGGAGAATTTGAAGAAGATCTTCTCGATGGACTTTGATGTGAGCTACTTCATTAAGCTAGTTAGAGTCATGAACTACATCGTCAAAGAGTCGTTGGTGCCTAATTAGAATGCAGAGGAACTGTTCTTTTTACTTAATTTCCTCGTTTAAATTAGCAAACTAAAGGATTTCTAATTCTCAGTTCCAAAATTTCTCAGCGCAAAGGAAAAACTAGAGACTAAAGATTTCATTGAAGTTCTGTAAAATGCGGTGAAAGTTATTTCATAAGGACAGGAGGAATAGCTGCAAAAGGAGGAAGCTTTGAAGCTACAGAACGGGTAAGAGACTGAATAGAAAGTTCCTTCAGATAGTAAGGAAATAGTCTAAAAAGAGGAAGAACAAACTTTGTAACTGAATTAGAAGATAAATGAACTGGAAATTATTTAAAATAGCAAGGATGAGACAGTTTCTGGAGGCATCTAGATATAACCTGAAAGCAATCAAGCTCAAGAAGGAGAGCAGAAATAAGAAGCGCCATAAGTTCACGAAGAAAAGAAGAATGCTAGCACTGGGGATAATGTCGAAGAGGCTAAAAAATTAGAAGCATAAAACAACAAGCAAAAGTAATGCGTGGAATTGAGAGAATCTTTATGTCAAGTATAAAAATACTATTCCCCCAAATGAGAATAAGAAGATTGAGCTTTGAAAGCTGTGCATTTGTTTCGTTACTCCCAAACAATATTTATGGGGATTGTTCTCAATATGTATATTGAACCTGATAGACAAATAATATTCTCCTGAGATTATCATGCTTGTTACACTCATTTTGATTTAAGATAATTAACTCATTGCATATTTTCACAGATAATGTCATTATTTAAGAAAAGAGAACAAAATTTATTAAAAAATTAAGGGAATCTAGCTCAAAGAGAGAGAGGAAGCTTCTCTGATAATTGATTAAATAAATAATTCAGGAAAGCATAAAAACTTCTAAAGATATTGATAGATTATCACAAGAGAGTGAGACTATTAATTAAATAATACTAATTAAAACGAAATAATCGTAATTGTAATGATAAAGAAATTGGCGAACTATATCATTAGGCCTCAAAGGTAGTGTTTATGTTCCTCCATCAAACCTAAGTCAAATTTGTTGATACTTGTGATTGTCTTTTAGAGTAATTTACGAGGATGCTGATTTAGGCGATAAGCAGTTCACTCACAACTCCAAGATCATGCATCGAGAGGATTTTGATGTAAACCAATCAATACTGTAAACTAAAAGAAATGTTTATTTAATATCTGTTTGTATTTGGCAATAGCTGAAGAATTGCAGGGATTAGACCATCAAATGTAGTCTGTTCCGCTAAAAGAGCTACGAATTTGGAGTAAGCATGCCAAATAGATTTATATTCTTCCAGAGCTACTAGATGATAAGTGGATAAGGAGAGAGATAACAGCATTGCAACTTATGCTATTTTTCTTTGGATTCTTTAAAAAAGTCTTAGTAGAACTGTGTGATATTTTGTCATGGCAATTCAGGGAATAGAACATCCATCTTCGAATGTTTAAATTTCATCTTAGATAGAGGATTCCTTGGTGTTTGCTTCGATTTCACAGGGTAAAAAGAAACAGAATTAAATACAAGAATATCTCTTTCTTTCTTCTTGATAGTTTTAATAGTGTTACATAGCAACTATAACTCAATGCGAAGGGAGTGTTAAAAGCATTTATCCCACAAAATATCTAATCGAAAACAAAAGAGATTATTATGCTCTTTTTTGACTAATTGTCATTGATTCTCTTAGTTGCGGAAACTCTGATGGTGATCACATTACACTAGGACACAAAGAAACACAAGATCTAGAGGCTGTCGTATCGTACATCAAAGCACTTGGATATGTTAACAAGTAAGCAAAGATTTAACGAAGTAGTAAGCAATAACAGCTGAGACAACAAAATAAAAAGAAGAAATACATAAAAAGTGGATATGAATAATGCAATTATCTGAATTGTTCTAATTCTGTTAGGATCGCAATCTGGGGCAGGTCAATGGGTGCAGCTACAACTTTACTTTTTGCTAAGAACAACCCTACTGCAGCTGATGCCCTTTGCTTGGATTCTCCCTTCTCCAATCTTAAGATTCTGATCTACAGCTTCATCTAAAAGTTCAAGGTATATTGGTTTATTTCAGCTAAAACCCCAAGATAGCAGCATTCCCTTGATTTTTACTAAAACTTTAGATCTTCGCTGACATATTTGGAGACATCCTCTATTAGAAAGTTCGCCATTAAATCATCGAAGACTGCTCTGTTGACATCGAGTAAAGACAACATACAAAAATCCATCAATATTTTTTGCATATTCACTCTTTTTACTACAATAACCTAAATTATCTCCCATAAATCTAGCGAGATCAACCCAATCGAGTCCACAAACAATGTGAGAGTACCTGCTATCTTTCTGCATGCTATCCACGACACAATCATTGATAAAGAACATTCCGATAAGATTGTTAAGGTATGATATTATTCTAGATATTTTGAATTGTCAAAGCAAAGAAATTACCGAAATGAAATATCAAGGAATATGGCTTAGTTTATTTATGTGACAGCTTTATAAGGGCCGCAAGAAGTACTTTAATTTTAGTGGAGGACATAATGATCTCCGCAATGACAGTCTCTACGCGCAAGTGCTCGATTTCTTTGAGGATATATTTCTCAAATAAAACAACCTTCTTTCCAGTGGAAAGATCCAAGAATAGCAATCAAACAGAGATCTAGGACTATCATTTAGGTGAGAACACAGCTAATAATACATTGGGGATATTAAAATAACTGAGTTATGTTCTCTTTTGACTGTTAATTGTGTTGTTTTGAAAAATAGTCCTGTAAACTTCAACACAAAATTCTTGGAAGGAGATGGCACTAATGATTTCAGTACACCTGAACCGATAACGGATCTGTCAAAAGGAAGACACTTCATCTTTAGGCACTCCAAACGCTCCAAGATATTCTTCAAATCAGGTATGATTGTTTGTAGTTGTTCTGATGATTGTTGATGGTATAATTTTTGCTTTGAAAGATAATTTTTCAGGCAAGGAAGGAGCGGAGGACGATGGAAGGAAACGCACATAGATTAGAGTCAAAGAATTGACAATACTAAGAAAACGCAGCGAAAAATGTACTCTTTTAATTTTGATTGTTGTAATTATTTGATAACATATGATTTAGAGAACACAATATTACTGAAGAACTTCGTGGAAATGACTGATGAAAGTGATGATGATTACGACGAATAGCTTAGTCCTGAGTCTAAGACTCACTATGCCATTAAGGACAAGAAAATGGAAGCTTCTATGAGTCCTCAAGCAAAGAATTCCCCTGATGACCACTAGATCAGAAACAAAAGTGGCAGTCTACTTAAATCTTCTACACTTGATATTTATTCTAATTTATATAAAAACGATCATTCTTCAAATCTCTTAAATAAACTAGATGCTCCCTCGAATCTTTCGAATAACTCATATAAAATAGATCCTTAGAATTTTTAGAGACAGAAAATAAATGGAAACAGCACAATTCTTAGATAAAATAGGTCGCAAGAATATTTCGTGGAAGGAAAGGAAGACATTGAAACAGGTGAAGATGAGTAGAATGATGATGAAGAATCCGCAGATCTAGGAAGAGAAGACAGTGAGAAGCATATGCCCAATATCAATGAATGCTTTTCTTTTAAGAAATATTCGTAATATAAGATGCTCTCCTAACCGGATATTGTAAGAGATTTTAAAAATGTGGGCTTTAAGTAAAATTCAGTGATTGTTATGTTTGTGAAATAACAGCAAGACCATCCGCAGAGCTGATTGATGACTCTTTCATATTTCGACCCTTAAGACAGACACATGCTTCCCTTTCAAAATATCAACATACTAACCCTATTAGCCAACAATAATCCATTGGATTTAATAAATAATTTCTCAAAAAAATTCTGTATTTTACATCTTCTATTTTGGCATTTGCTAAATTGAACAAACAATCTAAAATATAGCATTTTTTATATTTTTATTAAGAAAGATATTAGATAATAAGGGCAATGCAATACTAAGGAACAACTCTTCTACTTAGACTTTTAAACTCAGAAGGGTAACGAGGGATTCAAATAATACCATACTGATGGGCCATTTATCAGATTTAAAATACAAAACATACAGTGTGATTTTATGTTCAACAAAAAATCCCTGAAAAATCAATAACGGTTTACAACAATCAGCATTAAACTTCAGCCGATACAGCTCACAATCAAAAAAATATATTATTTATTCTTTAAAAACTCTTTAACCTAAAATATGAATATCCTAAAATAATTATGTCAATCATAATGTTAGCATGTTCCTCATTATGACTATTAGAATGTTTCTGTCCGTTGTTTCACTAGGAACAGTTGCTATATTATAACTGCCCTCATTGTTTCTTCTCCATTTTTGAGATCTAATTTAGGTGTAAAGGATTTCGCATCAAAGTTCGAGATCTTTTCCATTCTGATTAAGTGCACACGCATGCTCTCTGGAACATCTCTAATCGCATTCAAAACAGCCAAATGATGTGTCTAGTTGACTTACTTTAATGCTTTATTATTAACAGCCATACTGTTACTATGATTGATCTTATGCTAATGCTAGTCTTTGATTTTTTGAAAATCAAATGGTACAATTGATGTCAATGTTTTAAGTCTCTAAGATAAAGGCGTGCTTGGGATAGCATTCAGTTGGAAAGATCCAGGTATTTCCTGGTTGTATTGCTAGTGTCTGATAAGTGCTGATGCGAAATCTGAAGGACTATGAGGCGAATGCATACCTGTCAATGTCGGGGAGTTACTGTAACTTTATTAATTTTTGGGAGTATTGATTAGCTATTACGAGCAGTTCAGCCGCACGTTTTGGATTTGAAGCTGCTACAGCAATTGCAATTTGTTCTTGAATAGCTTCATGTCAGATCGTTGCCCGTCTTTCTTGCTAGTTAAGTATTTCCTGCAGATGAATTTCTTATCCTCACTGTCAGGATATTCCACAAGCAAACAATCGTTAGTAGGAGTAATAAATAGTAGTAACATCACTTACTCGTTGAGATAATGAAGGTACTTGTGATACTCTAAGGATTTCAAGTTATTGCTGCTACTTCCGAAGATATTCAGCTCTTGAAAAAAACAATCAAATCAACCAATTATAACTCAACATATATGGTAAAATTCAAAGAGAGAAAAATACCTTCTTCTTTCATGATATCTATCAATTTGGAGAGCCTTTTGGAAGCGAAGTATATTGCTTGGGATTAGTGAATTCTAAAGTGTTTCTGTAGGGTGATAGCAGCTGTAACCAATTAGTTGCTTTTTTGCAGAATCTTTAAAAATACCATGCTCCCCTCGAATATATGACAAGTATGCATGACTATCTTCAGCATGTTTCTTTCAGCCCGATCCTCTGCGGCAGTACAGTACAAGCTTAAGCAACTAAAGGAATAAGGTTAGCAAGGAAGGAATCAATCAATTAAGAACTGTGAAGTTACTTGGAGACATCGATGTTAAGACGATCTTCATAATTAGAGAAATTGTAGAACTTTGCTTTGAAATTTCGGACCAGTGATTTAATCATCAGCTTCTAAGGGTGTTACCAGGCTTTGACGAGTTTTGAGCTCTGCAAGAAACAAATGAATAAGCAAGAAAATGAATCAACAAATCTGGGAAAGACATGGCTCTTTTGCTTTTATTAGCCCAGTGAAGGTACCACTTTGAGACTTAAGTTGAAAACAGCTAGCAATCTCTTTTGATAATAATTATTATGTGTCGTGAATTTTTAAGAATTACTCTGAATCTAATGTGAATAAGTGAGGAGTATTTGATCAGCTAAATTGCTTTGATCCAATTCAAGCAGAACAAATCGAATTGCTCTTGAGTCTTTTCCTGCTGTTTTCTCTCAGACATAGCAATTTTAAGTGCCACTTTCGACAGTATGCTCTTCGCTTTCTACTTCACCGACTCAGCTTCCAATTGCTATTTCTTCTGATACACAACGCTCAAGTGATAATTCTTCTCTTCAGATACCTTCAGTCCAACACAACACAAAATAATATTTTTTTAAATGTATGTCTTCCATATAATTTTACTTATTCTAGTTTCTTCTGTCTAACTTCTGAGTTGAACTAGGGCGTCAGCATGATATTTCGTCTAATTATATCCTAGTAATTGCTGGTCTGCTTGAGCTTTTCCTTTCTCTTTTGAAATATCTCCTCTTGATTTGTTAATAACACAAACATCATCAAATCATAGAAACTTGAAACAATCTCCTAATTTGTCTTACAAACTTATGAAGCAAGTTCATAGGAATCTTAGCTAGATGGATCTGGCTTGCTTCTAGACTACTTTCGCTGGAGAACATTAATCGATGCTGGTTTCTTTCTGTATTTCTCTAGGCTCAATTCTATTTTAGTTAATTCCACGAGAATAGTTAAGATTTTGAGTGATTTCTTTAATAATAACAGATAATTTCATTATGATTATGGCATTTTCTGATAAATATATCTCCGCTACCTGTGAAGTAGATGTTAATTTATACCAAGCATTTCTGGGTTGAAATCAACGACAAATATACCATTTGTGTCTTTTCTATCTGTTGCATCTGTGCTTGGGACATATCAATCCTCCACAGCGATTCTTTCTCTATTTTAATGAAGCTTTGATAGTTATTCTTCTATTGCTCTTGCGATTCCTCTTGATATCGCTAAGGAAAACTAGAGAACTTATCTGATTGTTTCCCAGCTTAATTGAATTACAATGCTGACCAGTATATCAAGAACGGATGATTACAGCTGAGAATCTACAGCTACAACGGGAATGACTTACCTGCACACTCGATATGCAAGTAAGAATACTTGTTTGCTTGAAGTTACAGTGTTTCTACAGTGTTTTCCTTCAAACCTGCTGGAAGTTTTTGTTCAAAGTATTTGTTACAATTTTAACCAATGAAAAATACTGGATTTTTGTAAATTTTTTTTGTGATTTACTTGCTTGTGTGTAGTAGTTCTTGGGATGTTGTGAATGCAGGTGTGATTGGAGTTGTAGCAGTCTCAGTTATTGCTCGATTTCAGAGTTAGTAATAGTTCTACCTGAATGCAGTTTCCGCGATTCAGATTAATTAAGAAGTGTGATTGATTATTACACTGCTTGTGAGTTCTCATCGGTGAACATCGATGTGCTTAAAGGGAGAAACTACAAGCGGTTTGTACTTTTTCTTCGAGAGCTATTCTTACCTACTGTGGGTTCTTTCAGGGAAACTAATGAAGAATAGTATTAACTGTTTGTGGTATCCAGCAGATTAATACAACTGCTCTCACTCTTGAGCCTTGAAGAGCTATTAGCATTACTAATTGTACTATTATTGTTGTTGCTGTTGAATTCCTTAGTTTAGCTGAATTATCTTCTTTGCAGGATGATTCTGTTGGTTCTGTTTGACTAAGGGTTCAGTTTAGGAGATGGAAAAGGTGATGCTAAGGGAGACATCAACAAAGGAGATTAAATTGGTGAAGATGGTTTGGAGTCTTTCTGTAGAAATGATGATTAGGATTGTTTAGACAAAAAAGGTAGACTGTCTCTGGAAGTGCTGTAACTGTGATTAGCACTGCTAGTTAGCATTGAGTTTTTGCTGTTTTGCTTCCATTCTATCACACTGTCTTCTTCGCTGTTTTGACTTTATTGTAGTCTACTTCTGCTCAGCAATGACATTTTGCTAACACTGTTTGAGTTGCTAAATCTAGTAGGAATTAAGTTAATCTTCTAAGCGGTAATCACAAACACACAGAATGATAAGAGAAATTAAGTTAAATCTATCAAAAGCTTGGTTGGTTTAAGTGTAATTAATTTAATTTTAGGAGAAAGCAGGCATGCATCAAAGAGGAGTTTAATTTTAATTGGGGGTTAATAATCATAATAATAATAATAATAATCGCTTTTAAGTATCATATGATATGTTTGCTGCTATGTAATCAATAATCATGCAATAAACATTAAAAAAAACAAATTATGTTACTTAATTGTTGCTTTTCAAATGGAAATGAGATTATTTACAAATCTTCATTTAAAACAGGAATATTATGCCATTTTCAGCAAGAAGCAATCTATGTTGGGGTTGGGGTTGGGGTTGGGGTTGGGGTTGG
>Ga0302271_10000284_pt1 | contig 47654 bp, 39 predicted proteins | sample III_Bog_N1_1_FD_198767 | JGI IMG/M metagenome (GOLD analysis project Ga0302271, IMG submission 198767) | Peat permafrost microbial communities from Stordalen Mire near Abisko, Sweden - III_Bog_N1_1 | ecosystem: Environmental > Terrestrial > Soil > Wetlands > Peat | place: Sweden: Abisko...
TTCTGTCAATTATCAGGAGGAAGGAATGGGAAATTGAAATCATGATATGGGTTGTAATCCTCATCCTGTTTGTTTTTATTTTTATTCTTTGAGCTAATTTCAGTAGCATCATTTGAGTAGTACCCACCACTACCATCAGTCGCTCTTTCTTACTATTACTATTATTCTCCCTTTCCTTCCAACACCTACCAAACTGTGTTAACATTGCTCTTTCTCCACCAGAGTAACTTCGACGCTCTATGAGAGCATATTTCCAAACGATCCAACTAGTTGTTTCTTCTTAGATTGTTACTACTATTGCAGCTACAATTGCTGTTATTCCATGACTGCGAATCTTTGATTTCATCAGAGAATGATTCATATATCCCAGCTGCTTCCATTCTTTTCTGCGATTCAATCTTCTCATTAGTAATTTTTTCTCGAACACTGTACAACGCTAGTTACCACAATAACCTCACTCTGGCTGATCTATCCATAGCATCATCTTCTTTTTGTTTATCTTTCCCATCAGACCTCGCCAAAACCTTCTTAATCCAAGGGAGATACGCTTTGACTAACTACACAACGAACCATATCATCAATGGGAAGTTCGTAACTGCAAAAAATATCACAGTCATCCACCACCATCCGGAGAACTTCGCTTTATCGTAAGTCAGCAACGACATATGGTAAGTTAGAAACAGCACTACACCACTAACTAACTCAACTCTATGGCATAATTCCGTCCAGTGTGGATGGATCTTCAACACTGCAATGTAGTACGTCAAAAGAATCAAACTAATCACTTGTCCCATAGTTCGAGTATCATCTATCAGCAAGGGAATCGACACGAGCGTTATCTTCATGAGAAACCTTATAATTTCCCAATAGAACATTTTATGCCTGTAGTCGCCAATGACATACTAGAATATTGTCATAGAGAGAGCAGATTTGAGTCTCTTTCTCATGGAGTAGTATATCCCCCCTGGGATGACTACCCCCACTGCTAGCAACAACGGCATGATCAACAGTAAGTTCATGGAAATGAAGAACCCCGCATCGCATCGGTACAATAATGATACTGACATATAGCTAACTTCTCCAATTTCCCTGCAAGCGACGAACTGCATGAGCTTCTCGAACACCATAGGACCGAAGTAGAAGAACACTACGAAGATCATCGTGTAGAGGTAGTAACGTCGGTAGTAGTGGTTTTAGCGGTTTAGAGATTTCTAGAATAAATAGAAGATCAAGCTCAGCAATAATGGCAGGACTACTAAGACGATTAAAGAAGAATATATATGAGGGAATGAGCTATTCTCCGTTAAGCCATACGTGTAGCAGTTGATGAGATTGAACAGACCCATTAAAGGGTTACCTAGGTTAATGAGCACAGGACGAATGGAGTAACTAGCTACATCAACTCTGAACGCTGTGACTACTGCGAGAAGCTGTAAATACGACACAAATTGCTTTAACAGCATAGAGCTGTGTCCTAAATGATTAGCTGCACTGTATTAGAAGAGAATCGATTGTTTTTTAATGCGGGAGATTGTTGAGTCAATCGACATAAGGATAAAGATATTTGTATATATGATTATAATGATGAGGAGTACTAGACTAATCCACCATTGATTGCATGCTAAACATGTTGATCCTGAGAGTTCAGTGAGTCCTTTACGGATATTGCATGATTCACAAAGTGGGCCAGTCATTTCAGAAGTACATGACTCATCGCTGACTAACGATCCACCTATGCATTTAGTGGATGAAAACTAGCATTTCACAACTACATCAGATGAGTCATTTTCTCTCCAATATCCAGCGTCTAGCAGAAGTTAATTGTTTCCTGGGCAGGATGTGTTCGCAGGGCACTTTAGACACTTCAAATCGGCGTTGAGACTCGGTGAAACAAGGGAATAATATAATTTCGGGCATGCTTCGCATTCAGTTGTTAAAAGACTTTTCTTGAGGAATTCACCTGATTCGCACTAGCGCATGTGTAGATCGAGTGTGAATTGGTAGGATTAGGATGAATCGGAGAATGGGGAGAGTGCAGAGGAATTATCGTATTTGATGTCCAGCAATGTGAAGATTAGTTATACTGACATCCCAGGCATGCCGTAGACTTAGATTCCTTGGAATAGCGTTCGATCTAAGCTATCTGTGGTTGTTGGGGAGTAGATAATCGAATTAGCAGGGTTTGAGCTATTTGAACTGGAATGCTATGAAGATGAACCGAGTTTAAGGAAGGATCCTTTTTGGGCTTGAGAAGATAAACTCAAGGATATTTTGACGTTCAGAGGAGTTTAGCATGAATAAGGGAGGTTGTTTTGATCGAAGAGACTCAAGTAAAACGGAGGGATTTTGTCTCCACTATTGAAATCAGATATTTCGTAGGATTTTTCAGATTAGCGAACGAATGAGTATTTGCGAGAGGAGGAGTTTGTGCTGTCAATAGGGAGGCTACTGCTGTTTGAGGAAGATTCTAAGATTCTGTATGGGGAATGGTTTTAGAATAATGAATTGAATGTTCCCATAGTTAGCTGCTATTGTTGCTGTGTGATTTCGAATGATCTTGGCCCAGAGCTGATTTCATTAGGAACATTGGAGTATATGAATTCTTTAAATCCATCTCTTAGCTGCAATGACAGTGTCTGCATGATATTTACTCCTCCAGCGTTGATCCCTGTGTTATTGAATATTTTTGTATTTCCTGAGAGGAACAGCTATTCCGGTGAGCTGAAATTAACCGCTAATCCACCTGTGTTTTACCCGAAATTGCTGTGAATTATAGAATCTACAAGGTTAAGATTAACAGCCTATCCAATTATCTCTAACTTGACACCACCTATATCAGTTCCATAATTCCCATGGATATCCAATCCAGCAAGTTGAACTGTTGTTCCTTCAGCTGATATTCCCTGATTATTGTTATTCGATGCTTAATAGTATATTCCACCAATCTCATTATTCCCTTTAGTATCTGAAACTGTTATATTTCTCATCTCCACGATCCCTCGTTGGATGGTCACAGGTGCTACACATCCTATCGAATCTGTGTAGTTCTAGCACATACTGTTAAAGATATTCATATTTGTTATGTAACTATTCAAAAACGTAAGATTATTGAGCTGCATCAACGCAATCCCTCCGTAGCTACAGTTAGTCATCCAGATATTTCTGAAATCCACAGAGGAATCGTTCGCTACGATCATCCCTTAGGTTGCACTGTGTGTTTAGTTAAAGAACACATCGGACAAAAGCAATGAAGTTATGTTAGAAAACTTCAAGATGCTTTAATATGTCTCATATGTCTAGTTATATCGCTGAATCGTTAGATTTGAGATGTTAACCTCCTGCGCATTGCTGATTGCTATCAGTTATCCACTGGATTTCGATGTGAGAGTGCTGTTGCTATCCTAGCTGCTCGTATCATCATCATCAACCACAGTTTCTGGGACTATCTCTTCAGGTATATCCCCAACGAAGTTAACATTCTTGACTCTTATTGTTGTTTTGAGATTCGCTGAAGACAAGAACGCACCTTTATTCCCAAATAGCTCCTTAACCTCCATAGTATTTATGTTTATTTCACTCAGCGATTTAAGGTTCTCAAACACAATGAACCCAGATGGATTAGCTAAGCTACCTTGTTAGCTATCAGCTGTATGAATCCGATGTACTTTTACATCTGAGATACTCACATTGACGAAGTTTTGTACTCCATTAACATATATCCCTGTGGATGCAGTCGAAAGCATTTCACTGTGTAACTCACTGAATTCGCATGATTTAATCAGCAAGGAACTATCAGCGTAGAGCTTAAAGATAATCGGCGGTGTTGCATACGTGCAGAGACCTTTAAAGACATTGCTATTCACAAAAATGACTTTCCCTTCGAATATCCCTGCTGCATGGAAGACAACTAGTGAATCTTGCTTCTTGGAACATTCACCTTGGAAATAGTTATGCCCAAAGACGTTGTTGGAGATAAACGAAACGGAATTGCCGATGATATGGAACTGCATTGTGTTTTGTTCAGCGGAAAACGTAGAAGTCTTTCCAGCTGTAGATCTCCCAGCTAGAATGAATCTCCCTTTGTTGAAGAGATTTGAAATCAACTCGATATTCGAATTCGCAGCGGTGATCTTCAAGAACGACAGAGACAGCTAATGAGAATAGCTACTACTCGGTTCAGCGATGTTGTCAGTGAAATTACATCTCCCAATTAAAATACTTGTTCTGAGAATGGAATTCACACTGATTATCCCCGTTCCTAGGGATTGCAATACGAGATTTGAGGTGATTTCACTGAATGTGCAGCCTTCAATACGAACCTTATACCATTCTTCACTTGTGCTGCTAAAGAATTATCTGTTGAGTTCGATTTGCAAGACACTGCTGCTCGTTATTGCAAGGTTTTGGAATGTACTGTTCTAAACTAATAAGCTTCTCGTGTGGAGCACATAAAGGATTGGTTAGTTCATTAATGGATATCCTTCGCAGCCAGAAATGGAGATGTTATGAATTTAAATGAGATTCAAAGTGTATTTTAAACTAGACAAGCCGATGTTCTAGTTGTTGCTGATTATGCCATTCTCGAGGAGGATATTGCCTATCTAATAATGGAGGAGAAATCAGCATTGAAATATGTATTATATTTGTGTTACCTTATCAGCTCCAAAGAAGAAGAATGCTTTGCCATCTTCTAGATAAGGTAGAAGTGCATCTGTGTCAGCTAAGGACATGTTGTTGTTAAGGAATGTGAAGTTGGAGACACTGATAGACGCATATGGATTCAAAGAACTGAAATCGATTTCAAAAAACACAAAACTTGATCGTGGAGAGATGGAATTGTCAGAGAAGTTGATGTTTTGGTAGATTTAAGTGATCGCAGCTGTGTCGGAGAGTTATAGTTACGGCTAACCGGAGATGACATACCCAGAGAAGATGTTATGTGAGATTGTAGCTTTGAAGAGCTTTAAGTTGGTTACTTCGAGGAGATAATGCACTGAAGAAGTTGTAGAAGAAGCAGAGGTAGAAGAAGAGGAAGTAGATTTGGTAGACCAACAAGAAGACGATGCTGCGTTTGTGGTGGAAGAAGAAGAAGAAGAAGTAGCCATTGAGGATGCGGTGTCCTTTTCAATTGCATCTAGAAAGCTAGCGTTAAACTGACTGTTCTTGAATGTAATTTCATTAACATACATGAACGCAGTATCCTTAATGTCTAGAATCTTCGATTGATTGAAATATGTCTGCTAGATATCGATATGCTTCACCATGTTGAACAACGGAAGATCAGTCAGTGTTACGATGTATTACTCGATGTTATTGGAGCTGTACAGAATAGTAGAAGCGTTGATGGCAGTCTATTATGCTAATTTGATTGTGCCAAGATTCACAAAGACTTGATTCCCTTTGGAGATGAGTTTGGAATTGTTCATATTCGATTTCGACAGCTCTAAGAAATCGCAGTTTAGGATTATTTATCCTTTTGTGTCAGATGCAGTGATAGCAGCTGAGTTATCGATGGTGGAGTTGTGAAGAATCAAGGAAGTGATTCGCATGAGCTATGAGGATGTTGATGCACTACTCTGCAGGACGATAAGACTGGATTCCTTGATGATATTGACTTCATGCAATGCAAGGTTATTCAGTGAGATATTCCCCGATAATGCTGTAAATAGCAGCACACTGCAGTATTCTAGAATTGTGTTTTTGATTAAGAAATTCTACAAATGAAGCCCAGAGGAGATTGAAAACAGTACAGTGTTGTTGAAGTATGAATCTTTTATGTCAATGTAGTGGATGACTGTTGGAGAGAAGGGGTTCTGCAGGAGCAAGCTGCCTTGGAATCCATATTAGTTTTCTGGTTTGCTGCGTAAATGGGTGATAAATATCGAGGAGATCTTTTTGATTGGGACTGCTTCATCTGCTATGAACGCGCATATTCTAGATGAAACTGATGAAAGATGGATAGATTTGATAGTCAGCGATGAAGAGGAGTAGGATGAGGGCTATGATGGGTCTTTCCCGAGTAGCGATGAAGCATAGAAATCTGTTTGGGATATATTGAAAGACGGTGCGGGAAATGATTCGATTGCTTATCCATATTGCAATCCGTAGACTTTCATTGAGTTCAAGAGTGTGTTATTGAGGGTAATCAGCTAGACTTAGCTGAGAGAAGACTGCTTGGTCGATAAATGTGACTTTTGTTTCAATAACAGCAGTCCTTTAATGGATTTCGAGAACGAAGCTGTTGGGGATAGTTTTTAGTTTGTTAACATATCTGCAACCGTACCATAAAATGCGCAGCTTTCAGCGGTGAACATTGTTAGATAGTCCACGAGGAAGGTTATCCCTGCTAGATCAGATTCTGACATGCTCAGGGAGATGCACGAATTGATGGATATTGTTCTGTAATGGTTGATTTGTTGGTAGAATGCGGAGAATGAAACGGCTTGGAAATGTACTTTCTGGACATTGGAGATGTGCACAATCGGCATGGTTATCGAAGGGGAGGAGGTAATTAAGGGGTTAGAAAAGCTATAATCCGAAGAGAAGGAGAGATTGATGAAATTTACCTCCGCGAAATTGTTTAATTAGTAGCCGCCAGAAAGCTGCACAGGACTGTATATATTAGAAGATAATAAAAACAAATAATATTAGGATGTTAAAGTACAAAATTGGGATGAATTTCAAGTGTTTAAGGGCAATTTACGAGAGAATATCTTCTTATCCGATGAAATTGAGAATTGTAAGTTTGGAGCCTTTCATTGAGAGTCTCTTGGATATGATATGAGGTAGGTTAGATGAAGCCATGAGTAGTAGATTAAACGTTGTCGAATCGTAATCAAATATCTAGTTGTTGATGCCAAACTGAATGACACTGCTTTCGAGTGCTGCGAAATGCGTAAACGGATTTGATGCAGTGCCAAGTCCGAAGGTGCTTAGCTATCTGGACTCGGGAGTTGCAACGAAATATGCGTTCATTTAGCAGTTTGTGTTAAAGGAAGACATGGATGAAGAAGTAGAATTTGATCTTGGTTGGAAGAACTCGGTGGTGAGAGGGGATTAGGAATAGTCGAAGTATTTGAGCAATGAATCGATTGAGAATATCCAGCTGCGTTGAGAAGTGCTGATGATAAGGCTACTACGATAGGAAGAAGCAAGGACATTGAGGAGGATTAGAGGGCATTAATCGAGGCCTAATAGATTTGATAAATTGAGAGAGTGGTGAGTACCAAATCCTAGCAATGTCAGCGTGCCTGTTTTTGTGTAGTAAAATATGTTTAAGTTGTCGAATACAAATTAAATTAGAAATATGATAATAATCACTAGTAATTTGTGTGTGTTATTACATTTGGAATCGTAGACTGCAAACATTTAGATCGAATCCAGCCAGAAACAAAGAGATATTAGCCCGCTTGTGTGGTTGTAGACAGATTATGCGATGTTGTTTGTGTTATTGTGAGATTGAGTTAGATTAACCATGGATATTTTGACTGGAGTTATTGTGAAGATAGCATTCTCGTTTGTCTTGGTGAATTCAAAGTTTATCAAGGTGTTGATGTTGTCAATATCAGGAGTGCTGTTGATGATCGTTTAGAGTTGGATAATGGCAGTTTAGTCAGAACAGTCAAGAATAAGGATATCACCATTCGTGAATGAGATAAACAATCGTAGATTAGTGCTGGTGGATGATTGAAATTTAGTGTGGGTTATGAAATCATTGTTGGTGTCTGCTGTGATACTGAATTCTGAGAAAAGAATATTAAGATTAACCACTCAATTAGCTTATGGAATATGCTAGGGATGTTTGAAGTGATGAGAAGTAGAAAAAGAAACAAAGAAATATCATTTTGTTGTTGATGTGTTACGCTTGCTCCACAGCAATTTGAATCCTGGGAAGCTGAATAAGTAGATCTACGTTGAGTCTCTTGCAAGGAAGATAGTAGCATCAGGAGACACACTAATCGTGAAGTTACTGTCGAATTAGCATCCTTAACAGTTCAACTCTAAAGGATAGCATTAGAGAAAAAGAACACGAATAAGCTAAAAATCGATAAATAAACTAGATCTAGTATCTTTTTTTGCTTTGGCTTACACATGGATGTAGTATTGGTGAACGTTAGATCTTATTGTAATTGAAGCACTGAGAGAATCATTGATTACGCAGAAAGAGTGATCATCTAGGTAGTCGTATTGGAGGTATCATTGGGAAACTCCGTGAATGCAATCAACTCATTGGCAACTAAGTTATTACTGTAGGAGACTGAGAGTGCAGGTTATTTAATGCTACCTCCCTCAAGTGAGTAGAACACATTCTATGTTGTTTATATCACTAGCATACTATTATCCTACTTGCTATGCTTAATACTGCTGATCTCCTTGATAATCCCTCGTAGATTTCTAAATCGTTCTGCAGGTGCATTAACAACTAACTCATAATGCTGTAAACTTTGTGTGTACCCATATTACAGTGCGTAAAACGAGGTATGGGTAGAATCTACGAAAAACTAACAGACTTTGTTTTCCAGAGGACTATCACTCATGAAAGTGCGTTGCTTTGTGAGAATATCAAAGATAATGATTTGTGAAGTGGATGAGAGTTAAGTCAGGATTAGATTCGTTGATGGGATCAAATGGAGATCAACATAATCGGGTGGGGAATCACATGAATTTAGTGGTTCTGTTGTTGTGTTGGCTGGTTAACTTGTAGATGATGCTGTGCTGAGTAAGAATGTGCTTTCGATAGCTTTTGTAGCTAAGTTGATTTGAAGCATTGTATCATCTGCTTGTTAGATAATTGCATAGCCTTTCCATGCAGTTGCTCCAATCGCTGGAGAGACTAATGAATAAGATATGATAAATGATACTTGACTAGTATCTTTGGAAATCGCTGTAAGGAATACTTGGGAACAATCAGCTTAAGCTAGGAGATAGTGGGTAGTGTTGAGATCTAATAGCTTATTGAGATTAGGTGAGATCTGAGAAGAGGGTGTGATGTTATGGGAAACAATCATTAATTCAAGGGAATTTTAGATATCGATGAGGGATGTGTTGGGTGTTGCATTATTTGTATTTCTTGAAGTCTCATTGAGTTTAAATACATAAACGGTGTTCAAGTCACTCACAGTCAAGATAGAGTTGTCGCTACTGAGCTGCAGACACCGAGACCTAGCAAAAAAGATAAAATTTCAAACAAAAGAACATTATTGATTGTGGTTGTTTTTAAACTTGGTTTTTGAATTGATTTGAGTGTGTGTTTGTTACATTGATTTATCGAAGACAGGATGCTTCATGAGATTCGGTAAGGGAGCACTAATCCTCTTGCAATTCTGTATGTCATTGATATTGCATATGATTACTTCCCCTTGTGAAATATCATAGAAATATATCACATTTTAACTTAAATCTACTAGATAATCTGCCATTGTTGTATCATCACATGGCAAATTACGCTAGTAATTCTCAAGAATCGCTGTTTCAGAATAATCTAATATGAACACACTCAACCTATTCTTATTCACTTCGACAACGCAAGTATTCCCAGAATATCCTTAAAGAACTTGTCGTCTACGAGTGTCAGAAGTAGTGATGGTGTTGTCAAGGCTTTCATCATCATCATCTTCTTCATTATCTTCATCAGCAATAACTCCTGTAAATGCTGCCCCGTTGATTGCAGCACTTCCTAACAGCATAGGTTGTTAGTAGAATGCTAGTTCTCCATTCGATTCAGAGGCAAAAAATGACGGTGAATTCTTAATCTTAGCGATGATCTTCGCTTGTGAGCTGAGCTTGATCGGTTACGGTAGCAGAGTATCTTACTCGAAATCAGCTGTGAGAATAGTTATTCGATCTGATAAGAATATGAATATCTCCGGCTAGCCGTTATCAGCTGCGATTATCTCCAGGATATTTAGAGTTTCTCCAGCAGAAGAGATGCTGTTAAAACTTAAGAATATTTACGCTAACGCTGCATTCACTGAGGAGAGCTCTGCTATGGTATGCTACAGCGGTCGATAGGAATCCTACCCAACGATGAAGAGCTTATCTCCTTGCAGGAGAATATACTTCGAGGACGGCTAGTAGCTCACGCATTAGCTGTAGACAACTGGAGGGTTAGTAGAGTTGTTGTTACTACTGTTGCTGGTATTTTTAACGATGATTTGATGTGTAAGTTTACTTGAATTAAGCTCCACTAAGCCTTTCTCGAATAGGACTATCCATTTATTTGGGTAAACTCCTTCTACGATGCTTAAGGGATTATTCATTACCGAAGGGAGCCTTTAATCTATGCAGGTGAGTTCCATTGTGGGGCTTATTGAGCAGCTATGAAGAGCAGATGAAGTTAGAATACCTAGCATCATTAGACTAGCTGTGGTTGAATTTGGATTGATAATCGCGATATCTATGATTTGTTATGTTTCTGAGCAGTCTAAGAATGGGAAATGTTGCGTTGGATTATCTTAAGAATAAGGAAAGGAATTCACTATGGATTAGCTTTGCAGATCCCATACTTATAACACACTGCGGAGATCGGAGGCTATTAGAAAAAATGATAAAGAAATTAATAAATAAATCAAAAAACCAGGGAATTCATTATGATCAAAAAGACAAATAATCTTTTGGTATTTCTTTATGTAAAAGTGCATTTATGCTTTATATTGCTGCTATGGTTTGTGTCATTACGGCAAGACTAATAGGCATTCAGAACAAGAAGTCGATCGAAGGAATGGAGATATATGATTTTCTGCACTTTTGGTGAAGTTGCATTGACAGGAGCAAACCTCGTGAGTAAGCTACTCGATAGGTAGTCCCATAGTTCTACGTGTCCGCTTGAAGTCCCAACAGCGAGCATATTAGAATCGGACACATGTTCAATCGATGTGATTGTCTGCATTGAGGAATCGTTTTCGGCGATGAAATCGATGTACATGCTTATCCCAGAGCAGTCATTGATCAGCGCGTTCACGCAGAGAGTAAAAGTCACTAGGATGTAAGAGAAGATAGAGCAACGAAATAAGTTCATTTTTGTATGCAAGATGTAATGAGTTGTCTATTAACAAAAAGAAGGAAGAAGCCCTCCACCGATTATTATTATTATTTTTGGGATTTATTCTTGTGTTATTGTATTTACACTTTTGATTCTATTTTGTTGTGAAATAGAAATACAAAACAAATAAATTTATGTAATATTGAAAGATCTCTCTCTCTGCTTGTCTCTGAATTAAGTCTTTCATAAAATCACTGGTAATCCTCTTATTCTTTCAGGCTGAGGTTTAATAAGGAAGAGAAAAGTGTCAAAAAAAGCAAATAAATATTTCCTTCATTATGGGGAATGGATCTTATGTCGCATGAAAGTATGAGTAGAAAGAGTAGATGTAGAAATAAAAGATCACCATTTCAGATAATCTTGTTCATTTTCAAGAATGAAAAACAACTTAGAGTTTTCTCATCACACAATAATTAATAAATGCGTATTTTTATTATTTTTTCAATAAAAGTTCTTGATTCACGAAAGCACCCTTATTCCTCATGAAGACGACTGTGACCTTGTCGCTTTTCCTAACTGCTTTGTCTCCTCCTCAGAATGAGATCTGTGGTCTGTCGAAGATGGCTATAAATTCATCTGTGTTAATTCAGAATCAAACGGATTCAATTTCGCTGGAGTTGATGCTCTAAACGCAGCGTTCTTATCTGCTACTTCTTTTCGTTCTTTTCTTGCGAAACGCAAATAATTTTGAAAAAATTTGTTTGGTGATTCTTCATCGCATTAGTTAAACTATGCTGATTCAAAGTCTTGCTGTCTTTCTACTTCTTCCTCTTTTTCTTCAAGAAACACACAAACATAATTCAAATTCTAATCAAACAAAGCCATCAATCACTCCTCTTACATCTCGGCAAGCTCCCCAAAGCCGTTTCCTATGATTCTATCGACAAGAACGGTTCAATAAGCCCATCAATCTACCCCTTGACTCTTCTTTTCTATTCCCTGTATTTCTCAAATAAATTCTTCCAATTCAACGCAGCTCTTTCTCTTGGATTCTCTTTCGATCTGAAACATTTAAACCTATGCAGTTTTATCATTAACCCTCGTTTCTTCTGTCCAATCCATGGCGCATAGCATTTGAATATCGTATAAATAAACCAAATCACTGTTGGGAGATTTATCAATACAAGTGTAGCTATTGATATCCACCATTGCACAGCAGCAGTATCGCCTCGTTCATACGCGAGCAACGCCAGCTAAAACGACACAAAGAGTATTGATGTCGTGAATAGATCTAACCTATTCAATATATCTGTCCTGTATGGCTGCATGAAAAACACTGAAACACCGTAGACGAGTAGAATCGACGAAATCAAGAGTGCTTTTGCCTTGAGATCTTGCAAGAAAAACACTGAGATCAACACAATCAGTAGTTTCTCCATGTACCTAATGAACTCCCAGTAATATCTGTTCGTCTTGTAATCACCTAGAATATACTAATAAGTCTTAATCGATACCCTTCTTTTCTTCCTCTGATACACTGAGAACAACAACACTATCGGGACAGCAACACTCGCTAAGAAAATCAAAGGACCTATAACAAACACCGAGAGAACATAGTATTCCGTTGTATAGCAAGGATACAGCATATTCGCAGTAATAAACGATGATGTGGTCCCTACTTTCCTACAAGTTACTAATCTCAACCCAGCTTGGAAAACTGTCGGAGCGAAAAATAACTGTACGACTAAGAACAGTGTCTTCAAGAAATAGCTGCGGTAATAGTAGTTATGTCGATTTCCAATATAGTGAATGATAAATATGATCACTAAGAAACCCATCGGGATCAATAAACTAGCGAAGAAGTTCAAATAAATATGCGTGATGCCTAGCTCATTCCCGAGAGGGTACAAGTAGCAGTCCATGATATTCGAGAATGACATCATAGGATTCCCAAAGGATATTGTCCCTTGCGTTTCGACTGCGTTGGGTTTTTTAAGATCAAAGGAGCTTAAAATACTGATTTCTTAAAGGTAGCTGACAAATATCTTCACGATCATCGACGCTATGAACACACTCTCCGCACTGGATGTCTTCACCAAACTTCTTGAGTGCTTGATTCGTCGAACTGTCGAATCAGTAGATATCAGAATGTAGATTAATAAGAATGCTAACACTGACACCATGATACTTAGTGTCCATCCGAGGTTCGAGCAAGCTAAACACTAAGAAGTGGAAATATTCGTGTACCCAGCACTGATGTCACATTGCTCACAGAGTGCACCTATCATATTAGTACTGCAGCTCGCATCACCGTAGATCTCCCCTCCTAAGCAATTCCCTCGTTGAATCACACATTCTTCGATTTCTAGATTGTTTTTGTTAGCCAGCCAAAACCCTGGACGAATGAGTAGTTAGTCGTTACCTGGACAATCAGCGTTCGCAGGGCATTACTAGCAACTTGTGAGATTGTTGATGTTAGGATCTTCAAAGGAATATTCTTTTTCAGGGCAAGCCATGCATGATTCGTAGAGTTCTGTTGTGAAGAATACTTCCCCTGTTATGCAAGGACGGAGGTTCACTGTCAAGGAGACTTGATATTCTCTAGAAAGCTTAGTTGTTGCTGACATTGACGCATATTATATCATGTTCGTTGTGAGCTTGATTGGCATTAAGGAATTCGGTCTGCCATACACGGTGATGTTTGAAAAGATAAATCCTGATACGTCGTCGTCGAAGATAGCATTCAATGTGCCTTTAAGGAAGTAACGCTAGGTATCAGAGGATTGAGAGGAATCTACTGATAGAGTTGCTATGCCTTATTGCTGGTTGTCGGAATCGTATATTGGAGTGATAATCTACCCGTTTTCATCGAGGACTTAGATGAGAAGCTTAGGGAGAACACCACCACTTTACTACTCCTCGATGACTAGCCCATTAGAGGTTTCACTTTCGTATGCATACTTACCGTCCGTCTCGCTTTGAATTACGAGGATACGGCCGTCTAGAATAATTGATAAAAAAATAAATGAAAAAAAACGAAAATTCTCTCTCTTTTTGATCGTATTACTTGTGGATAGATTCGGTGTAAGTGGTGCTGCATTATCAGCGATTAGTGCCCTGACTCCTTCATCTAGCATACACGCTGGTATGTCTTATTCGATGTATATTCCACCACCTCTGTTTCCAGCTGTATTCCCAGTGACTGTTGTGTTCTGGAGAATAAAATTATCCGCGCTATTCACTGATATATGCAACCCACCACCTTTTTGTCTGCAAGTGTTGTTCGATATCGTTGAGTTTATTAAGCTTATTGGAGTTGACACTGCGTTGATGACTTTTAAAGCGCCAAAAGAACCACCGAGATTATTCAGGAACTTAGAGTTACTCAGAGTTAGTTACTAGGGCTGTTGTGTTTGTATCAACAGCTGTTGTTGGAGTTAGTTATTGCTGACAGCTTAGCAAGTGCTCATATGCGTAATATTGATCATCAGCAAGCCTTATTAGGAACATTAGTTATTCGCTAGAATCAAGGTGTCTAAATCGAAACAGGAATCGGAGATATCGATACAGCTACTCATCATGGCATCTTCTGAGTCCTTGAGATTATTATCAGTGAAATTCAGCTGTTCAATGGACAGCTAAGATATCCAAGAAAAGGATAGGATATTCCCAGAAATTTACTGAATGGACTGTATCGTATTGTGATTCATCTCCACCTTGAATTCATTCAAAAAATTAACACACAATTGTCTAAAATTATTCCATTCTGTCAAAAGTATACCTCTGTGACATATGAGATCGTGAGAAACTTAAAAAAATTCGTAGTGATATTATAGAAGCTATTATTGCTAAATTGAAGCTCCCCAAGAGCATTAAAACTCAGCAGAGAATCATCGTCTTCATCACTAGAAACCTAGGGAAAGTTTACGAGAAGGTTGGAGATTCTATTTTAACTGAAATTAACATCCCAGATCTTGCAGGATAATAGTGGTCCATTGTTCTAAATGCGAACACTCACAAGATCAAATATCGACGCAGCGGGCTACAAGAACAACATGTACTCATCTAGTTCTTGATAATTCACTGAGACTGTGTTATTCACGAAGTTTATTTCCCCGGATTATGAAGATTACCCAGTATTTTGCAGATTAGTTATATCCACTAAAGTTGACTTCCCATCAGCGAAGACATTCATGAAATTGCTATCAACGAAGGCAATATTACTCTGTGTCATGAGTGATTGCTGTGATGTGTCTGCTTTCATGATTTACCCGAAGATGTTTTTGAAATCGCAGGTATTGAGTTCGAAATTAATCGAAAATTCATTGAAGGTAAGATCAAATAAACTTATTTTTGGGATGATATCCGAGAAGGATAAGCTCTTAAAATGAGCCTGCGCGTTGTCGGCAAGCGCAGAGAGCTCGAAGATCCCCATGTGCTACGATCGCAGGGAGGCTACTGTGGAGTTTTCAAAGGAAAATTAACCAAACGAAAATGATCCAATTGTCTGGGTGTTGAATTTCGTGGCTAATTTAGAGATATTAGCACTAGTTTCATCGGTGTCGTTGTTAGAAGCCCCAGAGAAGTACGAATTATTGATAGATATGACATTCGTTTCGATGAGAAAGTATATAGAATCAGCGATGTTCTTTGCGAATCTTCGATCTTTGGTGTTTTGAAAAATCGAAGAATTCACGTGGATAGTGGAAAGGCTTGAAGTTATTTAAACGTGCGCTACGAACTGGGAATTCATGCTTAAGCCTTTCAGCACGTTGGAGGAGAAAACACAGGATTCAAGGAAGACTTCAGTTTAGAGATTCGAAAGGTATTGGAGGACACTACCGATGCTGAGGTAAGGATCGATTTCAATCTGAAGAATAGCAAGAAAAAAAACAAATTAGCTTATTTTAATAATGAAACCAATATATTATGAGTTTTCCTTACAATGTTATTGGTGAATGTGACATTATTGATGCGTGTAGTTGGGATGAGTGTGGAAGATGCTTCAGAAGCATTCATACTAGACGATTGAACGTAGATATTTCTATTCGCTTCGATGAGCACCACTGGAGCATTATATAGTCGCATGTTTGAAATTACCGAATCAGAAAGTTTTAGATTCACTGCATTGCGCACAATCAACGAGGACTGCTGAAGTTGCTCTGATCTGTCGAATAGCAGTGTATCTGAAATAATTTCGGTGTCGATGAGGAAAATCTTGCTTAACGTGCATTTCTCGTTGACATTCTTGAAAACAGCGAAACCCATCTACAAATCAACAAAAAATAGGATAAACAACACAAAGGTAAAGCAATATCTCTCTTTGTTTACATCATTGTTATCTGAGATGAGGATATCTGTTGCTGTGACCATTTGAATCTTATCGAAATGGAAGAAAAAGAAGCTGTTGCCTTCGTCTAAGAAGACAGCAGTTGTTAAATAGCTGTCTTTTCGTTGGTTGTTCATCGCCGTGAAGTTCTTCAAGATGATTTAACTACCTTTCGCGAGATAGCTGAAGACAGCTTCGATTAAGACTGAGTTAGCAGACGCATAGAAGGTGTTATTCACTACAATGGAGTTCTTTAGTGTATAATCAGCGACTTGATTGTTGATTTATGGTGGTCCAGCGAGGATCTAGCAGTTGAATTCATTTTGAATTATCTTAACGGAATTCGCAAGTAAATGATCCGTTTCTATGAAATACTTCTAGAGCTTATCGGATTAGCTGGAATCAACGGAGATCGTGTTGTTGGAGATTGTTGCGTTTGTTAGAATCAACATCGCTGATTGGACAAGTTCTGCGAGCTTCGAATTGTAGAAAGTCGAATTGGTAATTTTAGAATTGTAGAATCTAGTAGAAATACCGTCATCTAGCCCTTGTGAAGCTATGAATTTAGTAAAGGTAGATAACAGCTAAGTTGAAGATGCAGTTGACTTTTTGACTTGCAAGAAATTGGCGAAAGAGAAGGTGCTATTGGAGATATTAACGATATTTAATTTGAGGTTGTGGTCAGTGACTTTCTGCACAAAGCATGTTCGCACTGAGGTGACATTGCGGATTGTCATGTTCTTGATTGAAGAAGTTGAGTAGACAATCGATGGGGAAAATTCAAAGACTTTTGATTGAGAGATTGATGAATCGGTTATGGTAACATTCGAGACCTAAAGCAAGGAAGTGAAGATCGTTTCTGAGAAAACCACTAACGAACTTGATTGCATTACAGAATTGAGGATTGCGATATTTGAAATGCCACTGCGAATTATCGGTAAACTGTTCTCATTTTGATTCAAATCGTAAGAGGAATACTTCTCAGATAGGAGGGAACCACCATCATATGAAGATTATGATACTGATATGAAAGCCAAGCTTTGCTGAAATGCTAGGATGATCATCTACGCTTGTGAAGACAACGTAGTATACTTGAAAAGCTGATAATTCCTAAATGAATTGTTATTTAAGGTAACATTCACTAGCTAATAAGAAGGTCCTAGAGAGAATAATGGGAAGGTAGCACTTCCTCCGATAAAGATATTTTTGGTTAGTTTAATCTCAGAAATAACCAATCCGATCCTGTGCTAGAGGAGAATCGAAAAAGATGTAAAATTGTTACTCAAAAACTGTGTGTATCGCAAGCTTTACACGCCCAGCGAATAGCTATCTACGAAATTGACTTGGGTGAAGGAGCAGTATAGAATGTGGGAATGCTCTATGAAGACCGCAGTTTAAAACTAGTCTTGCTTTGAAGATGTACCAGATGTAGCTGCTGGTTGCGTTGTTGTTGTTGTTGCTGCAGTTGATCTCTGCAGATTCATTTCTTGTTTGGAACTTCCTTCCTATTCTTGAGTGTAATTCTCTGATTATTCCTTCTCCTAACTCAGCAGGGTGCTAGCCGTAGTCTGCTGACTTGAACTCGCTTCTTTCCCGTAGTACTCCGTGGAAGTATCCGAATCGCTTCCCTCATTCCAATCTAACTCTACTAGCATCCCTGAGAAGACTGTTGAGTTCTACAACTTCGTGGTAAGCATCTTGAGATTCGGCGTGATCCCAGAAGGACTAGCAGATGTTAGGGACAGATCTGCAGGTATCACGGAGAGAAACGTAAACAATCTTGCATTTATCATTTAACAATCTGACACAGTGAAGAACGTATCTTCAGTGATCTAATCGGCGCTCGTTATGATTGGTTCATCGAGATCCTCCCCATCAGTGGCGATCTTCGAAGTCAACTGCACGAACAGATACGCTTAGTTGTTTAACGGAGCAAAGTAGAAATACTTGCAAGGTTGCTATGTAGCATTGTTCGAAAGACATTTGTAAGTTGAGAGAGTTGACAATGGAGATGTAGGTGTAGATGATCCATTGTAGGTGACTCGCTTAAGGGACACAGAATGTGCATGGCTGCTGATGAATTACGTAGAATCATCGAGGACAACATCAACGAAATTAGCGTTATGGACAGATTCAAATATCCAGATGTTCTTGGAGGAAGATTGAGGATTTGAAGTGAAATTAGTGTTCGAGAAGATCAACTAATCCACGTTGTTAAATGTGACATATTCGATAGAAGAAGAGGCTGAAGTAGCTGAAGATGAAGAAGTGAAAGTGGAATCATCTGTTGATTCACCATCAGTGTTGTTTTAGCCATAATCCTCCCCATCAGTGTCTTCAGCTATGTTAATACCATCCAATTAGCTACCCCCAGTAGTGCTACTACTATTGCTACTGTTATCCGCATTACTAGAACTTGAATCAATCAATGCATTGTATATTTCTAGATTCATATCCTAGAACGACAATTATTAAATATCTTAGAACGAATATCCCGTATTGATCTTCAAACAAGTGAGATTACTGGAAATGCTATCACTTATGATACTCTCATTCACGGGTGAATAAGTCATGAAACTCACTCGACTGTTCGCTTTCTATGTCGCATATTAGAACGGTTCTTCGATGAGATGCGATTTGCCTTTCTCCAAGAAGAATGTCATGCTGATTTTGGAGTATGAGAATAATCGATCGCTTTTTCCTATTTTGATAGTTTCTTTGCGCATAGCTCCCACGGATTTGTAAGGGTCTTGAATCGTTCCTGAACCGAGCTGATTGAAGTACTCATTGCCCTTGAGACTCTCCACGTAGAACTGTCTCAAGCAGATGATCTAATGAAAAATATAATCAAAAGAAGAAAAAAATATTTTGAATTTGTTTTGAGAATTCTTGAAATATATACATCTTGCTAATTGGCAGACGCATCACTGAGATCATTGAGTCTGAGTGACCATATCCTATGATTGGATACGAAGACTAAGTTATTTAAATCATCGAGATACACCATCGATTGGATATCCTAAAATGACAGTGCTAGCCCCGTTAGATTAATAGAATAGCCGAGAGAATTATCGTCATTGTAGAATCTAACTATCCCATTGGAGAGAAATATCACAATCGCTTCGAGTTGCAGCACAAATTATACTTAAAGGATAGGGATTTCAGTAGTAAAAATCGTGGATATTCTAGAATTATATAAATCCCAGCGGTAGATAGCAGATAAACTCGCGAAGTATACTCTGTCGAGGAACATTATGGAATGATGCACGGAAAGGATTGAATCCGGGGAGAAAATAGAATAATCTATGCTAGGGGATAAAAGATTAGAGATGTTTAGCACTGACATCTGCTTGTTGGATTGACCAACCACAACAACTTTGAGAGTTTAGTTGAAATCGACTGAAACGATTGAGGAGTCAGTGCTGCTGTCTATGAATGAAGGAGGTAGGTTAGGGGGTGAGAAAATGAAAGGAAAAGAAGAGAGAAAATAACTATTTTTACCGAAGATCGAATTGATAGTGCCATCGACGTAGTTCACACAAACAATATTCTGCTAGTTAACAACCGCAATCACATTAGGATAGCCTGTTTCCTCTAATCTACTGTCTTCGCTGATGGATACGCCTTTTACTTTTGTTTTACAGATACAAACAGAAGGGTTAGCAAGTTAATTGGGGGAAAAAAGATAATCTTACATGTGATTCTCCTCCTAAATGAGACAGCATCATATGTCAATGTGAAGTTAAACACTGATAGCTTCGTTGTGCAAGCTGCTGTGCTATTACTACTACTGCACACAGTCTCAATACTGATGAACTGATTCCCGATTACAATGAACTTTCTAAGCAGCATAGGTTCTAGCTCTACTAGATAATGAAGCTATTTCTGCTCTAAATCAAGCACACTGAAATCGCCATTCGTCAATTATAATATCAACTCATTCCCATGCACTCTCGAGTAGCTTATCACACCAACCATATTACGAAACACATTCACAGGGTTGCGTAAGTATACATCAACAATCACACCACCATTGCCGCTGTCAGTGTTAGATTGCACTATGCTAGCAATGCTAGAGTGTGTCATATCTTAGCTGTCAGTATTTTAATCGATCTAAACAGCAGGAGCATCAACACTGTTGTAGAATATTAGTTTGGTTTGCGCATTAACCACAGCTATCTAGCTATCCGCATAGAAGTGATTCCATGCTGCAGAGAAATACACCGCCTGCATGAGATCCAAGGAGAAGAAGAACAGACGTTTATTACTGTGCTAGCTGACTAGCATTCTATCAAGATCTAGAAGCTACAACGGTCGAGTATATTTCGCTGCTTCATAAGAGCTATCATCTTCATCACCATCATCTTAGTCATCGTCGTCTTCAATAGGATAACTCACAGATGCAGAATCTGCTTTGATGCTGTAGCATTTAACCAACGCAAATGTCCTCTCATCATACATGCACATATCATCCGATGCTGATTAGCTTATGAACACTCTCGCGTAACTTGAATAGCCTATACCAACTATTACAGCGCTATTTTCGCTGTCATCGCTGTTGTTGGCACTGTTATCACCACTGGAGATCGTGGTGAATACTTAGATCTCCATGGTTGAGGCTGTTACATTGGTCTTCACAGAGTACACTGTAAGATTATTGTTATTATTATGATTATCATATTCAGTGTTGTTAGTTCGTATGATCACCCAATTGGACTCGAATCTGTCTGTGAGTATATAGCAAGCATCAACTAACCCTGAAATGCTCGTTTTAGTCACTGCGAATATCTTAAAACTGCTTAGATCTACAGCTATCCAACTATCCCCCAGCAATATCAGCAGTAGACTGCTGTTATCATCCTAAATTTCCTCAGGTCCACCACTACCCAGCACCTTCATGAACACTTACCTTAATAATTCAACAAACAACAACCAGCATTAGACATAAAAAAGGATACTTCCCCTCCTCCAAGTCAATATTTTCTTACTAATTCATGGATGTATCAGCTAGATTGCTTAGATCAATTGTGTTATTCAACATAACCTTCGAGGATTCAGGTAAATCATATAAATACAGCTGTAAATCGCTCATTAAGATTAATATCTAAAACGAACTATCATCTAATGCCAGAGCAGCTAGTTAATACAATTCAGGCTACGTAAAGGGTAGTCGCCATTGTAATGTCTAATTCTGCAGATCATACGCTACAAACGCTTCATATAAATTACTCGATATCATCAATGTATTATTCCTCGCTAAAGTCTATTGCTTTGATCGAATAGGTCGAGAAATATCTGTATAACCCCCTGAGTCTTCTGAAATACTATTCTCATTGAAAGCGCCTTGATAGATATACGGTAATGTATCTGAAATGAGTGGATATACATACCATGATATCGCATCACTGTTATCGACTACAAGAAACGATCGCGAAGATGTAATTGGTGCGATATACTTAGCATTGAGCACTCTCTGATGGAACAATACCTAATCATCGATGATACTGTACCCAAGAATCGTTTAGTATATTTATGATTATGATTATTCTGCCTGGGGATTGTGCGACTCAAACAGAATCAAAATGCAACTCTCTGAGAAGAACGATCTGATTGAGACTACTCTGTTTAATTGGGAGATATCGATGTAATTCATGTAATCCAGCAGTGGCATTGCTCGTTCACTTGCACTTGACGCTAAGAGATTCAGTGTGATAAGTCTAAACGAACTCAAGGATACAACGACAATCCCTTCGTCTTGGATTCGTATCATGTCCTTGATTGTCTCAGAGGTGGTTGTACTGTAGACTTGCTAATACTTCCCAGGGTTAGTGCTAGCTCTATCGACTTTGAAAACAGTTTGATTGTTCATGACATAAAACTCCGACGCAACACTGCCCTCCAAGGCAAACACAAATTGTAATCCCTGGGAGATTAAACTTTGTTTTAAGTTTATCGCTGTGCAAGAAGCGACTTTGTCCCTTTCTAGCTAGCCAAGCTCGCAAGCTAGGACCTGGTTCGCAGTTAGAATAAAAAATTATTTGCCGTTCTTGCTCATGTATGTGTCGACAATGCCACCAGGTTGTGCGTCAGTGAAGTTGTATCGTACAAGCCAGCATACATGTTCTTGTATCACCATGTCGACTACAGCTACAGCTATGCCGTCACTAGAAACAAACAAAGAAAAGAAGAAGTTGAAAAATAATCATGAATATGTGGGGGAAAAGTATATGAAATCTCCTTCCTTCTCTCTCTCCAAACACACCCCTTCTGGAGTGTCTCTTTTACTCTGGTTTGTATCGAACTATGATGAGATTTGTGTGTGGGATATGATAGATCTTCTTAATCGGTATCCATTCTCCTTGGAGATACTTAGTGATCAGCTCACGATTGTCATAATCCCATATTTCTATCACGCCGTTTTCATTGCCTACCGCAGCCAACGTCGATCCTTGGATATGTGATATCGCAGTGACTTGTTTGTATCCATAGGTGTCATCTTAGTCTTGGAAATCGAAGAATGTTTCAACTCGAGGGCAGACATCGGAGAGAGTGGAAACAGCAGAGAGGACAGATGGCAAGTGGAATAAATAGAGGAGAATTGGGAGAATGAAGTTCAAGGAGAGGATTGAGTTCATCTTCCAAGAAGAAGGTGTTGCTATCATTAGGAGTTTAATAGCTTATTGGTGGGGTTTTATTGAAATAAATAAGAAATATCAACAGAATAATAAAAGAAAACCCAAAGAAAAAGGGGGATTAAATATGTTACCCGACTGATTAAAATACATCTCTTTTAACTTTTCACTGAAATCACCCAAGGATACTTCATTCATAGCTCATAGACAATCAAATTATTGTTTATTAAAAAAATAAAATATGATAAATCTAATGGAAAATCACCTCTTTTTGTTAAGAAAAATAGGAGTATCGTATCTTTCATTGGCATTGTAATTATTGTAGAATTCCAGAAAAATTTAGAATATTTTAACACTAACTAATTCAAGTCCTTAAAAACTTAAATAATAGCCGCTATCAATCTAAACAATTAAATCAGCAAAAAATGTTATTTGTTTATGTTCTTCTTCTGCGAAATATCCCCCTAATTAAATTGGTAAAGAGAATTTCCTCATTGGAGAGACAACGCTGATTGTGAGAATAAAAAACTGAAATGTATGTTCAATTAATCAATTAGCTTTTTGAAAGAAAAAAAAAGCAAATCGAGTCATAGAAAAAAACAAATTAATAGAATATCTCAACAGGCAGAGAAAAAGAAAGTTAACCAACATACATACACACACACGCAGTAGGCACACATTTGAACATCTTGCACTACTAAATAAGTGGATTATCACCATAATAAAAATACTTGAGAATCACTGAAGCTTAACAGAATTATGCTGAATATCATCCCAAGGGTCTCCGTACAGCTTAAAGAAGATAAAGAACTCACTGAGCTCGAACTGCAAAACAAATAGATGCTCAAAGAACTCAAATAATAACAATAGTAATAATAGCAGTAATTCAATGGTGTAGGTTTTGGCTAATACTCATAGCCGATCTAGGGGTAGTAGTCTTCGTAGAATAATTATTACCATCCCTTTGCTGATTAAAGGGGCAATAACAAACCGAAAAATCAAGAATTCCAACCCTATCAGATTAACAACAACTAACAATCAGCTCAACAACAATTCAACAAACCGAAAGAGCAAGATGAGTAGAAAGATCTTCGAGAGCAATAGAAAAAGCAACTCACCGATCTTCAGCGAGCTGAATAAGATCTAGAATAGGAGGTAAGATTCATTTTATTTTCTAGAAATCTTGTTGATTCCTTGATACAAAAACTAACAGTTAGATGATCTTATATTGCCTTTATCTGATGAAGACGACGAAGAAGAAGAATAGAAACGCCCAGATACTGGAAATAATCGTCAGAATAATGAGTTCACATATGAAGACTACATGAAGCAGAAGAAGTAATTGGAGCAAGCAAGGAAAAATTAGCAACAACCCTTTGATTTCCATAGTAAATTCGATTTGAGAGGGAATCAAAGTGACAAGAGTACTAAAAATAATAGAAATATAGAGAATATAAAAAGCAATCGATTGGCTAACTAATAACAATAGGAGAATTATTCCAGCGATCAGATAATAACATAAAACGATCGCTTGATTGCAGAAATGCTCTAAAATGAAGATTTAGTAGCTCTTAGTAATCAATCTGATTAACAAAATCGTCATTAGCATAACAAAAATAGAATTCGTGGGGTTATTAACGAGAAGATACCTATGGATCAGTTCATAATAGACAAGGATCATGGGAGATAAAGTGAAGATATTGTTTCTAAACAGAAAAGAGATGAGAAGTTCTTAAGAGAATAACAGAAACAGCTAGAGAAATATCAAAGAATTAAAGATAAGAATTAAAGGAGCAGTAGCAGTAGTAATAATAATAATAATAATAATAATAATAATAATAATAATAATAATAATAGGTCTAATAACAGTGGCAGAAACAACAACAAGCTTCCAAATATTCCCTAACCTTAGAGAAAGAAGATATTCGACTAACTACAATCGAACACATACAATAATCCGAATCAGGCTAATAATCTTCATTCTGCTGATTTAGGTCTCTTAGATGTGCCTGATAGTTTCTTGCAGCCTTTCTCGTAACAATAATTCAAAGAAAGATTAAACAACAACAATAACAATATCCGCAATAACCCCAATTACTCCTAGAACTCTTAACCAATAAGCATCGGTAATACCACAATATTTTGCAATCTCTGCATGGAATACATTCGAGAAGCTGACTACCCCGATCATTGTGTCGCTTGCAAACTTGAAGAGATTCCCTGTGAGATCTGTTTTGAGATGATCGCACGATACAGAATGGCGGACCATTTTAATACATGCAGTAGCAGACAGCATCAACAGATAGCTGGTTTATCTGTGAATCGACGTCATGATCCAGTCATGATAGGCTAAGGATATCCTAATCGAAGAGACAATTAGCAGATAAACGATGGTTTCTTCAGAAGAGAGGTATTAATTTAGCCAAATAACAGTTATAGGCACTAATTGAAGAGCCATGGAGCTTCAAAGAATTAATAGGATTATGCTGATGTTGTGCATGTTGCTTCGGAGAACAAAGAAAGTTGCTGCATTTGTTGCAATGACTTTGTTGTGCAAGAGAAACTTGCGATGCTACCATGTGCGCATAAATTTCATAAAGAATGCTTAGTTAATTGGATTAAAATTAAAAGAAACTGTCCACTGTGTAAGAGGAAGTTCTGATGGAGAGAAATAGAGAGGCTTTATATTTTGTACTTCCGTTAGATTTTCTTGTTGATTCAAGCAATTTCCTCATTTTTTGTTGTACAATTCTTACTGCTAACAACTTGATAAAGCATTGCATATTTTGATATTTCACTAATCGAATAGATATGGTTTGTTGTGAATGATCTTGAGCCTTACATTTTACTGTTCTTTTGCCAAGATGAGAGGCAGGAAGTGAGTGAGAGAGAAAAATCAAGTGGGAGATTTTTCCTTTTCAACATTGAATAAATTTCTCACTTAGAAAAGGGGGGAAATATATTTCTAGAAAAAAAGAGAACTAGTGGGAAGGGAGACAAGATAATATAAATACCTACAAAATGTATTAACAAATATTAAACCTAAGGCATTACAATTAAAGCTGAGAATCGAAAACAAAATACTTGAAAAGACAAACGAAAAGAAAATTAGTTTATTATAAATATTTATTTATTCCATGTTTTGTTGTTTCCTCATCTAATCATTCTCCTAAGTTTCCTTCATTCTCCTAAGTTTCCTTCATTTCTTCCTTTCACTATTTCTAGATTATTCCCTAATTATCTTCTTCTTTTCTTCAATAACTTTTTTTCTTTTCACCTTTCAAAATCTCTTTGTATTTTTCCTTTCTTCTCTTTCTTACTCTAGTCATTTCTGACTCTATTTAAAATCGTTTCTCTTAGTAGCTTCTCCGTTTTGCAGATGCACTCCATCGTATTAAATCAAATCATGAGAATACTTTGCCTATCCTTGCTCATCGAGTTTCAAATATATTCCTCTTCCACCTCTTTTTTTCCCAAGGGGTGGTCCATATCCACCAAATCCTGATTTCCTCCCATAGACTAACTCAACGTCATTGTAGTCTCCTCCAAAATCATTATTGTGATCGTGTCCACAGAATCCAGCTCGGATATTATGTTCTTTCATGACTTTGTAGAAATTTGTGTTGACAACTGGACATTCGATTGCTTCCATTTTAAACCCGTAAACTGCATAGTTATTGTATAAATCGATGTATTCAGGTAATGGAATGTGATAGAATGCAATGTGCAGAAGGTTCGGATACTTGCTGTCAAGAATTACTATTGTCTAGAAAATAAGAAAAAGACAATTTTTAATTACAAAAATGCAAAGATTGTTTATTATAAATTGTTCTTACTTCTTCAACCCATTAGACGATGTCTGGAAGGATGCATCCATCATCAGGCATGCCTAAACAGTCATTTTCTTGAGTATCTAAGACCCAGAGAATCGCTTTGATTTTATCGGAAGTTGCAGATTCATATATCGGAAGGAAATAGTTACTACCTTCACTGAGTCCTTCTGGCGTCTACCGAGTTTAACTAATAAAAAATCAATATTATAGCAAATATTTCAACAACATTTAGTCATTTTTATTAAGAAAATAACCTACCTGTAAGGGTGTGTCATGTCGAGATCTATGATCTATGTGCGATTTAGGTTAGCTTATGCATCATGATTTCCCAGCGTTATGGCGTATTCAGCCTGATGAAGGAGAAATGGTGAGGTATATTTGTTCCATTACCTTTAGTAGAATGTGGATGTGCCATCCCACATATACCCACTGACCATATCACCTGTCAGCATCGTCAAATCAGGCTTCAAGGACCCAAGCAAGAAGTTGATGAGTGACACCGTAAAGAGATCTTTAAGCTCCGTTTCTCCACAGTGAAAGTCAGTTATTTGGAGAATCGTGAAGTCACCTGTTTCGTTGAAGGCGAGCTTCTTAGATGAGAGACAAAAGACAGCAGTGGAGCTGAGAAGAAAAGTAAAAAGGAATTGCTAAAGGATGCACTTCTATTTCATTTGAAGACAACTCAGTAATATTAGAGAAATGTTGTTTAACTTTTTGCAATAATTTTTTCAGATGTTTATTATTTTTTAAATCCTCCTCCTCTTCTCTTTGCTGATCATTTAAAAAGGCACTACCGTTTAAATTATTAGAGTTTTCTCATTCAAGATAGGAGAATAACACACACCTTCCCACCTCAATTCACAATCCTAAGAGTAAGCAACACAAAAATAACAATAAAAATTAATTTTTCATTTGTCTTCAAAGCCAGCCTAATTCGCTTAATTCTCCCCCTCCCCCCCCCTCCCCCCTCAATGAATAATTTCAATTTCAGGTGAAAAAGTGATCTTAAACTAGTCTTTTCTTTCTCCCTCATTCGATTTAAAATCACCAGGTCGGATTTTAATAGATTAGATGCTATTTTTGTTCTGATGAATTATCAATGGAAGAATTTTTAAAAATATTCCTAATTGATTTTAAGCAAAAAATATTTATGATGGCAAATTATTCTAAAATTAGATTGGCTTAATCAGCCATGCTATTATTGAGTTAGGCAAAGAAGATTACAGTTAAAAACGAGTAAACTAAATTATTTAAATTAGTAGCTTCTTTTGTCTCTTTTGAATTTTTTCACTTTCTCTCCCTTTGATTTCTATTTCACTATCCTTTAGCTCTTTGTTTCTTGAGCCTTTCTATAGCGTCATAGAGCAACCCTGGGGAATTCCCTTTTGCGTCTTAAAAAATATACTTTTAAGTTGCATCTTAAAATATGATCTTCTCCTGTGATTCCAATATGATTTAAGTGGAATCATCCAGAATAATTCTTTTAATAGACGGTTTTTATGCCATGGGGATGTAATAGATTATCGTGATGGGTTCTACGTTGAACAGCAATATTTATCTGGGTTTTTTCGTAGAGAAAACCAGCAGATGTTTGTTTACTTTGATTATCTGCACTTAGAAGAAAAGATTCTCTATCGTAAACGGCTCATTGAATGAACTCACCATTTCGACGTACGTTAATTCTCTCGAATGCGTTTCTAATGAGTTCTTTTGGAATAATTGAAGATTATCATTACTTCTATTCTTCCCAGGTGAGGATTTTGTCTTTGTCAGAATACTCCCTTCAGATTATCTTAGCTACGCTAATTTCTTAGGGCTCTCTGGTTAATTTGAGGATGACTATGATTTACTACTCGCATTTCTAGATGGATCAAAGGTTTTTCTTAGCTTATCTATTGCTTATTCATCACCAAACCCATCTTCATCGTCTTCATCTTCCGAATCATTACAAAAATCTGTAATATCTTTAGGGACATTTGTTTTTAAAACTGGGTTTCTAATAATATTCAGCATATCAGCTACACATTTCGGTGGAGGATTGCTGTACAATGATTTCCATTGAATTCCATTAAAAAAAGGATGCGCTTTGAGTTTACTGTAGGCTTAGTGCACTGAATCAGCAGTTGTGTTTTCATCTACTATCACACTCCCCAATCTACTGTGACTGTCTGCGACAAGCAGCGCATCGATCAGTGACTGAGCAGTTGGGGGAATTTTCTCATGCTATTTATTGTAATTTCCTTGTTTTATTCTTTGGAAAATCAACAATTATGATTCATCAATAAACGGTGTTTCATTCGTGAATATCTTATAAATCAAGCACCCTAGAGCCCACAGATCACCACTCATCTCACAGCATTGATCTTCTAACATCTCTGGACATAAATATTCTGCAGTTCCGCAGAATGTCTAGCAGCGGATTCGTTTTTCGATGTCTTCTTGATCTTCCGCGCTGAGATTTATTTCCTTGATTCTCTTGGAAAGCTCTCGATTTTCTGAAAAAGTATCACTTCCTGGGTTTGATAGCCGTTCATTTTCTTCAAGTTGTTTAGCGATTTCTGATTTTTTCTTCGAAGTGATCCTCTCTCGTCTATGCGCGTCTTTTGCCTTAACATTCTCCAATGCCTCTGGAGGGATAAGCTATTTGCAGTAATCATTTAATGTCCCATAATCGATGAGTTAGATATGTCCTTCTTTTGTTAAAACTAGATTCTCTGCTTTTAAATCTCGATGCGAAAACCCTAAGGAATGTATGTATTCTAAGGTTAGTACTATCTGCGCGATGTAGAATTGAATTATTTGTTCCGTCAGGAGATCTAAGTGCTTTTTTATCAGTGACGAGAGTAGTTCTCCTTCGACATATGCCATGACAAAGTAGAGTTTATCGCCTTGACGAAAACAAGAATGAAACTGTGGTATACCAGGATGCGAGAAATTACATACAATCTTCTCCATGTATGCCTAATGTGCCTTGGAGTCCTTGCGGAGTTTCATCTAATCCACTTCTTTCATAGCTAGATACTATCCATTGAGATTCCGGACTAACGAAACAATTCCATATGCTCCACGGCCGATAATTCGAATTCTAGTGTATTTACTTAAGCGACTCACTGGTTGCTGGGAAGGTTAGTTTGATGTTTAGGGGATTATCAGCGATTGATGAGGCTATGGCAACACACTTGAGATGGCTTTTGATAATACCATTGGGGGGATGGATGATGAGGAACTTGATGAAGCCGTTACTTAGGGAGAAAATGATGTTTTTTGCTAGTTTGGTTATTTTGAAGCATGGGAAGGATGCTAGATAGCGGCACGGACGGCTTTATGGGAAGAAAAGCCTAAAATTCTGCTGGAATTGCTGTGGATATTTTAATGTTATTGGTGATCGGAAGAAGTTGCTTCGACATTCATTCCATTTCCGTTATTGCTATTGGAATCCATATTGTTAGTACCATTCTGCTGCGAACTCATATTAACATCGTCTCCTGCTTCATTTGAGTTCATTTTGTCAAGAAAGTCAAAATATCCTTTTGTCTTCTGGAGAACTTAGTAGATTTCAATATTAATCGCGGGGGGGAGAAGTGGAAAAAGATGATTTAATAAATTTAATTATTTCTGCGGGTTAGCATACTATGCATTCACATCAAATCATCCAAAGATTACATTAATAAGATGTTATCCTACGACTATGCTAAGAACATCAAGGAACCCCACCCATTTTCCTTCATTATTTCTGTTTGTTTTTCCTTTTTCAATGAAATTTTTATTTTACAATTCTTTTTTACAAACCATTTCTCCAATACAAGTAATAAACTATGCTAATTTAGCATCAGGCTTCTACACAGACACGCACATAGCGCAACATATATTTTCTTAAATCATCTCTCACCCAATCATTCCTCCATCAAACTCTGTAGTTAGCCCATTCAATAATCTTTGGGATGATATCTACGATCTCTGGTTCATGCCATTGATCATGCCACATTTCTGCATAGTACAAATGTGTCTTGTCTTTGCTTTGGGATTTCTCTATGAGTTCATACCCAACATCGGGATCGACTAATTTATCAACACCCCCTTAGATTATCAGAAATGGTGCATTGTACACACTAAAACTCTTTTCACCTCTCTCCATTCCTGAAAGGATCGAATTTGTAGTGGAACCGCACATCTTTCCAACGTAAGAATAGGGATCGTTTTTTTAGTCCTCTGCTAGAGCTATGCTCCTATTACAGTTTGTCCCTTTCTATTCGACAATATTCATTTATGGAAGTATGGCATCTGAATGGAACAAGAAAAAAAACAATTGTAATTAATTTGGTGATATTATAAAAAGTGTAAGCTAAAAATAATTAAATTTTCAATGTTACCTAAGAACTTCGAAGCTCCTTTAATGAAGCTAGACATGAGCCCTTTGATTGCAGGGGCCATGAGGACAGCTCCAGCATATCTGTTTGGCTATTCCAGTGTGAGATTATAACTTGTCATCCCTCCCATGGATAATCCGCCCACAAATTTCTTGATGTTTTTCCCATAGAGTTATTCGACTTTGTCAACAAATAACCTCGCATCAGCTAGATGAACATCTAAATTTTCAATGAATCCGCGTTGTCCTTCGCTCCTACCGAAGCCTCTGTGGTCAAATCCCAAAACACAGTACCCAGCATCAGCTAATCCTTTAGCAATATGTGAACCGTGTGTCACACTGCTATTCAGTCCATGGAAAAGCAAAAATAATGCCTTAGGTTAGACATTTCCAGGTGGCGAATAGCGATAAGTCGTTAGTTTGATCTCTTTCCCTTTTTAGACAACTCTGAAGTCGATTATGTTTGTCTCAGGGAAAACAATGCCCTTTCTTGGATTAGGGAAATCATATTTATGGTTTTATTCAGCTGCTTTCAATCTCTTGACCTTAGCTTTAATGTAAGCCTTCTGAGATCGTTGTGCAGATGTTAATCCAGCTGGTTCCATGTATTGATTATTTTGTTATTATTAGATATTTTTAGAATGTTCAATTGTCTTTTCTTTTTTTTGTTTTCAATTATTATTTCTTTCATATGTTTTTAATTGGATCTTTTACTCCGATTTGATTTCCAACCCTGACCAAACAAACTGAGCAGAAACTTTCCAATCTCTTATCAGAAAGTAAATGATATCTTTAATTGATTCTTATATAAACATTTGCTGCATACTAATACTTTAAAAATGTTTGGGCATTTTAGAAATTACATTCAAATACCTAAAAAAGTTTTCAAATTTGCGCTAAAAAGTGCATTTCTGCATCAAAGTTACAGTGACAAAAATTTCAATATCCATCAGACTCTTTTATTTGCCCATTCAACTATTTTCGGGATGACTTCATAAATTTCCTCCTCGTGCCATACATCATGCCACATTTGCTCGTAGAAAATATGTGTTTTATCAGTAGTTTTTGCTTTCTCCATGAGTTCAAAGCCGACATCTGGATCGACGAGCTTATCAGTTCCTCCTTGGATGACTATAAATGGTGTATTGAAATGCTCGAAGGTAGCATTACTCATGTCCATAGCAGTCAGAATGAATTTCACTGTTGAACCACACATTTTCCCAAAATACATGCAGGGATCTTCTATCATGTATTTTGCCATTGCTGTGGATCTATGACAAACTCCACCTGTCTACTTAATAAAATTCCACCTTGGAGCCATGAAGTCTAATTGCAGAGAAATCAATAAAAAAAAAGTGAAAAACAAGAATAAATATTCATTGTTAGATTTATGAAAACCAATTATGCAAATAAAAGTCGTTTTTTTACCTATTAGCTTTGCCATGCTGACAAGAACACCCGCTGCCATGTGCTTGATTGCAGGTGCAAAGAAAATCACACCTGCGAATCTATTCGGCATCTCTAGACACAGATTATAACTTGACATGCCTCCCATAGAAAGACCAGAACAGAACTTCTTTATCTCTTTGCCATAAATCGCCTCGATTCTATTCACAAATTATCTGCAATCTTAAAGATGTATGTCGATATTTTCAACGAAACCCTTGAGTCCTTAGCTTGCTCCGAATCCTCTGTGATCGAAACCCATCACGCAAAATCCTGCCTCTGCGTATGCTTTGGCAATATGAGAACCATGTGATACACTACTGTTCAACCCATGGAAGAGCAGCAACAATGCTTTAGGTTACTCAAATCCAATTTATTTATAGCGATATGTGGCTAATTTGATTTCAGTTCCATCTTATACAACTCTGAAATCCATGAAATGCGTTTCTGGAAACACAGTGCCGATTCGAGGATTTTTGAAGTCATGTTTAGGGTCTTATTTTGCTTCTTTGATGCGCTTATTCTTCGCATTCTAATATGCCTTTGATTTATAGTCAACAACAGGGTTTATATTTGCCTAAGGTGTGTTCATTACGTTAGAAAAAATGAAGAAGGATTTTTGTTTTTTTGAACAAAAAAAATAAAAAATTGTCTGTTTTGTATTATGTTTTTGATTTTTTTGTTTATGATACTGCATATCGCAATATGTTTTTGTAAGATGATCCTGACGTCATAGACGTTGTATTGCATTACGACGAAAGTCTCTGGCGAGATCATTTGAAATTGTAGATCCAGATTCCTTTTTGATTCCCACTTTTTGGGAAAAATTAAATTAAAACAACAACAACAAAGGCTAGGTTACTTTCAAATAAAAAATCCCAAATTTTATTAATTTTTTGATCATAATCATTTAACTGAATTTTCTGCTTCTCAAAATAATTGACTTTTTGAATCAAAACTCATTAAAATAATTGATTGTACAGATTAGTTTTTTTGGACAAGAATATATGAAGTCTAATTGGATTTTATAATAGTAACAAAATAGTAATTATAGAGGGAGAGTCACAATTTAGGAGGATAACTTGCGGATTTTTGTGCAACTGTGACTTTAACCAAGAAATCAACTGTGGATGGATGAGTGATCAATTGTGCTCAATGACTCGAGTAAATTTTCAAATCATCTACTCAATAATTGAAAAATTTAAAAAAATAGTGTTTGTTTCCGTTTTTCAGCAAAAGCAAGAAAATTACTCACTCATATTTCCTTTTTGATTTTTAACTTCATTTGATGTTATTACTCCTGTTCTGCTTAATTCTACAACTCCTATTACCTTTTCTACAGCTGCTAGTGTGTTTCTCTAATTGGTTTGAAAGCTTCCAAGGATTTCGGCTTTAGAATCCCATATAAAAACGAAGGAATGCATTTCAAATGTATTTCTTTCTTATCTAATTTCCTAGAGTTCATCACATACTGAAATGCCCAGTGATCGAAGAATTCCCAACTCAATTATCTGAATGTTTTCTTCACTTTCACTTCTAAACTGTCATCTTATCGAACATTATCATCCTCCTAGCTCCCGAAAATATTCTCAGCAATATTATTGCTAGTATTTTCTTGCTGCTGACTATCACTAACTGTATCTAATTTCTATTTTTTCGTAGGCAATGTGCCATTTCGAGATTTATTCGCAGAACAACTGCTTTCCTGATCTTTTATTGTCCATAATTATTACAGTTATTCTTTTTTCTACACAGGTAATGTTTATTTCGTGTCTTTATCGTTCAATCCTCCTGTCAAGCAGTCTAGCAAGTACTCAAATTCATCATGATTGAGATCAACGCATTCTTGTCTTTTTGCTCTGACATATCTCAGCAGCTCCTTCCCGAAATTCTTATATACATTCTTATGCTGGGATTAGCGGCTGCTGCTAGTTTTCTTAGATCCTTCTTGTGTGCCATCATTTAGTTGTCTCTCAGAATATTCCAGGTTTTCCTTGATATTTGCTTAGAAAGGCTTGATGGAAGAATTATTGTTGTTGTTGTTATTGTTGTGCATGATATTTTCAAAGGCATTGTGCATGCTATCTACATTTCCTGTATTTTTGGAGTATTTGGATGTAAAATGCTCTTCCGAATCGTTATTTTGAAGACTAAAATGATTATTATTAGATTTCTTTGTTTTTTGCTTTGCTTAGGGTTTTTCTTAATAAACACCAGCAAAGTTAGAGCTAACTATACTATTATCATTTTGACCTTCTTCTTCTCCTTCTTCTTCCTTGAGTTATCTTGAGCCATCATCTGGGAGCATATGGTGTTCTTCTTTTTCTTCATTTTCATCAGCTTTACCTTTCCCTTCTCCATTCTTCTATGCAAGCTCATTCATAACCAGTTGTTTCATTAACTAAAACATATTATCGGCAGGTAGTTCATTGTTGCTGTTATTATTATTATCTAAATCTCTCTCTTCATTGTTAAAAATCGAATTATTAAATTATTATTAGCCTCTCAAGCTGGAGATTCTCTAGAGGAACGAATCTTGTCTTTGCATATCATTTAAAGAATTCACCATCTTGATTAAACTATTATTGTAGCTACTCTTTGGTTAGAAACCAGTTTAATTTACATCATTGTTATTATTATCCAGACTGCTATTGTCATTAACAAACTGATTAAACATTAAATTTGAAGGAAAAGGACTGAAAGTAAATGGAGCTCGACTGTTTTGATTACTCAACTGAAAATTCAGTGGCTTGTTGTTCAAGCTGCTGTACTATTAGAACTGTCCATTGAAATTGAAGGAATTATTCAATGAATTTATTTAGTTTAAAGTGTTATTATTACCAACGCCATTGCTATTATTCCAATTATTATTGCTGTCAGAAGGAAACAGACATTAAAACTGCTGTTAAGAATCGATTGGCCCAAATTAATTCGCTTCTGAAGCATTAGAAGGCACTGGGATGATGATGGTAGTGCCTCGCTTTGTAGGACGAGATGAAGATGACGATGAACTCACCCTAGTCACAGGCTCAGAAGAGCATACATTTTTACTATTCGGGATTTAGGTACCTATTCTGGAATGGTGTACCTAATGTGGGGGAGATGAAGAAGTCTACAACTAATTTTACTGAGTTCCAACTGCGCTTTGAAGATTATTACTTGTGATCTCTGTGTTACCAACATCGATTATTGGCTGTAAGATTTACGCTGCACTAGCTTGGTTGAAAATTTTATTTAATCCATTCAATAGTAGTTGTGGAGGTACCTTTGCAGTACTCGCATTTGGTGTTTTAATGCTTGGGGCAGTAGCAGTTGTATCTCTTTTGAATTTCAATGACGACAATGGATTCATACCTGTCATTCCTTTGAATCCTTCAACTTGCTGCTGAAACTAATTTGGTTGTTATGCTGATTTTTCAGGTTGCTCTAAATCTTGCTAGCTGCTATTTTCAAGCTAATGCGTATTGTTGTTACTACTATTGTTGTTCTTCTCATGGTGATTCTTGCTAAATATTCCTAAGCTACGTTACTAGAGGAGTGTTGTTCCGCTACCTTCTGAAGGGATGTTAAAATTAGTGGAAGACCCTTTTAAATTAAATTTTCCAAATGTAATCATTCCAAAATTATCATTTGAAGGTTGCCTAAGGTTGTTTGCATCTTCATCGAAGCCACTTGAGCTTGGAATAAGTTCTTTATCCATGGGGATAACTAAATATCAGATTTTACTTTTAAAAACTAAATATTCGAAAAATGGTGAATTATTTCGGAAGAGTTTGTACTTCTTTTGTTATGATTTTGTTCGTTTTTCCTCTTTTCTCTCTCTTTGTTGGATAAGATCAAAAATCACCTTGTTTATGCAGTTTCCTTCTCTTCTTGTCTCCCAAACTTTATTTGTTTATCATTCCTTGTCCACCACTCAAAAGGAAATGCATCTTAAAAATTTCTTTTGTTTTTATCTTGAGATTTGATTTTTCAATTTGTTTTTTGGGGAGCAAAGTGGGGGCGAAATTTGGCTATTGTAGGAACAAAGCTAGACGATTTATTCTCTTCAATCAAGGAATGCCTTCTTTCTTTTTTGAAATCTGCAGTTAATTGCAAAGATTGTCTTCTTATTTAAAAGGAATTCATCTATTTGTTTGGGGTATAATCCAGATTGGTTAATTCAAATTCCTCCAGAATTAACAATATTTATCTTCAACCCCCCAAAATATATCATCAAGAAATAATAAAATCAAGAATATTAGCTTGAACTGTTTGTTACTAGACACTATTTAAGTTCAGAAGGAAATCAGCAATCAAATTAGAAGTTAAGTGAAAAGACTTAACTTAAACATGAAAGCTAAAATATTTAGAGGGGGGGTTTGAGTATGAGGATAAAATATGATTTCTTGTGTGTTGAAATGGATGCGTGTTTTTGCTAGAGTTAGAAATTAGCTCTGTAAAATAAGAATTTTTCTCATTGAAAAAAGATGTCGATGATGTTTCGGTTATGAAATGGAACTGAGTCTGCCTTAAATAAATTTGTAATTAAAATAGATTCTACTTTTCAGGCATTATCACCGATTCTTTTAATAACAAAGAGATTTCAAATTCTTTTAGATTAAAAAAATCTAATTATATTCTTCAAGCTAAAACAATTTTAGGAGGAAGTATTGTAATTCAAAAATATTGAATTTACTTATTGCAAATAATTCAATTCTGACCTTCTATGTTTGTGATATTTAAGTGATAAACCAATCAGAAGTGGTAATTAAACAAAATAATAACGAGATGATTTAGATATTTTTTCTTCTTCATAATAATAATTATTTGCCATTCAAACATTTTCATCCCTTTCAGTAACTGGGCTTGTAAGATAACACTGACACTCTAAGAGCGATAAATAGGATATATTTATGCTCGAAGTAAGTTGTGTTTCATAGATACTTAACATTTTTCTTAGCCTTTTTCATGGAAGCTTCAATCTTTTCTTCTTTCTCAGTAAATTATTCAAAAAACAGCTCTTTTCTTTATTGTCATAATAGATCTTTCTAAAAAAATTCAATGAACAGTTCCTCATCTTGAAAATGATGTTTCTATTGCTGACTCATAAAACGAAATGCAGGAGACTAATAAACACTTTAAATACTCATAAATGAGTAGAATCATTAGAAGAACTTAAGTGAAAGATTTCTTTAAAAATCATTTGGAATCAAATAACATATTTTTACTTGCTCTTTAATTATTCTTTTAGATAATCTCTTTCTCTCTCTGTCTCTTTTATCCTGAATTTAATGGTTGTGAACCATCGAATATGGCATAACTCCTACCATGATATATAACATTGGCTAGAAATCGAATCGGAAAAGTAATTTGTATTTCTTCGTTATGTCAAGTTTATAGTCCAAGAAAACTTATGACAGCGCAAGATGACAATTTGTCAAAGTGATCTTCTCACCATCCTTAAAATCTGCTTGATACTTATTTCTAACCAATCTTCCTAATCGTTGGTTAAGGCCTGTGCTAGCCAAGCACTTGAGCTCAGAAAGATTGATTTAAAATCCTCCGATGATTGACTTCGTGATTATCAGGCTTATTGTATCAGTTAATTTTTCAAGTTCCTTGATTGTCTTTATGAAGGTTTCGTATTTTTTGGAGATGTAGTTCCATAGGACTTGAAATTATCTAATTATTCATGAATGTCCTGTATCACATTGAACTCAGAAGCGAAATTTTCTATATCGATGCGAGCCTGAGATTGTTTCTTCTTGTTCTTCTTTTCATATTGCTACGAGTTGAGAAATGTGGTTATTTTTGTGAAATATTCTTGGATATCTATCTCTGGTTTTATCTGCGCATTTTTGTGAATATCGAAGTGGCACTTTCCACATATCAATTGCATGTACTTGTTCCCACATTTATTGTTAACGCAGATCCTATCGGCTCTCTATTTTGAACAGTTGTCGCAGTAGGGTGGTTTGAACTTAGCCATTTATTCTTCCACGAATGATTGAATATTAGCGTTTTCGATCTCTTGCATATGATATTTTCTTGTTTTTTCTTGAGATTTATCCTGCCAATTGTTGTAGTGATTTTAACACAATCTTTGGTCTCAGTTGAGTTAGAGATCTGTAGTTTCTTCACGAGTCCGGGTTAGAGAGTCTCAAATTCAGTAGCCATAGTGATCTCCTTCTCAGAATTGTCAGAAGATATGAGGGGTTTCATATTAATCTTGATTATTTTGAAATTGTATGTTTTTCCTTTTTCCTCCAATTGAATTAATATCCAAAAAAGATACATATATTCATAAATAGCTCAATATTTTTAATTACTATTCTGATCAAATATTTTTGATCGATAGATTTCCCTCCGAATAATAAAAATATGCTTTCAAAAGATCCTTATTATTTAACACTGAATCTGAGTTAAGGATAGAATATTGCTATTACAGTGCGACAAGTGCTATTTTGTAGTAAGAAAATAAAGACATTTATTTTAGTATTGAATGAACTAAAAGATTAATTAATCCTTCAGAATACATGAAATATTACAAAATCAAATTAAATTTATTAAGTAACAACTTTTTAAAAATATCATTTGCACTGTCTCTTTAGAATTTCAGTACTAATCAATATAATCTACTTCTTCCAGACTTTCTAGTGTAATTTGATTCTATTGGCAGAAAGCAATTGCCAATACATAGAATCCTTAAGAAAAGAACTTATTATTGGGAAGGTTAGCATTTACATTCTTGAAGTCAGGATAATCTGAGAAATCAACGTAATTCTCTGCAAAATCGATTCTCATTTCGATTTTCATGTCTTTTTATGGGATATCACCAAGGTCAACTCCTCTAATGATAAGTGAGCATTCGTAATTCGGATTTTTGTTCAAAAAGCGCTTTGAGAAATATTGGTTAGGAACATCGAATACCCAGGAGTTTTGGACCATAGAATATGGCATAACTCCCACCATGACATACTCCATTGGCTAGAAATCGAATCGGAAACGTAATTTGTACTTCTTCGTTATGTTAAGTTTGTAGTCCAAGTAAACTTACATGTATTCTCCAGGACAATTTGTCAAAGTGATCTCGTCATCTCTAATTTTTGTTTGGTAATTATTTCTAACGGAAGCTTCTAATCCTTAGGGAATACCTGTGCTAGCCAAGCACTTGAGATCAGAAAGATAGATTTAAAACCCTCCAACGAATGAATTGGCGTTTATCCTATTCATTGTATCAACCAATTTTTGAAGTTCCTTGATTGTTTTCGAGAAGGTTTCATATTTTTTGGAAACATCGTTCCATAAGAACTTGTTGTTCTAGAAGAGAATGCTCTTTTTGATTATATTGAGCTGCTCCTAGAAGTTTTTGTCCTCGCATTTCGTCAGTGCCTTGGTTATTAAATTTTGCATAATAGTGTGCATCTCAGAAGGAGACTGATAACCTTCTGCTTCATTCGTGAGTTTGGACTTGAAATTATTTAATTTTTAGTGGATTTCCTAGATTGCATTGAATACAGAAGCAAGTTTTTTTATATCGATGTGAGCATGAGATTGCTTTTTCTCTTACTGCTGCGAGTTGAGAAACGTGGCTAATTTTGTGAAATATTCTTGGATATCTATCTCTGGTTTTATCTGCGCATCTTTGTGGATATCGAAGTGGCACTTTCCACATATCAATTACATGTACTTTATCCCGCAATTCTTGTTAACGCAGACCCTATCAGCTCTCCGTTTTGGACAGTTGTTGCAGTATGGAGGCTCGAACTTAGCCATTTGTTCTTCCACGAAAGCTTGGATATTTGTGTTTTCAATCTCTTGCATGATATTTTCTTGTTTTTACTTGATATTACCCCTGCCATCTGTTGTTGTGATTTTAACACAGTCTTTGGTCTCAGTTGAATTAGAGATTTGTAGTTTCTTCGAGAGTTCGGGTTAGAGAGTCTCAAATTCAGTGGTCATAGTAGTCTCCTTCTCCGAACTGCCAGAAGATTTGGATGGTTTCACATTCATATTGACTAATTTGAAAATCTATTATTTTTCCTTTAATTGAAATAATATCCAAAAAATGCAAACATAGATAGCAAAAAACTTTTAATTGCTATTCTGATCAAATATTATTGATCAATAGATTTCCCTCCAAATTATTAACTATCCTAGCAAAAGGTTCTTAATTATTTAACGCTGAGGCTGGTTTTAGAATAGAATATTGTTATCAAAATCATTTCATTACAGAGCATTACTGCCCTCCCCTAACAAAATACTTGTCAGACAAGTAAATGTATTGAAATTTTTCGTGCTTTGTCAAGAATAGCCATATAAATTCCATTCATTTCTGGAGGATACGTTTAATTATTACTTCTGTGTGATGGTAGTGAGATCCTGGAAGTAATTTGAGATATCTTTTATCCATCCCTCTCCCCCATCTGTTTTCCTTTTAGTCAACTTTTGTATCACTTATTTTCTGATGGCTTATTATCTTTATGTTATTGTTTTATTTCCAATATGTTTCGTAAAATGCTCTGTTGTTTAAAAAGCAAAAGTTATCATTGTCCCTCATGGTAAAATATAAGATATTGAAAGTTTGTTTTTTAATAGTTTTAGTTAGAATTTCACAAAAATGTACAAGAATATTGTATTATTTGATTCAAATAACTATTAAATCCTTCAGAATACATGAGATATTACAAAATCAAAATAAAATGATAAAATGATAACTTTTATAATCCTTTTTTCACTATCTCTTTAAAATTTCAGTACTAATCAATAGAAGACATTTCTTCCAAACTTTCTAGAGTAATTTGGTTCTATTGATAGAAAGCAAATGCCAAAACATAGAGTTCTTAAGATTTGAACTTATTTTCTTGACAGCTAGCATTTACATTTTTGAAGTCAGGATAATCAGCGAAATCAACGTAATTCTCTGCAAAATCGATTCTCATTTAGATTTTCATGTCTTTTTATGGGATATCACTAAGGTCAGCTCCTCTAATGATCCGCGAGCATTCGTAATTCGGACTTTTGTTCAAAAAGCGCTTTGAGAAATATTGACCTGGAACATTGTACACCCATTGGTTTTGAACCAACGAATATGGCATGACTCCTACCATGAAATACTACATTGGCTTTAAATCGAATCGGAAACTTAATTTATACTTCTTCGTTATGTCAAGTTTGTAGTCCAAGTAAACTTACATCTACGGATTAGTACCATTTGTCAAAGTGATCTCATCATCTTTACTTTTTGTTTGGTAACTATTTCCAACTAACCCTCCATATCCTCTACTAAGGCCTATGCTAGCCAAGCACTTGAGCTCAGAAAGATCGATTTAAAACCCTCCAATGAACGACTTGGCGATTATCCTACTCATTGTATCAGCTAATTTCTCAAGTTCCTTGATTGTCTTTGAGAAGGTTCCAAATTTTTTGGAGACATCATTCCATAAGAACTTGTTGTTCTAGAAGAGGATGTTCTTTTTGATGATATCGAGCTGCTCCTGCATGTTTTCTGCCTCACATTTCGTAAGTGCCTTGGTAATACCGTTTTGCAAAATAGCATGCATCTCAGAAGGAGACTGGTATCCTTCGACTTCGTTTGTGAGTTTGGACTTGAAATTATCTAGTTTTTTGTGGATTTCCTATATCACATTGAACGCAGATGTGAGATTATCGGTGTCGATGCGAGCATGAGATTGTTTCTTCTTGTCGTATTGCTGAGAATTAAGAAATGTGGCTAATTTTGTGAAATATTCTTCGATATCTATCTCTGGTTTTGTCTGTGCATCTTTGTGGACATCGAAGTGACACTTTCCACAGATCAATTGCATGTACTTGTTCCCACATTTCTTGTTAACACAAACCCTATCGGCTCTCCGTTTTGGACAGTTGTCGCAATATGGAGGCTCGAACTTAGCCATTTGTTCTTCCACGAAAGCTTGGATATTAGCGTTTTCGATCTCTTGCATGATATTTTCTTGTTTTTATTTGATATTTTCCTTGCCATCTGTTGTAGTGATTTTAACACAGTCTTTGGTCTCAGTTGGGTTGGAGATCTGTAGTTTTTTCACAAGTTCTGGCTCGAGAGTCTCAAGTTCAGTGGCCATAGTGGTCTCCTTCTCAGAATTGTCAGAAGATCTGGATGGTTTCATGTTCATCTTGATTATTTTGAAATTGTTTGTTTTTCCTTTAATTTAATCAATATTTAACTCTCACATTTTTTTGTGAATTTGTGTTTAAACAATTATTTATTATTATTAAATCCTTCAGAATACATGAGAGATTACAAAATCAAAAATAATGAAAAATAGAAAAAAATTACAACTTTTTAAAAAAATTTCTACTATCTCTTTAGAATTTTAGTATTAATCAATAGAATCTACTTCTTCCAGACTTTCTAGCGTAACTTGGTTCTATTGGTAGAAAGCAAATGCCAAAACATAAAGTTCTTAAGATTAGAACTTATTATCTTGAAGGCTAGCATTTACATTCTTGAAGTCAGGATAATCAGCGAAATCAACGTAATTCTATGCAAAATCTATTCTCATTTAAATTTTCATGTCTTTTTATGGGATATCACTAAGGTCAGCTCCTCTAATGATCCGCGAGCATTCGTAATTCGGAGTTTTGTTCAAAAAGCGCTTTGAAAAATATTAACCTGGAATATTGTACACCCATTGGTTTGGAACCATTGAATATGGCATGACTCCTACCATAACATGCTATTTTGGCTCGGAATCGAATCGAAAACGCAATTTGTACTTCTTTGTTATGTCAAATTTGTAGTCCAAGTAAATTTAAATCTACGAGCCAGGACAATGGGTTAAAGTGATCTCGCCATCTCTAAATATTGCTGGGTAATTATTTTCAACAGACCCAATAAATCCTATGCTTAGGCGTGTGCTAACCAAGCATTTGAGCTCAGAAAGATCAATTTAAAATCCTCCAATGAATGACTTGGCTATTATCTTATTCATTGTATCAGCTAATTTCTCAAGTTCCTTGATTGTCTTTGAGAAGGTTCCGAATTTTTTGGAGACGTCATTCCAAAAGAACTTGTTGTTCTTGAATAGAATGGTCTTTTTGATGTTATCAAGCTGCTCCTGGACGTTCTCTACCTCACATTTTGTCAGTGCCTTAGTAATTCCATTTTATAAAATAGAGTGCATGTCAGAAGGAGACTGGTACCCTTCGACTTCGTTTATGAGTTTTGACTTGAAATTATCTAGTTTGTTGTGGATTTCCTAGATGACATTAAACACAGATGCGAGAATCTCTGTGTCGATGTGAGTTTGGGATTATTTCTTATTCTTCTTATCGTATTGCTGAGAATTCAGAAATGTAGCTAATTTTGTGAAATATTCTTAGATATCTATCTCTGGTTTTGTCTGTGCATCTTTGTGGACATCGAAGTGACACTTTCCACAGATCAATTGCATGTACTTGTTCCCACACTTCTTGTTAACGCACACCCTATCGGCTCTCCGTTTTGGACAGTTGTCGCAGTAGGGTGGTTCGAACTTAGCCATTTGTTATTCCACGAAAACTTGGATGTTAGCGTTTTCGATCTCTTGCATGATCTTTTCTTGTTTTTACTTGAGATTTCTCCTGTCATCTGTTGTATGAATTTTAACACAGTCTTTGATCTCAGTTGGGTTGGAGATCTGTAGCTTCTTCACGAGTTCTGGTTCAGTGGCCATAGTGGTCTCCTTCTCCTAACTTCCAGAAGAAGAGTTGGATGGTTTCACATTCATCTTAAATATTTTGAAATTCTATTGTTTTCCCTTTGATTGAATTATTATCCAAAAAGATGCATACATAAATAGCTCTAAATTTTTAATTACTATTCTGATCAAATATTATTGATAGATAGATTTCCCTCCAAATTATGCAAGCAAAAGATCATTATTATTTAACACTGAGTCTGGTTCCAGGATAGAATATTGTTATTACATTCATATCATTACATGTTAAACTAGTAAATGGATTGATTATTTTTCTATTCAACTCCTTTTCTTCTTAAGTTGGTCATGCTTTGCCAAGTGTTATCAAACAAATTTCTTTTTATTTTTTTCTGGAGGATAAGTTTAATATATTTGAGTAAAGAATTGCTTATTTATCTTTCCCCTCGTTATCCCGAAGTCTTCTGTGAAGGTAGTAATAGCCTGGAAGTGATTTGAGAGATTTTTTATCCATCCCCTCCCCCCCCCCCCTCCCTCCCTGTATTCCTTTTAGTTAATTTTTGCATCACCCATTCAGGATTGCTTATTACCTTTATGATATTGTTTTATTTCTAACGATTTTTACTGAGTGTTCTTTTGTTTAAAACCCATAATTATGATAATCCCTTTTAACATATTAAATTAATGTTTTAATATTATTGTTATTTGGAATTACATCAAAAAATTACAAGAATAAATGTTTTTTAAATTTCTGAGGAAAAATACGAAATGATGACAAAATTTTAAATAAATGACCACTTAACTTTAATCAAAAGGAAAGTGATTTAAAATTTAATTGAATGGTCATCATTTTTTATTTTATGTTAGAATGACAATAAAAACATTTAATTTGACAAAAATAGCAAAACTAACTGAAAATGAATTTACGAAGAGCCGAAAAGAAGAAGGCATATGTCAAAGAAATAATCTGTTAAAAATAAATGATCAATACCATGCTCTGTGATAACAGTACTAATTACAAATGACAGGAATGAGCGCCAGTTAGAGTTCAAATTGAAAGTGCGTGGCAAGAGATGAAGAAAGAAAGAATATTTAAGGCAGCGGAAGAAAATAAGATAACCCAATCTTAATAATAAGAACAGTGACTCAAACTCCACAAGATTATCACAGCGAAAGAAACTAATTCCTATAAGATGATTGGGAAATTCTACTTAGGTTAGAAAAATAAAAAGATAGCTGTTAAAGGAGATCCCAGTTGAACTTATAAAGGCAATCTTTTAACCTTTTTGGAATTCACAAAAACCTCAAAACAGAATTGACCAAATATTAAGAGAACAGTAACTGATTCAATTAAGCTAGAAAAGTACTGAGGTGGATTCCCAAACAAAAGAAGAAGCAGTAATTACCCTGAGAGAAAGAAAAGAAAAGGAGAAGATGGCATGATCAGATTTATTATTTTACTTGTAGCAAAAGAACGGATATTAGAGAAAGATAGAAGCAAAAAGAGTAATCACTCTATCTTAACCAACAGAGGAGGTTAAATTGTTCCATTAGCCCCAGATATCTAAAATCAGAAGAAGAATCATAACGAAATCCATTCATCCACAAACAAGCTTTCTTGGAAAAGGCTCAATAGAAATCACTACATTGGCCGAGAATTTTTTGGCGAATAAAATCTGAATGACGTCAAATTGGCAATCATTGAACTCATGAAATCTGATGAAGAGAACGACCACAAGAGAAACAAAGTTTTTTTTTTAAAAGGTGAAAAAAGAAGGTTCCTTTGAAAAGTCAGTAAGAAAAAACCTTTTTTTTGTTAGATTCAAAAAGAGAAGTTATTAATGTTGGTTTTGGGGAATATTGGTATTAAAGATTGGGCATTCGTATTTAAACAATTATTATTTTTAATAAATCCTTCAAGATACATAAAAGATTACAAAATCAAAATAAATTGATAAAATAGAAAAAAAGGACAAATTTTAAAATAATATTTTCGACTATCTCTTGACAATTTCAGTACTAGCCAATATAAGCTGCTTCTTCCAGACTTTCTAGAGTTATTTGGTTCTATTGGTAGAAAGCAAATGCTAAAACATATAGTTCTTAAGATTAAAACTTAATATCTTGACGACTAGCATTGACATTCTTGAAGTCAGGATAATCTGCGAAATCAACATAATTCTCTGCAAAATCGATTCTCATTTAGATTTTCATGTCTTTTTATGGGATATCACTAAGGTCAGCTCCTCTAATGATCCGCGAGCATTCGTAATTCAGAGTTTTGTTCAAAAAGCGCTTTGAAAAATATTGATCTGGAACATTGTACACCCATTTGTTATGTACCATCGAATATGGCATGACTCCTATCATGAAATACTACTTTGGCATTAAATCGAATCGGAAGCGTAATTTATACTTTTTATTTATGTCAAGTTTGTAGTCCAAGTAAATTTATATCGACTCTACAATTCCATTTGTCAAAGTGATCTCATCATCTCTAATTTTTGTTTGGTAATTATTTCCAAATAACCCTCCATTTCCTAAGTTAATGACTGTGCTAGCCAAGCACTTGAGCTCAGAAAGATCGATTTAAAACCCTCCAATGAACGATTTGGTAATTATCAGACTCATTGTATCAGCTAATTTCTCAAGTTCCTTGATTGTCTTTGAGAAGGTTCCGAATTTTTTGGAGACGTCATTCCAAAAGAACTTGTTGTTCTAGAAGAAGATATTCTTTTTGATGATATCGAGCTGCTCCTGGGTGTTCTCGACCTCGCATTTCGTAAGTGCCTTGGTAATAGCGTTTTGCAAAATTGTGTATATTTCAGAAGGAGACTAGTACCCTTCGACTTCGTTCCTGAGTTTGTACTTGGAATCATCTAGTTTTTCATGGATTTCCTAGATCACATTAAACACAGATGCGAGAATCTCTGTGTCGATGTGAGTTTGGGATTATTTCTTATTCTTCTTATCGTATTGCTGAGAATTAAGAAATGTAGCTAATTTTGTGAAATATTCTTAGATATCTATCTCTGGTTTTGTCTGTGCATCTTTGTGGACATCGAAGTGACACTTTCCACAGATCAATTGCATGTAATTGTTCCCACACTCCTTGTTAACGCACACCCTATCGGCTCTCCGTTTTGGACAGTTGTCGCAGTAGGGTGGTTCGAACTTAGCCATTTGTTATTCCACAAAAACTTGGATGTTAGCGTTTTCGATCTCTTGCATGATCTTTTCTTGTTTTTACTTGAGATTTCTCCTGTCATCTGTTGTATGGATTTTAACACAGTCTTTGATCTCAGTTGGGTTGGAGATCTGTAGCTTCTTCACGAGTTCTGGTTCAGTGGCCATAGTGGTCTCCTTCTCCTAACTTCCAGAAGAAGAGTTGGATGGTTTCACATTCA
>Ga0302271_10000285_pt1 | contig 47605 bp, 70 predicted proteins | sample III_Bog_N1_1_FD_198767 | JGI IMG/M metagenome (GOLD analysis project Ga0302271, IMG submission 198767) | Peat permafrost microbial communities from Stordalen Mire near Abisko, Sweden - III_Bog_N1_1 | ecosystem: Environmental > Terrestrial > Soil > Wetlands > Peat | place: Sweden: Abisko...
GCAATGTTGTCAAATCATTAATTGTCATGTTTCTTTCAATTTTTCAAGAATCAATCCTTTCATTTTGTACACATCGACTTTCAACTTATTTTCAGCACTTGAGAGAACGTTGTAACCTTTTGCCTGAACGTATTCAGCGTAGTGCATACCGGCAACAACTATAAGAACCCATCCTTTGGAATATTGTGAAGATAATTCAGATAGATAGGACAGAGCCTTTGATTTTCCATCACCGGAACCAGGAGTACTTGTTTTCATCGTAACACCATTGTGAAGGACAACATAACCTACGCTATTCCTCAAATTTGATGTTCTGTCTTTGTAACTTCCGTTTGTTCGGGCTTCAATTATTGCTTTCTCTCCGGCCAAACTAAGAATATTGAAAATAACCGCATCATTTCTTCGTTGCATTTCTGCGTGAAAAGCAGGTACGGTGTTTTTTACAATTTTCATACCCATAATTGAGCGTGCATTTGAGATCGAACAAAATTTATAACCCTTCCAGTGATACGTGTATTTCCTTCTGAATCAATTACCCTTATTTGGCTTTCAACTAAAATGGTTGGAATACATTTCGGCATTTGAATTAATGCTGAGAAAATTTCTGCTATTCCATTAGCCGTTAATATGGATCGACCATTTCCAACTTCATCCCTGCATTTACCAACAACAACCCATTCTTCAACGGGTTTACTCCAATCACCATTTTCATCTTTAATTGGACTGGACTGTTGGCATACTTCCAAAACATAAGGATATTGACGTGCCATTACCAGACGTTTGACATGTTTCTAACAGACGGTTGAATAACACTTGTAACTCCAAGCTCCTTACAAAGAGATTCGTAGTATAGTTTCAAAGCATCAATATTCCATGATCGAGAAAATCCACCTTCTTGAACATTTGAAACGGGTATCCATTGCGACAATGATTTGCATACAGCAGTTTTACATGCCTTTACATCCACATTGCTATCAGGATTCAATTCGTTTTCAACAAGAACGATTTCAATATCAGAATCTTCAACATCAAACTTTGATAACTTAGCTACTATGTACTCTTTGTTTGTCATATCTTACAACATAGGAGGAAGCGGATTACTCCGCTTCCTCAAAGGTTATTTTATTACCGTCAACAAATAAATGTTATCAATTGCTTCAAGAGCAGGGAACGCATTGAGTTCTACACCTGTAAATTCTGCCCAAGGATCGTTTTCTTGCCATTTAGAAAGCAATGCACGATTAAAGGTAGCGTAGTTTACGTGTTCAACAGGTGACAACTGTTCAATAGCAACAGCGTTCTTTATTAAGCCAAGTTGACCAGAAGGAATAAACGAAATATTTTCATCCTTAAACGGTCTCAAACTAATGATAGCGCCGTCCTTTTCAACCCCAATAACTTGATCAACAATTTCAATAAACGGCAACAGGTTAGCAATAAGATACTCATTTACTCTTTCGATAGTAGCGACAGATGCGCCCTTTCCCAAGGAATTAAATGAAATCAAACTGTCAACAACTTCTTTACATTTAGCAAACTTCAAGAATGTTGCACGTGACATCAAAATTTTCTCAAACGATTTACCGGCAGCGAGAGCGTAATTAACGACTGTATTCAAATCGGTAATAGGTATAGCGGTAGCAGGAGTTCCCCACGATACATTAACAGTTCCTTTGTTTGCATCAGGCATCAAAAGATCAAGAGGATCGGTTAATATGATACCATCAGGGTTGTTTTCAACAGTCAAGCTGATCATACCAGTAGAAACAGCCTCTAACACCATAATGTCAAGACGTTTCACAGCGGCATTACCTGCTTTTTGAATATCATTGAAAAGGAAATCAAGTAACTGTTGCTTTTTGGTAGCATCATCCAAGCTGAGAGCTTGCAAAGCAAGGAAATCACGATAATCTTCTTCACGCATCCCGAATTTTTCCTTAATAGCAGGAATTTCGCCTTGATAACGTTGAAGGTTATTACGAGAACGTAACGGAGCACCAGAAGAACGATTTACGATAGATGCAGCAGCTTCAATTCTACTTTTACCGATCACAGAAGTGAAATTCAAAGTTTGTTGTTGCGGAGCCCATCCAAAATAATTCTGATACCAAGTTGGAGCAAATCGACTTAAATTAGTGTCGATTATAGTCTGCAACTGTGCAGAATATGGTCCGTAGATAGATTGTATTTTTGCCATTTTTCAGTCCTCCATTAAAATGATTGTGAGAAAATAATCAAAGGCAAGTTTGCTTTGATTGTAGCAGGAACAGGCTGAATACGGCGTGCATACACTATACCACGCAATACGACTGCAATATCAGTAGTACCATCAGGTTTGATAGTTGCATCAGAATAGAGTAAACCTTTTAGATTTTGGTATCCTTCATCATCAACAAAGATGGCTGCACCGACTGCGACAGATACCCCAATGGTGGTACCAACAGTCAGAAGATCATAATCGGCGTTAGTTGTATCAATAGCAGTGATTGCTTGCCCTACAGATGCAGAGCCTGATTTGATTAACATACCGACAGCGAGTTTGTGGCCTTTGAGAACCTTGTACGTGGTAGCTGATGCCGTAGAAGCTGCTTGTGCAACTGCTATTTTAGCGACTTTAGCTGTACGGGTTGATTCATCAAAACCAATAAGCGAACCGGCAGGGATAACCGTATTTTCAACGGAAAAAGCAGGATCATTCAAAGTGAAACCACCTTGAGCAACTTCTGTGTTTTTGCCTTGGTAAATAGGAATTCCAGTAGTTTGCGTGTCTTTTTTGATAAACATGCTGTAAAGTTTTTACTAGTTAGTTTTTGCCGGAGCATTTTTCTCAGACCATTCTTTTATGTCCTGAACAACTGCCTCTTTTTTGGGTTCCCCTCCGGGTATAGACCCCCCAGGCCGCGGAAATGCTGAAAGATTCAAATCAGTGTGTTGTTGAGCTAATTCTTTGAATGTTGTTTCTGTTTCAGTAGCAAAAGCTTCAAAATCTTCATCGTTTTCAATGTTCATACGTTCAAAGTCTTTGAGAGCCTTGTTTATTACAGATTCAGGAACCCCTTCAATTGTAATTCGCTTTTTCAATACGTCTTTTCTGCTGTTTACGGTATTGCCGGATTCAATTTTAGCAATCTTATCAGACAAGGTTTTGTTTTGAGTGATAATAGCCTTAGCCCAAGCTGGCGTATCATCAGGCAACTCAACTTCCTGTGGTTGCTGTGGTTGAACCGGTTTACCTTCTTTCAGACTGTGTTTTTTTTCATAATTGACAACCGCTGTTTGGGTTGCTTCGGTAGCCCTACTATCAGCGTAACTATCAATTAAGTTTTGAATAGTAACCCCCTCTACTGCGGTTGTTACTGCTTCTTCTGTCGTTACAGTTTTTGCCAACTTATCGGCATACCTGTTTAAAATTGTTTCACTGACCCCTAAGAATTTAGCTTTCAGTGCTTCTAAAATTTTTTGTTTCATACCTGTTATTGATTTGGTCAATAATTAAAGCACAAATATAGACACAAAAAACGGTAAAGTGAGTATAATATACTCACTTTACCGTTAAATAATGATAATGGACAATTTTGAACTAAAACCAAAAAGGATTTTCAATTTGTCTTTGTCTCATTTCATAGATCATTTTGATATTTTCAGGACGTGAAGCCCATCGTTGTTGCCACAAAATAAATGCTTTTATTTTCCTCCATAGAGTGTTTTTCTTTTTCATAAATAATCAGTATAAAAGCAACCCGCCACTCCTCACGGTTGAGCGGGTCAGGGGATAAAATATGAGCCACAAAAATTAGTTTAAACCTGTCTATTATAACGAACCGAACAGGTTCAGTACATTGGCTGTATGTACATTATTCTCTTTAGAACTAATAGTTATAATCGTAGAATTTGTATGGCTTTTCGTACAACTTGTATTTGTTGTTGTTCTTGTCATACCAACTACCATCATTTCTTTGACGAATTTTTATCTTATCTTCATTTTCATTAGGTGTGCAAACCCATTCTTGCAACTGATTATCAAAAGTTCCACAAAATCCTCCGGGAACAAATGATTCTTGCAACGCCTTGTTTGATTCAGGAGTAATTACAGCATCCATTTCACGAATCTCAATACATTTGTCGGTTGTCCAACGAATGATTTCGTAAGGTATAACATCTGAATGAAGCAAACGAGATGCATACTTAAATGGTGAGCTATTCAACTCTACAAGTTTTTGTGATTTGGATTTCATAGGTTGTATTTGGTTTTGATAATTTCTTTTGCTTGCTCATTCATGTCACTGATATTGATTCCAATACACTGATAAAACGATTCTCTTCCCGTCTGACCCTCGTATGCAATGGTGATAATTCTGTTCTCTTCTTTTGTAAAACCAACTCTAAAAGTCTTGAATATCTTCAACGCTTCTGATATGTTACCTGAAACAAAGAGTGCGATTGCTTGGGAGGTCTTGGTTGTCATATCTTTATACTTTTAGTAATTGTGTTATTAATTATGGTGTAAAGATAACTATTATATGAGTATATTATACACATCAAATCATTTATTTTCCTGATATTCAGGTAGTTTAACTATGTTTCAATGTTTGATAACAGATACAAACTATTTCAATAGGCTTTGATTGTCCTTGATGAAATACGGAAGTGATTTTGCTTTTTCTATTCTATCTTTGTTGTCATCTAACCAGTTCGTGAAATCATCAGGTAAGTCACTTACTTCATTTTCGGATGTGAAATTATTGTCTTCACCTTTTAGCAAAGAAACTTGTTGTTTCGCCATTTCTTCATCTGTTGCAAGAATAGGACCAGCGTGACACATACAGTGAGGATGCCAACCACAAAAAACAAATTCTTTAGGATACTTTCCTTGAAGATCATTGCATATATCTGGAAATGGATGCTCAGCAGATAACGTAACTTGAACACCTACTACAAAATCAAGTTGCTTCCATCGTTCATGATCAGACAAATGGTAAGACATATTTGTTTCGGTTCTCGTTAACCTCATAGCATTCTTATACGAACTTCTGTAAACACCGGCACCCGGATTAAACAACTGTGCATGTTTTGACAACTGAAGATTTCCATACTTATCTCGCACACGTCTAAACAGTGTTTCTGGCTCCTGTAAATACTGTCTAACATCTCTACTGATTTCTGATGCTGATTTACCTTCACCTAATCCAATATCCAAAGCCATTTCTATTTCACCCTTAAACTGATCAGTATATTGCCAAACTCTTTTACTAAGATTCATACCATCTCCAAGCTTTCTATTTTGAAATGCTTTGAGTGCATCAATATTTCTATCATAGTAACGTGACAGTTGATTCTTATTCAAATTTGTGGATTTCAACAGTTCATTCACCATATCATCATTCACCAAAGCGGCAGCCATCCATTCTGATTCAGTTGACGAACTTATGATAGAATAAATACGATTTTGAAAAGCTGACATTTTTTGCTGTGATATGATACCAAGATCAGCATCCTTGAACGTAAATGGAGTATCTACAAAGGATTTTCTATTAACAGACATACCAAGCCTTATCAAGTCATCAGAAGATGCAAGGTAGGCCGAATATACTTTTTTCAGATATTCGGCCTGTCTTTTGAGTTGTGCTATTTGTGTTTGTGTCATTCTACTACTTTTTAGTAGGTTTCTTCTTGACTGGTTTAGGCTTACAATTTCCCATGACTTCTAATTTTAATTCATACTTATAAATCCAACTTTTTGCATGATAGCTTTTAGCTTATCATAGCTTATGTTTATTTCTTGCCTTTCACCACTTGCAAACATAACGGTTACGTGTCCATGCTTGGTATTATTGAATGCAACTATCTGGTTTACATCAACCATCATTTTGATAGTAAATTTTTCAGAAAACTCATTCTCCGGTTCGCTGTAGAAAATTCCATCAAACTCTATGAAATTACTACAGATCATTTTGCTGCACCAAAAACGTTTTGCACAGTTGCAACTTCACCTTCTTTTAGTATCTGTTCATATTCCGCATTAGCATCAGCGACAAGACCAGTCATTCCGATAGCTGTCTTTTGTGACAGAATGGCTTTATTTCCTGTTGCAATCATCAATGTAGAAATCTTTTCAGATTCATCATCAATCATGTACGGGGTTACTTTTGATTCAATAGACAGGTTGACCTTTCCAAACTTAGTATTGTCGAAACTTTTTACATAAGCATCAATAACACTAATTCTCCGATCCAGATATTCGCCTAATACTTCCATGTGATCCTCTACTTTTAAATGAGCATCAAGAAACATCATTTTCAACGCCTTGCCGGATACGGATGAGCCTAATCCCTTTACGTTCTCGAATGAAATATCTGGAGTCTGTGAGATCGTGTACATAAGATTCAACAACGTGTTAATCTCCAATTTAACAGACTCTGGTGCATGATCCCAAGAAAGATATTGAGCTTTTGCATCTTTGTCACCCTGTAGAATAGCACCATTCTCTCCTTTCTTGGCAAAACCGGTTACAGTGCCATTGATGAATATCTTCGGACTTCCGTGATAATCGTTTGTATCGGCGAAATTTGACAACAACGTTTCAAGCCGCTCAATCAGACCGTGTACGTCTCTGTACTCTGTATGTTCTTGACAAGCATATACAACGGGAATCTTGCCAATAGGATTTTCACGAGGATACGTGCTGTTGTCGCTTTCAACAACTGTACTTATGCCATCTGAAATATCCCATTTAAAGATTTGATCTTTAGTGTAGGTTTCAAAGAACTTCTTTGTAGTCTCTCCATACTGCACTGAGTATTCTCTCGAAAAGGCAATCAAATCACCGGTTTCATCAAAATACGGATATATACTATCTCCAAGTAATGGAGACAAAACACGTACTCTTAGTTTGTATTTTGACTTCATTGCATAGACGGGATCATTTGATGTTTGCGGGTACCAGAGTTCCGCAACTTCTTTACAGGCGAATAGATTCTTTGCAACAGAACGATTAATTGAATTGATCCGATTCATTTTCAAAATATCCTTAATCGTATCAAAGAAAGTAATATCTATTTCGTTATTTTCTTCCAGTTGCGTTGTTATTTCTACAGGGTTTCCAAAGATGAACGAAGCGGCTCTTCTTATAATTAACTTTTGCAAGGCTAGCCCAATACGTGCAACTTCTTGTGGAAGAAGATCGGATTCACTACCCGAAATCTTATTTATGTTCGATCCTTCACGATCAACCTTTACGAGTTTTTTAGGTCGTTTTACTTTATCAAAAACAGAGTGTTCATAAGGATCAAGTTCTTCTAAAACGGATTCTTTTGTCAAAGACACAAAAGTGCGTCCCTGTCTGAGTTCATTGATTCTTGACGAATCATCTTGTAGCGCTAAAATTTCGTTGAGTGTCATTGTAGTAATTTTTAAAATAATCCACGTAAATCTTGTTTCTTCATTATATTGAGCGGATGGAAAGTGTTAGCTAATGCATCGAATTCATCTGTACTATGGCCTATACGCTTTACAATTTCTTCTTTAGGTTCAATGATTATCTTTCCATCACTTCTAAACTCCCACTTTATATTTGTTGCTTCTTCGTCAAACGTACCTGTTGGTGGTAACGCCGCACCTGTGTTGTTTTTTGGATTAAGCCAATCCCTTACACACCAAAACAAATAAGCCCTCATATTTGCAAACTTATACTGTCCGGTAATGTCTGTGAGTTCGTTATCGCGATTGTCCTTCGCAGAATTGCCAAACTTGCAACTGATCACTCTTTCTTCAAGCCCAAGCTCTACCAATCTTGAATAAACTCCGGCGCCTTCTCCGATTGTATCTATACTTGCAATAGTATTGGAAGCTCTATCTAATTCATGTTTAACCGTCCCGGCTGTCCTCATGTGATCAGCAACACCACCAGAATTGTGCTTCTTGATATAAGCAACGTAATTGTCCATTCTATCAACTATAACAGTACTGTCACGTCCCATACCTGCAACATCGACACCTATCATTTCCCATTCACATGAATTTGGTCTTTGACTTGTCCAGCGTTCTCTTGCAAGATCAATCCATACTTTAGGTATCAACACATCTTCATCAACAAGCGGAAACTTGCCAAGGATTTTCTTTCGACAAATATCTTCCGGTCTATACCATCTATCTTCAAACTCAAAATCATCTTTGCTAACATCGACTTCACTATTGAGAATTGGAGTACACCAGTCACGATCATTGATTTTATCAAATACCCATTCATAATCGACTTGTCCAGGTATAACAGTTTTCTTTTCGACAACATTAGGAGCTTTCAAAGAATTCAGGGTAATAGCATCCCAACTTTTCTTTTGAAATGTCTTTGCAGCATAACCAGTGCTTTTATTCGGGTTGAATACAAGTAAGAACCTTGAATTACCTTGTAGGTTACCCTCGATAGCCTCAAATATTGATTCTGAAATACCTGATGCCTCCGTAACAATGAACATAGTATTAACGGCATGAAATCCTGTCCAAGCTTCATGATTATTTTCGTCAGCCTTAAAACCGGTTAGAAACCATTCATCACTATCTGTTCTAATATCACATGCAACTAACCTACCGGGTAAAACAGCTCCACGTTTTTTAGCATTATTGAACAACCTTGCAAATTCAGGTTGCATGATATTTTCTATTTGCCTTCCCGTTGGTGCAGTTAATGCAACCTTTGTGTTTTCAATGAGTGATCCATCTTTGCCCCATTTAGGAGTTAAATACAAAAACGATAAACCGGCCACTGCCGCAACGAAATCCTTACCTCTTGCTGTTCCACTTGCTACAGATACACGCCTGTTCTTTTGAATAGAATGTAAAATATCCTCTTGATCTTTGTCTAAGTAGCACCCAAGCACATCCCTTGCAAACTTACACCAGTCTAATTGCCAAGAACGGTAAACGGATATTTGCTTATTATCGAAAGACATAATTACATTTAGTTACTTTTTGACACATTTTTGACTGTAAAATGAGGATTCACCGTCTTAACGTAGACAACTTTTGTAAAGAAAAATGGATTTTTTACTATCATTTTGATATTAGTTGTTTTTTCATCCAAATAATACATTCATCTTCATCTATTAGTACTTCATCACCCCATGTATACTACTAAAATGAGGAATAAACCTATTACCCAAAATACCAATAACTAATTTGCGAAAATCATTACTTATCATTTGCAGATGCCTCTTTCATTAACTGCAAAAACATATTGCCTCCCAAATCAACATCTTTCTTGTCACGCCAATCTTCCGGCAAACGATTCTTAAGCCAAAATATCTGTGCAATGGTGTCAGGAACAATATGTTTGGTTGTTGTTTCAATTCGAGCAGGTTTTTGATTTCCTTCTGCATCCAGTTCAACTATAACCTTCTTCTCATTAACAGTATAACCAATTGCCCTTTTGAACAAAGACAACTTTACTTTTGCATCAGCAGGTTCTTTGCCGCTTTTTAAGGCGTCCGAAAACGTGGAAAAATCATTTTTCCACTTGTAGAGAGTTGACCTTGCAATGTTCATCCTTTTTGCTATCTCGCTGTCAGTCAAGCCTTCTATAGCCAAACTTTCAGCCCAAGCATCGTGAATGCCTTCTATGTATTCAATAGGTCGTGCCATAATCAAACATTCAAATAATTATCAGCAAGCACTTTTAATGCTTTCCATTTCGTTTTATCGGTTATATCTCCCGATTTTTTGAGCTTTTCAAAGACATTTTTCATTGTGTCTTTTAATTCCAATGGAATAGCAGAGGAACCAAATATACTTTGCAATGTGGTCCATGTTCCTTCTTCTGAATATCCGGCTTCATTCATTTCGTTTTCTACCGATTCAATCATTGAATTAATTGTAGTACCAAGATTCTTAATGTTCTTGAAGTTCTGGTACTTTTGAAGCGTATCCATTAGTTGTTCATACTGTTCGATATAGGCGGCACCAATGAAATCATTGTTCCCCTGAACACGTTCAACGAGAGCTTCGAGTTTTTGAAGTTGGTGTGGTAAAAAAACAAACTGTATTTGTTTCCAGTCGAAATCAACCATTGGAGAAAGTAACTTTTCGAGTTCAGCTGTGGGTTCTCCAAGAATATCTTTACCAATGAAACTTTCAATCATATCATCGACATCGGTGATCATCTTTGCTATCTCTTTCAACATAGATGGATCATCATACCCTTTGATAGCATTATGAGCAATTTGCTTTGCTGCAATTTGGCTTCTTGAAAGTCCGGTAATATCAAGTAACACGTGGATTGTTTTTAGCTGAGCCTCTTTACTTGCTCTCAATCTGTGATGGCCGGATACCATTTCAATTCTTCCATCTATCAAAGCACAAAAAGGTAAACTTTCAAGTCCACCTCTCTTTTTGATGTTCTCAGCAAGTTGCCTAAACTCTTCCGGCTTTTCTATATGGGCGTTTTTATCTTGCTCCCGAATAATTGTTACTTCAACTTCGGCAACTACAATACCATAACCAAGATCGGCCAATATCTTTACTCCATCTGGGATTTTGCTTTCTGTCGTTCCTTTTTCCATAATTCTTCTTTTTGTAGAAATAGTTTTAGAGTTTCTTCCTTAGTGCGTACCTGAATATCCGATCTGTAAACAAGCTTGAAACCTAACTTTCCTTTTTCCTTGCTTACCATCTTCATAATACCTCTCATCTCTTTTGATTCGGGGTACTTGGTGAGCTGAGTGGTGGATATTCCCGTGAGACGTGATAACTGATAATCTGTAAGAACAGCTTTGAGAGTTTCTTGATTTGATGCTATCATAGTCAATAGCCTACCAAGACGAATACCCTTGATCGGTACAGTAATTCCATACATGATAAGAATGTCTTTTAGTATCTTTGCACCTATTGCTATCTGGTACCCAAATACTCCGGCAACAAAACGATCAATGAGTAATACAACATTTACCTGTGCCTGGCCTCCAACAAAATTGTGGGTCCATACACTTCTGTAATATTGGCAATATTGAGGCTCTACTTGCATGAACTCAATTTTTGAGTTTTCTGTGATCTCGTAGTCGGTGGGTAGGGTAGAGCAATCAAGAGGCATCATTTTGGATTCATTAGGTCTTACAACCATTTTGCCGTTAGCAAGTTCTTCTGCCTTTTCTTCTTGATTAGTGGTTAGGTAAACATTGAAGCCTTTACGAACACCGTAACGGGTGAATATGGCTTTTCCAGCCATCTTTTGAATTTCATTCTCTTCGTAACAAATGATAAGCGCTTTCGATTGATTCATTACTGTGAATAAATCCTGCAAACCTGTTTTCGGGTCAAATATTCTATACTCAGGTTCTTTCCAAGTCATGTTATCTCCTGTGCCGTACCATTTTTCAAAACCCGCTGTATATGTAGGAGGATTAGCAATAATGATTGTCTTTTCATCTTGCATAACCTCTTCTATGTGATCAAACATATCAAGAGGTCTATAACTAAAACCATTCAACAATGTTTTGGCACGTTGTAATTGTTCGTTGATATGCTTTATGTGTTCTTCCTTTCTTAACTCAAGGTCTTTTAGCATAGCATAAAAGAAATCGCTACCGGCTGTTACTGTTGTCTTCAAATACATCAGTGCGTACAACGCAGTAGCGGGATCAAGCAATTCTTCTTTCGTAAAACCTGTTGCTTCAATTTGTAAATCTTCAAGTGACTTCCCCATTATAGCATATCCCATAATCGAGGAAAACATAGTAACGTCGCTTGTTTCTATCTGTTCAGGTTTGAAACCCGCTTGAATAGCAACATGTGACATTGCAAATGCGCCACAACAAGGTTCAATAACTCTATTATAACCTTGCTTTATGGCTTCTTCTAATAAGTTCTTGATGTATTTTTGTTCAGATGGAACAAGCGTACCAAGAAAAAAAGCTCCGGGTGTTTGAATTGCCATGGTTTTTTTATTACAACGTGAAAACAAAGGCGATCATTTGACCGCCTTTGTCCCTCATGCCTTTGAGGATTCTTCTCTATTCATTAGGGACATATTTTTATTCGTTATTAAGAAACATCGCACTTTGTTGATATTAAGCAGGGAATTTATTGATAGGCTTAGCATCCTGCATCCTCCAGTATGATCATTGGTACGCAAATCATAAGTTTATACTACACGTAGTATTCTTTTACTGGCTCATCACCTAACCGCTTCAAAATTCGTTTCTAAAAACTCTATAGTCCCAATCATCATTGGTGTTGTCCGCAGAGAAGGATTCAAACCCCCGACCCCCGTGTAAAGTGCACGGTACTCTATCAACTGAGCTATCTACGGGTTGTCGGTCTTACCCGACTGTAGCCTATTAAGGCAAATTGTTTTTAAGGCAAAATCAAACATGTCTAATTCGACTTCCGTTAAGATTTTGTTGCCGATAACTGGAATTTGTAGCATAAATACATTTATAAGTCAAATCACCACTTCCTCGATTATGGCGATAACGACAAATCCGTGCAGTTGGCAGAATAACATTTTTCGTTATGGAGTTAAGTTGAAACATGTTTTCACAGGGCAAAAACGGAGTAACAATAACTTCAACTGATTGCATCTGAAAATCTTGCGATGTCAACTGAACTGCAATTCCAGGCGGGTGGGTTTTTTCCGTTTGATAACCTGCTTGAGCATTTGCCAAGCACAAACCGAAAAGCGTAATGGCAATAAAAATGAATCGTTTCATATCGTTAGGTCTTTACTATGCCTGACCGGGGCATTGTTGCGAAGAACGGACTCGAACCGCTGACCTCTTGGTTATGAGCCAAGCGAGCTACCAACTGCTCCACTTCGCGAAATATCATTCTCTGCATTGGCAGAACTATTCAAAACAAACTTTGCTGTTCAAAAACAGGTTTCTTTGGCTCTTCTTTTTTAGCATAAAACTCTTCAATCTCAATCCCTTCCTTGGCAAACCATTTAGCTACATCGCTTCTATGACATTCCAAAGGATTTTTTTCATAACAACAAAGAGCAACTTCTTCCTTATTCATCTTGTCTGAATACCACTTGATCAATTCAAACATTTTTCTTTGGGTGGTTGATCCAAGAATCTTTTGCTGAAACATCTTATCATACTCAACTGGTGGGAGTTTAAGCATCGTTCCAAATGGTGCAAGTTCAAAAATTGATGGTCCTTCAAAGAATTTTGGTGGAAACCTACTAATACCTATCATAAGCACTCCGGCCTTCGTTAAGGCTCTTGAATTACCAAAATAGGAGGTGTATATCTTCATATACTTGATGTTTTAATTGTGATGTAAAGATAGTAATAAATGAGTATATTGTACTCACATTATGAGTTAAATAATGTTATAATGTAAAATACTCAGGATTATCATGTATGTTTCCAACTTTCATTAACTGAGAGTCTAATGAGAAATCAGAAAGAGATGCTTCATTGAATAACCACGAAAATTCAGCCTCCTCAGAGACATCGTTATCTTTTATAATATAATAGTGACAAATTGGAACTAAATAAAAAGCAGCTCTTTGTTTGATCAACATGACAACCAAATAAGAAGTAATATCTTCACCTTCATCGGTTTCTTTTGTACATCTGAAAACATCATCTTCAAAAATTCTTGGATCGATGTTAGTTTTGTGTTTTTGCGAAATCAAACCAGTAGATTCAGATAAGGTTTCTTCAATAACCTCACAACTACATTCTGGAGATTTGAATCGTTCTGAAAGTATCCACGCAAAACCATTTTCTTGATACGGAAATCCATAAATCCATTTACCAGAATTTGGCCTTTTACCTCTGTACAAGTTTTCTCTTTTCATTCTTCTTAAATTTTATCAACGAAAATATCTTTTCTACATCCGGGGTAACAGGTATGAATCAATTTGACTGGATTCTTTTTGGAAAGCTTTTGAAGTGCTTTTTTCTTAGCTTCTGTTTTGTTTGTTGCAAACACCTTGATTTCTACAATTTCAAGTTGAACTGTAACAATAAACGGAATTGATTTTTTCTTTTTCATACACTTCCCTTTGTGGCCAACGTTACGGCCTTTTGTAAATAATCACGTGTTGCAATGAAGTTTTCATCATTGATGTCAGCTTCACCGGATAGGAACATTTCCATATCTTCAATTGCTATCTTACATGCATCAAGTAGATCAGGTGCAGCTTTTATTAGATTAGTTAATCGTTCTGCACGTGCTTTTCTGTGAGGTATTTTTTCATAACCTTCTGGTGTAGCAATTGTACATACGGGAGTTAAAGCACCATCATCTACTTTGATAGATGGAGTAATGTGCGAACCAACAAACGTAAGATCAGAAGTCCATTTTTCTTGTTTCGCCCCATCATGTAGCCTTTTGGCTACTTCGTCAATTTCCTCTTTCATAAGTTTTCTTTATTTTAAATTGAACTCTTTCTTTAGCTTCTTTATGATGCAGATAGCAGATTCTTTGTTTACCCTCATCCAGTTGGTTCCACCTGATTCATCTGTAAACTTAACTTGTGGACTATAAAGACAATGAAAGTTGATTTTATTCAACTGATCTTGGTAGTAAGTATCTTGTTGTGGCATGATAACTATTTGATTATCAGTTTAGTATTATGATATAAAGGTAACTATATTATTTGAAAATCGGACATGTTTTGCAAGAAAAATTCAACTGTTTGACATAGTTTAACTTGTTGTATAACACCTACTTATGTCTTTTCTTGAAGTAACCTCTTTACTTCTTTTGTGTAGTGTAAAATCAACAATTCTATTTCAAAATGAGCAAAATCACGTTCTTCATTTTTTTTGCTTTCAAGATACTCAACATGAACAATTCCAAATCTTTTAACAAGCGCCTCTCTATAATCTTTAATATTCCCATATTTACCTCTATTACATTCCTGACATTGTGGGTGACAATTCTTAGGATCAAATCTCAATGACATATTCCCTCGTGGAACGAAATGACCGTTGTCCGCTTGCTTCCAGTTCATTCTTTTTCCACAACTAATACACCTAACCATTCCCCATTGGTCCGCATTTGAAAGCCGAATAAACTTGGAAAATACATCATCAAGTTGTTCTATATCTGATTTTGACATTATTTTTTTAGTTTATCAATAGATTGAACATTTAAAACCGCATCAGGAAATCCTTTGCTATAGCTTATATATGCATTTGAGTTATTCTTCACATCTTCGAGTGCCTCGTTATATGCAATTTTACATGCTTTTAATGCATCGCTAAAAGGAACTAAATCGGACATTTCAAGAAATTCTTTTTCGTTGGTTGTCCCGTGTAGATATTCTTCTGCTAACATGATTCAAATTTCCTTTCTTTAGTGTGAGTATCAATATTCTGATCTTTTATCTCAGCAACATACTTTTTTACAAAAAGTCTATAACATTCTACAAAAGCACGTTTGCTATGAAAATCATTATTCTTTATGTATTCATATATTTCACCAGACAACACTCCACGTAAGATATAGAACCACTTAGGATCATAACACACAGACAACTTATCTGCAAAACAAAGTTTGGAGGGAAATGCACCGACTTTCTTAGAATAGAATCTGGAATGATAAAGACAGAAGTTATGCCAGAAGTGCGTATTGCGTTTTATAAGCGTATATCCATTAAATTCAAATACTGATTTATATCCTAAATTGGTATATTCAGGATAGTTTTTATAAATGAAGCGTATAGATAGAATCATAAATCTATAATCAAAAAATCCCATCACTTTTGCACCAAACTCCGGGTGTGTTTCTCCATCAGGACCATCCATATTTGGCTTTCCAAAATAGCCCAAATCATGCACAAAGAATGCAATCCAGATACGAATATCAAACGGAAAACCGTACAACCGTATCCACGCTATTGCTACCATGATAGGGTGCCACCAAAATGCGTGTACACCGAATAATACTGACTTAGTTCCTATTTTCATAGTTTTAATTCTCATACATATAAGTTATTAAACTGATCTTCTGTATATTCTTTCTCGTTAATATACACATCTTCTCTATTTCCATTATAGCTGTCACATCCAATTATATTATCACCTGTATGGTGGTTTCCAAATCTTAGTCGAGCAAAACAATCAGGAAAACTTGTATTGCAATAATTACATATATTATCAGTTTTATCCTCTAACTCAAATGCTTTTATTGTTTTTTGTTTAGATTGTATTCTATCTATTTCGGCGGCAATTAAAGCTCCTGCCTTTTGAAGCTCACGAATTCTATCGTTTGGGGTTGGTTTCCACCATTTAATTTCCCAAGGCCATAAAACTCGTATAATGTTACTAATTCCACCTTGACCAGCGTATATGTTCCTTCCATTTTGGGGGATTGCGTAACAAGCTGCTGAGTAGGACATGCTTTCATCTTCGTGAATTGCATCATGTTCTTTTGTCCATCCCTCTACTTCGATTTGCCTTTTCCTTTCTTCTGCTATCAATTCAATTCCTGATCTCATAATTAATTGATTAAATTTGTTTCTCTAATTTTCTAATTTCATACCGTTCAATATCGTAATCCCAAAAGCCCAATTTCCCATTTACATTCAAAATAGGTTCAGGGAATAATATCGGGTTAGCCAGAATCCAGTTGTAAATTGGTTTTGGTTTATAGAAGTGAACGCATCCAGCCCAACAATTTGGCTGAGTCTTCACATCTGAACACGGGGTATGATAAATGCAATGCTGAGCGGCTGTTTTTTCAGCCCAAATGCTTTCATGATTAACCGTACATCCCACAAATTCAACTGAGCCTATAATAGCACCGCACTCTCTATACGCTCTATCCAGCAAGTGTATTTTATTTTGAGCAACCACCTCTTCATATTGAAGAGGGGATAGAAAATTACTTGCCGGGAATAGCGGTTTCGCACTCGCATGAATCAAAACGCGTTGCCCAATGTACCTATCAGGTAATTTCCACGTTCTGTTTTCGATAGGTTTAATTCCCGAAGCCGCAAGCCACGCCCAAGGTTGTTTATAAGATAATGCTTTCATAGTTGATCAATCGTTAAACATATTGTATTCTCTCGTTACGCAATTTTCGGGAAGTTCGCTTCGTTCAATTCCCGCTTGTTTTAGAAGTGAATCTTTCCAGTAAACTTTCGGAATTTTAGAGGTCATTGATAACTGGAAATTAACTGCATTCATAAATTTGATAAGAGCGTCTTTTGAATAGGTTTTACCGCTTTGCAACCCAATTTTATATAGATCGCAAAAAGACTTTGTTTTTGCAATCATCCTCTCTGAACTATCAAAATCAATAATCGGCTCAATGCTTGCAAATATCTTGAATCCGGCTTCATGGAGTTTTGCCATTGCTTCAATACGTTCTTCATTGGTACTGGCACCTTGCTCCAATTCATCATGACCGGTAAGGGTAAAGCCGAAAGCATACATTGAATTATGTTCTATATCAATCCTTCTTGTGGGACGAGAATCAATTATAAAATCAGAAACCCAGTCTGTACATTTAGTCAATATCTTTACGGGAACTTGATTATAGATAGCATTTCCAACAGCATCCCAAGTAAGATCGATGCATTCAGATAACATTGGATCACTTGTGAACGTAAAGAATAACCCATGTTTCCGTAATTCTTCAAGATTTTGTTGTAACTCCTTTTGGAATACTTCCAGTGCATGTGTTTCGTTTTTGAAACACGCCTTTAATTCGGGTTTATCACCTCCCATTGCGTGTGCTAAAACGCCTTTTTTCAAATAGCAATAAGTACAGCCATTTGAACAACCTTTGTAAAAATTACAGGCCCAATAACTATATTCACCTGCTTTTCCCGAAGGATTGTAAATTGCTTTTCCTTTAAATGGTTTCATAATCTGTAAATTTTAATTTGATTCATTTTTTATTCGTTATCAATTATAAATGTTTGATTATCAATTCTAACCCTGCGAAGCTTTCGTTTCAATGCTCCGTTATAGGTTATTCCGTTCGCCTTCGCATAATTGGTTATTGTTTTTAGATTCAAATACGACACTATTTGTTCAAAAAATCGCACTAATTGTTCGTCGCTTATAGCTCCGTTTTCGTAATTAGAGAAAAGTTTGTCTTGTAAGTCGTTGAAGGTCATTGGTGCATAATTTTGAAGTACGCATATAAATTGTTAGCGTTCATGCTAAAAACGCTCTATCGGTCGCCATTCGATAATTGATGAGCCTTTGTATTCTATATTCCACAAAAAACCTATTCGTGTACTAGGGCGAAACCTGCAATTTATTTCTATTGCTATTTCTCCAGTATCATCCCATTTGCGTTTAACAAGTACATTTTCAGATTTGATTTTATTACCAATAAGTTTTTCAACTTGTTCTGGCAATTCATCTTCTGATTTTATCCATTGTTCTGCGAATGCAACACCATACCTAAATATTTGTTCAGGTGTAAAATGGGATTGATTTCCGATTGAGTGAAATTCACATTCTTTTGATGCTTCTGTAATTGTTTTCATTTTATATTTAGTTTTTTAAGTTATAAAATAAAGCACGAAACGCTAACAAATGCTATATGCAACACGGCAAATAAACACTTGTGTAACTTGAAAAATTCTACGATGCCGTGCAGCACATAGCAAAATCGTTATATGCAAGGCGAATAAACTACCTGCATGTAATCAAAGGCGTACATCTTTTTTCTACAAACGGCAACTGTATAAAATTCTCCCCGACCCAATACGCTTGAACCGTCATTCATTTGCTCAACACATTGGGCGTGTACGGTGTACCATTTGCCGTTTTTTCTTGTCTGAAAATGGTCACCTTTATTTAAACGCCCAGCATATAACACAGTATTAGCGTTATTGCCGTTTTCGTTCTCGATTGATAATTTTTCAGTATTCATAAGTTTCGTTTTTACGTGTTAAATTCGTGCTGGTAAGTCGGCAACAACGCCAATACTCACCGTTATAAGCAAGGCAAAAACGCTCCGAATGAACGTCAGTGCCTTGCTTTAAAATTACTTTTTAGTTCTATTTGCTACTGTTCCACCAGTGTCAGTCATCACGTAATAATTAGAACCTTCGTATAGTAGCATAAATGATTCTTCAAAAAATGTGATTATAGCATAACAATCTTTCAAATCGTCAGCATCCCATTCTTTAGTAAGTTCATTAAATGTTTCGGGGCTTTTCTCTTTTTCAATATAAGAGTAAAATCCGCCAAGCATAGTGTCAGTTTCAACACCATTTGTAATTCTGCGCAAAATAAAATTTGCCCAATCTTCGGTTTTTTTAACTGCTGTTTTCATTTATTTATGTATTTATCTATTGGCTACTCTTTTAAAGGTTTTCGCCTTCCCCTTTTTAATTTATAACTAAAATGCCCAGCTTATAACACGTTGTATAGTGCAGTTTGCCGGACAATGTAGCGGTAATGTGAAAGTGTCTGCAAGGCAAACCGACACCATACAACCACCGTTAGCGGTAAGTGCAAAAAAAAACAGACTACCGCTTTAGAGTTGACAGAATTTTTAATTTTACAAAATTATCTGGAACTGCTGTTTTTGCAAGAATACCAAGATTTTCATATCTATTTCTATCTGAAAGAATATAAGAAATATCAAAAAGTTTTTCGTAATCTTCTTTAGATAATGTTACTTCGCCACTGTCTGATTTTTTCGACTTGCGAATAATTTCGTGAATCAGTGTTCCTTTTTCAGAAATGTGATGAAGAATCGAACTGTAATTCTGACAAATATCAGAGTATAATTCAAGTTGAGCTGATAAATTATTACTGGATAATTTTTCGTTTTCTAACATAATTGTGAATTTATTTGATTAATAATAGTTGAAAATATAAGAAAGAAGCACCTAACCGCTAACATCACCTATGCCTACACGGCAGACACCGTTTCGCATTTTGACAGCTTATCGCAGCCGTATTTATTTTTTTTATCCACGCTCTCGGCTTTTCAAGCCGTTAAAGTTTAATATCGAAGTAATTTTCAAGTCTTTCTTTAAAATCAACTTTTCCGAAAAACCCTTCTTTTGCTAATCTAAAATTTTCGTAACTCGAAAAGAAAATGTTGTGTGCAAAAAGTTCATGTATATTATCAAATTTTGCTTTGCTTTTTATTTCCTTTTCTCGTGGCTTATCCCACCATATTTGCCCAGCGTTTATCCATGCTTTCACCATTTTCGGATTTTCTTTAAAATCGGAAAGTCCTTTATCTGCTTTTAATGGGCAGCCAACACAGCCAAGTCTTTTTTTTACGTCAAATTGTCCATTCACATAATAAAGCGGGTGGCATTGTATTTTTTGCATTTCAACAAAATCTAAAACGTCATTATCTGTCCAGTCTAAAATCGGTAGAACTACGTTTACATGATTTTTTTTGCTTCCGTAAATTCGGCAAATAATAGGTTCTCTGTAGTTTTTAGCTCTCTTTGCGCTTTCACACCTTCTAATTCCTTGTATTGAATTATCAAGTATTTTATACTCTTTTAATTCGTCACAGCAGAAACGGCAGCGCATAGTTGGAAATCCTTTTTGTTCTATCAGTTTCAGAAATGATTTTTTCGGATTGATTATTTCAACACCGTTATTTTTGCAGTGCAGAATCGTTCCTTTTGGGTCTATGGTTGTATTCTTATAAATAGCTCTGTATGGAATATCTGCAAGTTTTGCAAGCTCCAAAATAACGTCTGAATCTTTACCACCTGAATACGACAATTCTATTTCGTCACATTTTACAGATTTTAAAAGTTTTATTGCGCTATCAATTTTTTTTAATTCCATATAGTTTTTAAATTAAGAAATCCACCCACAAAAAAATAAATACTAAGTTTTGCGGGGTTCAGTCACTTCGCACAAGACCCCGCCTGCTCTTATGCTAATCGTTATGTACAATGCTAAGAAAAAACAACGACACCGAAGTTTTTAGGTAAACCATTACCCTTGTTATCAAATAGTTACTCATAATCTAAAGTTTTTTACAATGAATACTTATTATATTAGTACTTTTAATTATGATGTAAAGATAGTGATAAGTGAGTATAATGTACTCACATGCAGGCATTTATTTTTATCTAATTACGTTAGTTTAACTATATCAAAATGCATTTCCATCGTTCCATCCGTCAGTTGGGAAGATTCCTTCTGTTATATGATCTCCGTTTTTATGAACAGGATCACATCCATCATCAAATATTCGTTTGAATTTTTCATCATGACCAAAAGGTATTAACTTATCCCTTTCTCCCTCCCTATGCTTGGCTATTATTAAACTACCTCTATTTTTCCAACTATTTCCAATTTTATCTACCGCTTCTTGATCGTAATATGTAGGTCTATGAATAAATATAACAATGTCAGCATCTTGCTCTATGTTTCCAGACTCTCTTAAATCTTCTAATTGTGGGTTTTTGACTTTCATTCCTTTCATTGGTCTTGATAACTGAGCAAGCAATATGATTGGGATATTCAATTCTTTTGCTAAACTCTTCAATTCTCCTGTGATATAACCAATCTCAAGATCACGGGTACCAAACTTCATATTTGTCTTAATAAGTTGAAGGTAATCTATAATTAAAAGCTTTAATTTTCCTTGCCTTGCAAGACTTCGTGCAACAGATTTAATGTTACTTAAATATCGAATAGATGGATCATCTGATATGTACAGATTCATATTTTCAAGATCAGCCATAATCAGATCAAGTTCATTCCATTCGTCACTTGTTAATTGGCCTGTCTTGATCTTATCCATGCTAAGTATATCGCTTTCTGTTATCATCCTAAGCAACAACTGTATTTTAGTCATTTCTATAGAAACAAAAAGCGTGTCTTGAAGTGCTTTTGAAGCAAATTTTGCAAATTGTACTGCAAACTGTGTCTTTCCCATTGATGGTCTTGCTCCGATAACAATAAGGTCCGGCGCATGCCATCCACCATATAATTCTTTGTTAAGAGCGTTCAGACATGTTGGTATTGCTAATTTATCTCCTTTTTGAGCCTTGTTTTGAAGTTCAGATATGTATTTTATTACTTCTTCAAGCGACTCTTTCATATCACTTGCCATTACATCATTGGAATCGGTTGTGATTCGGGTAAATTCCTTTTCTGCAAATTCAAACACATCAGCAATATCTGTATTTTCATTGAACGACATGTCCTGAATAGATGAACTCATTGAGATCATTTTTCTTGCTAATGATTTCTGCCTGATTATTGCTGCGTGAAATTCAATGTTAGCGGATGAACTTATTTTTACGGTTAACTGAGTGATGTAGTATGCCCCTCCAACTTCTTCAAGCGTTCCATTTTTTCTCAACTGTTCAACCACAAGATGCATATCTATTGGAATATGCTTGTCAGCAAGTTGTTTAATCGCTTCAAATATCTTCAAATGTGATTCCTTATAGAAGTCTTCTGGACGAAGATTTATTTTCAAGTATGCTTCTTTTTCGAGCATTATAGCACCCAGTACATCTTCTTCAAGCTCTACTGCTTGAGGTGGAAGTTTTCCGTAATCACTAATATACATGGGTGTTTTCTGATTCATTGCTTAGTTCTTTTGATTTCCATACTCTGTTTGTGTTCATTGAAATCGCGTTGGCAAATGTAGCAGGCCAGTCAATATCAATTATTTGAGTTCCCTTTTTCTTTTTCCAACCGGCTTCTAAAGCCCAGTAGTTGGTGCAAGCTTTTTCGATGGATAAAATAATGTCCACTCCGGGGTTAAATTTTTCTTGCTTTTCAATCCATTCTTTGTTTTTGCGAATAGATTTAAATGCTTCTCTTAATCCCTGTTTGTAAACATCGAAGTCTTTTTTCCAAGGGGGTTTTTCTTTGGGAGTTTTGTTTGTTTCAGGTGGATTTTGAGGAGAAGTATTCTCGCTCTCTCCACCCAAAGGGGGGGTAGGGGGGGGTATTTCTTTACTTTTCTCTACTTTACTTTGTTGAGTTTCTTCCGTAGTTTTTGCTGTTTCTTCTGGAAGTTTCTTCGTTTCTTCCAGAATAATTACATTTTTCGGAATATCACAATTAGTTCTTTTAGCTCTACGGCACATTTCTATATATCTGTTCTGGATTGATAAAGAAGATATAATACTCCCACTTGTGAGCAGTTCTTTATTAAAAAGACCCACAACACCGCAGTAGTTTACTATCTCATTTACTGCTGATTCTTTCAGCTCAAGGTAGTCGGCCACGTCAAAGGCAGTACTTTCGTCCCACTCAAGGAAACAACCTTTTACCCTGTAAATCTCACACAAAATATAATCATAAACGGCAACACCATTACATCCAAATGTTTTCTTCAATCTTTTTATACGAATGTCCTGATACCTGTCTGTATCTACATTGTAATAATCGAATCCGGTCTTTGCCATAATCAATTTCCGTATTTTGTTGCCTTTCGGTCTTCTTTCACATAACTAAGTATAGACCTTAAAACATCCATCTGGTGGGTAATACATCTATTCTGACGTTCACACCATTCTGCTATCTTTGACTCTTCATCACATATAGAATCAAGAAGAGCATTTTGGACATTGGCGGACAAATGACTTTCTTTAGCTATTGATATAATGGTTTCACTTATTTTTGACGTTTTCTTTGCTCTTAGAACTTGCCTCGCATTTGCATACATTTCTGTTGAACGAGCAAGATATACATTCAAAGTAGACAATCTATCCATTATTTCATCGGGATCATTAGAACAAGTAATTTCTATATAATTCTGAATTATTTGTAATTCTTCCTTGATTTCCATGTGTAAAGATAATTATATATTATTGTAATTCAGGTACTTAATCTGTTTTTTAACTTGATTTTTCCCTGAATTACAATGATTTGACTTTTGTAACTTTGGTTTTATACCTCAAAGATTGCAATGTCAGGCGTAAGTTCTCTGATTGCATTCAACTGCTCATCGATCACGCTATCACGAAGCGTTTCCATGCTTTCGTTAGCACCGGGCGAAAGAAGTATGAAACCTACTTCACGGCCATCAATGGAGGCGAATGTTTCAACCTCGAAAGATTCTGCGGCTTGACCTTTGAAGATTGGCATTTTCAGAGTAAACGATTCAGGTAGATTTGAATCAACAACTTGAGAAAAGTTGTCGGTGCGATCTCCTTTTTCCGATGCAGCCTGTTCAATTTTAGAGTTTACTTTTGCTTTGAAGTTTTTCAAATCCGAAACCAACTTCATTGCGATTGCTTTGTCAGTAAAGAATGAGCGGTTCATTTTGATGAACATCGCCAATTCAAAAGGAGACCAAACCTTGCCCGAATAATTTACGCCAAATTCAACAAATTTGGGATTAAATTCAAGCCTGCCAGTAACATTACCACGAGTGTATTCATCGTTTTCGCAGATAACGAGTTGAATTGAAATATTATCTCTGTTAACAATGATGTGAGAAAGCTTCTGAGTAAACTGATCAGCTTGATCAAGTCTTTTCGTAAGAAACTGATACGGTGACTGAATAGTTCCGTTAATAGAAACTTTTACGGGAGCTTTTGGATCAAGCACTTTCGGTGCTTCTCCATAACGAATTACAACTTCTTGCTGACCTGGTGCAAGTGTAATGTTCAATTTTTGTTCTTCTAAGTTCATAATTAATTTGTTTGATGGTAAATAATTAACCTTCCGTTCCTGTCGCTACAGGCAAACGAAAGATGGTTGTTTGTCTCTCTTCTGCGTAAATTTTACGTTCAGACCTCAAAATGCCGCTATTGTCATAATAGCCAACATTACCATTTTCGTGATCAATGAATTTGAAAAGCTCCTCATTGACGAATTCGGACTTTTCTTTGATGTTCTTGAGTAGTTTTGAACGATCTTCCTTCAATGGCTTCAACTCATCTTTGAGCGATTTTGTGATCTCTCTAATCTCTTCTTCTTTGTCGTTGATAGAGATGGAAGTTTCTGCAAGTTGATTTTTGAACTCATCAATTTGTTCAGCTTCAAAAGGCTTGGTGTAGCCTATTCTTTCAATACCCGCTGCGTTGTCTTCGAGGTACTGTTTTCTTGTCCCTTGCGGGATTTCTCCAAATAAAATTTTTTCCATAAATTATTGTGCCTTTCGGCGATTAGTTATTTATACTTAGCTCATTTGCTTTGTAATTTTGATAAACGAAATTCTGTAGTTTTACTATTCCAGAAGCAAGAACTTCTAATTTTTCCAAAGCTTCTCTTACCTCTTCAGGATTAGAGAGATCGTTATGAAGTTGAATTGAACCTTTACAATCATGGATGGTGATTTTCATCACATTATCTATTACCTTGGCGTGATAACAAGCCATAGACCTATGACTATCAGGTAAAAGAAAGGACTTTTCATTATACTTTTCCATATCAAAAAGGGTGTTTGTTGAACTCTATTTCAAGACCTTTTTTTGCAATAATCACATTCTTGCCTGTCTTTTCAGAAACAATCTTTTGAAAATATATTTCATCAGAATTACGACTTGACAGGTGAATAAGAATGATATTGTTAACTTTTGATAGGTTGTTAGCCTGTAGCGTCTTAATACACGTTTTGAGGCTCATGTGACTTAGCATTGTCCTATCTCTAAGTGCAGGGTGAACAATTCCTTTTTGAATATTCTCATTCAATATTTCATCTGAATAATTACACTCAAGTAGGATATTGGTAAGTCCACTAAACGTGAAGGGTAAGTAATAGGTATCGGTTGCAAAAAGCATAGTACCTATTTCTTGGTGACTGATAAGAAAACCTAATGGTTCGTTGCAATCATGCTTTGTTCTGAAAGGTAGAATTTTAAAATTTCCTATTCCAAACTGTTTCTCCGATTCAACCGCAATGGGTTGAATCGAAGTTTTAAGTTTCATTCCTTTGATTGTGCCGGAAGAGGCAAACACCATTATTCTACAATTCAAAACATCATTAACATACTTGGAGTGATCGCCATGTTCGTGGGTGATCAGACATCCAACAACCTTTGTTATGTCGAAATTCAAAGTTTGTTTTACCTCTGAAAACCTTATTCCACATTCAATAATCAACGCTTCTTTGTCGTTGTGTAGGATATAAGAATTACCCGAACTTGAACTGCCAAGAATGGTTAGTCTCATCAGAATTTTCTTGCAATAGGTTCATTACTTTTTTGAGATTCACTGACCGGCATAGCAACCGCTTGTTCAGGATCAATAGAGATTGTTTCTTTGTTTGCTTTCTCATTGATTTCAGAAGCTACCACAATCGCTTGTGCATCTTCAATTTTGATACCTTGTTCTTCTGCTGTGTACATTGCTCCGAGTTGAGTAGGGAATGCTTCACGAAGAGCCTGAACCTCTGCAACCTTTCGAATCATTGTTGAAGGCTTTTCATTCCATGTAGCCTGTGCTTTGTTGTACTCTTTGAATTGTAATTTTGAAATACTTGGATATTTACGATCTGACCTATAAACTTTTGCCCATCCTCCAACAAGTTCATCGTTGGGTAGGAAAAAACATCCCTCAAGTTCAATAACATCTTTTCCTCTCATTACAATTACTCCGGCTTGAATTCCTTCATACTTATCACAAGCTTCTGCTCTTTTCATAAGAGCTTCTTTACTTACAATCATTTGTGCTGGAGCAGAACCAAACTTCACAAGGTATGCCTCGTTCAAAAACGGGTTAAGTTGGTTGTACTTGCAGATCGAAATGAATTGCGTTAGGTCCTGATCAGTTACTTTACCATCTCCTTTCGTTAGAAAATTACGAACGATTGCATAAGAAAGTGATACTTCTTGTCCTGCTACTAAATAAGTAGTTTTGGCTTTGTCGGTATCAAGTACCGGCAGTGTTTTTTGTTCTTCCATTTTGTTTGTTTTAAAAACAGAAACGCCTTCAAGATTGGATAGGTAGGAGTATCCGCACTTGAAAGCGCTCTAAAAAATTATCGTTGATCAGCTCCTACCCTGATTAGTTTTTTTACGGTGTAAAGATAACTATAAGGTGAGTATATTGTACACATCTTATAATTAATTAACTGTAAGTTTTTCATCGAACGATACTACCAACCTTATTAACTGACTTGGCGTTACAAGAATTTCATTGATACTTTCAGCATTATCAACAAATATTGGAACATTTATTCCATAGAAACAGCCAACAGCATTGATTATGTCAATACCTGCGTTTATTTTTGCAGCATTATTGGCCGAACTAAAAGGAACACCGTTGATGAGTGCTTCACAACACTCAACTTCTGAACCATTGATTTGCTTGTCAAACATTTTGAATTTGACGTATTTGAAATTTCCATTGACACGTTTCTCAACTTCATCCATCTTACATTTAGTGAATTCCTGAACTAAAAATTCAAGACATTCGATATTGGACTGTTCTTGTGCAAGTCGATTTGATTCCTCATTGAGCTGATGAATACGTTGATTGGTCCTTTCAATCTGTTCCTTTGTATCCAAGCTCTTTTTGAGTTCGTAAAGTTCATTTTCTTTTTCCTTACGACTACTTTCATAGATGGATGTGTCAACCGTTTCATCTACCACCAATTCAAGTTTTTCAATCTCCAGTTGTATTTCTTGCCATTCAGTAACGCTTGAAAAATCAATTAGATCGGCTCCAACAACCGGGGTTAATGAAATTTTACGATCAACAGATTCAAATTCTTCTTCTAATGATTTTAACTGCTTAGAAAGCTGAATTACTTCAATTTCCAAATCAGATATTTCTTTTTCGACTACTTCAATCTGCTTACTGAGTTCAATTCCATTTTCGTTGATCTTATCAAGGTTATTTTTCTTTCCCTCATTGAACCTTGTGATTGAACTTTCCTGGTCTTTTGAGAACAATTTGTTCGCTTCTTGATCGGCACACTTGATTTTGTAAATAGGACAAGTAATTCCATCAAGAGACAAACCAAGTTCTTTTGAATTTTCCTCTTCCCAATCTTTACGAAGCTGATCCCTTCTTTCTTTAAGCATGCTGAGATGCCTCGATTTAGAAGACAAGAAGTCATTCTTAGAACCTATATCACTGGAAACTCCACTTTTTTGAGTAATTAACTGGGTGCGTTTTTGAATAAGTTCTTGCCTTGCTGTATTCTTTTTGTTAGCCTCTTCCTGCGCTTGTGAGTTGTGAGAGAACACAATACTCGATTGTTCAGTTTTAAGAGCCTGTATGCGCTCTGTTCTTTCGTGCTTGGTTTTCAATAGGGATTCTTTGGAACTTACCTTACCGGAAATGTTTTCGTTGATCAAATTGATTTCGTGATTTACGTTTGAGATTTCTTTTTCAATCTCCTCCCAATTTTGAACTACAGGGATATTTCTTTTCAATTCGTCAATACGTGGTGGAATTTGATCAAGTTGGTCCTTGATTCTTTTTCGATCAGCAGATGCTTTTGCTTTGATGTCAGAAAGTGATTTTCCTTGATTCAACAGGTTAATCAATTCGATATACTGTTGTTTGTTGGATACTGTAATCAACTTATCAAAAATCTGATCGTTGGTTACATCACCGGCCATCTTAGCGAGAATTTCCCTCCGTTGTTGCCATTTCAAGATAACGTTGAAGTACATCGGGTTAGTTACAAGTTTGAACTGAGATTCATCAAGAATTTTATTGATCCTTGCTGTGTACTCCGTGATACTCAAAGGAACACCATCATAGAAACAAAGCGTTTCGTTTCCTGTAAACACCGTAAAATTGGTGCCACGTTTCTTTTCCCATTTTTCGTGAAGTACACGTTTAAGGGTTATATCAATTCCGTTAACCACCAAATCACCTTCAACAATGTGATCAACTCCATCAATAATAGTGTTGTCCGGGTTCAAAGTTTTAACTTCAAAATCAGTTTTTCCATCACTATCCTTTCCGAACAAAAGCCAGTTCCAACCGTCTGCAATAGTGGTTTTGCCGGTTTCATTTCTTCCGCAAATGTTTACATTCAATCCATTGAAATTGATTTCTTTGTCAATCAATCCTTTGAAATAATGAAACGTTAGTTTTTTGATTCTAATTTCAGTCATTTTTTAGTTTGTTTTTTGTGATACAATTTCCTGTAAATGCAAAGCCTTAGTTTTCCAATAATTAGAAACAATTTTTTCTTTTTTCAACGCATCTTTTAATTGATACATTTCCGAATCATGCTTATTGGTAAACATACCCCCTTTCCCTTTATAATAGATTCTTTTCTTAGGTGGTGATGTTGCTGTTTCTATTTCAAAAAGTTCGGCCTGTCCCATGTCAAGTTCTTTTTACAAATCTTCCTCTCTCATCCCTTTTTGGATTTTCATACCACTCAAGACGTTGTGACATCCAAGCGTTTTTTTCCATAAGGTCTTTATTCAAACCATTAGTTACTTCTATTTTTTCATTAAGTGCTACAATGGTCTGTTCAAGTTCTTGAATTTTCTTTCTTTCTCCAAACATAGCTGTAAATTTATTGGTTAATAACTGTGCCGGTTTTAACGGCAATTAAATCTGATTTTCTGTAAAACGGTTTTCCACCTACAAGACGTTTATCCAAATAATGAATTCTATTCCATCTGTGGAGTGTTTCCTTGCTAACATTTAGATACGAAACAGCATCTTTAAAAGATACCATTTCTACTTCTACTGATTCAACTTTTTCTTTGACGGTTAAACTTGTCATTAGTTCTGTAAATTCACCGACAGTTAACTGCCAAACAGGAGTATTAGGGTCAATCATGGTCAAATTCACTTAGTTGTTGTTCACTTTCAGCAATTGAAATAAGTTTGTTGAAATACATATCCAATGAAAAATGATTTTCATTAAGATCGATTCTCTCAATTACTTCGCAATATTTAGTTGTAGTCAACGTCTTTGCCTTGAAGTCAACTGTAACCTGAAAAATTTCACCAAACACGTGTATCATGGTGTTTTCGTTGAAAATAGTTTTACATGTAGCTTTTTTCATCGTTCAAATATTTTATTGTTGTGAGCATAGTCCTGGAACTCTTCAAGTGAGTGAAGTCCAAGTTTTGCGAGAGAGTTTCTACGGTGATTATTAACAGTGTGAATAGACAGAAATAACTTTTCTGCAATTTCATCAGTAGAAATGTGACGAAAATACATTTTCATAACTTCAAATTCTCGTTCAGATAACTGACTGTTGAATTTTGGCCTACAGACAATACGATAATACTTGCATTCTGCTATTAGTGGGCACTTTACCTGCTCGAAATTAAATATACCAAATTCATCAATGTCAAGCCTACTATCGTTCTCTCCAAAACAACAATTTATAATACGACGAGCCCTGAGAAAATCGTAATACTTTTTATTAGGTGAACTTTTAGCATATATATCATTTAGAGCTTTGTATTGCTCGGGGTACATTGTTTGACTAGTATCAAGAAGATCACTAATGATTTCAACATCATCTTCAGTAAACTGTCTAACAATAGATTCACCAATGAGCTTATACATTGCTTCGCCGGTTGCAGGATCGGTATGGTACTAAATTTGTTTCATTGAATAAATCATCAGCTGTTATTCCTGTTTCTTTGGAAATTATTGCAATATGTTCAGGATTAGACGGCTTCCACAAACCCCTGATCCATAATCTGACAGTGGGTTCACCCACTTCACACAACTTGGCTATTTTTCTAACGAATTCTGTTTTAGGAGCAGTTGGCTCCGGCAAACTTTCGTAATAGCTTTTTAATGTCATTTTTTCCATTTTGTAGTTAAATTTGATGTTTAAGTACAATTTCGTTGTATCTTTGTACTTTATAGTTTATATTATGATGTAAAGATAGTAATAATATTAGTAATATGAGTAATATTGCTTATATTTTATAGTTAATGTTAGTTAATTGAATGTATACAATTGATTTGAAGAAGTTTAGAAAGGACAACGGATTAAAACAATCCGATGTTGCATTATATTTTGCATGTGATCAAAGCTTTATTTCACAAATTGAGAACGGTAAATCAAAGATTCCAGACTCATATATTAGTAAAATATTAGCTGACAATTCGATTAACAAAGATTCTTTGGAGTGTATTGAAGACTTGGAAGACGAAAGCAATATTGGAAAACTTATCAATATAATGCAGAAGCAAGTAGATAGTTTATCTATTAAAGATGAACAAATTAACAGACTAATAACTATAATAGAAAAGAAGTTGTAATGTACAAGCCAAAACAACTATTTTGGATTTCAGACAAAACATTTAAATGTCTAATAATCATATTTGTAATAATGGTGATTATTAGCTTGATATATTCTTTTATACAACATATAACACAATGAAAAAATTCATCGTTTTTATTTTCTTGGTATTTTCAATTACTGTGTTTCCACAAGAACATATTAAGTTTATGGGAATACCAATTACAGGGAATATAAATAACTTTTCTTCTATATTATCAAGATCAAAAGGACTTATAATATTAGAAAAAAATAAAAAATCAATAGCTCTTAAGGGAAAATTTACGGGTAAGAAGTGTAACTTTCTTGTTATGGGAACCACTAAGAGTAAAACTACATTTTCAGTACTTGTGGGTTTCTTAAACGATGAAAAAAACACTTCCCCGCAGTACGAAGATTTAATATCACAATTTACTGATAAATACGGAAAATGTGATTCTATAGAAGGTAAAAACACACTATGGAAGTTACCGCAGGGAACAATTTACATTATAAGCAGGGATAATTCTAACGGGATATTTCCACCTGAAATTTTGATTTTGTACACAGACAAGATAAATGAAGAGATAGAGAACAAGGAAAAGAAAACTGCTATTAAAGAAGATATTTAATTTATGACAACAGTACAATATCAACAATTGCTTGAACTTTACAAAAAAGCAATTGAAAACAATCTAAGTGCGAAGGAATTCGCACAAAAAGTACTTGAGGCAAACATTGAAATTGATGCTTCTTTTGTTAAGTCCGGTTGCGAAGATGAAAATTTAGGAAAGTATTTGACAGAACTTTTACAACTTCAAAAGTATGAACAATCCTGAAAGTGTGGTAATAATAAACAGATTTTTTGAAGCTCTTGATATATTGAAAGCCTCAAAAAAAATCAGAGGGATAAAAACGTTTACCGATAGATACGGTATAGATAGATGGAATTTCAATAAAGTTCGAACTGATCACAAAAGAGACATCTTTCAATTAGTATGGATAACATACTTGATAGTTGACTATGGGATTTCTTCTGAATGGATTTTTACAGGTAAAGGTGGAATGTTTACGCAAATAGATAGCCCTATTCAATGAGATTTATAATCTCTCTTTTCAAATTATCATCTATTTCACGATAACGAGCAAAAGCCCTGCTACCTTCTTTGTGGCCGGTAAAAGGACTTATCAAATTTTGATCTTTCACTTTCTTGTATATGTTTCCTATAAAACAACGTCTTGCCATGTGTGACGAAACTACATCGCAAAGTCTCCTTTGTTCAGGTTCCCTTGTGGTTGGATTCAAAACAGTAACCATTCTTGTTATATTTGCAAGTTCAAAAACCTTTTTAATCCCTTCATTATAATCCTGCTCTCTAACAAACGGCATTATTGATTTTCTATTTGGGTCATAGAACATTTCTAAAATCATTTTCGCTTTTAAGAGCAGTGGAACACGAATAGTTACCGGATGTCCATCTTTTGTTTTTCTTGCGATATATTCGATACAACCATCTATGATATTACTATTCTTCATTTTGTAATAATCTCCTACACGACAACCGATCATAGATTGAAGTAAGAACATATAACGTACTAAAGACAACTCAGGATCACTTGTAAGGTCAACGCTTAACAATGAATCACGTTCTTCTATTGTGGGATAAATAGGTGATCCATAAACACACTCTTTTATTTTGTAATTGTCAAACGGAGAAACATTGATCTTCTTAGCAGACACACACCATTTGAAAAATGATCTGAGTCTGGTCAAAGATTCACTTACTGAATTCTGTCCACGTAGTGCTTGCTTTCTATAATTAGGAATTTCATCGAACAACTCTTTATTTCTTTCATACAATTTACATTCATCAAAAAGGAATGATTCAAATTCAGATATTACCGTCTCATTGATAGTACTGAACCTGAGAGAGTAACCAACATTAGATTTTTTATTGTACAATTCAAATCTTTTAAGCGATCTAAGGACAACACGACTGTTTTTTTCCCTTATGGAAGATAATTTTTTGACATTGAAATATTCTTCATAAGCCTCAAAGATGCTTTCTTCTTTTTGTTCTTCAATTATTGCCGGGGTATGGACGTTTTCTATAATATCAATTAACCAATATTTTGAAACTATATTTTTTTCTGTAGATTCATATTCTTTGAAAATACGTTTTTTCAAATCATTCAATCTATATGAGATTTCAACGAGTTCTTTCCTTTCTTGTGTGTCTATTTTTGGTAATGATATTTCACCTCTTTTTTCACTCCAACGATTTACCGGAATAAAAATACCACTCTTAACTTGTGGTCTAATGGTCCTACTGACAGAAAATCGAATAAGGATTTCAGAGCGGCCAAATTCATTCTGATTTTTAGATAAGGATAGATACAAAGTTGCCATGATATAAATTTTCGACAAATATAAGTAAAATGGCACGAAAATGGCACGAGAATATAAACATAATAACACACTATGTGCTTTTGTATGTGTGTTTGTTCTGCGTTGCAAGTGTTTAGGTGATAGTAATATTCAATACAATGTAATACTATTCAATGATATTTCATAACTCTGCCCCGGCTCTGGGTACAATAGAAAAAGCCAACTAACATTATTACAGTTAGTTGGCTTTTTCTTTCGTTGTAAAAATGGCACCAAAATGGCACACGTCAATTTTATAAGTATTTTTGATCTATACGAATGACATTTCTTGTTGTTCCTGCTTCTTTGTTTGTCGTGCTTTTTTTGAATGAGTAAGTACGTTTTTCCATCCATTGATCTCAGCAACTTTCTGGTTGAATTTTATCCAAACATCTTCGTCTATGAATTCAAAATGCATTGTTCCTTTTTTGAAGCCTTTGAATCGAAAAAAACCATATTCGTACCATTGACCAAATTGAAGCTTATTAATTGAACTTTTTACAGAATTATTGAAATCGTTTACCCACCAATAAAATGGCTTTATATCATCATAATTCTTTCCGGTAAGAAAACAAAGAGCCTTGTATATGTCATCCATTTCTTGATCTTTACTGTATCTAAGCTTTAGTTCTCCTGACCATCCTGTTTCTGTCATCCATGGAAGGATAAACCTTTTGTTGATACTAAAATCAGTATTAGTTCTCCATCCTTCACCGGCTCCGCTATTTTCTTTTGAAAAACTACAAATCTTTTCAAATGCCTCAACAACTACTTTATCCATTCGACTACCATGCGTTCCAACAATCATTTGGACCATTAAATACACATTTTTAACTGTGAATGGTACATGTGTCTGTTGTTCAACGAATTTGTTTATGTCAGTCATTACTCCACGAGTAACATACTTATCCATGTTGAATAGACTAAACAACTTTCTCCAAGCTGCTTTTTGAAGTTCTTTTTTGAAAATACTCCGATCTATTGAACTAAACTGATTATTACTAGTTGTGTATGTGGCACCAAATTTAATCGAAAAATGATCAGTCACGCCAGATATTGCATGTGACATACGGGTATTTGTAGCATCTACTTCGTCAAACATACTAACAGATTCTACATATCGAGAAACAATGTCCTGTACAAAATCATATCTAACAACACCTGAACCATTAATTTCTTGTTGTTCATAGTCATTAATATCAAAATAGCCTTCAAACTCATTTTCTCCTGTACCTGGCTTATGAAGCAATATACAACCGATCTCAACATTAGTTTGTCTTTCGGATGTGTCAAAACATTTTCCAAACGATTCTGAACTTCCATTCATATCAACAAGGTCACTAATCTGGGTTCTTGTTCTTGAATAACGATTATCAAGCATGGAGTTATTGCACAGACTAATGATTTGACATCCGGCAGGCGCAATATCCCAAGCGTGAAGTATATGCTTCTCCTGATAACTAAACGGTGGATTCATAATGATAAAATCAACATGAGAAACATACTCTGATGTTAATTCAAGAAAATCAGAACAAATAATATGACATTTGCCGGATAGCATTTTGCTTAGATTTGAATCAATTTCACAAGCTATCACTTCTTTAGCTCCATACTTCTGGCAATAATCAACAATGTTCCCGGTTCCTGCACTTGGTTCAAGTACTACTTTATTGCTTACAATTACATTTGCAAGCATTTTTTCAATCACCGTTTCTGGTGTAGGATAAAAATCTATTCCAAACATATCATTCAAGATTATCAATTTTTACATAAGCAAATCTTAGCTTTACAGTTTTTGTACGTTCTTTTCCGAAGATTCGAAATACAATTGATATTGCTTCACTATCGTTACACGTATAACTACATTCGTGATTATTAAATTCATAGTCATATACGTCTTGTGGTTGACATTCAGAAGATATTTTCTTATCAATTTCTTCGTAATCATTGAAAAGCTTATCAATACCTTCTTGAGTACCATAAAGGCCAGAACCACCATTATATATTTTTTTGCCTTCAATACCAGCTTCTCTTTTTCCTTTTTCAAACTGATCATTTGAGAATGCAAAAAAACATTCAAATAAGACAGGATGTTGATTTATTAATTCATCGTAGTTCATAATATTGAGTTAAGAGTTGATTCTTCTGCGAAACTATAATAATTACCATCGGATGAAACAATAATGTGATCAAGCATTGTCAAATCTAATGTTTTACAAGCATCCCTAAGTCTTAATGTAATCTTTTCATCTTCTTTTGATGGATTAACATCACCACTTGGGTGATTATGAGAAATAATAATGCCAGAAGCATTGCATTTCAACGCAATGCCCATTACTAATTTTATATCAAGAATACATGAGGATAAGCCACCTTGTGAATGCTTTTGCCAACCAATTATACGATTACGAATATTCAAATACAAAACAACCATTGTTTCTGTAAGTTCGATAGTGTCTTGATCATAAAAGTTTAATAATAAATCTTTTAGCTCACCAGAACAAGTTATCTTTTTCTCAAATTTTTTACCTGATTTGAATTTGAGTTCAATTTCAGGAATGTTTCCTGCATACATTTCCATAATCATTTATTTTTTAACCATTTATCTCTCTCTTTTCTACACTCTTCAAGTGATTTTCCAACGTAGGTAAATAGATCACCATTCACGTACCGGTAATCATACTGATAATACTTAGTACCTTTGAGTGATCCCGCAATAAACGTTGTGTAGTTTTCTTCTCCCGATTGACAGGTAGAACATCCATTATTATTGATTGAATTCATATTGATATGAAATTGAAAAATGATTGTTTAGAGATTTCTTTCATTATCTTATTAACTGTTACCTTGCTATATAACTCTGTCATTATTGGTCTTGAGTGTCCAAGCATCTTGCTTATTGCTTCTATAGACACTCCATTTTCGAGCATCATAGTAGCGAAGGTATGCCGACCCCTGTGCGTTGTGAGAATCTCTTTTAGACCTGCTAATCGCCCTACCTCTTTTAGAAGTAAGTTGTAGTTACAGGTGTCGATGTGAACAAATAGATGCTCGTTGTCTTTTCGCGCTCGTTCAACTATTTTAGTCACACCTCTGTACTTTTCGATTATTTGAATGGCTATAGAAGAGAGAGGAACGTAATACGATACTCCAGTTTTATTTCTGCTTCCAAAAATCCAACTACTTCCGTTTAGAATAGATATTTCAGAATAAACGGAAGACATCAAATCAGAATATGAAAGTCCAGTATTGCACTGAAAGACAAATAAATCACGGACGTAATTTAATCTATCATCATCTATTTTTGCGTGCAATACTTTCAGATAAGAATCCGTACTAATGTATCTTTCTGTGTTTATTTTTTTTGCTTTTTCAAGCTCAAGTCCTTTGTACGGATGTTTGGAAAGAAAACCATCTTTTATTGCTGATTTTATACAAAACCGCATTGCTGCATGAACAGTAGTGATGTAATTTCGTTTGTAATCTTTTTCAAGTAACTTTTCGTTCAATTCTACATCTTCTTTTTATTTACATCTGAAAACGTGCTAATTACAGATGATTTTTCTGCACATTTAAGCTGTGATATTCTTCGCAACTTGAAATCTTTACAACCTTTTCCGTTTTCTATTGCCTGAAAGGCATAGGGGAAAAAGGGCTTGTTTTTTGATAGAAAAACGTTTATCTTTGTCATTGTTAAATTGTTTGTGAGTTATTGCTTGCTTTCAATGTTTTCCCTGCACTGCGTAAACAGTGCAGGGATTTTTGATTTAATGTATTTTGATGAATCCTAAATATTTGCTATTCGAAACATCAGAGAAATGAGAAAACCCAGCATATACATGAACGGTCTTGCTGCTCCATTCTTTTGGGATGTGAATTATTTGTCCGCACGATCTCCGGGTTGATCCTTTTTCGAGAAATACAGCCTCTTCATCATCTTCGTTGATGACAGCCACAAATATTGTTTCATCATTGATGGCCTGCGGTGTGTAATCCCACGCAATGCCAATAACATTATCTTTGTAAACCATACGCCCATTGATAATAGAGCTAAGAGTACCTTGCGATAATAGAACATTTTCATAATTAAGAGAATATTCGGGATATTCTCCATCAACTGCTTTTGATAAATTGTAACACATTGCGGCATTGAATGCTGTCTGCCTGCGTGTGTAATTTTTGTATCCAATTCTGACAATCGGAGTAACCGGTCTCAAGAAAGTCAATACTAATGCAAATTTGCTTCTACTCTTTTCCATGTCTTTATTTTTTATTTTTGTTTATAAAATCTCAAACTCACTTGCAGTTGGTTCGTCCCATCCAAAGTATTTGCGGCCATCCAATTCAAGAGCTTTCTGATAACCACTTTCTGAAAGCGAGGTAAAGTTTTGAGGCTTATTTAGTTCGCTGCCTTTATACGCTTTCAAAATCTTGAAGTTTCTTTTTTTTCCATAATTACCGGAGTAATCATGTGACCAGGAATAGAAAAATCCGCAAATCACATTTTCTTCTTTGGCTTTACGTTCAGCCTCTTTTGCTGCTTCAATTTCAGCGACTTTGTCTATGTTGTCAAAAATAAACTGAATGTTTTCTTCTGTAAAAAAGAAAGTTCTACCCATAGTAGAATGTCCATTTGCATTGTAGAAGCCGGCATGATGCCACTCTGGTTCTTTACCTGCTAATGTTTTGTAAATACTAACCAATTCTTTGGCTGACAACTTCAAACCCATTTTTTTGAGCTCTTTTGCAGCTTCCCCAGCAGTGTACTTTGTCTGACTTGCGATAGCATGACGTTCGCTAACATACTTGCTACTTAATAATAGACCTTTATTTGTGACTACTTGATTTGCTAACATTGTCTTTATATATTAATGTTATTAATTATAGTGTAAAGGTAACTATAAAGTGAGTATATTGTACACATAATTCTAAGTATTTTCGTGTGGTTAAGTTAGTTTAACTTGTTAACATACAAAAAGATAGAAGGCTATCGTATCACTACGACAGCCTTCCAGAAACAAACTAAAATGTCAAAAAAAAGGAGAGAAAATTTATTCTTTTATCAATTCAACAGTTTTCATCGTACCGCATTCTGAGATTCGATATTTTTTTGTTTTTGTGAAAATCCAAAGCGTATACCATAGACGTTTTTTCTCAACAATAATGTATGACGAAATTTTTGATACAGCTGAATCGATAGAAAGTTTCGGCACGTAGCCACGATACTTCACAGTACCGGTTATTTTGATGCAATTAGTATCTATAACAAAACTCTTGCTAACCCATGTACTTGTATCTTTGTACGGAACAGGCGGTAGTGGAATATCAACAGGCTTCGGAAGCGATGTGGTAGTTGTCGTTTGCTCGTAACTCTCTACGTTGCCTGGCTTCACGCCTGCTTTTTTCAGAGCTGAATTGATCTCTTTCTTTTCAGGAGTGTTGTCGCCTTTCAAATAACTCTTAATCTCACCTTTATCCATACGCAAAATAGAGTTGGTTGTTTCGGCTGTATTGATTCCCTGTTGAAGAAAACCGACATGTTTGGTCAACTCATTATTTTGATTCCAAAAATAAATAATAAGTATAGCGACAAGACCTATCAGAATGTTTTTTTTATTGCTCCAAACGAAGCTGCAAACTTTTTTTAGAAGTATTAAAGTTGTCATGACTGTGAATTTATTGCGTTTTTTACTTGTTCTTTGCCTTTATCCGTGGTACGTGAACCGGCAAAGAAGCCTATAATTGTAAATACCCCAATCACATAGAATTGGTTATTAGCATACCAAAGCGGCACGATGGTGCCAGCGGTAGCCAGATTAATCACTGAAATAAGCGAGGGAACAATAAATGAAATGTGAGCTAACCATGCCCACCCTTTAGGTGTTTCGGCTTTCAGATAAAGCCAGAATTTTTTTAGAATTTCCATTAGTTTTTTCATATCAGGTTTATTTATCGAATACACGGGCGCTCCACCCGTAATAGTATTTTTTATTTGTCGGTCGCGACTTGGTCAGTTTGTAATATTTTAGCAGTGTTTCGTACTTATATATCATAATGAACTGCTGAGCCGTCATCACAGGCCGCTGGGTGAGCTTGCAAATAGAATCACGTAAAACCTTCACGGAATCTACCTTAACCTGCGCAGCGAGCATCATTGGCACGAATAGAAGTGTTATAATAAGCTTCCTCATGTGAGTAAATTTAATTTTGTGATTAATTCAGCAGATACTTTACCGGTTTTTGGCAGTCCAACTATCTCTTCAGCTCGCGCAATGGCCGGTGATATACCTTCCAGTACGGCCTTATCTACTAATAAGTCGGCAATATCCTGATTTTTGATATCATCTCCCATGATAGGATTCCAGAAGTAACGATGATAGAAGTCGAGTATTAGCGCACGAACATTAAGGTTGGCGGCCAATGCCCCCGGGAATCCAGGTTGTTTCTTTGCTGTATCTATATACAACCAGATAACTTCGTTTGGCCAGTTCTTTCTTGAAATTCCCGCGATAGTTTCACCGCCTGTATCATCAGGATCGTTGACATATCCAGCTTTTCCGAATTTCTGACGGTAGCCTTCCGATTCGAGAACGGGGTCTATTGCTTTGTCGAAATTTGCCATTACTTATCTTTTTTTGTGGCCGCCAGTACGGCCATCGATGTTTTTATGTCATTAATCGAATTCTTAATATCTTTAATATCCTGCTTCCATTCGGCTCTGTCGCGTGAACATTCTTCTTGCTTTGTCTCTATTACTGCAGTTTTTTTTTCAATAGCCGAAAGCCCGGCATTGTAACCGCAGACAATAGATATAACACCCCCGAGAACCCAGCTCAGGATCGTATTTCTATATGATGTCAACGCTTCTTTGTTCATGATCGATTCGTAAAAGCAGTTGATTAATTAGTAGCCACCGGATTCAGTTCTTCCGACATAGCGATAAACTGAGCGCGGATGCTTATAACCTGATTTCCGAATACAGCCACGACCAAGGCAGCTTCATCATCTTCCAGTTCTACAATTGTTTGAGCAACAACTGCCGCATTAATTTTTTTCAACGTCGAAAATGCCAACTTCACATCGCTGTCGGTCATTTGGCGGCCGCGTTGATTTTCAATAGCCGGATAGGCAATTGAAGCAAATGTGGCTGCCACTTTCTCCTGATCGGATGTTGCGTCCACGGTTGGCATTACTCGGCGCTGTAGTTGTGCTACAGTCATTACATTTCCGGAAACATCTAAAATGTTTCTGTTTAAGTCAAATTTTTTCATTGTTGTTTTATTTATTTAATTATACCATTTGAAAGGTTTTCCAAACTCCATTAATGCGCCCCTTGAAGGCAGAACCGGTGAATGCAATCTGCCCATCATAACCACCAGTAGGATTAGGAATAGGACTTAAGACAAAGAGCGAACCCATGTTAACCAATCCATTAAAATATACGTCACTATCAAAATCAGCCTCACATTGAAAGTCGGCACCGCCATAAAATGTTGAATAGCCGTTATGAGTCTCATCATTATCATACTCGACAAGTCCCCAAAAAATTACATCGCTATTATGTTCTTCTTTTGAGTTAAACATTATCTCATCGGTGATATTAATTGCAAAAACCTGATCTGTAGCATAAAGGATTATGCCATTATCATCCGCATACACAGCATTATTTCCGCTTGGGGTCATAATTCTGCGGCTGTCGACATTGATTTGAAATGCAGTAGCTCCATATCCATCACCAAATATCCGCACATTGGCATTTGCATAAAAAGCCCCGATATTGTTCTCGTCGCAGATCAGAAGATGACTGGCATCGGCATACAGTGCGCGGGAGCCGGTTGGGCTATTAATAATACTTTCAGCATCAGTAGATTTAAATGCCTGACTACCTGATGGACTCATTATCGCATTATAATCAGAACCGGCAATAAATGCAGGATGATTTGTTGGACCAAAAAAACTATGTGAAGCTGAACCGGCAATTATTACATTAGTTCCTGATGGATCAGAAACATAAAGTGCATTAGCGTCAACAAATAATACATCAGAACCATTCACACCGATAATTTCTCTACTGTTACTTTTTGCCCTAAAAGACGGGTTTAAATTAGGGTCCAACAAATCAACTGAAGGAACAGAATTATTATAAACTAAATATGGAGATGAAGACGAAATATTTTCTAACTTTGTTTTAAGTGCAGTTGTGAATCTATTTACGCCAGATACAGATTCGTAGGCTGCTGCTATTTGACTTCCTGACATTACGGCATTTAATAAATCAGGGTCTGATAACTTCACGAAAGTGGCTCCTACGCCGATAGTAGTTGCAGAATAGAGTGCCCACCTTCCATCTCCATCATCTTCGACAAATAGTTGAAAAAGCAGCGAAGGGATATTATACGCATCGCGCGAAGCAATATTTGCAACAATATCAGAGCCACTACCGGCCACAAACATGTTGTAAAGCTTTTTAAGCGTGTTTCCCGCAGTCGGCACAGAATCTTTCAGTGCGTCAATAAGAGAGGCCGCTACACCTGTATTTTCTCTATTATTCAATTCAGTTTGTTGTGCAGTGCTTACAGGTTTATCAACATCACGTGTATTGTCAACCAAATCAAGCCCTACCTGTGATTTAGTAACACGATGCGGATTTGTGGTGTCGTTGATATGACTTGTTATTGCAAGCGTGATCGCAGTATCTGACACAAATACAATCTCGATACTTTGCGTAGAATAAAAGATAATTTCACCGCTAACTCCCTGATTATCCCTTTCATTACCTGACGTGTATGCATCACGCAACTCTACTTGTATCGTTTTGCCTATTTTCTTCAAACTGTTTGCGTCAGTTAACTCCAGAACCACATTCATATCTCCGACTCCAAGAAGTGCGGTGTCGGCAGATGGAAATAGAACTTTAAAAGAATAACTATCAACCGGCGTAATGGTTGCTGTTTTGATAGCCGAAAATGGAGTAAAATACTTAACCACTTTTGCATAAGAAGATAAATCAACAATACTCGTAAACGTTACGAATATATCTTCGCCTTTATAGAATATGTTATTCATAATTTACAGTTAATGTAATTGTTTGATTATCAAATATAAAATAAACAATATCTGAACCCTTATCGTCTGTTTTTATATCTCCAATAGAATAGGGATCAGAAAGTATCGCTTGTACTGATTTACTGATTAGCTTTTTGCTTGAATCTTGCAAATCAAAAACAACATTAAGACTTCCAGCGGATAAGTTCGAACTATTTATTGAGGTTATCCATGCCTTAAAATTAAATCCATCTATTATCGTAACAACCATAGATTGTTTAATATCATCTACAAAACAGAATGCCGTGAGTGTATAACCAATTAAATCTACATCAGAAATGCAATTTAATATAATGTCTTCTCCCTTATATACTATTAAACGTTTGTCCATGAGGCACCTCCATTTGTTGTTTTATACAACCCAGATATAGAACATTTTATGCCATAATTTCCAAATAGAATCTCAAAACCATAATCAGTTCGTATATACATGTATTTGTCAGAACCCCAATAACTAAACATACCATTATTTGCTATTTTTGTAAGAGTTGATAATGGTTGTATATAAAGTGTTCCTCCATTACTTCCAAGAACATAATCCTTGCTCATTAAATTACAATTCAAATTAAAACTTGTAACGAATGGGTCTTCTTTTTTACTTCCCATCATTCTTATATTGATATTGTAGTCACCAGGCTGTAATGTTACACTAACAATTATATCGTTTTCTTCTCCACCAACTCCATTAATAGACTCTCCAAAAACTTGCGTTGTGCTTGATTGAATGGTTAATTGTCCTAGCCAATCATCGCAATTAAAATTAGCACCGAAACGACATACAAATTGAACAGTTGATACTTTTTCTACATGAAATGTTGAAATAGAATCATACTCAAAATCACCAGATGAATTACCAAAATTCACAGCATTAAACCCATATCCACTAAATAACGAACTGATTGTTGGTGTTAGAGTAACACCTGCTATGCTACTTAAATCTTCCAATCCTTCATTTGAAAATGAAATATTTGAAGCTGACAATAAATTTTCAAAGACAGTGAAAAAACCAACATTCAAACGACCAGCATTATCCCAATTTATCTTTCCGCTTGCAAGATGCCCGGAACCATCCTTGTTGAAAATTATCTTAGCCAACTTATTTAAAGCATCCTGATAGGTACCTCCAAGCCATATACCAGTATTAACAGCTGAATCACCCTGCAAACCTGCTGTGATAGTTCCACCACTTGAAAGTGCAATCATGGATGCAATTAACCCATCACGCATATTGATAGTTCCATCTACAAACCCTTGATTCAAATCAATTAAGAGCTTATTGCCCTTTATAGTTCCTGTTCTTATAGCATCACCGATAATTTGAGTAGAACCTTTCAATAAAGTAGCTTCTCTCTCTCCATCTATAACACTCGAAACAACAGCATAAGGAAAATGAAAATAACTTGCATCGCTTTCAACATCAATTTTTGTCTGCGAATAGATAACTGTCGATGTTTGATCAGTACGACTGCATTTTAAGTAGCAAAAATATGCTTTTGTATCATCTGTTAGGGTTGTATCAGAACCAGATAAATTCCATATACCATTCTGAGGGGAATCTACATACTTATAGTGTTTTATAGTTCCATTTGTTGAAGTTATTCTATCGGCTACACCACTTACATTGTAGGTAAATTCTACATCCGTATCAAATTGACCACCTTTGTTATAGACAAGAAGCATTTCTGTTTGTACGGAATCAAGAAGCATTAGGAGTTCTTCTGTTGTCCTCCAATTTCTTTTTGATTTAGCAGTATTGGAAAGATCATTTTTTACGATTACACTATTAACTGTTGTTAGTGCTTTTACAATTTCTTGTTTGAAACTAACAGATTGACTTTCTGATAATTCCAATGTATAATTAAACGGTTTGATCCAATCCCGTGTAACAGATTGAATTCGTATGTATTCGTTCAATCCCATACTTGAATTAACCACCTTAACACTATCTCCTGCATTGAAAAAATTAGAAACAGTGCCATAGGTATTCAACTTTCTGAGGAATAACTCATAAATTGACAGCGTATATTTAAATGTTGCATTGCAACCCGATGTAATTTCATCTATTCCTTTTACAAGAAGATTCTTTTCTGCCAAATCAACGTAAGTATTAGGCATTACAATGTCAAGTATGACATATTCATCTCCTACTGAAAACTGAAATGCTGTTGATGATGAATCAGGGTAAACTTGCCCGTTATCATCTGTATAAGATGCAAGAGTAAAACGTTTATCTGAATCTCTATACGTAGCTGTGAATTCGTTACCCGATAACTTACCCGTATTGAAATGTATTTTTGCTGCTGTGCCGGATAAGAGATATTTTGAATTTCCAAAACTATCTTTTTCGTTAATATCAAAATCCATACTTGTGTCATAAAATACAAGAACGTTACCGCTTTCTATGCTTGTTACGGTTCCGGTACGATGCGGTTTTATATCATCATTAGTTATAACCTTTGATATGTGAGATGTAAGACCCTTTAATTGAAGGTAAACCAAACCGGATAAGGTATCATTAACCAATTCTATATTTGAAGGTAAAACAACACCAGACGGTACTGATGTGGGCAATAATAACTTCTTAGAATAGTTTCGATAATCAGAAGCAAGATTATCTGAACTTCCAAAATAATACAACCTTGTAAAGACTGTGTCATTTTCACTATTCGGGTTTTGTTCGAGTTTATACAATCCTTTAGTTTCTCCGATCTCAAACTCATAACTAAGAACATTCCCTATATTTCCAACACTGATAGTGTACGTACCATTCAATTCAATTATCTTAAAGTCAATATCAAAATTATCCTCACTACATACTGTTTGAATTACATCTAAACAATTTGTATCGGTGAAAGAAAAATCTTTACGATCAGTAACAGGAACACTTGTTTCATCCAATATCCAAACAGTCGATCCTTCATTGAAATTTGCACAAGTAACAATTAATCTAAGCATTTCAAGCAGGTTCGCATAATAGTCAACGTTTGTACTTGTTGCTTTGCCGGATATTCCCATATCGAAAAGCACTGCGTTAATCAACTTATATTGAGCACCTTCAAGTGTAACTTCATAAGTATGCTTTAATCCTTCAATTGAATGTACAACAGCTTGTGGTTTATTGATTGAGTATGATTTTCCAAATACAGTTATAGAATCACCTAATTCAAAATCAATTTGAATAGCTGATTCAACGGTCAAACTAAGCGTATCTATTCCCCTAAGAGCTGTTTTTTGTTCAGCCTTAGTGGTCCTTATGTATGGAGAAGTTCCATGCAGTACTTTAATTCCACCAATAACCTTATTTAGAATAATATATCCCATTGATCTTTACAATTTGTATAAGTAAAAGAATTTATTTCCTCAATATCACCTATCATTAATATTTGATTTCCCGCACCTATATTTTTGGATAACGAAACTGTCCCAAACAAATCTCTATCGTAAGTTCCATCACCCCAAGAAACGGTTATCATTTTATCAGTAACAAAATCCAGCGTAACAACACCTCCCTGACTAACAAGAACTCTTTTTACGGGGCAATTTTCAATTAGATGCAAACTGAATTTTGCAAGGTTCTTTGAAGTATTAAAATCAGGTGTAGCATCATCGGATTTTTGTCGAATAACCTCATACGGTAGTTTCAATCCATTTTCTGCATACACTGTTAGCCTATGTGTACCCGGAGCTTTGAAGATTGACGCGATAGAGGATATACTTCTTACAACTTCAAGCCGTTTTCCCTTCGCATAACAGTTCAACACGATTTCTTTTTCTTTGTACTTAATAGGAGAAAGCATATCATACATTTTACCGTGAGATTGGTTGTCATCTGAAGACAAACGTTCTTTTTCTTCAAGAAGACTTACTAATCCCGATACTGTAGAAACTATGATCCCTATTTGATCAAAATTTATTCCATCGATATTGAATAATAACTTGCTCATAATTGACGAACTTTTAATGACGTTCTGTCTTCTTGTTCAATCACCTCATAGGTTGAATCATCACAAACATAAATACGAAGCATTCCATGTTTTGACAGATGAATTTTTGCATGAGACGAATGACGTAAAATAACCTCCGAAATAGTGTAATTATCTACCACTATATCACAATTTGAACTCCCAGTAAGTACAACCCTGCCAACATTCTTAATGATTGATTTTTCATTGTAGAAAAACCCATAAGAACGAGCAACGTCTCGAATGTGGTTGAAATGCTTTTCGACAAAATCGATAGCTGGAAAATGTTTCTTTGCAAGTTCAATTTTATAATCAAACATCATTTGCATAAGATAACCGAACGAATTAACGTTATCCAAATCTTTACGACTTTGACGACAATGCCCTTCTTTTTTCAATATGTTCTTTAGTTCGCTAATCATTAGAATAGTCCTTTAGCTCTCATTAAACCACTATCAGTTTTAAGTAAATTATTCATGTCCTTCAACTCACTTACTGTATTGGCCGTATTTGTATCAATGCTGTTCAAAGTGATAAGCATTGAACGATTTACTTTTAATCCTTCTTCCTGAGCAGTCGCAAAGCGATCATTCGATAGAATGATATTTGTAAGCCTACCTGCAATTATACCGGCTGTTTCTTCGGAGGTTCCTTGTATAGCTCCTTTGGTTGAGTTGGTTGAAGATGAAGTATCAAACAACCAATTCATTTGATTTAAAACAGAAGCATAATCTTGTCCAAGAGCTTGTGTATTAGTTTTGAACTCTTCAAGAGCTGCTTGTGCTTCCGGGGTATTTAAATTCAATTCAGTCCAACTACTTGAAGTGGATGAAGATTGCAATTTTGCAATTTGATCTTCATAATCTTTGATTTGAGAAGCAAACATTGATTTTGATAAGTTTGTTTTACTTAGCTCATTGATTTTTGCCTGTAATTCAGCTATCTTATCAACACTTCCATCATTTGTTTTTACAACTATTTTGTTTTCAAGAGTATCAAGAGCTTCTTGAAGAGGCTTTTCTAATAATTTTGTTTCT